>Ga0208942_1000101_pt1 | contig 37971 bp, 31 predicted proteins | sample GreLakmeSU08MSRF_FD_187704 | JGI IMG/M metagenome (GOLD analysis project Ga0208942, IMG submission 187704) | Freshwater lentic microbial communities from great Laurentian Lakes, MI, USA - Great Lakes metaG SU08MSRF (SPAdes) | ecosystem: Environmental > Aquatic > Freshwater > Lake | place: Great... | reverse complement strand
CAAATGTGGCAGCAGGTGCAAGGATAGGGATGTATTCTTTTATTTCTTCGTTGGTCATTGTTATAAATTAATTGCTGTTTTAAAACTTAGCTAAGTCGTAGTGAGCATTTTTTATCATCTCTCAAAGAGAATATGCTTTTGCTTTATACTTTGTATTCTCCTCTAATTTGTTCACGCGTCATACCTAATTTAATTTTCTCTTGTAAAGAAATTAAAGAGTGCAATAAAGCTTCGGGGCGCGGAGGACATCCTGGAATATATACATCCACGGGAATTATATGATCCGCCCCTTTTACTACTGAGTAAGTGTTGTAAAAAAATGGACCACCACTAATGGCACATGCACCCATAGCAATTACATATTTAGGATCGGCCATTTGATCATACAATCTTTTTAATACAGGCGCCATCTTATTTACAATGGTACCAGCAATAATAATTACATCAGCTTGACGCGGAGAAGCCCTTGCGACCTCAAAACCGAAGCGCGAAAAATCATACTTCGCTGAAGCAGTGGACATCATTTCAATACCGCAACAGCTTGTTGCAAATGATAATGGCCATAAGGAATTGGAACGTGCCCAATTAATAATACTATCAAAAGTACTTACCACAATGCCACCACCTGGTGTATCATGAACGATACCAGGAAAAGGTTCGTTGCCTGCAATTTTTTCTTTTAACTCCATTTTAATGCTCCTTTTTTATGGGCGTATAAAAAGCCCATGAATAAAATAAATATGAAAACAATAATCTCAATCAAAGCAACCATTCCTACTTTTTTTACGACCACTGCCCATGGGTATAAAAAAACCAATTCAACATCAAAAATTAAAAATAACAATGCGAATAAATAATAGCCCACATCGAATTGATGCCATGGTGAAGAGTCAACAGGGATGCCACATTCGTAGGCCTGCCCCTTTTGTGCATTTTTACTTCCCTTCACAAAAATTTTTCCAATTATAATACCGCCTGCAGAAAACGCAATTGCAGCTATAAGTAAAGCAATCAATGATATCGCACCCATAGAATATGAATTATTAATAGCCATAAAATTACGACTAAATCCCAACAAAATAGGGTGTAAACGAGTGCAGATAGTTAGTTATTAGAAAGGTTTTTTAAATATGTTTATAACTACCGCTAAACTCTTAATAAATTTATTTTTGAAACAACAGGGGAAACCATTTTATGAGTATAAAAAAGAATTTCGGTTTGCCATTTTTTCAAAAAAATGGAAAGCGCTATAGCAAAAAAGTGGAGTAATTTTTTAGAAATATTTAACATTACAAGGCAGTCACATGTTTAATTTTTTCGAAAAAAAACTATTAATTTTTAGACAAAATTTGGGAATAAACTCATTGAAAAACCCCTGGAATCAATAAATAAATACCATAGCCTTTACCAAAATTAGTGGTATATAGAAAATTTATGCTAAATATTATATTAATATTTAATGTGTAAAATGTTAATAAACAATTAAATTTAGTCCTATTGTTATAGAATTATTATTTTTTAGAAATTTTTCTTAACGATTTGTTAATATTAGTCACAATTTGTCTTATTTTTAAAATGTCGTATTAATTAATAAATTTAAATTCTGATTATGAGAAAACTACTGTACACACTTGTAGTGTTATTTTCCATGAGTTTGGCTGCCAATGCGCAGGTCAAGATTAATAGCATAACCGGTAAGGTTATAGATGAATCTGGTGTAGCCGTCCCATTTGCAACAATAAAAATAGTAGGATCTAAATCTGCTGTTTTATCTGATGCTGATGGTGTATTTTCATTGAAAAATGTAGGTAATGCAAAACAAATAACTATAAGCTCTCTTGGTTTTAAAACTATTACTATGGATTTGAACAGCAAATCTTTAAATAGTATTGTATTAACAAGCGTTGCTGAAAACTTAAAAGAAGTGGTTGTTACAAATGCCTTTGGTTTAAAGCAAAGTTCAAAAACAACTCCTTACAGTGTTCAAGTAATTTCAGGAGACAAATTAAATACAGTAATTCAACCAAATCTTAACGCAGCCTTGGGTGGAAAGATTGCTGGTTTACAACTTCGTGATCAGTCGAATGTCGCTTTGGGTAGAAATAGCAGTGTAAGACTTCGTGGAGAAGGTACAATTGGTGGGTCATCTGCTTTATACATAGTGGATGGTACTCCAATGAATTCAGCAGATATTAATGTGCAAGACATTGAAAGTGTAACTGTTTTAAAAGGCGCTAATGCAACTGCTCTTTTTGGCGATCGTGCATCATCTGGTGCTATTGTAATAACAACAAAAAAAGGAGGTTCTAAAAAAGGTGTTGGAATTGAGTTTACGCAATCTGTTACAGCAGATGTGGTATATCGTTTACCTAAATATCAAAATTTATATGCAGGTGGTGATGGAACATGGGAGCCATTTGTATATAAAACGGGAATGCCTGCTGAATGGCAAGCATTGAACGGAAAGTATTATCATGATTATGCTGATGATGCTAGCTGGGGTCCTAAAATGACTGGTCAAGAATATATTCCATGGTACGCGTGGTATCCTAATACAAAATATTCATATAAAACAGCAAGTTTAACACCACAACCTAATAATATTAGAGACTTTTGGAATACTGGTACTTCTAGTAATAGTAACTTAAGCTTTTATAAAAGTAGTGAAAATTCTAGCACAAGAGTTTCCTATTCAAATCAAAACATAAAGGGTTTATTGCCTAATTCAAAGCAAGACAAGCACACTTTATTCATAACAAACAAATCTACTTTTAAGAAATTTACACTTGAAACTAATTTGAGCTATGTAATGAGTAAACTAACTGGTGAATTTGATGATGGTTATTCGAATAATTCTACTGGTAGTTTTAATTCATGGTTTCATCGTGATTTGGATATGGATATCATGCGTGAGCTTAAAGATATCAAAACTCCAGAAGGATATTATGGCAGTTGGAATCACAATAATCCTGGTGAATACTTAAATGGAGCAGCAGGGCCTAGAAATTTTTTGGCGGGAAACTATTGGTATAATCCATATAAGGTTTTTGAATGGAAGCAACCCGTTTCTTCGACAGATAGAATGATTGGTAATGTTTCATTATCTTATAAAGTTGATAATCATTTGAAATTTACTGCAAATATTCGTAGAAATCAAATTTCAGCAACCTCTGAAAATATTACACCAACAGATATGCAATTATCTGGAACCCAAACTGGAGATTTAGCATACTATGGGGTGAGCTCTTCAAGTTCAGCTGAAAATAACTATGAGTTTATAACTACATACAATAATAAGTTCGGACAATTTGCTTTGAATTCAACTGCAGGTTATTCCTTAAGGAGTAATTCGGGTTCAAGTATGGGTACAAATACAAATGGTGGATTAGTGATTGCGAACCTATACACTTTACCTAATTCACTAAATCCAGTTTCTTATTCTAGTTCGAGAAACAGATCTGAATTTAGGTCATTATTTGCGACTTCAAACTTAGCTTATAAGGATTTTATTTCAATGGATGTGACCGCAAGAAATGATTTTGCTTCGGTACTTCAAAAAGGAACAAATATTTTTTATCCTTCAGTAGGATCTGCATTTATTCTTTCAGAATTAGTCAAGATGCCTTCTTTCGTTAATAACTTAAAATTCTTTGCTAGTTGGGGACAGAAGCCTTTGCTACTTGGTGCTTATGCATTTGCTTTAAATTATGGTTTGGGTGCTAACCAATGGAATGGTAATGCTTTAATGAGTACGCCTGATAATATTATTGATCCAAATTTAACTGGTTCATTAATTTCAACAAAAGAGGCGGGAATTGATTTTAAATTATTCAATAAGCTAAGTGCTAATGTTACTTATTTTGAGGAAATCAATGATAAGCAACCTGTTAGCGTTTCAATTTCTGGCGCAAGTGGATTTACCGGAAAAAATATTAATGCAGCTCGTATTGACAAAAAAGGATATGAGGTACAAATAAATGCAAATATTATAAGTAATAGTTTAGTGACTTATGATTTATCGGTTAACTACGCTAATTTATTATACAACAAGGTGGTAACACTAGCGCCTGGAATCAGTAGGATTTCATTAGGTGGTTCCGCATTTGGTACAAGAGGTGCTACTGCATTTGCTGCATTAAATGAAACATGGGGGCAATTAATTGGATCAGCTACAGTATATGATAAAACTGGCAATCCCGTAATTTTAGCGAATGGCTATTATAAGACTGCGGCAAACCAAAATCTGGGATCTGTTCTTCCTAAGCACACAGGAGGTATGATTAATACTTTAAGATTCAAAAATAACTTAGAACTTAATGCGAACATTACTTATCAATTTGGCGGTAAGTTTTATTCATTGTCTGAGATGTGGGGGAGCTTTTCTGGATTGTTAGAAAATACAGCAGCAGTTAATGATAAAGGTAAAAATATTCGTGACGCTGTTGCCGATGGTGGAGGCGTACATGTAAAAGGAGTGGATGAAGCGGGCGCAGTTGTTGACAGATATGTAGGCGCTCAAACTTATTTTCAACAGTTTTATAATACAAGTAATTCAACACCCTTCTTACATTCATTTTCTTATATTAAATTGCAAGAAGTTAGTTTAGGATATCACTTGCCAGTAAGCAAGATGGGTTTGAAAAATATTTGCAATGATGTGACTGTATCAGTTATAGCAAGAAAGCCACTTCTTATCTGGGCTGAAGATAAAATGTTTGATCCTTCTGAGATTAGTCCAACTTTTGGTGAGAATGGTCAATTGCCAAGTGTTAGAGGCGTTGGTTTAAATATAAAAGTTACATTTTAATAATCCCAACCATTAAATAAAAAAATAAAGACATGAAAAATAAAATAATCGCGCTTACAATTTCGACTCTTGTGATGTTTGGTTGTTCAAAGAGTATTGATGATTTTGGAGATATGAATATTAATCCAAATTCAACTCCTATTCCTGTAACCAATGCATTATTAACAAATGTACTTTCTGGAATTGGTGGAACTGCGTCAAGTGTTACGCCAGGTTTGTATTGTCAGTACTTCGCTCAAAGTCAGTACACGGATGCATCTTTGTATACACCACCAGTTTCTGATTTTGATGGCTACTATAATGGGGTTTTATATGATTTACAAAATATTATAAATATAAACTCTGATCCAAAATATAAAGATGTTGCAGCTGCGAGTGGTTCTAATGCAAACCAGATTGCAATTGCTAGAATACTTAAAGCATATTATTATTGGCTAGTAACTGACTTATGGGGAGATGTTCCTTACAGTCAAGCTTTACTTGGAAATGCTGATATAGCTTATGACAAACAAAGCACCATTTATCCAGCTTTATTAGCTGAGTTGAAAGCAGCAACTGCTCAATTCGATATTGGAACTGCAATTAAAGGGGATATCATATATGCAGGAAATACTGCTAAATGGGTAAAATTTGCAAATTCGTTAAGAATGTTAATGGCATTAAGACTTTCAAAAGTTGATCCTGCAAATGGTAAAATTCAATTTGCAGATGCTTTAGCTACTGGTAAGTTCATTGATGCATCTGTTGATAATTTTACTGTAAACTATCCAGGTGGTGCATTTGCAAATCCTTGGTTTAATAGTTATTTAACGCGTAAGGACCAAGGAGTTGCTAGTTTTATTACTAATATGCAAAAGTCAACTATTGATCCAAGAGCTACTGTTTTTGGTTCTTCTACAGCAGGCATTCCTTATGGCTTAACAAGGGATTTAGCTACTGCATTTATTGGTGCAAATGCAAACTGGGCTTTCATACTTTCAGCTACAAAACGTGCTATAAACTCACCTGTTATTGTTGTGTCTTCCGCTCAGTTGAAGTTGGCAAGAGCTGAAGCTGCACAATTAGGCTGGACATCTGAAACTGCTGCTACATTGTATGCTGCTGGTATAAAGGAAAACATGACTGATTGGGGTGTATTTAGCCAAGCAACTTATGACGCTTATATGTTGAAAGTGGCTTTAAATGGTACAAATAATTTAAAAAATATCAATACAGAATATTATTTGGCAGTCTACCCTAACGGATTTGAAGGTTATAGCAATTGGAGAAGATCAGGATTCCCTGTTTTAACTCCAACCGCTTATGCGACGAATGTTTCAAAACAGATTCCGCGCAGATATATGTATGGAACAAGAGAATATGCTACAAATGCTAAGAACGTAACTGCAGCTGCAGCAGCCTATAATGATAATTCTCAAGATGGTCGAGTTTGGTGGGATAAGTAATTACACTTGAATTTTTCAAGTGCTGAATTAAAAAGAGCCTTTCAATTTTTTGAAAGGCTCTTTTTTTAAATTTATTGCATAAAAAAGCCCCTTAGAGAACTAAAGGGCGATTTTCGATTGCTTGCTTGTATGGGTAAACCAAACCACATATACAAGTACAAAGGTAAGATTGTATCCAATGCCCATTTAATAACTTATTGTTAAATGTGACGGAATTTTCCGCTTAATTGTTTGGGTATACGCGTAATGCCTGTTCAAGGCAATCCATGGCCAAATTAATGTCCTTTTCGTTCAAAACATACGCAAGCCTTACTTCGTTCAAGCCAAGGCCTGGGGTCGTGTAAAAGCCGCTACCTGGGGCCAGCATAATCGTGCTATTGTTATGTCGAAAGGTAGTCAATAGCCATTGGCAAAAATCATCGGTGTTTTTAACTGGTAATTGTGCCATTGCATAAAATGCGCCACTAGGAATAGGGCAATACACCCCTTCCATTTTTGACAAACGATTCATTAATATATCGCGCCTATTTTTATATTCTTCTCTCGTTTCGTCAAAATAGTTATTGGGTAATCCTAGTGCAGCTTCGGCAGCAATTTGTTCCAAGGTGGGTGGACTTAATCTTGCTTGTGCAAATTTTATTACCGCTTCAATGACTTGTTTGTTTTTAGTGACTAGTGCACCGATACGTGCGCCACATGCGGAATACTTTTTACTAAAAGTGTCAATCATAATTACATGGTCCTGCACCCCTTGCAGTGTTAAAGTACTTTTCACATTTCCTTCATAACTAAATTCAGTATACGCTTCATCAGAAAATAAGTACAAGTCTTTTTCTTTTATTAAATCTCTTATTTGTAATAATTCAGCTTCACTATAAACATATCCTGTAGGATTGTTCGGATTGCAAATAAAAATCCCTTTGGTTTTAGGCGTAATTTTTTCTTGAAAGGAGGCAATGGGAGGCAAAGCAAATCCATTATTGATACTTGAAGTAATAGGAATGATATGAATACCTGCGGCCATGGCAAACCCAATATAGTTCGCATAAAATGGTTCTGGTACGATAATTTCATCGCCCTCATCCAAGCAGGCCATAAAAGCAAATAAGATGGCCTCACTTCCGCCAATGGTGATTAATACATCTTCATGATTTACATCAATGCCTTTACTTATATAGTAGTCTGCTAATTTCATTCTTAAACTTAAAATACCACGGCTGTCTGTATATTCTAACACTTTTAAATTGGCTTGCTGCACCGCTTCTAGCATAATGCTCGGTGTTGCAATATCCGGTTGCCCAATATTTAAATGATATACTTGTACCCCTTCTTTTTTTGCTGCATCTGCGAAGGGTGCTAATTTTCGAATAGGAGAGGAAGGCATTTGAATGCCTCGTTTGCTAATTTGTATCATTCGGGCAAAGATAGTCTTGTAGCATATAATAAAAAAGCGTCCCGAGAAATCGGGACGCTTTTAATTTGTAATAATACCAAGTGTTCGTTATTATTCAATAAACAATTTGATTAATCTTTGCACTTTGTAAGTTCAAGTGATAAGTATCATTTTTATTAGTATCGATTGAATAGGTGTTCGATCTAAATTTTTTAAATCACTTCACCTTCAATGGTTAATTCTGTTGGTACTTTAACGCCAGCAAATTTAACGGTCACTTTCTTTTTAAAAGCGCCAACTGTAGGTGCTGTATAGGTAATTTTAATGGTTCCTTTTTGTCCTTTCAAAATGGGCTTTTGGTTATACTCGGGTTGTGTACATCCGCATTCTGCATTTGCAAATTCAATCACTGCTGGTTTTGCATCATTATTGGTATAGTTAAAGATGACTGATTTGTGTACACCTTGTTTTATTTTTCCGTAGTTGTAACTTGATTTATCAAATTGTACACCCGTTTGGGCCATACTCGCGAATGATATCAGTAATGCAATGAGTAAGGAAGTTAATTTCATGATTGGATTTTTTAAAATAATATAGTATTGTGATTTAAAAGAAAGTTAAGTGCGTGTTTGGTAATTAATAATTGGAATTAGGTATTTGGATTATTGCTTATTTGGACTATTAATGATCGGAGCTGCTGGCGCATTGGTAATGGCAACACCTTCCCCTGCAAATTGTGTTTGCTTCACTAAACCATTTGAAAATTCAAGTGCCGTAGCACGTGTGAAACTTCCCATGGCACTTCCGTTAAAGGTAATTTGTACCTGTCCCATTTTACCCGGTGCAATTTTTTCATTGGGTTTAAAATTCGGGGTGGTACAGCCACAACCTGGGCGTGCATTCATCAAAGCAAGGGTGTCCTTACTTATATTAGTAAATTCAATGGTGTAAGTAGCTGGTTGACCGAAGCTTATTTTACCAAAGTCAAAATTGTCATTTTTGAACTTTAATATTTGATCAATATTGGCTGCAGTTTGCGCTGAAATTGAACTGAAAATACCCAAAACTAGGCTTAAAACAAGTAGTGCTTTTTTCATATAATGAGGTTTGATTTGAGGCGTTGTTGTGTGTAAAATTATTAAAAAATAGGGAATTAAATGATTTTATCTAATTCTTGGTTTTTTATGCTTTTTGCCCCCTATTTTTGCTTTATGGAATCCACCCTCGATGCTGTTTTAACACCTGAAATGCTTTCATTTGAAGCGTTTAAAAAATCTGTATTGGAGGATTACCGAATTGCCCTTATGAGTAGGGAAGTAAGTTTACTTGGTCGACGAGAAGTATTAACAGGAAAAGCAAAATTTGGAATTTTTGGAGATGGAAAGGAAATTGCACAAATAGCATTAGCAAAATTTTTTCAAAAAGGTGATTTTAGAAGTGGCTACTATAGAGACCAAACTTTAATGTTTGCGATGGGCAGTTCCAATGTAGAAGATTATTTTGCGCAATTATATTCTGATGTAGAAAATGATCCTTATAGCGGTGGTAAAAATATGAACGCTCATTTTGCCACTGCATTTGTCAATGATCAAGGGGAGTGGTTGGATTTAGTGAACCGTCATAATATATCAGCAGATATTTCGCCCACCGCTGGCCAAATGGCCAGAGCATTAGGATTGGCATATGCATCAAAATGTTTCAAGCAGTCAAATCACAAAGATTTATTTTCACATTTATCGAATGACGGTAATGAAGTATGTTTTTGCACCATTGGAGATGCAAGTACTTCTGAAGGACAATTTTGGGAAGTCGTAAATGCCGCGGGTGTTTTACAAATTCCTTTGGCTATTTTTGTATATGATGATGGTTATGGAATTTCGGTACCCACTAAATTACAAACAACGAAGGGTTCCATATCTGAAGCTTTACAAGGCATGCAAAAAGAAGCCAACACCAATGGCATTAAAATTTTCACCGTCAAAGGTTGGGATTATGCTGCATTGTGTGAAGTATTTGAACAAGGCATTACTTATACAAGAAACACACATGTGCCAGTGGTTTTTCATGTGCAGGAATTAACGCAACCGCAAGGGCATTCCACCAGTGGAAGTCATGAAAGATATAAATCAACAGAACGTTTACAATGGGAAAGAGAGTGGGATGGTATAAAAAAAATGAGGGAATGGTTATTACTGAATGAATTAAGTAATGAGTCTGATTTACAAATATTTGAAGCGCAAATAAAACAAGCAGTTCGAGATGCAAAATTAAGGGCCTGGAATAAGTATATCGCACCCATTCATGAAAAATTAAAGGAAGGAGTTGCGTTGGCTTATCAAGGATTAGGTCAAGATGATTTATTAATGGCACAACAATTGACGCAGGAATTAATTTCGAATAGGGAGCCTTTGAAAAGAGATATTTTCAGATCACTTCATTTGGTGCTTGAAAAATTACCCAATCATCCTAATAAAGATGGGGTACTAGAATTTTTATCTAACTATCATAAAGAGCAAGCACCTTACTATAGTAAAAATTTATACAATGAAGGTCCAAAGAGCACATTAAATGTTGTTGGTGTACCCGCAATTATTAATGCTGATGCGACTACGTTGAATGGCTATGAAATTTTGAATCATTATTTTGATGAGTTGTTTGCCTCCAACCCCTTGGTATATGCATTTGGGGAGGACTTAGGAAATATCGGAGATGTCAATCAAGGCTTTGCAGGGTTGCAAATTAAGTATGGGGCTGATCGCATATTTGATACCGGTATTCGCGAGCAATCCATTATGGGGCAAGCGCATGGTATGGCATTACGCGGATTAAGACCCATTGCTGAAATTCAATACTTGGATTATTTATTATATGGATTACAAACCTTAAGTGATGATGTTGCTACCCTTCATTATCGTAGCAATGGTATACAAAGTAGTCCGGTAATTATTCGCACCAGAGGTCACCGATTGGAAGGAATGTTTCATAGTGGTTCCCCCATGGGTGTCATTATTAATGCTTTAAGAGGTATGTATATATGTGTGCCAAGAAATATGGTACAAGCAGTAGGAATGTACAATACCTTACTTGCCGGTAATGATCCTGCTTTATTAATAGAGTGTTTGAATGGCTATCGTTTAAAGGAACAAATGCCCACTAATTTAATGTCCTTTAAGGTGGCTTTAGGGGTTCCTGAAATCATTAGACAAGGAAATGATATCACGATTGTTTCCTATGGTTCCACGATTCGTATTGTTGAAGATGCAGCGCTAAGATTAGCGGAAATGGGGATTGATTGCGAAATTATCGATGTACAAACCTTATTGCCATTTGATATTCATCATCAAATTTTGGCATCATTGAAAAAAACAAATCGTATTGTTTTTGTGGATGAAGATGTGCCTGGTGGCGGAAGTGCTTATATGTATCAGCAAGTACTTGAAGTGCAAGGCGGCTATAAGTGGTTAGATGCAACAGCACGCACCATTAGTGCAAAAGCGCACCGTCCAGCATATGCAAGTGATGGGGATTATTTTTCCAAACCGAATACGGAAGAAATCATAGAGAAGATCAAAGAGATGATGGCGGAGTAGCCATAAAATTTCACTGATGACTATTAATTGTTTCTACTTAAGGAATAGCCCTCTAATTTTTGCGTGTGCTCCAATGAGCCTAATCTAAATTTCACAGCTACCTTTGTTTGTTTTTGCAACGCTCTTTCCATGTTACAAAAAAATCCTGTTCTAGTCGTGTAGTAATTTGCTGGCAATTTTGTCTCCTTCGATATCGTATACATGTTAAACACGGGTCTCGTAGTATCTTTAATTACAGGCGAAATAAAAGCGGTGATTAATAGGGTTGTTATAATTTTCATACTTAAATCTTTTTATAAATCTTAAGAGGGATTTATCGCACTTTTTTATATTTAAATAATAAAAAAGTACAATAAACCTACCCCATATTATGGAATACTTTATTTACATCTTCGTCTTCCTCTAATCTTTCAATTAGTTTACTGATATCCTCCGCTTGTTCATCTGTTACCGGCACTGTGGTGGTAGGAATCCACTCAAGCTGTGCACTCAATGGGTTAATATTTTTATCCTCCAATGCTTTTTGTAAATTTCCGAAATCAGTAAACGCACATCTTAAAACAATAATTGCATTGCCATTATCATCATTACTTTCTCCTAATTCATCCAAGCCGTGGTCAATTAATTCTAATTCCAAATCATCCATATTGACACCGTCTGGGCTTAAATTAAACACACCCATTTTTTTAAACTGAAAACTCACACTTCCACTATTCCCTAGTGCACCATGTCCTTTGTTAAAATGACTTTTCACATTGGCCACAGTTCTTACATGATTATCGGTGGCGGTTTCTACTAATAAGGCAACGCCATGCGGTGCATAACCTTCGTATAAAATTTCCTCGTAATTGCTTGTATCTTTTCCCATTGCACGCTTAATAGCAGCTTCCACTCTATCTTTAGGCATGCCTACACTTCTTGCATTCTGATAGCATCTTCTTAAGGCAGGGTTGTCATCTGGGTTAGGACCACTTGCTTTCACAGCGATTACAATCTCTTTACCGATGCGGGTAAATTGTTTTGCCATACGATCAAAACGCTTGAACATGGTGGCTTTCCGAACTTCAAATATTCTTCCCATAGTAGTATGTTATTGAGGTCTGTAAAAATAAGCTAAAAAAATAATCCCCCCGAGTACTCGGGGGGATTATTATCAGTTATGCATCAATAGCGTTTAGTCATTTAATTTGCTATGCTTACGACTATAAAGGAAATACACGGCCAAGCCCAAGACCATCCAGGCAAAGGCTACCTTTAATGTTTGACCATCTAGCGCAAATATCATTGCCAAGCAAATAAGCGCCCCTAAAATAGGAACCAATGGCACTAAAGGTGTCTTGAATGGTCTTTCCATATCTGGTGATTTGCGTCTTAAAATCCAAATACCTGCACTCACCAATACAAATGCGAATAAGGTACCGAAGGAGGTTAAATCACCCGCGACATTACCTGGTACGAATGCGGCAAATGCACCAACAAATACAAATAAGATCCAGTTTGATTTATAAGGCGTTCTGTATTTAGGATGTAACTCAGAAAACACTTTAGGTAATAATCCGTCATTCGCCATCGAGAAGAATACACGAGATTGTCCCATTAACATCACTAATATCACGGAACTAAAGCCAGCCAAAATAGCCACGGTTACCGCAGTCGCCAACCAGCCATATCCCGTCATATAAGTTGAAATTGCATAAGCCACTGAAGCCTCACGTCCTTTTAAAGGATCTACAAAATCCTTCCAGTTGGCCACACCTGTTAATACGTGCCCAAAGAGTATATATAATATAGTACAAACTACTAATGAACCTAAAATACCAATAGGCATATCTCTTTTTGGATTTTTTGCTTCCTGTGCAGCTGTTGAAACGGCATCAAAACCAATGAATGCAAAAAACACAATTGCAGCACCACCCAACACACCACCCCAGCCATGCTTAAATGCACCAGAGTAGTCTGCAATCACCTTACCCGCAGCGTCGATGACTGGGGGTTGGTTTGCAGGAATTAAATAAGGCGTATGGTTTTCGGGACGAATAAACTGCCAACCCAAAACAATAAATATAATCACAATCGCCACTTTAATAAACACAATTACAGCGTTTACAATCGCAGATTCCTGCGTTCCTTTAATTAACAATAAGGTTAACAATAATAAAATAACTAATGCAGGTGCATTCATAATTCCATTGCGAAGTATACCATCTGCACCGGTCATACTTTCAAAAGGGGAGTGGCTCCATTCATAAGGAATGCTCCCCCCCAGCAGTTTGTTTAAATATTCACTCCAAGCAATAGATACAGTGGCAGCGCCTAAGGCATATTCCATAATTAAAGCCCATCCAATAATCCAGGCTACTGTTTCTCCCATAGTTACATATGAATAAGCATAGGCACTTCCTGAAATTGGAATCATCGCAGCAAACTCAGCATAACATAATCCTGCAAAAGCACAACCAACGGCTGCAACAATAAAGGATAATGTAACACCTGGTCCAGCAGCTTGTCCAGCAGCGGCAGCGGTTCTAACAAATAAGCCAGCACCAATGATGGCACCCACGCCTAAGGCCACTAAATTCCCAGCGCCTAATGTGCGTTTTAATCCTTTTCCACCATCATCTGCCTGCGCTAACATGGCGGACAAATCTTTTTTTCTAAATAAACTCATAGTTATTGGTTTCGGTTTTCAATTCAAAAACAAGGTGTTGTTTTTGAGCTAATTGTAATTGGACACAATTTAGGTTGGAAAATAGTACTTTTTTCGCAAAAACGCCTCCATTTTTATATAAAATACCTCCTTGGGTGGGGGTATTTTTTTAGGACTTAAGTCTTATATTGCATAACTAACAATGCTATGAAAAAATCAAACAAACTTACCCTCTATATTTTAGTCGCAATGCTATTGGGTGCAATATTGGGCTACATCATTAATAAAAATTATGATGCGATTTATATTGAAAAATTTGCTAAAAATATTAAGTTATTAACTACAATATTCTTAAGATTGGTGCAAATGATCATAGCGCCATTGGTATTTACAACTTTGGTGGTAGGAATTGCAAAACTGGGTGATTTAAAAACGGTAGGTCGTGTGGGTGGTAAAGCCATGTTGTGGTTTGTTACTGCCTCCTTGGTGAGCTTGTTGATTGGACTGGTATTGGTGAATATATTTAAGCCAGGCTTGGGCATTGATTTAAGTAATGCGGATATGAGTGGCGCAAAAGATGTCATGGGAAAAACACAAACATTTAGCATGCTCAATTTTGTGGAACATGTTTTTCCAAAAAGTATGTTTGAGGCAATGGCCACTAATGAAATATTACAGATTGTGATATTCAGTATCTTTTTTGGCGTAGCTGCAGCCGCAATAGGCGATAAGGCCAAAGGATTTATTAAAGCACTCGAGACAGTTTCTCATATTATTTTAAAAATGGTAGGCTATGTGATGAATTTTGCACCATTGGGTGTGTTTGGTGCCATTGCCGCAGTGATTGCTACAAAGGGACTAGCTATTTTTATATTTTATGGTAAATATTTAATGTACTTCTTATTCGGTATAGGCGTTTTATGGATAGTATTGTTAGGGGTTGGTTTTATCATTTTAGGCAAAAGAGTACCGTCCTTATTAAAACATATCACTACGCCATTAGTAATTGCTTTTAGTACGACGAGTAGTGAAGCCGTATTTCCAAAATTAACAGAGGAGTTAGAAAAATTTGGATGTAAGGATAAAATTGTATCCTTTATTTTGCCATTAGGCTACTCTTTTAATTTAGATGGCAGTATGATGTATATGACTTTTGCTAGTTTGGCAATTGCACAAGCTTATGGTATCCAAATTGATTTTGCAACACAATTAACCATGTTATTGGTATTGATGCTTACGAGTAAAGGCATTGCGGGGGTACCTCGTGCATCCCTAGTGGTCGTTACCGCTACTTGTGCTATGTTTAATATTCCACCTGAAGGCATTGCATTAATTTTACCTATTGATCACTTTTGCGATATGTTCCGGTCTGCCACCAATGTATTAGGTAATAGTCTTGCGACCACTGTAGTAAGTAAATGGGAAGGCGCATTAGAAAATCCAACACAAGCATAAAAATATTTTAATGATTACTTTACTTGAACTTTTTCATTGGAGTCAACTTTTACAACCGCAATTTTATATTGAGCATGGGGGTTTGTGGTTATTGTTGTTTGTAGTTTTTGCCGAAACGGGATTATTTTTTGGCTTTTTTTTACCAGGAGATAGTTTGCTATTTGTGGCAGGTATTTATAGTGTGCCCTTGGTATCGCAAATTTTTGTAACGGATAGCGAGTGGCTTAATTTAGGTATTCTATTTGCATTTATATCAGTCGCTGGAATTTTGGGAAATTATGTGGGCTATTTCATTGGTAAAAAGGTGGGCCCAGCGATGTATGAATGGAAGGATAATTTATTGTTTAAGAAAAAGTATTTAATACAAGCCCAAGAATTTTATGACAAACATGGCGGTCGCGCAATAGTGATCGCTAGATTCATTCCGATTGTTCGAACTTTCGCGCCTATTGTTGCTGGCATTGTTGCCATGGATAAAAAAAAGTTTGTTTATTTTAATGTGGTGGGTTGTTTGGCTTGGGTAGCGAGTATGTTATGCGCTGGCCATTTTTTACAAGCCTGGATTTTAAATCAATTTCAATTCGATTTAAAAAATCATTTAGAGGTCATTGTATTAGGCATAGTATTGGTTACCACCTTGCCTGTCATTATAAATGTTATTTCGCATCGTTCTCGTAAATCTTAATTTAAAAACGATTAATAAGTAATTTATTAACATGAATCAGAATAAACAAATTGGACTTTTGTCATTGCCTGTATTTGTTGCTGCTTTGGGCTATTTTGTCGATGTGTATGATTTGTTATTGTTTACCATTGTAAGACAGACGAGTGTAATGAGTATTGGGTCTACTGCTGAAACCATTATTGTAGATAGTGCGCATATTATTAACTGGCAAATGTCAGGTTTGTTAATTGGCGGTATATTATGGGGTGTGTTGGGAGATAAAAAAGGAAGATTAAAAGTTTTATTTGGTTCCATTTTATTATACTCAGTGGCAAATATCCTCACCTCCTTTGTGCAAAATGTAGATCAATACGCTTACTGTCGTTTTATAGGAGGTATTGGCTTGGCAGGGGAGTTGGGCGCAGGAATTACACTTGTTTCTGAGATGCTTCCTAAACATAAACGAGGTATTGGCACTTCCATGGTTGCGGGTATTGGCTTGTTTGGTGCTGTGTTTGCTTATTTCACTTTTAAGTATACCAATGATTGGCGTTTGTGTTATCAAATAGGCGGTGTACTTGGATTTTTTCTTTTGATATTACGTGTTAAAGTAGCGGAGTCGTTTATGTTTGAATCAGTTAAATTGTCAAAATTAGCTAAAGGTAATTTTTTTATGTTTTTTCAAAATAAGAAAAGATTTGTAAAATATATTACAGCTATTTTAATTGGACTTCCTACTTGGTTTGTGATTGGGGTATTAATTAACTACAGTAACAAATTTGCCAGTTCGCTATATGGGATTAATTTAATTGATTCAGGAAGATCCATCATGCTAGCTTATATAGGGATTGCTTCAGGTGATTTATTGATTGGATATGTGAGTCAATATTTTAAAAGTCGTAAAAAAGCATTGATGCTTTTTTATATTTTAAACATTATCGGCATGATATTGTTTTTCAGTCCATTCAATAACAATGATAGTCGTATGTATCTCATTTGTGCTTTCTTGGGCTTTAGTACCGGTTACTGGGCTATATTTAATCAAATGGCAGCGGAACAATTTGGAACTAATTTGCGTGCTACCGCTGCAACGACCATACCCAATATGGTGCGCGGCGCATTGCCACTAATTAACTTTTTATTTTTAGATATATTACAAAAAAAATTAGGCTGGGATATTGTGCAAAGTGGCATGTTTACAGGGGCTATCGTAATGGTAATTACTTTAGTTGCTTATTTCTTTACTGAGGAAACTTATCATAAGGATTTGGATTATATGGAGCATGACAATCCACTTCCTTAGTTTTAAACCCATATGCGTTTATTAATTATTCGTTTTTCGTCCATTGGAGACATTGTTTTAACTACGCCAGTTATTCGTTGTGTAAAACAACAAATCCCTGGAGTTGAAATACACTTTTTGACCAAGCTTTCCATGAAGGAAGTGACTGAAGCGAATCCCTACATTGATCATTTTCATTATTTGGATCAAGATATTAATGCCCTTATTCCAGCTTTAAAAAAGCAGTCCTTTGATGCCGTGATCGATTTGCATCATAATCAACGTACCTGGCGTATTAAGCGCGCATTGGGGGTAAAAGCTTTTAGCTATAAAAAATTAAGCATTCAAAAAATCATCCTCACTACTTTTGGTATTGATTTATTAAAAAATGAACATGTAACCAAGCGTTATATGGATACGGTAAAATCATTGGGTGTGGTGGATGACGGAAAGGGCTTGGATTATTTTATTCCTACTGCGACCAAGTCAGTCATCAATGATTTGCCTGAAAATTTCAAATCAGGTTATGTTGGATTGGTGATTGGCGCTTCGTATTTTAATAAAAAGATGCCCCTTGAAAAATTAAAGGCATTAATTGCATCCATAAAATTACCCATTGTTTTGATTGGTGGTCCGGAGGATAGGGAAGTAGGAGTGGCCTTGCAGCATACATTTGGGGATCGGGTTTTTAATGCATGTGGTAACTATAATATTAATGAATCAGCCATTTTTGTAAAGCAGGCAAATTATATCGTTTCGCATGACACTGGTTTTTTACATATTGCTTGTGCTTTTAATAAACCAACCGTAACTATTTGGGGAGCTACTTCACCTGCCTTGCAGTTTTCGGCTTTGTATCCTGCAAATTCAGACAGCCCTCGTTTTGATGCAATCGTACCTGATTTAAAATGCCAACCTTGTGCAAAGCAAGGGTCCAATCATTGTCCCAAAGGACACTTTAATTGCATGCAACTTCAAAATACAGATTTGATTGCAGCAAAGGTTAATGCTTTATAAATTAATAAGCGCATAAATACCTACTTCTCGTCTCATCGCTGCAGGAACAGATATTCGTCTCGAAATAGTATTTACGCGCTATTTTATAAATTATTCAGACGCATAAATACCTATTTCTCATCTCATTCATTATTTACCGCGCATAAAAAAAGCCTTCCACCCGTTATCGGAGGAAGGCTTTTGAATAATGTTTGAACTATTATAAAGTTTTCAATACGTCGTTCATATTACGCACTGCGTCTGCGCTTTTGTTGAATGCTGCTTGTTCATCTGCAGATAAATCCATGGTAACAATCTTTTCCCAACCATTCTTTCCAATCACTACAGGAACGCCTAAGCAAATGTCTGATTGGTCATATTCGCCATCCAAGCTTACGCAACATGTAAATAATTTCTTTTCATCACGTACAATGCTTTCCACTAATGCAGCGCCTGCAGCACCTGGTGCATACCAAGCGGAAGTGCCTAATAATTTTGTAAGTGTTGCACCACCTACCATGGTATCGTTGATGATGGTTTGTTGTTGTGCTTCATCTAAAAATTGCGTCACAGGAATGCTATTCCATGTGGCGTGTTTAATTAAAGGAATCATTGTCGTATCTCCGTGACCGCCTACGACTATTGCGTTTAAGTCAGATGGGCTGCAATTTAAGGTAGTACTTAATTGGTATTTGAAACGCGCACTATCTAAAGTACCACCCATACCAATAATTCTGTTTTTAGGTAAACCAGTTGACTGCAATGCTAAGTAAGTCATGGTGTCCATCGGGTTACTAATGACAATAATGATAGCGTTCGGAGAATGCTTTAAAATGTTCTCACAAACCCCTTTTACAATACCAGCGTTGGTGCCAATTAATTCCTCACGTGTCATACCTGGTTTACGAGGTAAACCTGATGTAATTACTACTACATCTGAATTAGCCGTTTTTGAATAATCATTGGTTGATCCTGAAATGCGTGTATCAAAACCTAGTAAGGTAGCTGTCTGCATCATATCCTGTGCTTTACCTTCAGCAAATCCTTCCTTTATATCTAATAAAACCAATTCTGTTGCTAATTCTTTACGGGCAATATTATCAGCACATGTAGCACCTACTGCGCCTGCACCTACGACTGTAATTTTCATATTTTTTTAATTAAAATAAGTGTTGAATATTTTTACGCAGCAAAGTTAGTTATTTGCTTTCTATTATCTTTATTAAGTCAAAAATATCTGCCCCTTTTTCATACACTTTCACCAATTGGTTGTTTTTGTATAAAGCCACAAAAGGAGTCATTTTTGGGCGAAAAAAGGTTGGAATCATATAGCTAGGATCACGACCAATAAGTATATTAGGGCGGCCCACAAAGTTAAATTTGTCTGCAAAGGCCTGAATGGCAATCATGTCACGATAGCTGTCCCAAATGAATAAAACGTTTGTTAATTTGTCCTTATACTTGTTTATGGTAGCAGCTTCGGTTTCGCAATGAGAACAATCGGGGCTAAAAAAAATGATACAGATATATTTAAACTTAGGGATCGTTTTATTGGTCACCTCCCTGCCATCAATTAGGTTTAAAGTAAAAGCAGGTAAGTTTTTATCCTTTAAGTAGGGGGCGTTTGGATCAGGTTTAACATCTAAACTTTGTGCGGAAGCCTGTGCAATGATCAACATAGTAATTAGGCTTAGAATAATTTTTCTCATAATATTATTTTTGGGTCATACGCATTGATTTTGCGTCTTGTAAAAATTTCGATGCAAATATAAAATTATTTAGTAATTCATTTTTGCTGTAAATAATTTCGGTATTGTTTCCTTCCCATTCTTTTTTCCCTTGGTGTAAATAGATAATATGGTCGCCTATTTCCATCACACTATTCATGTCATGTGTGACTACAATGGTGGTAATATTAAACTCGGTGGTAATATCTTGAATGAGTTTATCAATGACCATGGATGTTTGCGGATCCAGTCCTGAATTGGGCTCATCGCAAAATAAGTATTTTGGTTTCATGATGATGGCACGTGCCAATGCAACTCTTTTTTTCATTCCGCCACTAATCTCAGCAGGATACTTTTCATTTACGCCATGCAAGTTCACCCTTGCTAAAGTTTCCAAAACCTTTTTATTTTTCTCGTCCAAACTTAAATTGGTAAACATATCCAATGGGAAGCGCACATTTTCTTCTACTGTCTTTGAATCAAACAAAGCATTCCCCTGAAATAACATGCCTATATTATTTCTTAATTCTTTTCTTTCCTCCTTACTTATACTGTGTAATTCTTCACCATCAAAGTATATATTACCTTTGTCGGCATGAATTAAATCAACAATACATTTTGTTAAAACCGTTTTCCCGCTTCCGCTGGTGCCAATAATTAAATTACAAATGCCGGGCCTAAATTGCGCACTGATGTCGTCAATGATTACTTTGCCTTCAAATGCCTTTGATATGTTTTTTACTTCAATCATGCTTATGGGTTCAATGGAATTTGTAAATTCAATAAGTCCTGAAAGGTATCCGACCTGCTAATTAATTTTGCTTCCTCTTTTTCAAATAAAACTTGTGCTGGTTTGTAGCGTGCGTTGTAATTGCTGGACATTTCATAACCATAAGCGCCCGCGTTATAAAAAACTAAAAAATCACCTTCGGAAATAATGGGAATAGGGCGGTCCCATGCAAAAGTATCTGTCTCGCAAATATTTCCTACCACTGCGTAATTTTTTGTTGGTTGATCAGGGTGGCTAATATTATCAATATGATGGTAGGCGTCATAAAACATAGGTCTGATCAAATGATTGAGTCCAGTATTAATACCTGCAAAGGTAATTTCGCCATGTTCCTTTAATACATTCACTTGGGTAATAAAATAGCCTGATTCACTTACCAAATATTTTCCTGGTTCAAACCAAGCCGTCAGTGGTCGTCCAAATTTTTCAGACATTTTTTTCATCACTTTATTAACCTCGCTTCCTAATAAAGCAATATCTGTTCCTTTTTCATTGGGTGCATAAGGCACTTTGAATCCGCCACCAAAATCTAACACCTGCACACTTGGGAATTCGCCTAATATACTTTCAAAAACTTCAGCTGATTGCAAAAACACACTTACTTCCTTTATTTCACTACCCGTATGTATATGTAAGGTGGTAATGTTAAGTTGGAATTTTTCTTGAATGGCTTTTAATTCATTTAATTGTGTCAAAGGAATCCCAAATTTACTTTTATCGTGCCCTGTTGAAATTTTAAGATTTCCCCCAGCCATAATATTGGGGCGAATGCGAACGCCTACTGCAGAAGTATTTCCAAATTTTGCGCCGAACTTTTCCAAATTGGATAAGCTGTCAATATTTACATTAATGCCCAAAGCAACTGCTTCGTAAATTTCATCAAAGGACACACTATTACTGGTATATAAAATATTTTTTGGCTCAAAGCCTACATGCAAGGCCAACTTCACTTCATTTATAGAACTGCAATCAATGGGACAGCCAGCATTCTTTACTACTTGTAAAATATGAATATTGGTAAGGGCTTTACACGCGTAAAAAAAACGGGTTTGATTCATATCAAAATGAGTAACTAAATTTTGATATTGCGATACAATCTTTTCAGCATGATAAACATACAAGGGCGTGCCAAATTTTTCAGCAGCTTGCTTTAATTGCCCATAAGTTAAACTTGACTCCATGCTACGAAGATACAATTGAACTGATGTTTTAATACGAAATCAGTCCGGATAATTTGAGAAAATGTTAAGGAAGGGGATCTTCTGCGTCAATGGCAGCATCTAATTCGGTAGTTTGATTAAATACGCTATTGTCGGTAAAATCTTCTGGTTTAACAATAGTTGCTTCCACAACTTGATCCGCTAATACCTCTCTGATTTTAGGCAAATCGTCGGTTGAATTGATACCGAAATAATCCATGAAATTAACCGAAGTGGAATATACCAATGGCTTGCCTGGCATATTTTCATTACGACCACTAATGGTGATTAATTCTTTCTCTAATAATTTTTGAATCGAGTAATCACTATTCACCCCACGTATGGCTTCCACTTCCCCTTTAGTGATGGGTTGTTTGTAAGCAATAATTGCCAATGATTCAAGCGCAGCGTTGGATAAACGTTTTAAAAACTTATCTCCGTTTAATTGTGCAATGGTATTGTGAAAATTAGGCTTTGTTAAAAATTGCCAGCCGCCACCACTTTGTTTTAATTCAAATGGATAAAATTCCGTTGCATATTTTTCTTGTATGCCCTCCAATGACGATTCCACTTGGCTTAGTGTAATACGTTCTTCTAAAAATCCAAAAGCATTGTTAATAAGCTCAGTAATATCATTTGCATTTAGTGCTTTTTCACTTGCAAAAACTAAGGCTTCAATATGCGGAATGATTTGGCTTATTTCCATAATGGGTTGGTATTCTTATCCGTTCAATGCTGCAGCACCACTTACAATTTCCGTTAATTCGGTTGTAATTGCTGCTTGACGTGCACGGTTGTATGATAATTTCAATGATTTCAATAATTCGTTTGCGTTTTCACTTGCCTTATCCATTGCTGTCATTCTTGCGCCATGCTCACTTGCATTTGCATCCAACACTGCTTTGAATAATTGGGTGTTCAATATTTTTGGCATTAATTCAGCGACCAACACTTCTTTTTTAGGTTCGAAAATAAAATCAGTTTTTTTCTGATTTTCTTTTTTAGCAATTTTTGGAACAGGTAAAAATGGTTCTGCCGTAAACACTTGTGTGCCTGCATTTTTAAATTCGCTGTATATAATTTCTATTGCATCAAATTCTTTGTTTGAAAAAGCATCCATTGCTGCTTGCGCTGCCAATTGCACATTTGCAAAATTGAGGTTTAAAAAAATATCTTTAAAATTAGCATTGGTTGTAAATCCTGCTTTACTTAAACTTTCGTATCCCTTTTTTCCAATATTCCAAATGGTCACTTTTTGTTTTGGATATTTTTCGGTAATCGTTGTTTTAGCCAATTTCACCAAGTTGGCATTATAACCTCCACACAATCCTCTGTCTGAAGTAATAACAATCAATAATACATTATTCACAGGGCGTGTTTCAGCCAAAGCTAAATTCATATCTCCCTCCAAACTGCTTAAAATGTTTCCCAACATTTCTTGTAGTTTGCGCGTATAAGGACGCATCTGTGTAATCGCATCTTGCGCACGGCGTAATTTAGCCGCACTCACCATTTTCATAGCTTTTGTAAGCTGCTGTGTAGATTGCGTACTTTTAATCCTATTTCTTACTTCATTCAATTGACCTGCCATAGTAGTAAATTTTCCTATTTTTCTTAATAAACCCGCTTAAAATTAAGGGGCGCTTAAGGCGAGCAAAGGTATCATTTTTTCGTTCATTTTTCACTTTTCAGGCCCTGCAAGTTAATTTTTATATTCCTAGCCCCATAAAATGGCCAAACTGCCTTCAAATGCTTACCTTTGACACCCCTTAACTAGTGGCCAAAATGTCATTGGCATACTGATTGATAATAAGGGATTATATATAATTTATCATAGGACTATGTTGCAATTTATAAGTAAAATATTCGGGGGATCTAAAAGTGAGAAAGATGTTAAAAAAATAGCACATTTAGTGCCTATTATCAATGGGCATTTTGCTTCCTATGAACAGCTTTCCAACGATGCCCTAAGAGGTAAAACAATCGAACTAAAAGCGCGCATTACTGCGCATTTGGCAGCTATTGACCAAACTATTAAGGAAGAACAAGCTAATGCGGAAGCGCTTCCGATGAGTGAGTTCATGGGGCGTGACGCGATTTACCAAAATATAGATGAATTAAAAAAAGAGCGTAATAAAGCTTTGGAAACCATTTTAATGGATTTGCTACCCGAGGCTTTTGCGGTGGTGAAGGAAGTAGCGCGTCGTTTTACAAATAATACGGAATTAGTGGCTACGGCTACTGAACTAGATCGTAAGTTTTCTGTCACAAAGGAATATGTAAGTATTAAAGGGGAGCAATCAGTTTTCCAATCCACTTGGAAGGCGGCAGGAGTGCCCATTACTTGGAACATGGTACACTATGATGTACAGTTGATTGGAGGTATTGTTTTACATGAGGGAAAAATTGCCGAAATGTCCACTGGAGAGGGAAAAACTTTGGTATCTACCTTGCCTGCCTATTTAAATGCATTGTCAGGTGAAGGGGTACATATTGTCACGGTGAATGATTATTTGGCAAAGAGAGATAGTGAGTGGAATGGTACTTTATTTGAGTGGTTGGGTTTAACGGTAGATTGTATAGACAAGCATCAGCCGAATTCTGAGGAGCGCCGCGATGCTTATCGTGCGGACATCACATACGGAACGAACAATGAATTTGGATTTGATTACTTGCGTGATAATATGGTGCATACACCGGAGGAAATGGTACAACGTAAACATCATTTTGCCATGGTGGATGAGGTGGATAGTGTATTGATTGATGATGCGCGAACGCCTTTGATTATTTCTGGTCCTATTGGACATCCAACAGGCGAGCAACAATTTTTTGAATTAAAACCTAGAATTGAAAAATTGGTGGACATTCAGAAAAAAGTAGTCAATCAATTTTTAATTGAAGCCAAGAAAAAAATAGGAGAAGGAAATGATGATGCGAAAGATGGCGGATTGGCCTTGTATCGTGCCTTTAGAGGCTTGCCTAAAAATAGTGCAATCATAAAATATTTAAGTGAGCCAGGCATTCGTGTAAAATTACAAAAAGCAGAGAATCATTATTTGGCTGATCAACAACGCGAGATGCCAGCAGTGGATGCAGAGTTGTATTTCCATATTGATGAAAAAAATAATTCAGTAGAATTAACTGAAAAGGGATTACAGTTAATTACAAAATCGGGGGAGGATCCAAACTTCTTTTTATTGCCGGATATAAGCATTGAATTAAATGCGATAGATCAAAATCAAGTAATTAACCCAGCCGAAAAATTACAACAAAAGGAAGTCATCATTAATGATTATAGCATTAAGTCCGATCGTATACATACGGTAAATCAATTATTAAAAGCCTATACTTTATTTGACAATGATGTGGAGTATGTGGTGATTGAAGGGCAGGTAAAAATTGTAGATGAGCAAACAGGTCGTATCATGGAAGGTCGTCGTTATTCTGACGGCTTGCACCAAGCGATTGAAGCAAAGGAGAATGTAAAAATTGAAGCGGCTAGTCAAACCTATGCCACCATTACTTTGCAAAACTTTTTCAGAATGTACCATAAGTTGGCGGGTATGACCGGTACTGCGGAAACAGAAGCTTCTGAGTTTTGGAGCATTTATAAATTAGATGTGGTTTCTATACCGACAAATATTCCAGCGATACGTATTGATGATCAAGATTTAGTGTATAAAACCAAGCGTGAAAAATTTGGCGCGGTGATTGATGCCATTGTGGACTTGCGTGAAAAAGGCCGTCCCGTTTTATGTGGTACAACTTCAGTAGAAGTAAGTGAATTGTTAAGTAGAATGTTGCGTCAAAAAAATATTCCACACAATGTATTGAATGCGAAACAACATGCACGTGAAGCACAAGTGGTTGCAGAGGCTGGTTTAACGGGTGCGGTTACGATTGCCACGAACATGGCTGGACGTGGAACGGATATTAAATTAAGTCCCGAAGTAAAAGCGGCGGGTGGTTTAGCGATATTAGGAACGGAAAGGCATGAATCTCGTCGTGTGGACAGACAGTTACGTGGTCGTGCTGGTCGTCAAGGGGATCCAGGTTCTTCTTTATTCTTTGTTTCATTGGAAGATGATTTGATGCGCATGTTTGGAAGCGAAAGAATTGCAAAAATCATGGACTTTGCTGGTTACAAGGAAGGAGAAGTGATTCAGCACAGCATGATTACAAAATCAATTGAACGTGCGCAGAAAAAAGTAGAGGAAAATAACTTTGGTATCCGGAAGCGTTTGTTGGAATATGATGATGTAATGAACAAACAAAGATCCGTGATTTATAAAAAGAGAAGTCATGCTTTGTTTGGCGAAAGATTGGCATTGGATTTAGACAATGCGTTTTATCAAGTAGTAGAAGGATTAGTCGTGAATCATAAAACAATGAATGATTACGAAGCATTCAAATTGGGACTTATTGTACAGTTTGGATTAGATAGTAAAATTTCATTAGAACAATTTACTTCTGCTAAGGAAAATGATTTAATTGAATTAGTATATCAGGAAACCATTGGGCATTACGAGTATCGTAAAAAAGAAATGATGCAAAATAGTATTCCGGTATTTAAAAATATCAGATTACAACAAGGCAATCATATTGAGAATGTGATTGTCCCTGTGAGTGATGGAAAAATAGCATTTAATGTGCTTGTTAATTTGGATAAAAATATTGCAACAAGTGGTTTGGCTTTGGCGGCGCAATCTGAAAGGTCCATTGCATTAAGCTTAGTAGATGATGCATGGAAGGAACATTTGCGCGCGATGGATGATTTAAAACAATCGGTACAAACGGCTACTTATGAGCAAAAAGACCCATTGGTTATTTATAAAATGGAAGCCTTTGAATTATTTAGAAGAATGGATTTGGAGATAAATCATAAGTTGGTACAATTTCTATGTCATGCACATATACCCATGGAAACTAGTGCGGTGAAAGAAGGACGCAGACAAAAAACAGATTTAAGTAAATTAAGCGCGAATAGATCAGAGGAAGTGGAGGGTGAAAAAACATACAATGATCCAAGTGAGCAAAAGCAAGCGCCTGTTCAAGTAGGGCCAAAAATTGGTCGTAATGATCCATGTCCTTGTGGAAGTGGAAAAAAATACAAAGCATGTCATGGAAAAGATGCCGCTTAATCAATACATCGATCATACGATATTAAAACCAACCTGTTTGGTTGCTGATATTGAAAAATTATGTGCAGAAGCAAAGCAATATAATTTTGCTGCGGTATGTGTGCCTCCTAATTTTGTAAAACTAGCAAAGGGTTTTGTTGCAGGAACGGATGTTAAAGTGGCAACGGTTATTGGATTTCCTTTTGGCTATAGCGCAACGGAAGCAAAAATTGCTGAAATTATTTTAGCGATGGTGGATGGTGCTGATGAATTAGATGTAGTTGCAAACATATCAGCCATTAAAAATGGAGATTGGACAGCCATCGCCGATGAAATAAATCACATTCTTCCCATCATTCGATCCAAAGGCAAAGTGATCAAAATAATTATTGAATCAGGGGTATTGACCCATGAAGAAATTATTGCTTGTTGCGATATTTATGGTGCAGCCGGCATTGATTATTTAAAAACGTCTACAGGCTATGCTGAAAAAGGTGCAAGTGTTGAAGCTGTTCAATTATTCAGAAAACATTTACCGGAGTCGGTTCATATAAAAGCGTCAGGAGGAATTCGCGATTATGAAACAGCAAAGCAAATGATTGAGGCTGGAGCCACACGCATCGGTTGTAGTGCTGGTGTTGCCATTGTTTCGGATGCAAAAACTGAGCAACTTAAAAGTAACTATTAATTGCTAACTTTAAGTTGCGAAACCAAACCCAAAATCGCCATTAAATATTACTAGCATGAGCTTACTTGAAAAAATAAAACAATTAGCAAAACAAAACCAAGCGGAAAATGTGACCACGCGAAGGTATTTGCATGCGCATCCTGAATTAAGTTATCAGGAATTTGAAACAAGTAAATTTATTCAAGCGGAACTAACAAAAATTGGTATTCCATTTACAGTGATTGCAACCACAGGGGTACTAGGCATCATTGAAGGAAAAAATCCAACAAAGCGAGTGGTTGCATTAAGGGGGGACATGGATGCGCTTCCAATTATTGAAGAAAATAAAGTGGATTATATTTCAACCAATGAAGGGGTAATGCACGCTTGCGGTCATGATGTGCATACAACGATATTATTAGGTGCTGCAAAAATATTATGGAGTTTGCGTGATGAATTTGAGGGCACTATAAAATTATTATTTCAACCTGGTGAGGAAAAAAATCCAGGCGGCGCAAGTTATATGATTCGTGATGGTGCATTACAAAATCCAACACCACAAGGAATTGTAGCATTGCATGTACATCCAGGATTAGATGTAGGAAAATTAAGTTTTAGAAAAGGGCGCGTAATGGCAAGTGCGGATGAATTATATATTTCCATTAAAGGTCCAGGAGGACATGCGGCAACGCCACATCAAACAGTGGATACTATTTTAGTGGCGTCACAATTAATTACCAGCTTACAAACTATTATATCTCGTAATCGAAATCCACAAAATCCATCTGTTTTATCTATCTGTTCTATTCATGGGGGTAACACCACCAATGTAATTCCGAGTGAAGTAAAATTGATGGGCACCTTTAGGGCGATGGATGAAAAATGGCGATTTGATGCACACGCATTCATGTTGCAACAAGCCAAAGGTTTGGCAATAGCTACAGGAGCTGAAATTGATTTTAGGGTGGACGTTGGATATCCAACCGTTGATAATGAACCTATGATTACTGAAGCAGCTTGGAAATTAGCTGATGAATATATGGGTGCCGAAAATGTGGAAGAAACTGAAAAAAGAATGGGTGCCGAGGATTTTGGTTACTATTCGCAAATAATACCAGGTTGCTTTTTCAGATTAGGTGTCAGAAATGAGGCCAAAGGGATCATACATAATGTACATACCCCTCATTTTAATATAGATGAGTCTGCCATTGAACATGGAGTGGGTATGATGTGCTATTTGGGGGTTAATTTAATTCACTAACTTTGAACTTCAAAACTAACATTCGTTATAAACCTATTTCATGTCAAAAAAAGATAATTTAAGAAGGGAACAGGCATTAGAATACCACGCTTCGGGAAGACCAGGTAAAATTGAAGTGGTACCCACCAAGGAGGCTAAAACCCAAAAGGACTTATCCTTGGCCTATAGTCCGGGAGTGGCGATTCCTTGTACCGAAATTGTAAATAATCCAAGTGACGTTTATAAATACACGGCAAAAGGAAATTTAGTAGGTGTTATTACTAATGGAACTGCAGTGTTGGGTTTGGGAAATATTGGACCTCTTGCTAGTAAGCCAGTAATGGAAGGGAAGGCGGTATTGTTTAAAATATTTGCGGACATTGATGTTTTTGATATTGAAATTAATGAAACGGATCCTGATAAATTTATTGAAATTGTAAAATCTTTAGAGCCCACATTTGGCGGTATTAATTTAGAGGATATTAAAGCGCCTGAATGTTTTTATATTGAACAACAACTTAGGGAAAAAATGAATATCCCTGTAATGCATGATGACCAACATGGTACTGCAATTATTAGTAGTGCAGCTTTGTTAAATGCATTAGAATTACAAAAAAAGAAAATAGAAAAAGCAAAATTTGTGGTGAATGGTGCGGGCGCTGCTGCTATGGCTTGTATTAAATTATATGTGGCACTAGGCGCGCTCTATGAAAATTTTATTTTGTTTGATAAGGACGGTGTGTTACATCAAGGGCGTAACGACTTAGGTGTTGATCGCAAACCATTTGCAATAAAATCTGATAACATTACTTTAGCACAAGCCATGAAAACAGCAGATGTGTTTTTAGGTTTAAGTGTGGGCAATGTAGTTACGCCAGAGATGGTATTGTCCATGCCAAAAAATCCAATCGTATTTGCATTGGCAAATCCTGATCCTGAAATTGATTATGAAGCAGCAACCGCAGTGCGTAAGGATATCATTATGGCTACTGGACGTTCTGATTTTCCTAATCAAGTTAACAATGTACTGGGCTTCCCATATATTTTCCGTGGTGCATTGGACGTGCGTGCAAAGTCAATTAATGAAGCGATGAAGTTAGCCGCTGTTAAGGCGCTAGCGGAACTAGCAAAATCGGCAGTACCTGATTTAGTGAACATGGCTTATAACCAACAAAGTTTAAGTTTTGGATCAGAGTATATTATTCCAAAGCCCTTAGATCCCAGATTGTTAAGCACTTTAGCACCTGCGGTAGCAAAAGCGGCAGTGGCATCGGGTGTTGCGCAACAAATCATTACCAATTGGGAGGAGTATGAATTACAATTAAATAAGCGCCTTGGTTTAGATAATCAGTTAATGCGTATCATAAGTAGTAAAGCACGACGTGATCCAAAACGATTGGTGTTTTCAGATGCGGAAAATATTAAAATATTAAAAGCTGCAAGTATTATTTATGATGATGGTATTGCTTATCCAATTTTATTAGGGAATGAAACCCGTATAAAAAATATTGCCGCTGCAAATAATATCGACATTTCTGATTTGCCCATCATTGATATACGAAGTGATGAGATGGAAGCGAAAAGAGAATTCTTCGGATCTATCTTATTTCAAAAAAGACAAAGAAAGGGAATCAATAAATATGAGAGTTTGAAACTCATGCGTACACAAAACTATTTTGGTGCCATGATGGTGGAAACGGGCGAGGCAGATGCTATGCTTTCAGGATTAACCCGAAATTATGCAGAAGGAATACGACCTGCGGTTCAAATTATTGGAACGGAGGAAGGGGTTAAAAAAATCGCAGGGATGTATTTGTTATTAACAAAAAAAGGACCTTTATTTTTAGCAGATACCACCGTGAATATCAAGCCTACTGCGGAAGAAATCGCAGATATCACTTTAATGGTAGCGAAGGAAGTACGTAATTTTAATATTGAGCCACGCATTGCCATGTTGAGCTATTCAAATTTTGGAAGTAGTGATACAGAGGAAGCGAAAATGATGGCGGAGGCAACAAAAATTGTGAAGCAACGCAATCCATCCTTAATTGTGGATGGTGAAATGCAAGGGATGCTAGCTTTTAATAAAGATATTTTAAAGGAAAATTATCCATTTAGTGAATTAGTGGATGTGGATGTGAATGTATTGATCTTTCCTAATTTAACTGCCGGAAATGTAGCGTATCATTTATTAAAAGAAATTGGTGGCGTTGATATTATTGGTCCCATTTTGTTGGGATTGAAAAAGCCAGTGAATGTATTACAATTAGGATCGGGTGTACGTAATATTATCAATATGGCAACAGTTGCTGTGGTGGATGCGCAATTAAAATCGCGGGTGGATACAAATACGGAAGTGCAAAGATCAAGTTGGTGGAAGCGATTAAAGAAACGAAAAAAATAAAATGAATTATTTCACCCATTTTGGTAATTACCTTTTAATGTTAAAGGGGATGTTTACTGCCACCGAAAATAAAATGATGTTTTGGCGGGAGTATATCAAACAGTGTGTTGATATTGGGATTGGATCCTTACCCATTGTTGTGATTATTTCCTTTTTTCTAGGTGCAGTTATGACCGTGCAAACCGCAGCACAGTTGGTAAGCCCATTAGTGCCTTTAAGTACCGTTGGTATTATTGTTCGAGATGGCATGTTGTTAGAATTTGCGCCTACTATTTTAAGTCTAGTATTGGCTGGTGTTGTGGGTAGTAAGATTGCGAGTGAATTAGGGAATATGCGCATTTCTGAGCAAATAGACGCATTGGAAATTATGGGAATCAATACCAAGAATTATTTAATCTTACCTAAAATTTTAGGTGCATTTACGATGGTACCTATTTTAGTTGGAATATCTGCTGTTGTTGGAATTTGGGGCGGCTATGTAGTTGGAAATTATACCGGTTCAGTACCCTCTGAAATATTTTTAACAGGAATCCGACAAGGAGTAGTCTTTAATTATATGGTCATTGCACTTTACAAATCAGTAATTTTCTCATTCATCATTAGTACTGTGCCTTGTTATTTTGGTTACAATGTAAAAGGGGGTGCTTTGGAAATTGGTAAAGCAGGTACCCAGTCGGTGGTGGTAAGTTGTATATTAATTTTAATCGCCGATTATTTAGTGGCCGCCATTGCTTTATAGTTTAACTTAGTTGTATAAATTATTGCAATGAAAATAAGCTTTCATGGTGCAGCGCGCACAGTAACAGGATCAAAGCATTTAGTAGAGTTAGACAACAACGAAGTTATTTTATTGGATTGTGGTTTATTCCAGGGAATGGGTCGAGATACCGATTCTTTAAATGCAAAATTTGGATTTGATGCAGCCAAGGTTGATTATGTTATTTTATCTCATGCGCATATTGATCATAGTGGGTTGCTTCCTAAATTAGTAAAGGAAGGATTTAGAGGTGCTATTTATTGCACGCCTGGCACCAAAGCGCTTGCTGAAATTTTATTAGAAGATTCTGCTATGATACAACGCGATGATGCTAAATATGGCAATAAGCGTCGCGCCAAACAAGGGTTTCCTCCTATTGAACCATTATATGATATTGATGATGTGAACCTGACGATACCTTTATTAAAGGCAGTTGATTATAATACACCTACTAAAATTTCCGATTCGGTAGAAGTATTGTTTACCGATGCTGGCCACATTATTGGAAGCGCTGCAGTCAGTTTGAAAATGAAGAATGGAGAAAATATAGAATCACTCACTTTTAGTGGTGATATTGGAAGGTATCGTGATATGATTCTTCGTTCACCAGCAGCATTTCCACATGCGGATTATATTATTATTGAAAGTACTTATGGCGACAAGTTGCATGATTTAATTCATACGACACCTGATGATTTATTAAAGTGGATTGAATCAACCTGTGTGGAGCATAAAGGTAATTTGATTATCCCTGCATTTAGTGTTGGACGCACACAGGAAATTTTATTTGAATTAAACCAATTATCATTAGAAAAACGATTACCCCATATTCCAATATATGTGGATAGTCCTTTAAGTATGGAAGCCACAGAAGTATTAAAAAAATTCCCTAAATATTTTAATAAAAAAATTCAAAAGATATTAGAGGTAGATGATGATCCATTTGATTTTGAAGGATTGCGTTATATTAAATCAGTCGAGGAAAGTAAAGCCTTGAATGAGGACTTGCATCCCAAAGTAATTATATCAGCATCTGGCATGGCGGATGCGGGTAGGGTGAAGCACCATATTAAAAACAATATCAGTAATGCAAAAAATACCATTTTATTAGTCGGGTATTGCGAGCCGCATTCCCTAGGGGGTCGGTTGATGAATGGTGCAAAGGAGGTGAAAATTTATAGTGAGCAATATGAGGTGGTTGCCAAAGTAGGGTCCATCCGAAGCATGAGTGCCCATGGCGATTATGAGGACTTAATGCAATTTTTAGCCTGTCAAACCCCTGATTTAGTAAAGCAAGTTTTCATAGTACATGGAGAAGCCGAAGTGCAGGATCATTTTGCAGAAAAATTGCGTAAAAAAGGTTTTAAGGAAGTGCATGCCCCTGAGATGCATGAAAGTTTTGAGTTGAAGTAGTTAAAACAAGCTTTGATTTTTTTGAATTCTAGTGAACTAAAGATAAAATGTATATGTTATATAGGTAAAGAAATCCATGAAATCACTATCCATAATATTACTTCTTGTTGCTATTTACTTTGTATTTCAATCATTTATGTCTAAATATCTGTTTGAGACTGAAAAGCAGGTATATCGGGTTGTCAAAAAAGAGGCTGATTTTGAAATCAGGTATTACCCTGAAGCTTTAATGGCAACCGTTTATACAAAAGGGACTAATTATAAATCAGTTTCCAGTTCGGGTTTTAATAAATTAGCAAAATATATATTTGGTGGAAATCAGCAAAAGGAAAGTATTTCCATGACTGCTCCAGTGAGAATGAGTATAACAGATAATGGATCAAGTATGAGTTTTGTGATGCCCCAGAAATATAATAATCAATCTTTGCCAACGCCTAATGATCCAAATATTGAAATTAAAAAATCGCTCCCAGAATATGTTGCCGTCATTAATTTTGGAGGGTATGCAACAGATGAAAAAATTGCCATTGCTTATCAAAAGCTTCTTAATAGCTTATCCGAGAAAAAAATTATTACTAAGGGGGGATATAAGCTTTTAGGATATAATGCGCCCTATCAATTTATGGGTAGGACAAACGAGGTAATCATACCAATAGAATGGACTGAATAGTTTTAATTTTCCCGCATATTGGCTTTTCAATTTTGAATATTATTTTAGGTAAATTTCAAACAATTTTAGTGCTCATTTGTTAAGTATTTAAACGAAGAATTTATGCAATTGGAAGTTGAAAATTTAAAAGAAAAAATAAATGATGCAAGGGCTCAGTTACTATTACATCCGGTGTATGCTCAGATTAATAATTTAGACGGGCTCAAGAATTTCACCCAATTTCATGTATTTGCCGTTTGGGACTTTATGAGTTTATTAAAGTCGCTTCAAATTGGGTTGACATGCGTTACCCTGCCATGGGTGCCGGTAGGATCCGCGAATACAAGGTATTTAATTAATGAAATTGTGTTAGGGGAGGAGTCAGATGTGGATGAGCATGATAATAGAATTAGCCATTTTGAATTGTATTTAAAGGCGATGCGTCAAATGGGCACGCCAACAAATTTGATTGATGCATTAATCAATGAAATTAATCATGGACATTCCATTGAACAGGCCATTCAACTTGCACCATTACCTGATAAAGTAAAAAAGTTTTTATTATATACTTTTGAAATTGCCCAAAATGCGCCACTGCATGTTAAGGCAGCGGTATTTACATTTGGAAGGGAGGATTTAATCCCAGATATGTTTACTGCTATCTTAAATAAAATTTATAAGGATCATCCGGATCAAGTGGCCACTTTCAAATATTATATTGAAAGGCATATTGAAGTGGATGGTGGCCATCATAGCCAATTAGCCCTAGAAATGGTCGCTGAATTATGTGGGAATGATTCTATGAAATGGGCCGAAGCAACAAGCGCATCTCTAAAAGCCTTGGAAATGAGGTCCTTGCTATGGGATGCGATTAATGAAAACAGCAATTAATAGTTATTTTTCGATACTCGAAAAAACTAGGTCATTTAAAAAAGTGATAATCTGATCTTCATTTTTTGATTTACTAAAATCAGTTAAAGATGGAAGATTGTGCATAAAGAAGTTTTGCAAATGCGCTACTTCAACAATTGTTGATGCGAGTGAGTGGGGGTATTTGTATTTTGCATTACATTCTAATATGATGTCTCCAACCGTATTACACAAGTCCTTATAGGGTTTAAAGTATTCTTGCTTGTTGTCTTGATTCACTTGTTTGGTTAAGTAGGCTTTTGAACCTTCTGAAATTAAAATTTGGTGTAAAATTGATTCATCCACATGTCCGGTCATTATATCATCTTCCACGGTGTTTGCTAATATAGTAATTACTTTTTTTAGTTTGGACACAGGATTGGTTACATTTTTGGTTTGGTATCCAATTTGAAATTCCAACCATCCCCAATACCAGGAAATAATGTAAACCAATAAATTATGCTTGTTTTCAAAGTATCTGTATACCCCTGCTTCAGTAGTGCCAATAGCCTCGGCTAATTTTTTGAAGGTAAAGGCCTCAAAGCCATTCTTATGAATAAGCTCAATGCTATATTTGATGATGTTCTTCCCTAATTCGGATTGTTCAGGGTCTCTTAAATATAAAGACGGGTTCATTTTTATCTGTACTTCTAGTTTCATACGTTAGGCCCTACATTTTTACAAAAGTAATAAAAAAAATTTTACAATTATTTATAATAGTAATACTATTATTTAAAATATTATTACTATCTTTGTCTTATCAACCTTAAATTAAGCAAAATGAGTCTATTTAAACACATTAAAAACGATTTACCAGCAAGTATTGTGGTATTTTTTGTCGCTGTACCCTTATGTTTAGGGATTGCGCTTGCTTCTGGTGCCCCTTTATTTGCAGGTATTATAGCAGGAATTGTTGGGGGAATTGTTTGCGGTATCGCTAGTGGTTCTCCTCTAGGGGTTAGTGGCCCCGCAGCCGGCCTAGCCGTTATCGTATTAACCTCCATTGCTACTTTGGGTGGATCTTACCAAGCATTTTTAACAGCGGTGGTAATTGCAGGTGTGATCCAATTGGCTTTGGGATATGCTAAGGCAGGGTTTATCGCCTACTTTTTTCCAAGTTCGGTGATCAAGGGGATGTTAACGGGTATTGGCTTATTAATTATATTGAAACAAATACCACATGCACTGGGTTGGGATAAGGACGTTGAAGGGGATGATGCTTTTTTACAAGCTGATGGTCAAAATACATTTTCTGAAATCGCTAGGGCATTTGAATTTATAACTCCAGGTGCTTTATTAATTGCAGTGGTATCACTTGCTATATTAATTTTATGGGATACCGTACTTACCAAAAAGCATAAAATATTTCAACTCCTTCAAGGACCCATCGTAGTAGTGGTATTGGGTATATTTTTTAACCTTGCATATGTCAATGGACTTTTACCTTTTAGTTTGAATGCGCAACAAATTGTATCTGTTCCAGTGCCAAATTCCATGGCTGATTTTATTGGTCAATTTACATTTCCTGATTTTTCTGCAATAACCAATTTGGAGGTTTGGAAAATTGCGATTGTATTAGCAATTGTGGCTAGTTTGGAAACTTTATTATGTGTGGAGGCGACAGATAAGTTGGATCCAGATAAAAGAGTTACCCCTACCAATAGAGAATTAAAAGCACAGGGTTTGGGAAATATTGTATCAGGTTTAATTGGAGGTTTGCCAGTGACTCAGGTGATTGTAAGAAGTTCTGCGAATATAAATTTTGGGGGTAAAACTAAAATGTCTGCCATATTACATGGCGTATTTTTATTAATCAGTGCCATATTTATAGCGAGCTTATTAAATTTAATCCCATTAGCTTCCTTAGCTGCTATTTTATTAATGGTGGGTTATAAATTAGCGAAGCCAAGTTTATTCAAACAAATGTATAAGCTGGGTTGGGAGCAATTTATTCCATTTACAGCAACTGTTGTTGCGATTATTGCAACTGACTTATTAAAAGGGATAACAGTGGGTATCCTATTTGGAATATTTTATACCCTAAGACATAGTTACCGAAATTCGCACCATGTTAAGGATAATGTAAGTGATCAAGATGGCAAAACAGTTCATCATATGGTACTTGCTGAAGAGGTATCCTTTTTTAACAAAGCAAGTTTGTTAAATACATTTGAATCTATTCCTAATAATAGTAAGGTGATTATTGATTGTACTAATTCTAAATCAATTGCCTATGATGTGATTGAAATTATTAAAGATTTCGAACACAGTGCAAAAACAAAATCAATTGAAGTGGAGAAAATAAATTTTAAGCCATAGTATGTTACGGTTAAAGCGGACTATTTTATTGCTTGGGTTTTTGGGTATGATCCAGATTACAGTTGTTGGACAATCGAATAATAGTGGCACTTGGTTTGTTTATTTTGGAAATCAAAAAATAAACGACAAGTGGAACATACAATCTGATTTCCAGTATCGAGATTATCGATTTTTGGGTCAAAGAAACCAATTTTTAGCTAGGGCTGGTCTTGGTTATAATTTAAAACCGCAAAATCATAATTTGCTTTTGGGGTATGCTTATATAGCCACTGACACTTATGATGAATTTGATTTAAATACTAGTACTAAAATTGAAAACAGGATTTATCAACAGTATTTGTATAAAAATAAGGTAGGTTCAAGTTCATTAACGCATCGATTTCGATTGGAAGAGCGTTTTTTCCCCAATGAATTTGGCTTAAGAGCAAGGTATTTTATCTCGGTGCAAAAACCATTATGGAGTAAAAATATCGCCAAAGGCAATACCTATCTATCAGC
>Ga0208942_1000098_pt1 | contig 38421 bp, 44 predicted proteins | sample GreLakmeSU08MSRF_FD_187704 | JGI IMG/M metagenome (GOLD analysis project Ga0208942, IMG submission 187704) | Freshwater lentic microbial communities from great Laurentian Lakes, MI, USA - Great Lakes metaG SU08MSRF (SPAdes) | ecosystem: Environmental > Aquatic > Freshwater > Lake | place: Great... | reverse complement strand
TAAACTTATACAATCCTTGAGACCATGAAAAGAAATAGATAGCACTTTCCGTTACGGCAACAGATAGAGAGTTTACGGCACCAATCATGTTGGTTAAATTTGTAAGGATAAAAGTTTCTGCAGTATCGCCAGTAATCGACCATATGGAATGCTTCTTAAATATAATCAGCGAACCATTAAAAACACACATTGCTGTAATGCCATCGCCACCATCGGGGATGTCAATGAAGTCATACGTACGCCAACTCTCAATGTTTAACGGATGCGAAAAACGCAATCTGTTTGGCATCGATGTTGCAGTCTCTGTGGTATTCGCACACCACAACATGTTTGCGTAGATGGCACAAAACTTTGCTCGAGGCATCTCGCCAGTAGTAGGAATAGCGAAGTCTTCATTGTACGATCCAGTAGGATCTGTCAATGCCGTGACTGTCGTTCCAACAATCTTCTTTGACTCAAGGCTACCTATTGCAACATAAAGACTGCTAACACTAGATGCAGTCCACGATGCGAACGATGGTCCATCGGGCGCATCCGTGGTTATAGCAAACGAACTAAATGCACCACCCGAAGAATGATATATTCCATTGTTTACGCCGATAACAACACGAGGAGTAGAACCCTCCCAATAGACAACATTTTTTGCCACAGCACTGCCATCAGCAATTGCCCCTATCGCTGCAGTATTAAACTTTGTCATACCACCACGAACAGTCATACCGCCACGTGGATCTACATCGACATTAAGGAGATTTGGTGATTCGTTTTTGCCTAATTGAAAAGCGTCCGTACGCAAATTAAGCCCACCAGTAAAATCTGATACGCTACTCTGCATAAGTCTACTCATTGACCAAGATTCCTTCCAAGTGATTCCATCCAATAAGAATGATTCAAACCTGGGACACCATCAGACAATGCTAGAGGGCGATGAGAAGAAGGTTTCATAATATCTGAATGCGCAAGCATCACCGCTTCGTCAAAACTTTTACGATAGAAACTAGCCAACTCAACATCTTCTTGCAGTTGGTACACTTGTGAAACTCCGTAATATACGAGAGCGTTATGAAAACGCTCATCGATATCTACTTCGGTAGAGTCAGACAAATGCCAATTAGATGACTTGCGATATCCCCTAATGATTAGCGGATAAACTTGTTCAGGTTTCGGCCATAGATGAATCTGTTCCTGCCACAAAGTAAAATACATCGGTCTTGATGGCGAGTCGTTATCGCCAAGCCAAATCTTTTCTGCATCATCGTAACTGATCCATTGCAGACGATTGCCAATAGTTGAAGTGTCAACTATTGATGTTATTTCACGAATGTTGCCCGCACCAATAGCAGAGACAGCATATGCACGTTGGTCAGCGACAGTGCTGAGAGTAGTTGACAGTTGGTAAAAGGGCCAACGTCGCTCCAAAGAAACGATACGATCAAACCCATCTTTTATATATAGTTGTATTAATGTATCTGAAAGATCAGTTGCGTCAAGGTCAACAATCTCGCGAATTTTAGTTCTTATATCAAGAAGGTTCAATTAAGGAGTCCTTTGCCATTGAGCGAAGATGCCCTATACAGAAGTCTGTTCCCTTCGCTCGAGCACCTCTACATGTTTCTTCATTAGCCATACACGAAGTATGACCTAGGTACGGCATACCACCAGGACCAGCAGGTGAAGCACCTTCCACCCCGTACTGTCGCTGCCCTCGTGTTGCAGATTCACCGTAGAGTGAATATGCGAGTGCCGAACCTTTGATCATCAATAACCTCTAGAAATCCGCTTTGCCGCAGGCTTTGCCGCAGGCTTTGCCTTTGGACCCTTAGGTGTTGGGAGTCGTTTTGGTGGATCTTTTTTGGGAGTCGCTTTTTTTCCGCCGCTTTTTTTAGGAGCGGGTTTACTGCTCAGAAAACTACCTGCAGGTGGTCCCTTGCTGTCAAAAATCTTTTTAACACCTCGTCCAACAGCCTTACTACCTGATATGAAAGCATCACCTCCAGCATTAACGCCATTAATAAAAGCACCAGCAGTTTTGTTTACAATTCCGTCCGTTGACCTTTTAAGGATTTCTTTTGTGCGTTTTGAATCAGCGCGAGCAAGTGTAGCACTAGTACCTTTATTTTGACTTGAAGGAGAAGGACGAGAAGGTACACCTTCTTTTTCTTTTCTGCGGCGTGCGTCTCGTTGGGCGTAAGTTTCTACATCATAGGTGTACTTGGTGTTTTTACCCGATTTAGGCACAAGTTGAACCTTGTCTGTACCTTTGCCAGTTCTTAAATTGCCAAGCATTTGATGATTTGATTTCTGGTTATAGACTTTGTTATGAACTTTACTTGTTCTATACCAAATGTCTTTATCTGCTCCACCTTGAACTGGTTTTTGTTTCATTAGTAAGCCTTCTTTCGAGTCTTGATTGTTTGCTTAGGTAGAAAATTAGACGCTTTACCAAATGCTGGTTTTCCAGGTATTGTCTTACGAGGGTCTTTTGGCATTCCTGGCAATTTAGGCTTACCGCCCCTGCCCTTAGGTGGAGTAGCCATAATCAGCCTCGTCCCTTAGAGGTAACATATGAAGAACTTTGCTTATCTTCGTCTTTCTTAACAGCCTTAAAAGAAGCCTTAAGAACACGCTCAGGAGAAACACTTCCCCCATGAAACTTAGGATACGTATCAGTTGATGAAAAACATTTACTCATTAACATTCCTTTCGGATTGGACGATTGGCCCGGGGTTTCCCCCGGGCACAATCACTTGTAACAATTAGGCAGTCTTAGCGGTAAGTTTGCCTTGCTTCTTTGAGTTGCGGATTGTCAAGTTGCCGTAGCACAAGATGAGCGCAAAGCGAGCATCCTGTGCGGTAGGACGAACGAAGTCCGTGTGAGCAAACCACTTCTCGCTGTGACCAACAAGAGTCAAATACTTGCTGTTCAGGAAGTAGACCTCGCCTGCAGGGCAAGCAGTGTCGTACATGACTGGAGCAGACTTGAACAACAAGTTTTGGAATCCTGCATTAGCAGTCGCTGTGTCCGTGTAGCGCAAGTTTGGAATCAACAATGACTCATACTTCTCATACAGAGCCTGAGTGGTCAGAACCGTGTCAGGCACATCGCTACCAACAGCAACCGTGTTATACGCGGTACTCATCTGAGCAAGAGTTAACGCCGTAGCGGTGTTCTCTTCGTATGAACGCCAGTAAGCATTCGTTGCACGGTCAATTCCGCCGACAGTACCCGAAGCCTCAACGAGGTTACCAAGACCATTCCACGAGTTAGTTGCAACACCATTGCTGAAGAACATGGCGTTAAAGCCTTCCTTCATTGACTCTTCAGCCTGCATGATCTTTGCTTCCAAAAGGTTGATCAACTGCTGTTCGCCGTTGTTCTTAGCCTCTTCGATTCCTGAAATAGCAATCGAAACAGCGTACTGCTTCCAATCAAATTCAGCAGCAGAGATGCCAGTCTGAGGGGTAAGGCTCAATGTGTCGTAGCCAGCGTATGGCGCAACAGTTGAGTTGAGGGCGTGAACCAAAGGCTCAACGATTTTTGTACCACCATTGACCATACGAATACGGCCCTTATTCATCAACCAATAGGTTAATGGACGTGCGGTGAACACGTTGTCTGCCAACGTCTTGCGATAGTTCGCAAGCGTTGTGGTCAAAATTGCATCAAAGTTTGGGTTAGACATGATTAGTCCTTTTAGGGGTTAGGAGACGCCGTGGGTTTTCTTTGCAGAATTCCAAGCATCAGAGATTGTGCGAATGGTGCCAATTTCGTTTTTGCCGCCTTTAGCAGACGAAGCGCCTGAAACAACAGATGCCGCGCGCTTGCTCTCAACAGTTTTCGACTCTGCAGAATTTTGTTTTCCACGAGTACTCACCCTGTCAAATGCAAGTTGCTTAAAAACGCCTTCTAGGTCAGAGTTGTTGTTTGCAACAGCAAACGCCACCACTTCTCTAGCATCGAAATCTTCACCATACTTGGTTTGCAACCGACTGATCTCCACTTGAAGTTCCTGCTGTGCTTGCGCCTGTTCGAACACGCTTACGCGCTTTTCGAACTCTTGTAGACGCTTAGACATCGGATCGACCTCGTCAAAGCCATCCCCAAAAAAATCATCATCGTTCACCATTTGCTGTGCCTCCTTGTTAGAAACACCATAATGCGACGACAGTAACTTTAAAGTTCCTGCTGGGTCGTTATCCAATGCTTGCTTAATAGCAGTTGCCCATTGAAGTTCACTCTTTTGCGTTGCAAGTTCTTGTGTCTTTCGAGTATAATCCGATTGACGCGAATAACCTGCTACAGCCTCGGACAACAAAACGTCCACATCTTCGCCATCAACACGTACGGTAATATAATGATCACCTAACTCATTGACGTCTAAACGAGAAATTTCGCTATCTTCAACTTCACCCAACTCTTCGATTTGTCCGCTTTCGGATTCGAATCCTGAGTCTGTATCAAAATCAGACATTGCTGATCTCCTTCTAGAGTCCTAAAGGTTGCTCTACATATATGTAATGATCGTTACATCAAGTGTTGGGTAGTTGCATTCCCATACGAGAAATCAACGCTTGAATGACCGCAGGATCAACCTGACTCATGTCGGGTGCAGGTGCCATAGCACCAAGATTGCTTTGCGGCATGCCCTGTGGAGGCATCTGTTCAGGTGGCATCTGCTCAGGAGCAAGTGCTTCTTCAGGCATTGGAGGAGGTCCAGCAGTCACGAACTGATCAGGGTTCTTCACACCAAAGCCAAATTGTAGAACATGAGCCGCCAAAGCGGGCATGTTCACAATGCCAGCGCCAGCAAATGGAGCCATAGCATCAACCATCTGTAGTGCCATCTGTCGTCGGAAAGAGTCATTGGCAGGTGCCGTAGAACCAGCCTCCACCTCGTAATCAAACTCGCCAGCAATATATTCGGTATCAAACGTAACCCAAAGAGGTTCACCATCCTTGCCCACAATACGGGCTACTTGCTCACCAGTCATAAACTGTTGGGCTAGGATTACCAATCGGTAAGCAACCTCAGCGATAGACGCTTCAATGGTAGCCAACTTGTCTGCGGCTCGAGCGTTAGCGGCATCTTGTACAATTGCCGCTTCTGTTGCCGTACGTCTAATCTCGGGAAGACCACCACGCTGGTATTCCGAGATACCCGAAACGGTCTGTATGTCTCCCTCAATGATGTCTGACTGACGATAAAACTCGGGCGGAGTAACAACAGCGGGGAAGGGAACGACAACATTGTTGAGGTTCTCGTCGCTTGATACTGGCACCAACACGTTGTCGTAGTCGGATTCAAGGGCGTCACGTCCGTCAGCGTCAAACGCCGACTCCTTAAATAGGTACTTGCGTGAATACCTTTTACGGTGATTCATCATCTGCGTACGAGTCGCGTTCAACTCTCGTTGAAGCGGCTCAATGGCTTCAAGGTCGCCCATTGGATAGAAGTAATCAGGGACATCATAGTTGCGGATCATCACATAAGGATGTCCAAAAGAATAGGGCATGTCCGTTGGCTTAACCAAGAAGTGTTCCGAACCATCACCAAATACGCACATTGTTTTCTTGACAATGTCGTAGTATTCCCAAATCTCGACGTACCCTGCTTCTTTATCCGTAGGGTCATAGGTCGAACCCTGGTCCTCAACATGGTTCCATGAAGTGGCATTAAGGTTATCTCGCGCTACTTTAAGGTATCGCTTATCTGTTTTGACTTCTTCTATAGTGCGACGTACACGTTGGGCTATCCAGCGGGCGTCGGACATGGAGGTACAGTCAGGGTCAACAAAGACGTCAAAGGGTGAAACGCGTTCTACAAACGGACGATCTTCAGTAACAATGATAGTCGGTGTGATATCATTTCCTTCCATCTTCTCGTCTGAGTGATCTCCATCTTGACTGATTTCTTCTTCTTCAACATATCGGTAGCCACACTTTAACCAGCCGTGACCTACGATAAGGAAGTCTTTTACTGCGCGTCGAAACTCGGGTTTAATCTTGTAGTGCTTCCACCAATAGTTAATAACCGCTTCCGTAATTACTGCTTGCGCGGCGGCTTCAGGTCTTCGCGCATTAACCGCAATCTTAGGATAGTTAACTGCAACAGAAGGGGCAATAATGTTGATCGTGGAGAAACATACGTTGATGAGTAGGCGATCTTCTTGGCTGATTGACTCGTAATGCTTGCCTCGGTAAAGGTCGACTAGGCGACGCCAAGTATTGTCGTAGTCTTCGTGTCGTCGAAAACGTTTTGCCAATGCTATTTTGGCTTGCAGTTTCCCTAGTTGATCTGACTGCGACTCGCGTGCCATAGGTTATAGTTCGTCGCTATCGTCTATTTGGGCTTCAATAATTAACTGCTCAGAAGCACGATAAGCAAAGTTGATTAATGCTCCAACGCCAGCCCATAGGGCTGTTTTCCATACTTCGAGACCGCCAAGTGCTCCACCAATAAGAATACCTGTAGATGCAAACACGAAGGTTGCTAGGGCTTTCTTTGCTGCTACTTTATAAATCATTTTCGGCTCCTTTGTAGTGCCAGTCAATGTGACCTTCAAGACGTTCGTCAATCTTGTCAACCTTACCTTCTATGCTTTGTAAAACTTCCATGTTAGCCCCATGTTGAGCCGTGTTCCTTTTATCAAACTTTGTTAACAAAATCATTAAAGGTCCCCCGATTAAGGCAACAACAATAGGAACCCACATGAGTTAGATCCAACGCTCCCCGACAGGTTCCGCCTTAATACCAGCGGCTGAGGCTTGTTTCATCTGCAGGTCTTGACGTTGTTTGATTGTGTCGCCATGGAAATTTTCCTTACCGTATGCAAAACCAAGGTTTACAGTTGATACATGACATTTGAAACATATGAATCCGCGACGTGGGATCACGTCAAAGGATACGATTCTGTCACATTCTGTACAATTAAATTGACCCATAACAATATGTTGGATTCGTTACATCGATTTTCGTGTGTTGTATGCACCCAAAGGTACAGGTCCAGTACCAGCATCGCCATGATGGATGTATCGGGCAAACCAATCTAAACTATATTCGATAACAGGGGTTTCCACCCTGTATTCAGGCAACCAGACATACTTCAACATCTGGTATGTGATAGCGAGAGACATTACTCTGTCGTCATGGGGGGAGCCGTGCATGCGACCATTAGGGTCGCGAACAAAAGAACGCAATTCCCCAATCGTGTACTCGTCTAGGATCTGTAACTCTTCTTCACGGATAGAAGCAGACAGTTCATCTATTGCTAAAGGCTTAGTAGCCTGCGTAGTACGCCATCCCAACACCTCTGTCTGTACTGGTTGTCGTTGCTGTAGTCGTCTATTGCGATAAATGTTCTTGTAGTTGTATCTCTGCAACGCTTTCAGCGTTGTCAGACCGTGGTTGTTGCTTTCCACGCCAATAAGAGCACCGTTATAAAACCAACCCAAGTCCCCTAGGGCATCTCCAAACAAGTCGGGGTCCACATGACCGTGCCAGTGGGCGACGACAAGTTGAGTACGTGCTTCTATGACGTGAGCAGCCGAAAAGTCGCCGTGTACCAGCCCTTCAGCAACGTCAGCACCAATAACATAGATGCCATCTATCCTTGGCATCTCCCAAATAGCCAATTCGCCTTCAGGGGTAATGACATAATCGCTTATTTTGCGGGCTGTGTTCTTTAAATAACCTCTATCGGGTTCTTCGGTCTCTAATTTGGACAGCAAATCAACGTCGAAGACGGGGTTACCCGACTTGATGAAGGCTTCTTCTGAACTTCGAGGGTATTCTTGGTGTAATTGCCAACTTGGCATCGTTTTAATCTTAGTTTCGTACCAGTTATCGTCACGATCACCAGCCGACCACGGCCAAAAGACGCCTTTGAACAGGTTCGTTCCCGTTTGAGACCCCACCCACAGATGATGGAAGAAGTTCCCGCTACCATTAGCGGTACTGAGGCAAATAACGCGTCCACCTACGTCAGCAATAGGTTCAATAGAAGCCCACGCTTCTTCAGCGTTGGGCAAGAAAGCCATTTCGTCCACAATAACAAGATACACGGACTCGCCACGGGCAGGGTCATTGCCTGAAGGCAAAGACTCTACCGCAGACTCGTTCGAGAAAGTCATCTTCAACTGGTTATCTGAAGTCACTTGTGGACCTCGTTGCTTCATCCACTGGGGTAAGAACTTGTATCCGTATTTAGATTTCTGTAGTAGTTTAGCGGCTTCACGTTCTGTACGTGAAAGCATGACTACAAACCTATCAGACCAAAAGAAGGTCAACCAAAAAGCGTATGCGGCACCTAGGGTAGAAAAGCCAATCTGACGCGCTTTTAACACTACGCTGTAGCGGTTGGAGAGCCAAGCCTCGACAGTTAAAAGTTGGGCTTCTCGAAGATCGAAGATGATACGACCACGCTCAGGATGTTTGATACTCCAGTATGTGGTACAGAAATACTCGAAGGCTTCAACCAACTCTTGGACAGAGGGTTCTTCGGGACCTCGACACTTACGCCATTCTTTCTCATTCAACAACTCGTTTAGTTGCATTGGTCGTCTTCCCTCATCCTTCGTGGCTTATGACCTGGGTCACACTCAGGGCATACGCCCTTGCAGAGACTCCAAGGAAACTGTTCCCCACACTTAGGACAAACCCACCAATAGATCATTACACAACGCGGAGTTGACGCGAAGCCTGCTCCTGCGAGGCTACAGCAGAAATTAGTTCTTCCAAGTCTTTATCTGACAACTCACTGATATGGGTCTCGGACTTGACGTTAATCGTGGGCGGAGCCATTCGGTTTGTGGCTTGCAAATACAGTTGGGCAGCCTTGATGTCGCCGCCGATAGCCTTGTCGTACAATGTATCCAAAAGCCGCTGAGAACGCTCAGGAGATCCCTGAATATTGTCCACGCGAGACTGCCACTCTTTCTTGAAGAGTTCCTTTTTTTCCCATCTACGAAGAGTAGAACCAGCAATACCGATAGACTCCGCATAGCGATCTTTCGACGCAGGGACCCTTTCAGACGGTGCCGTACACAGCCAGGTGATATATTCTTCTTGGCGCGCATCGAGTACATTCTCTTCCAATCCCATAATCTATAGGCAACTTCGTTACCTAATAGACCATGTAACGAGTAACGCTATTGATAGGGGCCGACAGGCATACGCTTCCTACCGCAGGGACGGAAACGTATCTATAACCCATCAAAAAGAAAACTACGGCGACGACAAAGGATGGGTCTATGGTGAACTTTAAACGCAACGCGAAACCTATTGCTGCAGGTCAGCAGCAACGTAAGGTTAAAGGGTTCAAACCCTTCAAACCCCCTGTGGCTCTCGGAGGCGGTAGGAAGAAGAAGTAATGGCTACTAGCAAAGATCCTAGGCTCGCACGTGCAGGAGTCACAGGTTACAACAAACCTAAACGCACACCAACTCACCCCAAAAAGTCTCATATAGTGGTAGCCAAATCGGGAGCCCAAATCAAAACGATACGTTTTGGTGAACAAGGAGCATCGACAGCAGGGGCACCCAAAGCAGGAGAATCAGAACGAATGAAAGCCAAACGCGCCTCATTCAAATCACGCCACGGACGCAACATCGCCAAAGGACCAATGTCGGCAGCATACTGGGCGGACAAAGTCAAATGGTAGGAACAAACCAAAGAACGACATGTCCTAACATACCAGCAATAGTAGAAATCTTTTGGGAAGACCATTACGGGTTAGACGAAACATGGTGCCACCCCAAAACCACACACCACACCCGCATCCTCTCAGCCATAGGATACCTTGTCTCCCAAGACGAACGCTACTACTACGTAGCATGCACCCTAGACCTCGAAACAGACGACTACCAAGGTGGCACAGCCGTACTCAAAAAATGTGTAATATATTATAATGTGGTACAACTACCCCGAAAAGTAGCAACCATCCCCACACTACTAAAAAACGCCACCAAAAAGATATCTCCACCAGCGTAAATAACGCCAAAACCCCACTAGCAACAAAGGGACCAAAACAAAACCCGTTTTATATCACATTACAGATTCGGCTCTACATAGAGAGACTCCTATTATAAGTGGCGGGCGTACGGCACCCATGCCATGGCATCGCTCTTATGTCGTCGCTTTCCCTTATCCACGCCACGACATCGGTTCTTTAGAACTAGCGTTATTTGTATGCCAGCAAGGGTGTAGCACCAAGCAACTAGCCCGCTAGAATACGGGCGTTAGGGTAGGGCTACGGGCGATACATGAACTACTGATTGTGTCGTTGATATTACAACAACAGAAGTGACCAACGATTGGTCACTTTGGAAACGGAGCAAATAAAATTCGGAAGCAAGATACATCGCGTACTCTCGCGAAATCACAGGTTAGTTTCAAGCCGTTCACAGCAACCATGCGGAAGGGTGATGACTTTAAAATCAAGTTAATCATCAGTCTCTTTCTCGCATGGAGTCGTGAGGTCAAGCGTCTCGGCAACAAGGAGACCGTCTACGGCAAGACAGGGTACACCATTGGCAAGTTCATTGGTGAGTGGGTAGACACAATTGGTGATGTTGATGGGCAGGCTTCTGCCAAATCTTTCAAGAACCGTGTTGAGGCAATGAGCAGGGTTTCTAAGAAGTACGACATCAGAACAATTGAGTCCATCTCAATGCTTGCCCGATATGACAAGGAAATGGTCAAGTCGCCCAAGGCGACTGCGACTGTCAAGAGTGTGCGTTTCACTCGCGACCAGCGTGAAAAAATGGCAATGGTGTTGCGCAAGAATGGTTTCACCGACGCCCAAGTTGCCAGCGCCATGCTGTTCGGTGTGATGGGCAATAAGTAATCTGACCAATCATTGGTCACTTTAGTAATGACGAAACCCCCTTACACGGGGTCATCCACTATCAGGTGGGTCTGACGAGTCAGCAAACAGAAATGAGATAATAATGAAGCGTTCATCAGATAAGGTTGAGGTCACGATTGAGGGTGTTACTTACAAGTTTCACGGTGACTACATTTGGGGTACAGTTACGATAGGCACTTCACCAGTTCTAATCGTTGGTGATGGTGGTTGGGAGTTCTACCATGACGACCAAGATGGAATGACGGGCGAGTTGGCGTTACGAGTTCTCGCTCACTTCTAATAAATACGAACATGACGAAACGCCGTGAGGCGTCATCTGCTGAGTGGCAGGTCTGACGAGTCAGTAAACAGAAATGAGATAATAATGAAACGAGTAGATTGGACTGCCACACTTCACAATGCTGTGTGGACTCTGAAAGCGATAGAGACTCATGATGACAACAGTCATCATCTGTACGACTACGACTGGTTCAGGGTCAAGCCTTCATTGCGTGAGATTGCTCACCTCCACAACATCACTTACGGGCACTTGGTGCCTCAGGGTTACACGAAGTGGACTAACCGCTAATATCTGATAGTTGCCTATCAGTTTGCTAGTCAAGCCTTTCACGGTGTCAGACCCGTGTTAGGCACTACGCACATTCCGTGCGTTACATAAAAACAATGTCCAAGGAGGACACCATGAAATACGACCATGAAACTATGCCCTACATGAGCGCTATGCGCCCTGTTGGGCGTGACCGCAACAAGACAAGTGGCAAGACTTCACATTGCCATTCCAAAGACACCAAAGACAGGAGAGTCAAATGAGTCCACAACAAAAACTTGCGCTAGGTTTCCTCTTGTGGGGTATCTTTGCGACGACAGTACTGTTGGTAACTAATCGGTTGGTCAATCCGAAACCCAAGGTCATTACGCTTGATGTGTTGATGACTATGCCGACTCACGATTGTGTGTGTCTGCGTTCTTATGAGGTGAACTCATGATGGGTAGAACAGATATCAAAACTCAACGCATTACAGATGTAGGACATTTCACCGTGTCATCCGTCTATTACAGAGTAGTTGAGAGTGATTACGGTCACTCATATATTGTCAATGAGACGATGCTCTTTGGTAATGGTCAGTCAAGTATTGTGGTTGGCACGCATAATGACCATGACCGTATTGTTGAGTTCATCAAGTCTTTGTTTGATTTCTCAAATCAAGAGTTGGCGATTATCATGATGTTCATGAAGACTCGCCAAGATGTGCTTGATGAGGTGAACTCATGATTGCTTATGCTTGTGATGGTGGGTGGGGCTCCACTTGTAGACCTTATGATGGTGGCTGGACGCCATTCGTCTTGGGTATGTCGTTTCTAGTGTTGTTCTCTGTCATCGCATTGTTGATGATGGAGGGCTCAGAAGTCCATAAAAAAATCGCCACTAAGTGGCATAACAGAAAGCAGGTAAAGAAATGAATCTAATCAAACGAAATCATAAAGATAGTGTCCATATGTTTGGCGTCCAGCAGTTGAGTGACACCCTTGAGCAGGAACTGGATATTGAACATCCCGTGATTGAGGTGAACGCTTATGTTCTGTCCCGTGTTACTTCCAACATTGAAATCCGTGTAACACTTGACGGAGGGGTTGAAATGTATTTCGTGGACTATGCTTCCTCACACATTGTGACATATGAAATAATGGATTGGTTCATTGACTCTCAGTTGGAGTGGTCAAGTACTAAGTCATGGTTTGATGATGACGACTATCCACACTTAGTTACGCCTTCACATCCCGAGCGTTTAGCGGGCGCATTAGAAATATGTCGCCTACTATTGGATGTGAACTTCCATGATGAGTGGAACTTCACTGTTGCCACAGAACTCAAAGGGTGGAATGAATATTCATACATGCCTCTCCATGAATATATTCATCCTGCCAACATTGTGGGTATCTGATGGGCATGGATGTTTATGGGCGTGACCCGAGCAAGCGTCTCAAGGGCGACACAGATAAGTTGGTGGGTGAATACTTCCGCAATAATATGTGGTGGTGGACACCGCTATGGGAATACTGTCTGTCGCTGTACGGGGACAAGATGCCACCTATGGAGCATTGCTGTGACCATGAGGATGGTGACCCTGATATCTATGATGTCTTTGAGGCAGAAGATGGCTTCATGAACTGTGGGTACGGTCTTGACCGTACCGAGAGTGAGGAATTGGGAACTATCCTCTTTCTTGAGATACAGTTCGGCAACACACAAAAGTTGTTTGACGAAATCAAAGGAGAGTTCCCATTCTCTGTTGAGAATGTTCAGGAGTTCTCTGATTTCTTAATGAACTGTGGCGGGTTCAATATTTACTAAGTGACCAACGATTGGTCACTTTGCTATGCCAGCGTCACACGGGCTCGTTACCTGTGTGGCGCACTATGCGCAATCCTGCGCAGAACCGCACACAAGTGCGCTAACAGAAAAGAGAAACAAATGCCAGATCAAATCAATGACAGCACACCCGACGAGGAGGAGGACGAGCCAATAGCAATATGCTCGTTCTGTGACGACGAGTGTGACCCTGACAATGATGTCGTGACAATCATCCACGGCAGTCGTCGCCTAGACGGTGAAACTTACCGCCGTGGCTACACGGAGGAAGATCGCACAGTGTGCGAGGATTGCCGTATTGCTTGTAACGACTGCGGTACAGAGGTTCACACCGAAACAGTAAATAGCGACTGTAACGATAACGCAGTCTGTCCCAACTGTTGGGAGAACTACTGTGAGTGTAATGATTGTGGAGAAATGATCCACAATGATGACAGTCAATATCATGAGGGTGACGAGTGTTCGTACTGTAACAACTGTTACGAGAACTTGGAACAGTCTGGTGCGGTAGTGACTGGTAGATATATTCACAGTTACTCTCATAAGCCTGACGCTAGATTACATTCCATTGACAGTGATGGAGAGTTGTTCGTCACTCATACTTGGAATGCTCCGAAGTCTTCAGAGCACACCCTGTACATGGGGTTTGAGTTGGAGACCAACCGCAAGGATCGTGACAAGCGTTACGACCTCAACGCCATTGCGAAATGGTTGTTGGATAATAGTCCTGAGGATTACTTGTACAACAAGGAGGACTGCTCGATCAGCGGTTTCGAGATTGTTACGCACCCTTGTACGCTTGAGGCGCACAAGCGCTTGCTTCCCCGTGACGCTATCCGTGGTCTCGGTACTGAGCACGCGATGAAGTCGTGGCAAGGTAGCGGGGCAGGTTTCCATGTCCACTTGAGCAAGAGTGCGTTTGAGATGCCATCTCATAAGTACAAGTTACAACTCTTTCACCACCGCAACATGGAGGTGCTCAAGCGCTTCGCTGGTCGTGATAGCGACTACGCCTCCTTTAGCAACTACTCAGGGCGCAAGGCACTGAACATTGCGAAAGATAAATCGGGGCGTGAGTATCAGGACTACCGCAATAGTGCGCTCAACTTTATGAACGAGCGTACGATCGAGTTCCGCTACTTCCGTGGCACACTACGCCCCGAGTCTGTACTTGGTGTGTTGGAGTTCTGCCACTCGGTACATAAGTTCACGCAAGAGGTCACCTCCAAGGAAGCCAACAAGAATGGCTTGTCGTGGGCATCATACAAGGAGTTCATGGTCACACAAGGCTACGAGTTCCTACCTGAACTGTGCGAACTGCGTGCCGTTTAGTTTCTATCAACCATCAAATGAAAGGAGACACAACCTATGTGTTTACTAATATTCTGTAAGGGCGGTCACACGCCATCTAAGTCCACTCTCCGCACTGCGGGGAAGCACAACCCTGATGGGTTTGGCTTCTCCGTAATCGGAGACAACCTCATACACACATACAAGTCCATGGAACTGGAGGACACCATCACGGAGTTCTACAAGATGAGAGATCGTTACCCCAAGGGTCTCGCTCTCTTTCATCTACGCATAGCGACTGGAGGTACAGTTGATGTCAATAACTGTCACCCGTTCTATGTCAGTAGCACACTAGTGATGGGACACAACGGCATCCTGCCCATTGACGAGGAGAGAGGTCTCAGCGACACTAATCTGTTCGCAACCGAATGGTTGCCACAGTTGGATGTCGTTGATCTCTTGGATACTCCTGATGGTATAGCGGAGTTATCTCAATTCGCTTCAGGTTCTAAGTTGGTGTTCCTCAACATTGGTGACGATCTCAAGGACGATTACTATATTGTCAATGAGAAGTACGGTCATTGGAAGGATGGTGTGTGGTACTCCAACTATTCGTACATTGCGTACACTCCACCACCTAGCCGTGAGTACACGGCTTATCCTTATCAGGCTACTCGTGGTTGGGAGGGAGACTTTGATTACAACACGGACTACCGCAACTATCTAGACAAGTCAGGTAAACCAATGTCGTATGTCTCTCCTTACAACAAGGTGACTCCTGATGATTACGAGGAGTATTACGAGGACACCAGCAGAGATGGCTTTCAGTATCGCACTTGGCATGAGAATGACTGCGTGTATGACGCTGACAACGACACATGGGTTCACCCTGACGATCTTGACGAGATTGGTGACTTGTGTAGTTGGGAGTGCCATGGTTGCGGTCAGTCCGAGATGTTTGACCTTGCCATTGACGAAGTTTCCTACTGTATTGAGTGCGGAACCTGCTGGTTCTGCTCCAAGCCAATGGAGACCTGTAAATGTGACCATCTGATCATTGACGACTCAGGTGAGTTCTAAATGCGAGTACATATAGTTTCTAGATACGAGTATCAAGTCCACGCACATTTCGTGCGTGGCATGACTGTGGCTTGCCACGGAAACGGAGTACATAATGCCAAATGACAATGACACACAAACATTCATGGATGAATACACAGCATGGGCAACCAAGCAGGAGTACAGGATTACTGCGGAGGAGATGCGAGGTGAGGTGCTCGAGACACCTGACTTTGAGTATCTTTACGGAGTGGAGAAACTCAAGAACGCAACACTCAAAGCGAACCATGCTCTGTTCTCTAAGTTCTTGACTGAGATGATACCTCAGGGACTGAACGAGTCCGACTCTTGGGAATATCTTGAGGGAATGATTGAGCAAGGTCTGTTACCTGACCCACGCAGATTCAAGATTTCTGTGTCACTAAACTTGGGTGTAGACCAGCGTCTCCACCTTATCGTGCCTTATTCCTATGACACTCACAATAGCGAGCATGGCGATATATTGTCGGAGATCAACGATTGGTTGGCAAGACAGTCCGCTGTCTTACAACCAATGATAGATGTGGCAATGGAGTTCATAACTCTGACCTTTGCTCAACGAGGTCACACGGTTGAGGTGTCGAATATGTCGGCGCCTCGGGCAAATAATGCTGTCTATATGAGTCGTGCTACACGCGAGGAGGGTGGATGGTGAACCACCACATCCCAAATCCATCTGATAGACTTAACCAATCAACAACTACAAAAAGGAGTACAACTATTATGAGTGAAACATTCAAACTGGAACTGTCATTAAAGGAACTGGAGTCTCTAAACAAGACTGTAGGTATCGCTATTGACAACCTGACAACTAAGGTCAATAAGCATGGGGCGGACTCTACGCTCGGTCAGGCGGCACGCTCTGACAGAGCCTCGCTATGGTCTGCTTCAGTCCAAATCGGTAACGCTTTGAGCGAGGAGTATGACAATGAGTAAGCCCAAGAAAGTCCAAGTAGACGACACATCTTTGGCAGAGTACTTTCCTGTTGAGCCTCGTGCGCACCCTAGTGACATTGGGTATACACAAGAGTCCCCTATCAAGACACTCTACTATCACACCTTTACACCCGAGATATTTGTGGTGATGGACGCAGACGGAGTCGTTCAAGACTATGTTGAAGTTCATAATGGGAGTGAGTGGAGGTACGAGAGCATGCTCATGTACACCACGGACAACACGGGTGAGGTCACTCCACCTGAGGTCAAGCAGAAAGCCATAGAGTCCTTCTTGACCAACTTTGTGGTCAAGTGGGATAGTGCTAAGGGGGTTGTCTACAAATGACCAAGTTAGCACCTACACATTGGGTCTGTCCTAAGGACGGGTGCGGTAACTCGCTTGTCACTTTCGTCCCTGTGAACGAACCTCCGAGTTGCCATAGGCATCCTCGGGCGGTTCATAGCATGGTAGAACCTTTCACACTAGGTAGAAAGAAATAGCGACGACATACCACCACTTGTTTATCACAGGTGTATACTGAGTCTTCAGACTCCCCCAGCAACAGGAGAACGGCAGGGGAAGCCCCGGGCTTCCTCTGCCTCTATCCACCGAACAAAGGAGAAATATGACAAAGAAAAAAGACCCTAATACAGTATCCAATCGGATACCCATCGCCACTTGCGGTGTCGATGCCCATCCAATGGATTGTCTTTGCGATGTCGTTGTGCGTGAAATCACGCCCATCAATGTTGACATGGTAAGGGACGGGTGGTGCTCAGAAGAGATACTAGAGTACCTGTTCCCTGACAAGATAGACCGTTGGACTAACGAGACCATCCTCCAATTCTTGGAGGCTGGCATGATGTTCCACGATGAATGGACTGTCGTTACCAAGAAAGCAGGTTTGAGTAGACGAGAGAGGAACAGGCGACGGGCACGCCCGCCGTATTCCCTGTCCTCTGAACAAGAGAACAGACTGTCGTCGCAAGTCAACAACGACGAGGTGTCAGCGACTTCTCTGCGAGTCTATATGAAAGTAATGTGGGACATAACAATAACGCCCAATCAAGCCACCCTGTTGCGAGAGCGACTCCTAACGAAAGCAGATAACCAATGAGAATTATTGAGAGAGAAGACGGGAAAGGACTCAATGTTTATGTCCGTCAATCATGGGTCGGAGACGCACTCATGTGTAACGAAAGGGGTAGGCAAGGTATCCTGCGCCCCGAATGGTCCATGCCCAACGATGCCACCATCCTAGGGACTGCTGTACACGCTGGGCTTGCCTCTGCGTGCTCAGGTGAGGGCTACCCTCATGAGGTGGCTCACGAAGAGTTACAGAGGCTTCTGAGCGAGCCTTTCAACCGTGTCAAGTACACAGATGAGGAACTGTTTGGTTACATAGACACTCTGATTACGGAGTGGGAGAAAACCATTCAACCAACCTTGGGAAAAGTTCTCGGGGTGGAGCAAGAGTTCCAGTTTGAGTTAGACCAATTCATGGTCAACGACACACCAATCTTTGTCTACGGCAAAGGCACAATCGACCTCGTAACCGAAACCTCAGTTTGGGATTGGAAAACGAGTGCTCGAAAATATTCTGCTAGAGATAAGCAATCTCAAGCGGTACAACCCACCATGTACTCCGCGGCTATGGTAGCATTAGGGACACACCAGTACCCTGTTGACTTCAAGTACGGAGTTCTAGTGCGTGGTGGCAAGTCACAAGTCGTGACTCTCCACCGCAACGAAAGCCACGTTGAGTGGCTCAAGGAGCAGGTCCGTCCTTTCGTTAGAACGGCGCTGTTGAATGGTACTGAACACTCGTGGACTAAGAATGACACACACTACCTGTGCAGTCAAACATGGTGCTCGTACTGGTCGGTATGTAAAGGAAGCAAACTGTCACAAGGTGACCTAATCCCTAAGGAGGGAAACTAATGATGAGCAAAGACCAAATCATTGTCACGCAAGTAGCCGCAAAAATTGCGGCAGAACTGGTGAACAAGACAACAGACAACGACATGAATGTATCCGCATGGATCATCGGGTTTGACGCAGTGAACGAAGCCTTACTCAAGGCATGCGGTCTCATTGCGGTGACTACCGATGAAGCAATGAACTCGGTACAGGAAGCATTCGGTGGCATGGAAGTACAAACGCAGACAATCAAGCCTGCGTACAATCTTCCACGAGCACAGCCAGCAATGTCAAACGCTGACGGAGACTTCAGGGTACAGATCGCTGGCACGCAACACGGCGACCTACCTTCATGGCTTCACAAGGCATGTCAGAAGTCGGGCGTTACCCGAGTTTGGGACAACCGTGATCAAGCAGTCGGCACACGCCGACCATGGTTCAAGCAGGCAGACAATGCGGAGGGTTCAGAGGCGACAGCCTTTTGGCCCCCGAAAGGTGCCTGAGTGTCTCTAGAGGCATTTGCTAGCAAGTGGGAAGCACTACGGTTGGAGGGGGAAACCCCTCCAACTATCCCTATAGAAAATGTAAAGCAAATGACCTACTACCATCCTTTAGAGGAAGCCGCAGATGAGTTCGTACGATGGGCACAGTCCCCTCACGAACGAATCTACACAGGCTTTACAGACCTAGACAGAGAGATGAGAGGCATCGCTTCAGGCGAGATGTGCCTCATCATCGGATACTCACACAGTGGCAAGACATTGACGCTACTGGAAATGTTGAAAGCGAACCGTAACAAGAAAGTTATTTACTTCGTACCCGACGAACCGAGAACATTGGTCCTCATCAAGTTGGCGTGCGTAACACACGGCGTAAACGCTCGAGACCTAGAACGACTCATAGCACTAGATGATGTCGACGCAATCTCTCTATTGAAAGAGACGGCGAACGAACACTTCCCAAACCTTGCGGTCTTTGACCAACCCATGGCTCTCTCCGACATGGAGAAAGCAATGAACGAAGTCTCAAACATGTGGTCACAAAAACCTGACCTCGTAGTGTTTGACTATCTTGAACTGTTACAAGGTGGCGGTGAAGATGTGCCATCTAAAGCGAACACAATGAAAGCATGGGGACGTCGTCATGACGTCCCTATCGTCGTTCTACACCAAACTTCTCGCACCAGCGGGGCAGATGGTAAACGCATGACGATTTCGTCAGGCTCATTCGGTGGCGAACAGCAAGCAACACACATCATTGGTGTGCGTCGCAAGCGATTTGAAATTGAAGCACAGATCAGAGACTTGGAAACCAAGTTAGATAAATCATCAGCCTCTGAACGGGCGATGGAACAACTAGACAACTTGCGTTACGAGTCCCGTATCCACGCTCACACGCTTACACTAAACCTTGTGAAGAACAAGCGTCCAGCAGGCAACCTTATCGACGACATTGACTTCGAAATTGAAGAGGGATGTGGAAGACTGACACGCCTGAGCGACGGTGAACTACCGACACAGTTTCTGCGAGCAACGCAGAAGCCCGAGTCGTGGGGTGACTGATGCTCAACGAACAAGAACTATGGTCCTACATCACACTGTTTCGTGGTAGAGGAGACTGCTACGGTTCTTGGGAGGGAGGCTGTGTACGAGAGCCTCTACAAGCAGACACATTCGCCAAGCACCTAGCCGAAGGTCCACACATAGGTGTGTACCCCTGCGTGAACTCTCTTGGTGCCACCCAATGTGTATGGGGCTGTACCGACATTGACTATGACGAGCCAGCAGAAGCATGGACACTCCATGACGCATTCAAATCTGTTGGCGTAACATCATGGGTTGAAAAAACTAGACGAGGCTACCACATATGGGTGTTCACACCCGAACTCGTAATGGCATCAGATATGCGGAAAATGTTTTTAGCCGCACATCAAGTCACAGAACTCAACCCTAAAGAAGTCAACCCAAAACAGATGTCGTTGCTCGCTGGACAACTCGGCAACTATGTGCGCCTACCTTATCCGAACTACGAGAACAGTACCGAACGCCAAATGATTGAGCGTGACGGTACACCAATACCACTTTCACAATTCATAACTAGAGCAACAAACGAAAGCGTGGACTCAGCCCTCATTAGCAAGATGGCTGGCTACTACAATGACCCCACGCCAGTGTACGCTAATGTATCTGCACCATCACTAGATATGCAGGAGTCGGCACGACGACTCACGAGACTAGGACGAGTCATCTTCAACGATGGTCCTACCCACCGTGACCGTTCAACGACACTCACTCACCTAGCACACGAGTGCCGAAAATCTAACCTCAATCCCGAGGACGCAATGCAAATATTGGAGGACGCTGATTTACGATGGGGCAAATACATGATTCGGGGAGAGGTGGGCAGGCTGGAGATTCAGAAACTCCTCATCCGAGCCTACGGTCCCATTCAATTTTCATAGAGGGCAAACCACACCCTAAAGAAAGACCAAGAGCATCAGTTAGGAATGGCAGAACATTTATGTACACGCCAAACAAAACTGTTCTCGCAGAAAAGTTAATAGCATCCCTATGGGATGGACCCAAGTACGAAGGCGATGTGGCTATCCATATTGCCGTAACGAAAGAAGGAACAGCAGTGACAATCACACCCGTAGACCACGAAAAGAAAACTTCGTTAAGAGGCGATCTAGACAACTATGTTAAAACTGTCATGGACGGTTTGAACGGAGTTGCTTGGATTGACGACAAACAAGTGATCGACATTCAGGCGGTAAAAGCATGAGCACATACAAGAGTCTGCCATGGGCTACAAGACTAGGACAGATGGGTGACACTGCCGAGAAAGCATTTGAATCAGTGAACCCCGTAGCACATCGTCTAGGTCTGAACAGACCCGACTTTGATACACGCGGAATGCCCGACACAATGCGCTACGCCCCCGACTACCTGCTCCCCACAGGGCTGTATGAGGTCATGGGCTGTGCGTCACGTGGCGACAGCCTACTCAAAACACGCTTTGACAAACTCACGGCAATGTCTATATGGCAAGCCATTGGACCTGTCAACCTGTGGATTTGGGACTCGTCCAAGAAACGCTATTGGGTAGCACCACTAGCAGACTGGATGAAAGCATTCCACAAACACGGTTCAGTTGACAGGTTCCCTGACAACAACAAACCGTACTTCGCATTACACATTGACTACTTTCCTGCAGAACCAGTAAAGCACGATGTCTAACGAAATTGATTGGTACGCCTCTCGTCCGCTAACAGCAGGCGAGTGGCTACTACAAGAAGGGGAAGCCCCCGACATGTCACCACAGCAACACCTAGACTCCGTTGTCGATGCCATAGAGCAACTATCAGAACAATCAAGGTTCTGTATAGAGGCAGTTTTCTATGAACAAATCCCCTACAGCGAACTAGCAACACGACTCGGTGTATCTAAGCCACACGCTTGGAGACTTACACAAGTAGCCACCGAACAACTCAAACATCTGCTATCATCCGATAGACACATAAACGAAAGGTACACATTGTATACAACTTGGAATGACGCCTCATGGGCTATGGTACGAAGTCTCGACAACTTTGCACCTAAAACAAAAATTACTAGCAACGACATGGATCACTTTGTCTCAGAGTTACACGAATATGTAATCTCTTTGGTCTACGGTTCAATGTTTGAAACCATCTTGGTTTCAACCATCAAGGACATGGGCATGGCGGCTATCTCGCACCTGAAACATATAGGCGAATGGGACATGAACTCAATGGAAGAACTACTCGTCAAGAAACAGCACGACTACGGCCACGCCAACATTGAAGGCTTCGGCTACATCGGTCTCGCCGTACGACTGTGCGACAAAGTGGCACGCATCAAAACTTTAGAAACACGTGGAGCCAAACCCAAAAACGAATCCGTAATAGACAGTTGGGTTGACATCGTAGGTTACGCTGTCATCTCACAAATGATTTCCAACGACACATTCAAACTAGACCTAAAGGAAGCGGCATGACCGACCAACCAATCACCCCAATCAAACACTTGAATCTCATAGAACTTTCAAGTCTCATCGTCGCTGTCACCATCTATTTGGCGAGAGACGACAATACTATTATCGATCAGATCGGTGCCATGGCTTCTGCTATAGAAGCACAGTATCGGAAGGACATGTCTGATGGTGTCGAAACAAGTGATGAGTGAATCAATGGATACCCTCGAACGAGAACTAGACGTGCTGATAGCCTACGCCAAACGGAAACGTATGGCCCGGGCTATCATCACAGACATGACTGACTTCAAAACCAAAGTACTTCCACTATTGAGAGGAACCAATCATGGACCACTATGACAACGGCGATGAAGAGGAACAAGAATACATTAAGTTCATGAAGTCAATACATCCCAAAGATGTTAGATCGTTGTTCAAAAAAGAGGAACAAGTTTTGAACGAGCAGAACGACTACTACTCGCTGAACCTAAAGTTCCCTCGAGAAACAGCAATGGCTTTCGTGGAGTCTTACTACCGTGCCGTAAGCGGCAACGGTAAAGACATCATGAACATGCTGTACATCATCTCATCGATGGTAGACGAAATCGAGAACTCCCCGTTTGAATACAACGAAGACGATTAAGCCTTCTTTAACAATATGGCAAAGACGCTGTCTATATAGGCGGCGTCTTTTGCTGTATCAGGACTCAATTCAATGTGAAGCCAGTTGCCACGACCACCCAAAGTAGGCTTGTCGTACACTAGCCACTTGTCACGATTACATCGCCAGCCACGCCCATACTTACCGTAAGCGTAGTCATGTACTGCCTCTACACCCAACGCCTCAGCGTTACGCACAAAGAAGTCTGCCAACGACAGACCATCCTCACGGTTCTTATACCCTGCGTCCCATGCTCGCCCCGTACCATGCACAGAAGGTGCGGGCGCTTGAGTAGTGTTCTTCATCAAACGAACACCCCACGTGCCGAGATTCCTGATCTTGCCGCCGTTCAAAAAAACAACCCAATCCTTAAGTCTTTCAGTCCCAGCCAACTTACCTTTGCTGTTACCATCCCAACCCGTATACTTTCTCGTCTTCTTAAAAAACATTACTATCTCCCTTGGTTCCGTAAATCTTGATTCTCATACACCTGTCGTTGCCTCTCAAGCGCCCTCATTTCAGGTGGTATCGGCGTCAATGGGACACCAGCAAAACCGAGCCAACCACCCAACTGATTGGACTTGCCCTTAACTGTCTGAGGATTTAAACGCTCCATCGGATTAGCAATAGGATTCAACATTTTGTAGAAATGATTGAATGCTGGAGAGACTTGACCATTGCCCCTGTTCTGTCCAGTCACTGAAGCCAACAGTTCACTCAAGGCACCAAACGGAGGTCCAGCCATATTGTCCTGTGGCTTCGTACCAAAATCATTGCCATACACAGTGTTCTGACCAGCAATAAAATCAAGAGGTGCACGGATAGCAGGGTTGACCATACCCAAGATACGTCGAGGTTCAGAAAGCATTCTCAACTCTGAATCCAACTTGTTGAAACCTAGATCAAGCGACAAGTATGTTGACTTACCGATAGGGAAACCTCCAGCCTCACGCAACCACTGAGGGTCATCGTCTTGTCGTTCACCCTGCATGTTGTTCACAATCTTGTTGTAAGTTAAATACGCTCTAGGGTTCTGCCACTTGTTCTGCAACTGCATAGGGAAGTTGCGTGTAGTCCAAAACCAAAACGGCATGATATGTGAAGTGTTCTTATCAAAAGAACCCTTCGCTGAATAATCAAACAAGAATCGCTTTACGCGACCTGCAGCACCTTCCACCGAGTGACCCTTGCGAGCAGAGTCAAACGCCATCATGAAACGTGCGCTATCCTCAGACTTTTGGTTTGCTTTCTGATGAAGACGAAGCCACCAGTTGTCGTACATGCCTTGTTTGCGCTTTCCTACAGGTGCACTTGTCATGAAGTCTGCGATATGACCAAACCCACTAGCGTCCTTGGCCTGAATAGCAGTCACGACATCGTCCTTCACGTCGACAGCAAGGTTGTCTAACCATTCTTCATACTTGCCAGTTTTCAAAGCGTCCTGCATCTGCATCCAAATCTTCATACCAGTAATCATGTTCTTCACTTCTGTGCCTGCGGCTAGAAGTGTGAAAGTGTTGGTCATACTGTTACGCACAACATATCCTGGGTTAGCGAGTACATACGACTTAAGAAGTCGTGTGTATCGAGCCAAGAACTTGTTGACATCTTGAACAAAGCCAGGCTCAGTAAACTTGTTTAAGTTGAAAATCATGTCCTCTAGGTCTTTGCGCATCTGAAGATTGGGCATACCGTTGTCGGTAAGTTTCTTCCAACCATCGTTCAACTGCTCAACAATTTTTGTTCCGCTTCGACCATTGAGGTCGCTACCTACTTCAAAGAACTTCCCGCCAGCAAGAGCATCATAAAAACGTGCTGTCTCTTTGTATGACGTAGTCATCTTCGCGCTGTGCGTGAGGTAAGCAATCTTCAACGTCTCGAGGTTCGCTGCTAACATCTTTTCCCGCTTTGACACCTCGCCTAAACTCTTCTCAAATTCTGCACTAACTGACGCTTTCGCTTCAGACCTAGTTTTGAGAACTTTTGAATTCCTATTAGCGTCTTTGCCAAAACCTTCAGGGATGATGCCAGCAATGCGTGGTTTCATGGCCGTGTCATTGCCCGTGATTGGATACATGGTGTAAGCCTCAGTCTCACCATAAGACCCCTTCACATACAGCATCTCCTGAGCATCCTGAATGATGCCCTCCATCTCCACGAAACGTGCACTGAGAGGAGACGTACTACTCTGAACTGCTTTTGTACGCGCCAACAGTGCGGTGATCTCTGCCAATCGTGCCTCCAAAGGAGCACGATATTCGGCAATCATCTTGATGTTTAACTGACGTTCAGATTCCCAAATCAAAGCCTCAGATTGATACTTCGCCGCGTTATCCATAAGAAGTTGCTCTTGCTTCCAACGCTTAACAATACTCTTGTTCTGCTCCGTATAGAAATCCTTGTATGCCTTGCCAAAATTCTTGCGGGTATCTCCTGTCGTCGCTTTAGTTAAAGTCTCTAACTCCTTAAACTGTGCATTCAACTCATCAGAGACTCCCTGGAGGCGTGTCAACACAGCCTGTTCTTCGTCCATGATCTTAGTGAAATACCCAATTCTGTCCTCAATGGCCGATTGAGCATTCATGTCACCAAAGAACTTGTTGATCTGCTGAGGTATCGCAATGTCATAGTCGACAATAGACAACTCGTTGACTTCCCTCTCAAGAGCCTTGTAGACCTCTCTAACGCTCAAACCGCCCTCAGGGGTACCATCACCCAAAAGTAACTCGTTGTAGCGTGTACGGGCATCGTAACGTCCATTGGTGCCATCTGTAATGGCATCCAAGGTCTCGTTTAACTTCTTTTCTAGTTCAGGGAGTCTAAACTTGTGGGCAGGAATAGTATTGGCGTCAACCCCAGGTTCGGTACCTACAACATCAACAAACCCCTTGCCTTTTTTGTAGACGACATCGGGGGGGGTCATATCAGTTGAGACGATGGGGCGTCTAGCCGTAGCCTCCAACTCAGCATTAGTTAGTTGCTGAAGGTTGTCACGATCCGCATACTTTAGTCTAGCGCGTTCAACACGGTCAACCTTGAACCCAAACGGAGCCTCATCGGTAATATCGTCACGCAGACCCTTGATAGCAGCAATTTTCTTCCGAGTATCGTCCAACTGAGTAGCGATGTCCTTGGCGGTCGCAACCATATTCTTATAGTTCTGCTTGCCCTCATACTTAGCCAACTTATCTGCATGAGCGATACTGTCAGACTCAACAGACTTAGCCCAAAGATCATCCAACCATTTCTGTGTGCCAGCAGACTTGGCAGGGTCACGCACCATGTTCCTAGGAGTCACCTTGCCTGCCAAGAACTGTTGCGTAAGGTCGTCCTGCTGATTACCTACCATGGCTTGTACTTTTTTCATTCCGCTAGTCCAATGCGTACCCATCTCTTCCCAACGCAACTTTTCAGCGGCTCGAGCATCCATGATTTGCTTCAACGACATACCTTCAGCAACTTGAGTCTTGTAAGCCTCGAGCGTTGCTACACCAGCCCTCCGAACGTCTTCGGTAGCCGCCTTCACTCTAGCGATCTCTTTGTTCTTGTCAACTAAAGCCTTTGCATATTTCTGCCTCATGAGGTATGGACGAGACATTAAGTTTGGCTTCCCGACTTCAGTCGCGTTGAAAGTCTTCTCAAAAGCAGCCCACTTGACTTTAATCTCATCAAGAAGCGCCTTCTCCAACATCTCAGCCTGAGAGACATGTCTGTTCAGGGCAGGTGTTGGATCACCCAATTTACCCTCCACAAAATCTTTGGCGTTCTTCAAGAAAATGTCAGCCGCACGCTTGCTCATAGAGCCAGTCCCAGCAGTAGCAGCATCTAATCTCGTGCCAAACTTAGCCAACTCGGCGCTAGCCTCCTTCAACTTCTCATTAGCGAACTTTATGAACTCTGTACGTGAAGACTCGGAAGTAAGATGATACCTACTATTCAACATGGCGTCAATCTCGAGAGAAGTAAACTCAATGTTCATTCCACTTACATCCAAGAGTTTTCCAGTGGCTTCGTCAATACCTTGACCGATGTTAGTCCCAGGGGCCCAACGCAAAGGCGTTTTTGCGGAAGTAGTAGTATTTAAAGACTGCTTCAAACGCAACTCTAAAAGCCTGATGTCTTCAGGAAGAGTTGATTCACCATTGGAATCAAACAAAACATTCTTACCAAATGAAGCAGTTTCAGACGCCAAGTCCTTACGTTTCCTGATGGCAATATTGATGTTCTTAATATCAATGAGCAAAGCGTCCTCTTTAGGAAGAGACTTTAACAGTTTTGCTTTAGCCGCTATCTCCTTGGGAGTTTCCTTGCCAGTCGCTACAGTCGCTTCCAACGCTCTACGTTGACGCACTTGAGCGTTAAGTGTGTTGCGCAGTTCATTCAACTTCTCTATGTAGCCCGCATTATAGCCAAGTTCGGCGCGATCACCCAAAGTGATTGCGTCAATAACTTGACCCTTTCTGGAATACAATTTCTGTTCAGGGTTTAGCCATTCTACATTCCGAGACGCCTTGCCCTTAACACGCTTATACAAATTGCGTGCACTTGTGAGAGCCGCCATAATGTCATTGACAGATTGTTGAAGAGTCTTATCTTTGATAGTACCAGTAGATTCAACATTCGCTTTAGCGGTAAAGTATTCGTTCGAAGAAGAAAACACATGGCTATCATCAACCCTGCCTATGTCACCTTGATGGTTCAGTCTACGCAACTGATCTTCAAGTTCAGCAACCTTCGCCAATTTATCAGCCTTCAATTCACCTGCCTGCTTTTTATCTGTAACAGCAGCAGCATCAAGGATATCTTTCCTGTCCTCAGAAGCCATACGACCAGCGTCAGCCTTAGCAGTACTACCATACCTGTCGATGCCTTTTATCTCGTTGTAAAGTTCAGCAATCTCGCGCTCAAGTCGTTCGCCCTCCACAGGTGGGCGTACGCGATAGTAAGTACCAGTACCAGCCTTGTAGGCTTCCTCAGCCACTAGATGATGAGGTGACTGAGTAGAGATAAGGTTCCTAGTCTGCTTCATATCCATGCCAGCCAACTGCTTCAACAAATCATGTTCACGTCGCATCTGCACAGCACGATAATACTCAGGCGACGTTTTAAAATTGTCTAAAGCAAGAGAAGCATCACGAGTATCCATAAGCATCTTGTCTCTCTGCTTCATCGCAAGCGCTTCACCCGCTTCCGCTTCAGCAATGAAAGCATTCTTCTTCCTAGTGTTATCTGCACGCCACTTCTTCGCTGCATCAAAATCCATTTTAGCGACATCGTCAGGCTCATCAAACTCGGCAAGAGCCTTAGCGTATGCAACCTCATCCAGCATGCGTTCGCCAGGCTTCGTGTTAGCAACAAAGATATGGTCTCTAGGATTCGTAGAGGTCAAACGTGCCAACAACCTCTCCTGCTTTCTCGCCTCAGGAAGCATGTTCAACAACTTCTCTTCCAAACCAATAATACTGGTCTCTAAACGTCGGCCAATCTTAAGTTCCTGCTCCAACTTCCGTGTAACCAAATAAAGGTTATCAAGACGAGAAGTGATGTTGGCATCCCCCAAGTTACGCTTAACCCAAAAAGGGTCCATGCGATTAGTAAAAAATGTTGAAGACTTACGTAACTCAGAACTACGAGCCGTAATGTTCTTCTCCTTATCTTTCAACCATCGAACCATGTCAGCAACACTAGAGTCCTCGGTCATAGAGCCTCTGCTCGCACCCCTGGCTGCCTCTACTTTACGTAAGGCTTCGTTTTCACGTAACCTGTCAGAAATCATTTTTTTAGTAATGGACGTACGCTTTGCGGAGCGATCAATATAAGTCATCCACCATGTACGTGCTTCCTCCTGAAAATCTGCTTTCATCTTGGCTATCATCGCCTTGTTGTTCGGGTTTGCAATCAAGGCTCGATCAGAAATAAGTCTCGCCTCGTCAGCAACAGGAAGACCTCTACGAATCAACTCCTCCTCTTGACGCACCCTGGTCTGCGCTTGAGCAATACGGTTCTCCAAACCAGTTATGGAACGTCCCTCACCCGAAGCAGACATGGCACTACCAGACTCAAACATCCTTCCAAACAAATGAGAAGAATCAGTACCATCGTTAAACATTGCCAACACGTCGCCGTGAATCTCACTGTCGCCGCCAGCCTGAAGAGTGTCCATGATTGCAGCAAACAACCCTTGAGGGTTGTCTGCAAAATCAGCAGTGTTTATCTCCAACGCTTGAGCAATCCTAGTTCTACTCGCTTGCATCACTATTAAACTGTCTTCAAACTGTCTGCCTGTGGCACGAGCAGAAGCGACGACAATAGCGTCATACATGTCTGCAGTAGGAGTCAAATTATTTTCCATCAACGTTTTTGTGAGATTTTCCATACGAGCCTCGACAGTCTTGGCAAACTGCTGTTCCATAATTAATTGAGCAAGTTCTTCTTTCTGCTTTGGCAACGTCTTCAAAGCAACGCCCTTGGCGTCTATCCTAGGGTCTTTGATAGAAGCAATCTTTTGTTGCTGTCTGGCACCAACTTGTTCTTTTATTTGTGCCAAATCTTCAGCAGAGATTTCACCCTTAGAAAACAATCCCTGTGCAATCTTTATCTCTCGACCACCTTCACTATCGTAGAACCTGATTTGTGTTTCGGCAATATCTCTCTTTGCAATTTCTATCAAGTTAGTAATCGAAGGTTGACCAACTGGTGGCTCGTCATAATACACCTGTAACTTTTCTTTCAAAGCGTCACTAATCTTAGTTACCTTAGCCGAACCTTGTCGACGAGCATCCTCAAAAACGTCATCAGCAAAACGCGCAGCCTGCGCCTGATTGCGCAAGAACTGTTCAACAGATAGCGTCCCAGTTTTCTTCTTTGTAACAGCCCTGGCAAAACCTTCAGCCGTTTCTTCCATATCTAAAGAAACGCGACCATACTGTGCGGCGCGTTCAGCCGCATAATCAATTAGTTCACCCCACGTAGAGACGCCACTGCCACTACTACCACCAACGCCAAAAGCAGAATATCTTACGTCTCCCGCATTCATCATGTCAAGCGTCGACATCTGAGTGCTAAACTTCTCCATAATATCGTCAGCAATCTGATTAAAGCCAGCCCTGTTGCCACGATACACGACATTGCCTCTGAACATCTCTTCGTTAGCACCAAATATCTTTACCAAAAGATCCTCATCTATTTCGAGACCTCTTAAAATAGTTGCAGCATCTATCTCGTCTGACGCTAATAACAAAGCATCACGCAACATATCCTCCTTTTCAGGACTCAACTTAGCGGCTCTAACAATGTCGTCGCCAAAATCACGTACAATATTGTAAGGAGTAAGACGCTGATACTCGACATGGAAGAGTACAGCGTCCTCAAATGCGTTCACAACCGAGTTATAGTTATCGTATGTCTCTTGAGCAGACATGGCTAAACCCTTGCCTTGACGCTTTGCCGTAACCAATTTTCTATAACGCTCATTAGCGGCGTTCTCAAGAATTGCATTACGCAAAGCGATATTGCTTTGACCATCGTCAGAAACGACAAGAGCGAGACCAAAACTACGCAACTCTTCATCAGTAGCGCGACCCTCACCAATGTTCTTCAACACTCGCTGATATGTGTCAACGTTACCGTACGCTTGAATAGATGCAATATTTGTTCTGACATGATCCATCATAGCCAAATATGTTGGGTCAGCAATAATCTTGGATGCAATTGCTTCTCTTGCCTCAGTTGCAAACTCGTCGACATACTGTTTGAGAGTTTCCTCGCCATCAAGACGTCCAGCCCTTTTTTCAGACTGTAAATATAATTTTTTGAACGTCTTCTTTAACTGGGGAACTCTCGGAAACTGTCCTGTTTCCCCAGCCCTGTTAGCCTTCTTCTCAGCATTATTGACCAAACGTGTAGCCTCATCAAAAATGTTAAACTCTTCACCCTTGGCGTTAACGCCCATCACAGTTTTATGTGCGCTCGTGGCTGTATTATCAATCCAGTCTAAATCAATAGAAGCCTCACGTCCTTGCACACCCTTCAACGCTCTACGATCAGTAGCAATCCACATGTAATCTAAAGCCTTGTTCAGTTTATTTACAAACGTCACATGACCTTGCGCCCTAAAGTCCGCTGAATCAACAAGACCAGCGACAACGCCTTCAATCTGCTCATTAAGAATATTGGAACGCTCCACCATTTTGGCGTCAAACTTTTGGACTGTCTCCAATGCCTTTTTTAAAGATAGAAGCATGTCGTTAGTGCTGTCAACATTAAATTTCTGAGCAAGGACATCATCCTTGGCGGCTAAAACCTGCTTGAGAAGTGCATTCACCTCATCATCAGCCGCTTTAATGAGCAACCCGTCTGCACCCGTAGCAGTAAGATAGTCCTGTCGTCGCATCCGCATCTCTTCAATGATTTCATCTAAACGAATCTCAATCTGTGCACGTTCCTGAGCAAGTTTCAGTTTTGCTTCAGCATCAGCCCAAGGACGAAGTTTCATAGACTCCAAGTCTCTGAGAGCGTCGTCCGCTGATCGTTGCAAACCTTCTTGAACCTTTTTTGCTACATCGTCTATAGTTTTAGTGACCTTCTTTAACGAAGCCTCGCGAGCAGCCAACTGTGCCTTCAATCTTTTCTCCATAGCCTTCATGAACACAGGGTCTTCTACAACCTGCTCACCAATAGCCTCAAAGACGCCTCTCTCAACCAAGATTCTCCTACGAGCAATCTTGCCCATCTCGGTGCCATGTTGTGTAATATATTTTTGCATCACCTTATCGATATCTACTTCAAAGAAGTCGAAATCAATTTTGCCATGCAACCTAGCATGAGCATTCAGACCATCAATACCAGCATCAATAGTGTCTTGACTTACCTCTTCACCAAAAAAAATGTCGCCTTTTTTCATACGAGACTTGAAAGCCCCAGTTTTTTCGCCTGGATCAAACACTACGTTACGTAATCGCTGTACGGTGACATCGGCGGAGTCCTTGATGAACTGCCCTGCTTTATCTGCAAGCATGTGAGGAAAATAATGATCTACAGTACCCCACGGCGCATCCTTGTCAATAGCAAGACTGGCGTCTCTACCTATATTGTTTAATCTTTCCAAGAGTCCTTCAAACAGTGCGGCAAACTCTTGCTCTTCAGGAGAAGCAGCAGCAAGAGCAACCTTGCCTTCTGCGGTATCAAGATACTTGTAAACAGTTGCACCATATTTTGCGTACTTGTCATCAAAGTCAGGTATTAACTGTCGCCCAACAAGGTATAATTGTCCAGCCTTACGCGAAGCCTCGGCGGCTCCAACGCGTTCGCCCGAATGAGCCATTATTGCACTAAGATAAGCAGCCGTTTGATCTAAAGGCGCGGTACCACGAGCCAATGCTCTAGAAATTTGTTTTGTACTAAGATCCGCAAAACCATCAGCAAACTTACCAAAAGCAGTATCACCAACCCACGTCGACATGGTCTGTATACCACGCTCTAACTTGCGTCCAGTTTTTGAAGCGACAGTGCCACCAATGCGTTTACCCATAAAGTACAGACCTGCCTGCTGTACGTTTGCTGCAACTAAGTCTGCTTCGGGGACGCGTGAACGACCCCAATGGAGAGCGTCTTGGATGACTTGCGGGCTTGAGCCCGCATCAGTCAACCTTTGAGCCAACTCGAGTCTGCCCGTACGTCCAGTCACGCGAATACCTTTGGTAGTAAGACGCGTCATCGCTTCGGCTGCAGCCTTCTTAGTGATAGTGCCCGCAGCCTCTGCAGCAGCAATTTTTGCTGTTGCTGTGAGTAAAACGTCACCTGTAAGAAGAGCCGCTTTATTAGCACCAAGAGTTACATATGTCAAAGGGTCGTAAACAATATCTCCCGCAAGACCTACTGTACGGTTGCCCCACTTCTGCCAAAAACCTTTATTACTATCGCCAAATGGTTCAACCCAAACTTTACCAAAACCATACTCAGGGTCTTTTACATGGGCAACAAAATCATTCCAAGACGCAGTGGTCTCAGGGTTACGATCCAAGAAATCTGTTACCTCGTCAACATGTGCAAGGGTGATCCTCATGGGTATAGAAAGCGCTGACAAACCCGTCAAGCCCGCCTTGACAATAGGATTCTTTAATACGTCATAGACAAACCCTGCCCAACCTGAAGGCTCGGGAGCGTTTCTTTGAGCGTCGTCTGCTGTCCAGTCTTTACGAACCACATTGGAGGGGCTGTTAGGTTTGAGGATGCTTGCAAGAGTCTGCACCGAAGGTGACAGACCGCGATTTGCTATATCCCTTTTTAAATTATCGAGCCTTGGATCATATACAGCCATTACTTATAGTCCCAACTGTTACCTAAAAAAGTCCGCTATTGCGGGCATTAAGAGCGTCACTAAGTGGACTGCGTCCACTTTCCAATGCTGAATCAAGATCCGCTTGAAGAAGCGACAAATAACGATCCTTCTGCCAAGGATTATCCCTGAATTTATTTCTAGTAGTTTCAAGAAGTTTTCCATTTGCCAACTGTCCAAAAAAGTCAAATGCTAATTTGGGGTCAGGAGGAGTATTTTTGTCCCAATCTAAATAATCCAAATATGCTTGTCTTGTATTTTCCTGTTGAGGAACAGTATCCAAAGTATAGTCGACGCCTGGTTGCGGTAAACCAGCCTTAGCGTAAGGAGTATTGCTCAACCAAGTCTCATATGCCTTGCTATTACTGTCGTCCGTCTTCTTCACCCCGTCTGCTTCGGCAAACATTTGATCAACGTAACCTCGAGCAGTAACAAGATCCATCCCATCCTCATTAGGAATCTCGCTATAATTAATTTTGTTTTGAATTTCTCCCATTGCTTCAATGGGATCAATAGTCCCATTTGCAATTCTTTCCGCTACCATTCGCCAAACATCACTAGCACTATTGAGAAAACTTGAAATAATAGGAGTTGAATATTGCTCACCCTGAGGAGGGAGACTCTGCGCATAGTCGTATGAACCTTGAGCCACACCATATTGTGGATTCATTATTAAAGACAGAAGGTTCTGCATGTCGTCAGTTCTGCTTTGCACGTCACTCTGTGGCGTGTTGATCATATATTGCAACAACGCAAAAGGGTCACCTTGATAGTCGCTTTTGGTTTGGCCAATGTGCTGGCTCATTTCTTACCGCCTCCCAATAACTTAATAATTGCACTTACATCCTGACCATTAGCAGCAAGCGTCAACAACTGAGTCATCAACGTATCCAAACCACTTTGCCTTGTCGTCGCATTAGCGTTCAATCCTGCATCTCGATTAGCCATCGCCTGCAAAGCAGCAAGACTCTGATTGGAAGTGTTTGCAGTAAGAGCATCAGCACCACGGGCGCCAGCCTGTATTTGCTGTGCCTGATTGATTGTGTCCCAACCCGAAGAAGCAAGTTGACCAGTATTGTAGTTAGCATTGTTTGCTTGCTGATTCTGTGAAGTCAGAAGCCCCGCCAAAGCATTAGTCTGATTGTCAGGACCATAACCCAAAGCCGCCTGAAATGCGGCTAATGGGTTTGCAGCATTCTGAGTAGATGCAAGTTGCATATTGGCATACGGATTCACCAAACCCTTTAAGGCATCGACAGCAGTGGTGGTGCCAGTATTGACTGCAGTATCCGCGTTACCTTTTTGTGTAAGCAATTCTGCCAGTACTGCATCATATTGCGAATTGACTGTAGCGTTACCTGCGTCGGCAGAACCCAACAATGTTTTAGCGTATGCCATCAAAGAATCTTGCAAAGGGTTCTTTTTCTTTTTACCTGGACCAGTGGGTGGTGTTGGTGGTTGTGGTTGTTCGGCTGCTAACGCCACGTATCTTTGTCGAACATAAGTATTAAGGTCGGGAACTCCTTTGCCATTGTTGGCAGCCATACCCTGTTGTTTAAACGCTGCTGTTAATTCAGGACTATAAAGTGGATTACCAAACTGGCCCATATCTCCAAGATCTAAGCCTGGGGTACTAGCCTTAGCAGGAACAACAACATCGTCGATAGTGCGTGGCGTGAATGGTCCACCGACAACAAAGGGTGGTAGTCCATTGGCAGGGTTAATTTTTGTTTTACTACCTGGTAAACCAAAATAGAAATTTCCTTCATCATCAATAGGCATAATAATCTCCTTAAGTATTTGTCTTAATAGAATTGGCAGTAGCCAAAATGTCGTTCTGTTTATCTATAGCAGTCTGAGCAACACTGTCCGTATAAGTCTTGTTTACACCAGCCTTGTCAAGATCATACTTCGTGTACAGATCTGTCATACCCTGACTCATAGGGTTCGTTGTGTTAAGCCAATCCTGCCCATACTTAGAAAACTGTCTCTGTGCCACACCGCTTTCACGCAGACCACTACGACCAATAAGAGAAGCCAAAGCACCAAGCCCTGTATCCAACCCGCGAGTCGTATTCAACAAATTTGTTTGCCCTGTAAGAAAATTCATGTTGTATGTATCGAACAATATCTGAAGAGCACCCTGCTGAGCAGCGTAAGCCGTAGCGTCTCTAATTGCGTATGGATCTTGTTGTTCTACAATCGCCGCAGCCATATTAGTCACATCCTTGTATATCAATAATTACTTGCCCACACGGACCACAAGTGCACGAATACTGTTCCTGCCCATCCTCATCAAGGATAGGCGTATAAGTGTCGTCGCCTTCATACCAAACAGAATACGGAGTCAAATACTGCGGAAGCGCAAGGCCTTCCGCTGAACATCCAACTGTTCGACAAGTCACAATGTAGTTATGTATCATGACACAATTCCTACCGCATCTACGTTGGTTGCCGTTGTATTTGATCTCAAAATCCACACTGTTACGCCTGTTGTGTTTGCGCTCGTATGTGCCGTATGCGTAACCGTAGCAGAGTTTGATACAGCAGAGGTTCCAACCTTCGGTATGGCCGACAAGGTTCTACCCCATGAGACAGCACCACTTGTCATGGTTGATGCGACTGGAGTAATGGATACTGTTCCGCTACCAATAAGCGCACGGCTTGTAGCCGTTGACGCTGTTACGTCAGATGTGAGCGCAATTGTTCCTGATAAATCTTGTAAATAAACAGCCCTAGAACTTGCGACCCCATCTACTGCTCGTATGTTTATGGATGCGCCATTACCTACACCATCACTCACTCCAATGTTGATAAGACTTTTTAATGCACCACTCGTTTTAAAGTTGGGTGAGTTGACCGTACCAGTAAAAGTTGGGTTAGCAACGTCTGACTTTAAGTTGAGCGCTGTCTGCTGTGCAGTAGAAACAGGCTTAGCCGTATCAGCAGTGTTGTCCACACTCCCCAAACCAACCATCGCTTTAGTGATACCACCAACAGTGCCAGTAAAAGTAGGTGAAGCAATGTTTGCTTTCAAACCTAAACCAGTAGCCAAACTGATATCGCGGCGTTGAAGTTCCTCTGTCAAAGATTTAAAAATCTTTTGCAGAGGTAAAGTATTGTCGCCCTTAAGAGACGCAATGCTGGGTGCGGTCCAAACTGTCATAATTTAATAATGTACATCACGGACTGGTATGGTGGAAGAATGCTGAATGGTGTAGCAGAACCTGTAGAATCAGTGTCCTTAGCGCCATGGGTTGCGGTAGCGGCGACAGCAACAGCGGTAGAAAATGAGTGGGCAGACAATGATGCGTCTAATGAGTTACCCGTTACGGTGTGGGTGTGGGCAGCAGCAGTTGACGTGGTGTATGTCGTAGAAGCGCCCGAGTACTCTCGTACCCCCGCAAATCCGCTTCCAGATACAATGTCGGCTTCTCCACCAACCTCGTGAGAGTGAGCGCCAGCAGCACTTGTGGCAATAAGGTAAAGTGCATGATTATGATCTGCATGATTGCTAAGAACAGGCTGTGTCACCGTAGGAGCCGTGTGAGTATACGCAGAAATGTTGTGGACGTGAACCGCCAAGTTTGCTGTAGTCAACGTGACTGTCGCTGCACCTGCTGTAGCAACAGTAGCATTGGTGGCATGACCGTAAGGAAACTTGCCAACAAGGTTAGGAACGTTGAATGTTGTAGAATTATCGCCAACGCCATAGCGTGTAGCGATGGCTGCAAATAGACGAACATACGAAGGGTTCGTTCTAGAAATTGCAGTACCATCACATATGACATAACCAGTTGGCGCAGTGGCACCACCATAAGCAGAAATAACACCTGCAGGTTCAAGATTGTCAACATAATATTTGCGTGTGAACTGATTGTCCAAAGTGGGGTTAGTTGCTGGTCCCGAAGGAATAGCAGTAAACGCAATAGCCGCGTCTCTAGTAATAACTTCGGTATTAAGAAAGTTAACCAACGAAGTAAAGTTTGAGTTTACCTCCACAGCATCAGCGTTAGATCCATTGGTGAAAGTATTAGAGACTGCTGCGGTTGCCATTATGCACGCACCTTCCTAGGGTTGAATTTGTAGGTGATAGAGTTTAAACCCCAAGGTTTTCCTGCCACACCACGGAACACCATTTGTAAAGACCTGGATAGACCCAAGTTTTTGCCCTGAACAAAGATAGAACCATCGGGACTTGCTCCCCAATCCGCTTCATTCCAACCATCATAAGCGTCGGGTTCAATACCAACAGTACGCCACATTAAACTGTCACCAATTCCAACTACCTCAATAGTAAAAGTTCTTTTAATCAAACCTTCAGTCCAATTATGGTAAACTTCAACCAAGGTTGATGAATCGACAGCAACACGTTTCATAATAAGATCGGGTCTACGCCACATTTTTTTAGCAGAAATGTTATCCGCGTCATACCATTTTGTGGTGTAATGAGAATCAAAATTGGTCAAACCAGTGCCAACATCATCCTGTGTTACAGCCAACTGATCAACCTTCAACACGTATGCGTTAGAGGCATGCGCTGCAAAAAGAAAAGTTTGACCACTCGAAGAAACAAACTGACATCCCGAACCTACGCCACGACCATCAGAGGTTTGATATCTTGTCCAAGCACCATTACCAATAGACTCGTCGTAAATATAGTTCTCAGTAATTGTCGTGTCGTTGTTTCTAGGTATCCCAACCCATATTCTTCCATCAAGTACCGTGACACGAATTGCGCTTTGCGCAAGTTCGTTTACTGTCCTATCCTGCAAGATGGGACGTATGCTACCAAAAATGTCTTCAAAGGCTTGTCCATTAAACTTATACAATCCTTGAGACCATGAAAAGAAATAGATAGCACTTTCCGTTACGGCAACAGATAGAGAGTTTACGGCACCAATCATGTTGGTTAAATTTGTAAGGATAAAAGTTTCTGCAGTATC
>Ga0208942_1000093_pt1 | contig 38806 bp, 36 predicted proteins | sample GreLakmeSU08MSRF_FD_187704 | JGI IMG/M metagenome (GOLD analysis project Ga0208942, IMG submission 187704) | Freshwater lentic microbial communities from great Laurentian Lakes, MI, USA - Great Lakes metaG SU08MSRF (SPAdes) | ecosystem: Environmental > Aquatic > Freshwater > Lake | place: Great... | reverse complement strand
AACAAATGCAGAATAGGCTTGGAAGTGCTGAGGTGGGGAAGTGGCTTGAGCAAAGCTTTGCTCTGATTGCGCGTGAGCTTGTTGCAGTCGGTGTTGCCCAGTTGGTAGTTGCGGGTGGTGAAATCTCGGGCGCTGTTGTACAAGCACTTGGAATGCAACAACTACAAATTGGTGAACAAATCGAGCCTGGCGTACCGTGGTGCGCCGGACATACCACCGTAAATTCTCAAGTCTTGCACATTTCATTGAAGTCAGGTAATTTCGGTAGTAATGATTTTTTACTCAACGCCTTTATGAAACTCACATCATGAATCATCCACAAGAAAGTGCCCAGCTTATTTTTTTACGCCATGAAATTTGTCGTGTTGGTCATAGTCTATTTGCTCGTGGCTACGTACATGGCTCGACTGGCAATATCAGCGTGCGCGTGCCACTAATAGAAGGTGGTGGATTTCTGATTACCCCAACCGATGCCTGCCTAGGATTTCTAGAGCCTGAGCATTTATCTAGAATAAATTCTCAAGGCAAGCAAGTGAGCGGTAGCCCAGCGAGTAAAACTATAGAGTTACATCGTCGTATCTATGCTTGCGTTGAGGAAGCGAGTTGCGTAATACATACCCACTCTTCTTGGTTAGTAGATTTGTCTCTACGCGGCGTGTGGTCCAAGGAAGACATCGTCCCACCAATTACACCCTACTATGTCATGAAGGTAGGTCATGTTCCTCTTATTGAGTACTATCGCCCAGGGGATCAGGCTGTTGCTAATACAATAGAGCGCCTCATCAATCAATTTCGCTCACGCTCTCTAACACTGCGAGCCGTGATGTGTGACAAGCTAGGCCCACAGGTATGGGGGCCAACGCCATCGGCAACGATGGCAATCCTTGAAGAACTGGAGGAGACTACCAAACTATGGTTACGTAGCGAATGCAAAGCGCCATCCCTAAGCGAGTCTTCGATCCAAGCTTTACGCGATCAATTTAAGGCATCGTGGTAATAATGAATATATTAATTACTGGTGCAGCTGGCTTCCTTGGAACTCTTTTGACAAAATCACTGCTTCATCGTGGGCAGTTATGCGGCCAAACCATCGAGTCCTTAACGCTTGCTGATCAATTTGCGCCATTAGCAATAGAGATTACCTCGCATCCCTTAGTGCGGATTGATGTAGGAGACTTGCTTTTACGCCTTGATACGCTTGGGGAAAAGAACTACGACACAGTTTTTCATTTTGCGTCAGCAGTATCAGGCGAGTGTGAAACTGATTTTAATTTGGGTTTGCGCTCTAATCTAGATACCACCCGCAAATTACTTGATACACTTCGCCACCAATATGAACGTGGGGGTGGGGCTGCCTTATTTTTCTTTGCCAGTTCAGTTGCCGTCTTTGGTTCAGATCCTGCCATACCCTTAGCTTCTGTGGTTAACGATGAGACCTTGCCTACTCCTCAATCTAGCTATGGTATCCATAAATTTATCTGTGAGCAGTTAGTTGCTGATTACACCCGCAAGGCTTATATTGATGGCCGGGTTGCTCGTTTAATGACGGTATCGGTTCGGCCAGGTCGCCCTAACGGCGCTGCTTCAAGCTTTTTGTCAGGTATCATACGTGAGCCGTTAGCAGGAATTACTTCTATCTGCCCAGTCGATCTGGCAACCGAGGTGGCTTTATCATCACCTGACAATACCATTGCCGGTATTTTGACCGTGGTTGAAGCAAGTCGCGATGCCTTTGGTGGTCGTACCGCACTGAACTTACCTGCCCTCACTGTATCAGTTGGTAATATGTTAACTGCTCTGACTGAGGTTGCTGGTCATAAAGTAGCTGCACTCGTGACAGTTCAACCCGATCCAAATATTCAGCGCATTGTCGGTGGCTGGCCAGCTCGGTTTAACTGTCAGCGCACCCTAAAGCTTGGGTTACAGGCCGATCCTTCATACCGCGCTGTAATCGAGCAATATATAACCAACACCCTAAGTCACAACCACGACTGAAAAGCTAGTGACACTAGGGGCATACCCCACTTCCTAAACAATTTCTTTACAAAATTTTCTCTGTATGAGATAAATTAATTACTAAAGTTCATTTTCTGTGATTGCCATCAATGCCCAAGCGCTATAAATCATTTGTTGCTATTTGTATTTTTTTATTTAGCATAACAACGTCAAATACGTTGATGGCAATTGAGATCGGCCATACATTACCCATTGAGAGACTGCAAACTTTAGACGGCGCTTATTTTGAAGTCCCTAAAAATAATACAAAAAATACATTGATTCAATTATGGGCATCTTGGTGCCCTTTTTGTAAACGCCAAAATACCTATTTAGAGCACTTTATTAAACGCATACCCCCAGGATCAATCAATATTATTACTATTTCAATTGATAAAACACCAGCAATTGCAAGAGAGTATATGAAACAAAACCGCTATAGTTTTTCTGCAGCAATGATGACTCCAGAACTTAGTCAGGCAATTGGTAAAATTCGTGGTGTACCAGTGCTACTGATTCTTGATTCTAAAAATAAAGTAATTTATAAAGAAATTGGTGAAGTTTTTGAAGAAGATTATGTAGAATTAATTAAATATACCAAATGATTTAAATACAATTTTGTGAAACAGCACATCACTCATTAAGCCTGTAAATACAGGTAAACTATTAGTGAATCAATTAATCCCCATTTCGATTATCTGATAGTCAGGAGTTGTATCTTATGAAGATTTTCCATAAAGTTAGCTTTGTCATTACGGCGCTGGTCTTTGGTAATTGTTCTGCTCTAGCGCAAACGGCTTATCCCGATCAGCCAGTAAAGTTGGTAGTTCCTTTTGGGCCCGGTGGATCAACTGATTTATCGGCTCGCCTAATTGCTGAATACGCTGGGCGTGAATTGGGTCAGCAAATCATAGTAGAGAACCGAGCTGGCGCTGGCGGTTCGGTTGGCATGGAATTTGTTGCAAAAGCTAAACCTGATGGATATACGCTTGGCATGGCTACCATGAGTACACATGGTGCCAATTCAGCGGTATATGCTGGCAAACTTAAATACGACCCAATAAAAGATTTTTCGCCCATTACTAATGTAGCGACAACGCCAAGTGTATTTGCAGTGAATCCAAAAGTGATGGCTAATAATATGCAGCAGTTTATAGCGCTAGCTCAAGCCGATCCAAATAAGTTTAGCTATGCAACCCCTGGTACTGGCTCATTAGGTCATGCCAATGTTGAGTACTTTTCTATGTTGGCTAAAATTCGTTTACTGCATGTGCCATATAAGGGTGCAGGCGCAGCAATGAATGATGCTTTGGCTGGGCAGGTTGATGCCATTACCGACAACTTACCGTCAGCGTTACCGCATATCAAAGCAGGACGCTTACGTGCGCTAGTTGTGCTCTCTGAAAAACGCTCGCCAGCTCTTCCCGACGTACCTACTTATGCCGAACTTGGTTTTCCACAAATGGGTGGCGGCGGTTGGTTTGGTATTGTGGCGCCTGCTGGAACGCCTCCTAGCATCGTCACCAAACTCAACAAAGCAATTCTTCAGGGTATGAAAAATCCTGAGTTCATTAAGAAATTAGAAGAATCTGGCGCTGTTGCTATCCCAGGAACACCTGCTGAGTTTGCCAAGCAGATTCAGCAAGCAGTTGACCGCTATCAGCGTGTAGCTAAAGTAACTAATATTCAAATCGATTAATGTCATATGGTTGCTCAGCTTCAACCATTTAGCCTTTTCGAGCCTATAGGTTCAGGGATACCCTTAGTTTGCGACTCCCCCCACAGTGGTACAAACTATCCTAATGATTTTTGTCATGCGGTACCCCTCGCACAGCTAAGAGCGGGTGAAGACACCCATGTTGATTTACTATGGAATGAGGCTCCTACTATAGGCGCTACTTTGCTCGCTGCCAACTTTCCACGAACATATATCGATCTCAATCGCACTGTGAACGATATTGATCCCTTGTTGCTAGATAGTATCTGGCCCGAAGCACTCTCACCTAGCGAGAAAAGTCGCTTAGGTTATGGATTAATTTGGCGCCAGCTAAATGCTACTACCTCGATCTATAACCGACCTCTTAGCATTGCCGAAGTACAAAATCGCATCAACCAATACTATCTTCCATATCATGCCGCACTTACTAATGCTGTTGAGAAAAGTATAAAAAAATTTGGTGGAGTTTGGCATTTAAATCTGCACTCTATGCCTAATAATGCATATGAACGGCTGCAGATTAAAAATAATCCACACCCTTTAGCTGATTTTGTACTGGGCGATCGAGATAGCACTACCTGTGAACCCGCCTTTGTTGATCTCATCGAAAAACAGTTAAAGTCGATGGGCTATACAGTTGCGCGCAACGACCCCTACAAAGGTATGCAACTTATTGCGCAAATTGGGCAGCCTCAAAAAAACCAGCATAGTCTACAAGTAGAAATTCGCCGGCCAATTTATATGGATGAAATCACCCGAGAACCAAATCACAATTTTCAAATAGTGCAGAACGATATTACTAAGTTATTAAAAATAATTGCCGACTATTTGCGTGAGCGCCAAAGCTAAACCTAGAATTTATTTCTTTTCTAAATTTTTCTTACCCACAGTAACTCGTTTTGATAGTAATAATTTTCGATGGATTTTTAGTGCCTTAAACATGCCCGTATTTTTTTAACGCTTCTGCAAGGCTGAGGCCGTTACCAATTTCTTTGCGAATATTTTTTTCGATTACCGTTAATCGCTCTGCCTCAACTAAGACAATTTCTGCATGTTCAACCGGAATCACAATTACCCCATCTTCATCTGCCAAAATAAAATCCCCAGGGCGTACGGTTACATTGCTACCATCATGGCCACGAAGATAAACCGGTATCTGCCAAGCATTGACCTTCCATCGACCAATTGATTGGACGGAAGTTTTATAGCGGGCAAAAACTGGAAACTGATGTTCACCAATCCAACGAACATCGCGAATGCCGCCATCAATTAAGGCGCCAACACACCCTCTTTCCTTCATGCCAAGCGCAATTAACTCGCCAAAATAACAGATTCCTTCGCCATTACCACTCCAGACACTAATCTCGCTTGGGGATAATCCTTGACATGCTTGCATCTTATCCGCGTCACCACCTTGCGCATAAGGAGTCATTTGCCCCCGAATGGTATAAGCCCATCCCGCCATCCGCTTACAAGTATTGGGATAAGGACCAAAGTCGGCTGCTAATCCCTGTTGTAAAAGGTTCATATTATCCAAAACATCGGCAACATTCGAGGTATCAACCTCGAGATACCGCAAGCGAATGGATTCTTTTTGTTCAACAGTAAAATTCATTTGAAACCTTTATTAAAACTATCGGTAGAAACGGTTACACCCATCAATTGAAATGATTTTAAAATCGATTAAGTTCCAACCTGAAAGTGGGAAGTGAGCTTTCTTAGCATTGCAACTACACTTTGTGCCACGATACGCCCAGTGCGTGGATTTTCAGAGGGGATATTTTCCATCGTCATACTAAATTTTGCTGAATCTGAATCAACAGTAATTGTGTGAGTGTTATGCCTTACAGTAGGATCAGCCCAAATTTCTAAAAAGGTTTTATCTGGTCCAATACCAGCTAACGCTAGCGCCACAACCACGTTTAGATTAGCTGGAAATCCCTTAGCCGCTTCTTTGGCATTTCCCGTAAATACTTTTAGGGGCTCTGTTAAGCCCTCTACAGAAATACCATTCTCAATTAAATAAGGTGCGCCCTCAAGACCCTTGGGGGGCTTACGGGTAATCATGCGCACAGAATGTATTTTGCCTTCGGCAGCAGCAACCATGGCATCTAAGCCAATTAAAGCGCCTGTAGGAACCATAATTACTCCACCGGTTTGCTTGGCCAGTTCAACTAAATCCGGTCTAAACAAAATTGCGCCTACCGATAGCACTATTGCTTTCTTTTGCTTCTTTAGAAAAGGGTCAATAATATCGCCCAAGAATTCAGCAGGTGCGCACTCCACTATCACATCTGCGTAAGGTTCTAGTTCGTCGATACGCAATACCTCCACAGGATGTGCCAAAGTCTTCACAAAAGCTTGCGCTTTATCGTGATTCTTAGCCGAGACTGCAGTTAGCACAACTCCTGGTACGACTCCCGCAGCTAATTTCGTCGCCAGTGATTTTCCAATTGCCCCAAGCCCAGCAATAGCTACGCGGATTTTTTTAGGTGTACTTGTCATCTTGCTATTCATTCAAAAATAATTCATTAACAGAGCCACGCAGATCCATTTCATATTCCAAGCCTGCAACAGGCGGTCGGGCAAAATGCCAAGTTAGGCCATTTGGTATTAACCCAGCTTTAGCAAGCAACCCATTAACTAAATTAGCAATATTATGAATCGAATATGCCTGCACTGTAGTAACATCCTGCCATGTCAATCCTAGCGCATTTAGTCGTGCAGTCATTTCTGCAATCACAAAGCTCATTTTTTGACTTAATCCAGCCTCTGAAATATCGCCATATGCGACGATACGATCCTTGTAGGGTTCAGGGCCTTTTCTCGCGTCACCACCCCCGGACAAAACAAAACTAGTTGTGGCAAGAACATCTGGCACGGTATAGGTAAAAGCCAACATAGAAACGACTTTTGGGCCATGGTGCTCTGGGCAGACATTGGTTCTAGCTACAGGATTAATAGCACTATTCCCATCTACTGGGGCTTGATAAATATCCCAGGCCGCCAATTGTTTAACATACTCCTGATTAAATACAATAAAGCCTTGATCATCAAACTGCTTTGGTGAGCGCAGCTCACAATGGGCAAAAGCCGTCATTGGGCGCCCTATCTGGCGCAAATGTTTTTCGATTGCGCTAAAGCCATCCTGCAAAGGTATGGCACGCTTAAAGCGAATTTGCTCAAGACGATATCCAGGAAGCGCGGCTACTCCTGCGGAGTATTGAAATACACTAGGTAGGTAGCGATAATTGCCTGCTGTAAATTCGATTGCTGAGTTCATACTCTGCGCTAATCAATCGTCATGCTAGAAGCTTTAACAATCTGTGCATACTTAGCAATTTCACTCTGAATATGTTCCCCAAATTTTGCCGGAGTTCCACCAATAATTTCAATACCCCGCTCAGAAAAACTCTTTTTAATTGCGGGATCTTGCAAGGCGCGATTGATAGCGTTATTTACCTTATCGACAGCATCCTTAGAAAGACTTGCAGGTGCCACGATGCCATACCAAGAATCGGTCTCAAATTTTGGGAATCCCTGCTCTGCAATAGTTGGAATCTCAGGTGCAAGCGGCGCAGGAGTTAAATAGGTAGTACCAATCGCTTTAAGCTTGCCAGATTTAATGTGCGGCAAGAAATCGGGTAAATTGCCAAACATCATATCGATATTACCCGCTAACAAATCGGTTAGGGCCGGCCCTTGGCCCCGATAAGGAATATGCACAACATAAATTCCGGCTTGGGATTTCAGCATCTCACCGGCAAAGTGTGCCGTGGTGCCATTACCAAAAGAACCATACGATAGCTTGCCTGGATTCTTTTTAGCGTAAGCAATGAGCTCTTTTAAGTTATTCACTGGCAAACCAGGACGTACAGCCAATACATTTGCCGTTTTAGCCATCAAAATAACCGGCTGTAAATCTTTATTCAAGTTATAAGGTAAATTCTTGACCAAGCTTTGATTTACCGTAAAGCTATTAGCAACCCCACCTATCGTATGACCATCAGTTGCTTTAGCGGTAGCATCAACCCCAATGACGGTTCCAGCTCCAGGCTTGTTATCAATGATGACGGCGCTACCTAAAAATTTTCCTATATCAGGAGTTATGGTACGTACTACCGAATCTAAGGTGCTTGCACCACCGGGGAAAGGCACAATAATGCGGACGGTTTGCCCATTTGGCCAATTGCTTGGTGTTTGCGCATAACTAAGTCCAAAGTTAAAAGTGCAAACGAGTATAAATAAACTAGTAAGGCTGAAAGTAGTGTTTTTAACGTTCATGCTGCCTCCGCTTTGATAAGCTAGTATTTTAACTTCTCAATCAATGCTATGCGCTGATTTATATTTATTTCTTTTCACAACACATTTCTAGAGGCTATTCTCAATAATACTAACAACAATGCAAGCTTATGACTTATTGAATAAACTGTTTGTTGTGCCATTTATTCCAAGCCCTTTATGACAATTTTTTCCTCTCCGTTTCGCGCCCTAGTAATTGGTAGCTCAGGAACTATAGGTGCGGCCTTTGTGAGCCTTCTGACTGCAACACCCTCTTGCGCAATGGTATTAGGCATTCATCGACATTCAAATCCTAGCATTGATTACCAAATCCCCAATTCGATAGAAGCAGCAGCTCAAGAGCTTTTAAATCAAGGCCCCTTTCAACTCATTATTAATACGATTGGAGTTCTGCACTCTGAGAATTGGATGCCAGAAAAAAAATTAGCCGATTTAAATTTTGATCAACTAAATACACTAATGCAAATTAATGCTATCGGCCCAGCATTAACATTGAAGTATTTTGCAAAACTTCTTGACCCAGCAGGCAGTGTAATGGCAATAATCTCGGCAAAGGTTGGTAGCATTGAAGATAATCGTTTGGGTGGATGGTATAGTTACCGAGCTTCTAAAGCGGCTTTAAATATGTTTATTAAAACCGCAGCCATTGAGTTTGGTCGGGTAATGCCAAATACTGCAATCATTGCTCTTCACCCTGGCACCGTCAATTCAAAGCTATCAAAGCCCTTTAAGGGCGAGCAAATAGGTAGACCCCCTGCCGATGCGGCAAGAGATATGTTTCAGGTAATTCAGACTATTAATAAAGAGAATTCGGGTAGCTTTCTTTCGTATTCAGGTGAAAAATTACCTTGGTAATAGGCAAAAGTTTTATTCTCATTTAATTTCATTTATACCCCACCCGATCTAGCAATCTTTGTGCGGCAATTTGGTTCTTACCAATTGCCGCAATTGAAATATTTTCGGCCTTAAATGACCCGAGCATTTTAAGCCCTTCATTTTCTATCTTGACCGACTTAACGACTGGCCACTCATTATTGCCATTGGCAAAATACTCTTGAGCAGTGTCGCTTGCCAAGTAATCTAAAAACTGAATTGCTGCTTGTGAATGCGGCGCATTTTTTGCAACCCCACCTCCAGCGATATTAATATGTGTGCCTGAAGTTTGTTGATTAGGCCAAATAAAGCCAATTTTTGAAACGATTGCTTGGTCTTCTGGATTTTTAGACCGTAATAAACGGATTAAATAATATGAATTTGTAAGCGCTACTCCACACTCACCTGCAGCTACAGCTTTAATCTGGTCGGTATCGCCGCCTCGTGGAGCACGTGCCATATTAGCGACCATGCCTTTGGACCACTCCTCAGTAGCTGCTTCACCGCGACGCTCAATCATGGCCCCTATTAAGGACAGCATGTAGGGATGAGTGCCTGAACGCGTGCAAACTTTACCTTTATTTTGTGGCTCAGCTAACTTTTCATAGGTATCGACTTCTTGCGGATTAACTTTCGCTTTGTTATAAACAACTAAACGTGCTCGGGTAGAAAAGCCAAACCATGTTGAGCCTTGTGCATCTGGTTTAGAGCGTAAGTTAGTAGGTATCCGACCCTCTAAATAGGATGAGTGAATAGGCTTAAAGAAGCTATCAATTTGTGCCCGCCAAAGCCGAGCTGCATCAACCATCAAAATCACATCTGCAGGGCTTTTACTGCCCTCGCTTCTTAAACGTTCTGCTAAGGCATTATCGTCAGCCTCAATTCGATTTATCTTAATACCAGTTTTCTTGGTGAAATCGCTATAGAGTGCTTCATCAGTTTGGTAATGGCGCGCAGAATATAGATTGAGCTCTTTAGCCTCTTCAGCGCTTACGGGAAAATAAATGAAAACACAAAATAGGAAGGTGGATATGCTGAAAAATTGATACAGTTTTTGCTTTGACATGGCCTGATTTATGAAAAATAGTGAACTCCCTCTAATTTATCACAAATAAGAATGATTATCAATTAAGATTTAGCCATCACCCTAGAAAGCACTAAAACCGGAACAAGGCCAACCAAAACAATAGTAAGCGAAGGCAGAGCTAGTTCGGCAAGACGCTCGTCGGTAGCCAGCTGAAAGGTGGCTACTGCTAAGGTATCAAAGTTAAATGGGCGCAATAGTAAAGTAGCTGGCAGTTCTTTCATCACATCAACAAAGACAAATAAGCCCGCTGTAATAATGCTTCGCTTTAACAAGGGAACATGGACTCTTTTTAAGATCTGTAACTTAGATAAACCTAGCAACGCCGCGGAACCATCCATCGAGGGCGTAATACGCGAAAGCCCTGCTTCTATGCTTTGTAAACTAGAAGATAAAAAACGCACCAAATAGGCATAAATTAAAATGAATAAACTAACAGATACCCACCAAGCTAATTGAAAAATTTCTAAAAAGGATAGAACACCAATTGCCAATATGGCACCAGGTAAGGCATATCCGAATCCAAGCAAACGATTAACCCAACTTAACCGTGAATTTAAACGTACAGCGTAAGCAAAAAACAGTGCGAGCAAAACTGAGATGATCGAGGTAATCAAAGCCACTGATAAAGAATTACTGAGCCAATCGAAATAATGAATATTAATGCTTAGGCCTTGCTGATAAAGGAGTTGTAGTAGCACAAAAGCAGGTAATAAGAAACCAAATAGTAAAGTGGCCCCGCAAAATAAAAAGGCAAAAAACGCATCTTTGCCCTGCAATAATTTGGTACAGGGCTTGCTTTGTAAAGCGGCAGAGTAACGTAATTTTGCGCGACTACTTTGCTCAATAAAAAAGATCAGTAAGACAAAGCTTAAAAGCCCTAAGGCCAGCTGAACTGCAGCTAAGCGATCACCAAAGGAAAGCCACGCTTTAAAAATTCCAGTTGCAAAAGTCTGTACCCCAAAGTAAGAAACAGCCCCGAAATCTGCTAGCACCTCCATCAGCGCAAGCGCCATACCAGCAAATATAGCGGGTCTAGCCATGGGGAGCACTAATTTTAGTAAAGCTTGAAATGGGGTATAGCCAAGTGTTTCTGAAACCTCTATTAATCGTGCACTACGCTCCAAGAAGGCAGTTCGAGTGATTAGATAGACGTAAGGATACAAACAAAATGTAAAAGCCCAAATTGCTCCGCTTAATGATCTTGGGTCTGGAAAAAACCATAAAGAATCTAATCCCCATAACGCTCGAATTGCACTTTGAATCGGCCCTGAAAATTGCAATAGATCAACAAACAGATAGGCCATTACGTAGGTTGGTACCGCCAAGGGCAAAATTAATGCCCACTCAAATATTTTCTTCCCTGGAAACTGATAGCTTGCAACAATCCATGCATTACCGACACCAAGAATAAAAATTCCAAATCCAACCCCCATGATTAATATCAAGGTGGAGGTAATATAGCCCCCCAATACATAATTCCATAAATGAGTTAAGGTGCCAGACGACATTGATTCATTGGCACTATTTCCTAGATTTGGAAAAAAGAATGGCACCAATAAGCCAAATAAAGGAAGAAATAGCAATAGGGCAAGCGCTACTACAAATCGATTCATATAATCAGTAACCCGTTTAGACTCTAGTTAAGTATTAAACCACTAGCATTAATGAGAAAATTATAGGGATGAAATCTACGCAAACTCTGCTTTCGATAAAACAAGTAAACATTGACTATCCAAGCCAAGATGGTCAAGGTCGGGTTTTAGCCGTTGAGGACTTAAATTTAACTCTAAAACAGGGTGAAATCGGCTGCTTACTCGGCTCCTCTGGATGTGGTAAATCTACCATTTTACGGGCCGTTTGCGGCTTTGAACCCGTACGAAAAGGTGAAATTCTGCTGCGTAATCTGGTAGTGAGCTCCCCCACTATTCATCTTCCTCCCAGTGAAAGACGGGTTGGCATGGTCTTTCAAGACTTCGCCCTCTTTCCACACCTAAATGCTTTAGATAACGTAGCCTTTGGCTTGCAACACCTTCGCACACCACAAAGGGCAGCTTTAGCCACAGAATGGTTAAAGCGGGTTGGACTCGCAGATAAAGCTCGGGCTTATCCCTATGAGCTTAGCGGCGGTCAACAGCAGCGCGTTGCGCTTGCAAGAGCAATGGCACCAGAACCCGATTTAATTTTGCTTGATGAGCCCTTCTCAAGCTTAGATATTGAGTTTAGAGAACGTCTAGCAGGCGATATGCGCGAGATCCTCAAAAAAAATCACATTACCGCGCTTTTGGTTACCCACGATCAATTCGAAGCTTTTGCAATTGCCGATCAAATCGGCGTAATGGCAGAGGGTAAAGTTATTCAATGGGATACCCCTTACGAGTTGTATCACCAGCCAACTAATCGCTATGTCGCTGACTTTATTGGTCGCGGTGTTTTTGTCAAAGGGATAGTGCAAGCAGGTGGAAAAGTAAACATTGAGCTGGGTGAATTAGTTTTAGACCGCGACCACACCGGCGAAGTTGGCAAAAAGATTGATGTACTACTTCGTGCTGACGATATTCAACATGATGACGCTAGCCCTATGCAAGCAGAGGTTGTAAGAAAAACGTTTCGAGGTGCCGATTTTCTTTATACCCTCAAGCTAACTTCAGGCACTGAAATTTTTGCCTTTGTGCCAAGTCATCATGATCATGCCATTGGCGAAAAAATTGGTATTCACTTAGTAGCAGATCATGTAGTCACATTTAGTCAGGAATAAAATCAAGCGAGATCATAACGATCGAGATTCATCACTTTAGTCCAGGCTGCAGCAAAATCATTGATAAACTTAGTTTGCGAATCAGCACAAGCATAAACCTCTGCAAGCGCACGCAACTGCGAATTAGAACCAAAAACAAGATCAACAAGTGTTCCAGTCCACTTCAGTTTTCCTGTTGCACGATCCAAACCTTCAAGTACACCAGTAGCTGTATCAGCTTGCTGCCACTTGGTATTCATATCGAGTAAATTAACAAAAAAATCATTTGTTAAGGTCCCAGGACGCTGTGTGAAGACACCATATGCGGTGTGATCAAAATTGGCATCGAGAGCACGCATGCCGCCAATCAAGACGGTCATCTCAGGCGCTGTTAAGGTGAGTTGGTTAGCCCGATCGATTAAGCGCTCTGCTGCAGCAGCAACATGGCCATCCCCCATATAGTTACGAAACCCATCGGCGCGTGGCTCAAGTACAGCAAAAGAATGTACATCAGTTTGCTCTTGCGATGCATCATTACGACCCGGAAAGAATGGTAGCGTTAGTGCATGGTTCGCTTTCTGGGCTGCCGACTCAATTGCTGCATTACCACCTAGTACGATTAAATCAGCTAGAGAAACTTTTTTACCAGAAGTCTGTGAGGCATTGAATTCTGTTTGGATAGCCTCTAATGTTTGCAAAATAGTGACTAACTCAGCTGGCTGATTGACCGGCCAATCTTTTTGCGGCGCCAAACGCAAACGAGCGCCATTAGCTCCACCGCGCTTATCACTACCGCGGAATGTGCTCGCTGATGCCCAGGCCGTTTTTACTAATTGTGAAATAGACAGCGGCGCTGCTAATATTTTGCTCTTTAAGCTAGCAACATCTTGTGCATCAATTAATGGATAAGTGACCGCAGTAATCGGGTCTTGCCACAGTTGCAGCTGCTTTGGCACAAGCGGGCCAAGATAACGCGTGATAGGTCCCATATCTCGGTGTGTTAGCTTGTACCAAGCTTTAGAAAAAGCTTCTGCTAATTCCTCTGGGTGGGCATGAAACCGCTGCGAAATGATGAGGTAACTTGGATCTATCTTCAGCGCAAGGTCCGTAGTAAACATCATTGGCGCATGTTTCTTAGTGGGGTCGTGTGCATCTGGAACGGTGCCAGCTGCAGATGCCTCTTTTGGGGTCCATTGATGAGCGCCAGCGGGACTCTTAGTTAACTCCCACTCATAGCCGAATAGATTATCAAAATAGTTGTTATCCCACTGCACGGGATTAGTTGTCCAAGTGCCTTCTAAGCCACTAGTAATAGCATCATCACCAGAGCCAGTGCCAAAAGTATTTTTCCAACCAAAACCTTGTTCTGCAATCGGTGCTGCTTCAGGTTGAGGCCCAACATACTTTGCTGGATCAGCAGCGCCATGGGACTTACCAAAGGTATGTCCGCCCGCAATGAGGGCAACCGTCTCGGTATCGTCCATCGCCATACGGGCGAAGGTCTCACGTATATCGCGAGCTGCGGCCAGTGGATCGGGAGTGCCGTTAGGCCCCTCAGGATTCACATAGATCAAACCCATTTGTACTGCAGCGAGTGGCTTTTCTAATTCTCGATCACCGCTATAACGCTTATCAGCTAGCCACTGCCCTTCTGAGCCCCAATAAATATCTTCACCTTCCCACACATCTTCACGCCCACCGGCAAAACCAAAAATCTTTAAGCCCATTGACTGCAGCGCAATCGTGCCGGCAAGCACCATAAGGTCAGCCCAAGAAATTTTACGGCCATACTTTTGCTTAATAGGCCAAATCAATCTACGCGCCTTATCAAGATTGCCATTATCAGGCCAGCTATTTAGTGGCGCAAACCGTTGTGTGCCAGAACCTGCACCACCACGACCATCCCCAATGCGATATGTGCCAGCGCTATGCCATGACATCCGAATGAAGAATGGGCCGTAGTGGCCATAGTCAGCCGGCCACCAGGCTTGTGAGTTTGTCATTAAAGCATTGAGGTCTTTGATAACAGCATTTAAATCCAGGCTTTGAAATTCCTTAGCGTAATTAAAATCCTCAGCCATCGGATTAATTAGCGGCGAGTGCTGATTTAACAGCTTGAGATCTAATTGATTAGGCCACCAGTCGGCATTTGTAGTGTGTCTTGCTAAGGCACGATCATCCGCACTGTCAGAAAATGGGCAAGTGGCTGCTGTTGACATGAATCTTTCCTTAAATAAATTAATTTAACAATTGATTGAATGAGTGCGCTGTTAAATACTACCTAAATAATCTCGCTTACCAATTTCAACGCCATTATGGCGCAAAATATTATAGGCAGTAGTTACATGAAAATACACATTAGGAATAGCATGCGCTAATAAAAACTGGAGGCCTTTGTAATGGGTCTCTTTATCGCCTCGCTTGGTAACGATGTCCTTGTCTTCGGTGCCATCAATCTGCTCAGGTTTAATGCCCTCGATAAAAGCAATCGTTTTAGCAATGCGTAACTTCAAATCTGCGATAGTTTGTTCGTTATCTTCATACACAGGAATTTCTACTCCGGCTAAGCGGGCAACTAAACCCTTCGCTGTATCAGTTGCAATTTGAATTTGTCGCGTGAGGTTAAGCATGTCGGGAAATAAACGGAACAAAGTAAAAGCGGTGACATCTAATTTTTTAGCATCAATATGGGCTTGAGTCTTATCTAATATGGCCGATAGATTCTTTAAAACATGTATGAATCGCGGAGCGCTAGCTTGGTACATTGAAATCGTCATCTTAAGCCTTTAGGAAGAGAAAAATAGTAATAAGGATGCTGATGTTACTCTTGTAATATTAATTTTGCAGAACTACCAGTGGCCATTAAGATCGGCTATATTTAGGGGTCTAAAATAAGATAATTACACTAACTAGACTTACAGGGAGAATTAGCATGAAGCGCATTATATTTAGCTTGCTAGTGTTGATGTCATACGCTGTTTTTGCCCAAACTGCATGCAAAAGCAGTGGGGATCTTGACCCCCAATATTGCGACCAAAATGGCGATATGGTTGCCGACACCCCAACCGACCCTAAATTACTTAAAACGCCATCTACGATTGTTTTCACCTATACCCCCGTTGAAGACCCGGCGGTATATGAAAAGGTATTCAAACCCTTTACCGACCATTTAGCCCAATGCACCAGTAAAAAAGTCATTTTTTACCAAGTGCAGTCGAATGCTGCAGAAATCGAAGCTATGCGCTCAGGCCGCTTACATGTGGGCGGGTTTTCAACAGGCCCAACCGCATTTGCTGTCAATATTGCCGGCGCTGTTCCTTTTGCTGTTAAAGGTACCGAAAAAGAATTTCAGGGATATAACTTGCTAGTGGTTGTTAAAAAATCTAGCCCATATCAAAAGCTGGCCGATTTGAAAGGCAAAAAATTTGCCCATACTTCCCCATCTTCAAACTCTGGCCACATGGCCCCAATGGCTTTATTTCCAAAAGAGGGTCTTGCGCCAGGAACCGACTACAACATTCTCTTTTCTGGCAAACATGATCAATCTATTTTAGGAGTTCGCTCGGGTGATTATGACGGTGCAGCAGTAGCCTCAGATGTATTTCATCGCATGGCAGTAAGAGGTCAAATTAATGAAGATGACTTTCGCATTATTTACAAGAGCCCTAAATTTCCAACCTCCTCTTTTGCATATGCATATAACTTAGAGCCAAAGTTTAGAGATCAATTACTTAAGTGCTTTTTCGATTACCGTTTTACAGATGATATGAAAAAAGCCTTTGATGGTGCTGATCGTTTTTTCCCAATAACTTATAAAAAAGACTGGGCTATAGTGCGCCAAGTTGCTGAAAATGGTGGAGAGAAATTTAATCGCACTGCATACGATAAAGAAGCTTCTCGCGAAGACGAAGCTCGTAAAAAGGCCGCTGCCGCTAAAAATTAAATGAACTTAAGTGTTACCACTCTAAAGATTGAAAATCTTTATAAGGAGTATATCCCGGGCAAATTGGTGTTAACAGATATCAATCTTTTTGTGCAAGGCAGTGGGCTCATTGCCATCATCGGGCCATCGGGAACCGGCAAGTCAACTCTGATTCGCTGCATTAATCGTCTAGTTGAGCCCACACGAGGAATAATTAATTTTTGCGGTGAGAATTTAGTCGCGCTTAACTCTAGCTCGCTTAGAAAAGCGCGTCGAGAAATTGGTATGGTTTTTCAGGAATACAACCTAGTTGAACGTTTGACTGTGATGGAAAATATTCTCTCTGGACGCCTCGGCTATATTTCAGCATTGAAAGCTTGGCTCAGAATTTACCCGCCGACTGATATTGAGCAAGCCTATCAATTGTTGGATCTGATTGGCTTACGAGGTTATGAAAATCAACGGGCTGATTCACTATCTGGGGGTCAACGCCAACGGGTTGGTATTGCTAGATCAATTATGCAAAACCCAAGATTATTATTAGCCGATGAGCCTACCTCTTCTTTAGATCCCAAAACTTCTGTAGAGATAATGAAATTGATGCAAGAATTAGGTAATAAGCTTAATATTCCAGTAATAGTCAACATGCATGATGTTGAATTAGCAAAACGATTTGCGACCAGAATCATTGGCATGTCTGAAGGCCGAATCATTTATGACGGCTCGCCCGAACAATTAAATGATGTGGTTTTAAGGTCTATATATGGTGGCAAGGATTGGCTGCAGTAGCATTCTCCCCATCCTATAAAACAAAAATCATGTGGGCGATTTTTTTTGCTTATGTGATTTATGCTATGACTAGGCTTAACTTTACTTGGGATCGATTTGTCGTCGGCATCCATAATGGTGCGCAATTTTTAAGTCGTATGTTTCCCCCACAGGTAATGCAACCTGAGTCGATGTTTAAAGGCTTACAAGAAAGTCTGGAAATTGCTGTATTAGCTTCCTTTTTTGGGGTGATTCTTTCATTACCACTTGGAGTACTAGCAGCGCGTAACTTAATGCCTAAATGGATAACATGGATTGCGCGGACTGTGATTGCCCTTTGTCGTAGTTTTCATCCATTGATCGTGGCTATTCTCTTTGTTAAAGCAGTTGGCTTTGGTGCCTTAGCAGGTATCTTGACCCTAATTGTGGCTTCAATTGGATTTATTGCCAAACTCTTTGCTGAAGCAATTGAAGAAATATCGCCAAAACAAGTTGAAGCCATTAAAGCAACGGGGGCCCCCTTTTTGAGCATGCTAGATTATGGCGTCTTCCCCCAAGTCATGTCGCGCTTTGTTGGCTTTGTTACTTACCAAATCGATTCTAATTTAAGAAATTCAACAATGGTCGGAATTGTGGGTGCTGGAGGTATTGGTGGTACTTTATTTGCCGCCTTTCAACGCTTTGACTATGACTTTGTATGCGCTATTTTGCTTGCCATCATCGCAATGATTATGACTGGTGAATTATTGGCTAAATGGATTCGCATTCTGCTTACTGGTAAACAAAGTCGAATCGAAAACGAATCATGATTACCGCACAAAAAAACTATCCTAGTACTTGGTCGCGTTATAGCTTTATTCAAGTACAACTTCGATTTTTTTTATCGCTGTTAGCGATAGCGCTAATTATTTTCTCAGCTAAAAATATTGAAGTTATTCCCGAATTTTTGCTAGATGCTCCAGAACAAGTGCAGGATCTATTTGTACGTATGTGGCCAATTGATTTTAGCTACTACCCTAAGGGTATTCATGAAGCCTTATTGGATACCATTCATATTGCAACTTTAGGTACTATTATTTCATTAGTTATTGCCTTTCCCATTGGGCTTTGTACCTCTTATCGCTTGGTACCTTTTCGCATTATTAATTTGATCGCACAATTTATACTAGTTGCCTCAAGATCAATTAATTCAATTATTTGGGCCTTATTATTTGTTGCAATTTTTGGTCCAGGAGCACTAGCTGGCACTCTTGCCATTGCTTTTCGATCAATCGGCTTTGTTGGTAAGTTACTGGGCGAGTCAATTGATGCTGCCGATATGAACAGCATTGAGGCAATAAAAGCCTGTGGTGCACCTTGGCTTTCAATTTTTACCAAAGGCTATTGGCCCCAAATTGCACCTAGTTTTTGGTCAATTGCCTTATTTCGCTGGGATATCAATATTCGCGAATCTTCAGTCTTGGGTCTGGTTGGTGCCGGTGGAATTGGGATGGCACTCGATTCTGCACTAAATCTATTTCAGTGGACCCGTGTTTCATTAATACTATTATGTATTTTTATTATTGTTGTAATTGCTGAAATTATTGTGACACAAATCCGCAAAAAATTAATTTAAATTTTTGAGCCATTATCCTTTGAGCCGATCAACCTACCCTAAGCCAATTGCTGATCTACCTATAAAGGTTGCCGCAGAAATTGAATATGTATTTACTGATATTGACGACACGATCACCGACGGAGGAAAATTACTTCCTGAAACTTTTACTGCAATAGCCGCCCTTCAAAATGCAGGCTTTAAAGTAATTCCAGTTACCGGAAGACCGGCTGGATGGTGTGACATGATTGCCAGACAGTGGCCAGTAGATGCTATTGTTGGCGAAAATGGTGCCTTTTATATGTGGTGGGATAAGGCCTCAAAAAAACTTAGCGCCTATCATGTGCTTGTCCAAAACGAAAGAATTGTTTATGCCCAGCGCCTTTTGCAAATAAAAGAGTTATTGATTAAAGAATATCCTAAGATTGTTTTTGCTTCAGATCAATTTTCACGTCTATACGATTTAGCTATCGATGTTAAAGAAGATGTTCAGCCATATTCAGCTAAAGACATAGAAACACTACTACAATTTCTTGCCGCCTATGAAGTAACAGCTAAATTAAGCTCGATTCATATCAATCTTTGGTTGGGTCATTGGGACAAGCTAAGCACCACCAAACTAATGATGAAAAACCTCTTTCATAAAGACTTGGAAATTTGTAATCAAACTTGTCTCTTTATAGGTGATTCTCCAAATGATGATCCAATGTTCTCTTATTTCAAAAATTCTTTTGGGGTTGCAAATGTATTAGACTATCGGGATAGAATAAAGTTTCTGCCAAAATGGGTTACTGAATCTAAGGGAGGCAAAGGTTTTTCTGAGTTAAGCGAAGTGCTGATCAGATCAAAATCTTCTGCGTCAAATAACGTGAATAGGTCGTTAGATGATTGCTAGAAAAATTTTTATTATAAAAATTGTATTCATTTTGACTGCGGGTCTTTTTTATTTGCCTATTAGCGCTCATGCTCAAGCAAATCCAGCAAGCGACTACCCTAATAAACCAATTAAATTAGTAATCCCTTTTCCTGCAGGCGGTAGTTCTGATGGCATTGGCCGGCAAATTGCCGATAAATTATCTGGTGTACTTAAACAAACTGTAATAGTTGACAATAAAGGTGGTGCGGGAGGAATTATTGGTACTGATTACGTCGCTAAAGCTGCGCCGGATGGCTACACCTTAGTTTTAGTCGATGTATTCCACACTAGTACACCCATCTATACCCGTAAGATGCCTTACAACGCAATTAAAGATTTCACACCAATTTCACTTATTGGGCGATCACCAGCATTTTTAGTTGCAAGCCCCTATTTTCAAGCTCAAACTGCTCGTGAAGCTATTGCTTATGCAAAAGCCAATCCCGGCAAAATGACCATGGCAATTGCTGGCACTGGTAGCGTTGTCGTTGATCTTTTTAAAGCGCGCTCTGGGCTTGAATTCATCAGCGTTCCCTACAAAGGATCCTCACCAGCAATGATTGATTTAATGAGTGGGCAAGTAAACGTCATGATTACCACCATGGCTAGCGCAGGAACCCACATTAAAGCTGGGAAACTACGCCCATTAGCTGTCACTGGTAACAAGCGGAATAGTGATTTTCCCGAAATACCTACCTTTGCTGAATTAGGTATTAATGGTATGGACTATGAACAGTGGTTCGGCATTATGGGGCCAGCTAATCTACCAAAACCAATTATCGATAAAATCGCTTTAGCAATGAAGCAGGTGTTAAATATGCCTGATGTACGAGAGCGCTTAAGTGGAATGGCTCTTGAGGTTGCCTCCCCCACCCCAGAAGAAATGAAGCGTAAGGTTGAGGAAGACAGCAACCGCTGGCAAAAACTAGCTGTGGAGTTAGATATAAAGCCGATTGATTAATTAACCTAAGTATTTTCTAATAAAGTGCGTATAAAAAACTAGGTTTTACAAGCTAAAGCAGGCAACTGCAGCTATAAAGATCAGTCTCAATTGGTAAGGCTACTCTAATAGTAGGGTAATTACACCCTTCGACAGCGTTATTCCAAAAGGCGTATATTTGCTAAGGGTATTCCCTAGCTATTTTTTATCCATCCATTCTTAACTGTATTTGCAACGACAACAATAAGGTTCTAAAGATGAGTTCTAGCACTTATGAGCATTTTGAAGGATGTGTTTTATGTGGACTAATTGATACTGCAATTAGTTCTGGAATTTTTAAAATCTGGACAAAATTAATCAAAAAATCGGAATGGCTTAAGTTGCTCGATAACGGTGGATTTTTTACACTTTTTATCCCCACTGATACTGCCTTCAGTAGAGTTTCTCCAGAATATCTTCAAGCACTTGAATCTAATCCAGAGGAATTAAACAACTTTATTGATCACTTTATTGTTCCAGAGTTTGCCTCAACTAAAGTTCATAATTCCCACTTTTCCTCTATTGCGGGTGATGATCTTTTAATTGAATCTAATCTGAGTGGCCCAAGCGTAAATCAAGTCAGCATAAAAATAGAAAATATAATTGCTACCAATGGCATGATTCATGCTGTTGATTCAATTGATATTTTTAAAATGAAGCAGAATTAATTCATAACTTTTTCAGTTTTTAGTAAATACCTTACTAATCAGGGCTAATTTCTGGTGAAAGCGTTTTATAGCGATCACTTTGTCTTGCCACTTCCAAAAGGGCATCGCTTCCCAATGGAAAAATATGCTCTACTACGACAATCAGTCCAATCATTATCTGATTTAGAGCTGCTTGAGGCTCCAAGCGCTACTGATGTGCAGCTACTTCTTGCTCATGACACAAAGTATGTTGAAAAAATAATTAGCGGGCAACTTAATGCAGCTGAACAAAAAGAGATTGGCTTTCCATGGAGTCCGCTAATGGTTGAGCGCTCTAAAAGGTCAGCTGGAGCAACTGTAGCAGCTTGTAATGCTGCACTTATAGACGGAGTCAGTGTAAATTTAGCTGGCGGAACTCACCATGCTCATCGCGACAAAGGAAGTGGGTTTTGTGTTTTTAATGATGTTGCAATTGCTGCTAAAAATTTACAAGCCATCAAGGGGATTCATTTTCGTGTTGCTATTATTGATTTTGATGTTCATCAAGGTAATGGTACCGCTACCATCATGCAACACAACGATTCAATTTTTACTTTATCAATTCATGGTGAAAATAACTTTCCCTTTAATAAAGAGCAGAGCGACCTTGATATTGGCTTAAAAAATCAATGTGCAGATAGCGAATATTTAAATGCTGTTGCTTATGCACTTGATGAGCTTGAAAAAAGATTTAGTGCAGACTTTGTGATTTATTTAGCTGGTGCAGATCCGCATACTGATGATCGCCTAGGTAAATTAAGCCTTAGTAAAAAAGGTTTGTTATTGCGTGATCAGGCAGTATTCGATTTTGCAAAGATTAATGGAATTCCAATTGCGGTTGTAATGGCAGGTGGTTACGGAAAAAAAATCGAGCAATCTGTTGAAATTCATCACCAAACTATTGCCCTAGCGATCAAATATTCTCATAATTAAATGATTGATTCCCATCTATTACTAATTGCAGCATTTATCATTCTGCTTGTCATTATTGGCTTGGGATTAATGTATCAAGAATTCAAACAATGGTTGACCGACCTATGGTCAGATTAAGATCAACTTTATTTACCATGATTCACTGCCTGGTTCGCCTTTAAAAGGTCCAACTAACTCAGGAGTAATCCAGCCCCCATAAAAGCCACTGGGCTGAGGGAAAACTTGCTGCCCATCAACAGTGCATTGCAATTGAGTCGGGTAAAAAGCAATGTGATCGGCAATCATCTTTGCTTCATTAAAGGGTTGGGCATAGCTCCAAGCAACTTTTTTGAGTTGGTTAGTACCATCGTCTATATCCCAGTATTGAGCGGGGCCTTTCCATTCACAAAAAGAATTACCAGAAGACGGCTTCAAAAAATTGAAGTTGATATCCTTTGGAGGAATATAAAAACTCGGTGGGTGGGATGTTTCTAAGGCCAAAATTGCATTGTTTGTGCGAGCGATCTCTTGCCCGTTAAAGTTGATAATAATTTCCCGATGATCTTCAACATACTTAGGTGGACGTGGAAAATCCCATACTGAAATTTGTGACTCATTAGGTACAACTGCAAATGGTGGTCTTGCTGCTCCTCGCCAATACCATTGCTCTTGCGCAAGCTTAACCCAATCTGGCAACTGACTCATCACAAGTGAAATTAAATGTACTCAGACACCTCAACCAAATTCCCATCAGGATCGCGTAGATAGACCGACCGAATTGGCCCTAACGCACCCCGTCTAGCAACAGGCCCAACATCAATCGCAATATTATTGGCTGCCAAATGGGTGATCACATCATCAAGCGGAATGGCAGCAATCAGACAAAAATCGCCAGCGCCAATAGTGGGTACTTTTGCTTTAGTTGGTGTTTCAGTAGCTCGATCTTGTAAATTAATTTTATATTGCCCAAAGCGTAAGGCGTAACGAGGTTGACCTTCAGGCCCAGTGAAAAATTCACGCTCAAAGCCAAGAGCCTTTTCATAAAACTGGGTAGTAGCCTCAATATCAGTAACAGTTAATACCAGATGATCAATGCGATCAATAATACTTTTCATTTTTTTCCATTCAACTTTTTAAAAAAATACTCAATTTTTATCTGAATTAGGAGACCTTAAGCCCTAAATAATCTCTCGCTCTATTAGGTCTCAAGCTTTACTGATAATCAAGCTCTACTGATAATTTAGTGCCTGGCACAATAATACCGCCTCGCTCACCTGCTTGGGTTGAGCCCCATCTGGCTTTAAAATAATCGGGTAAAGGCCTGCCCTCCTTGGGTGCCATCCACAGCCGTAATAAATGCCGCTGACGCTCGCGTTCCGGCCAATTTTCAAAATCATTACGGGAATGCAAAATTTGATGATTATGTAAAAGTTGCATATCGCCAGGTTCAAAAGCCATCGGTAGAACAAAGCCAGGTTCAGCTAAAATTTCATCGATTAAATCCATGACTGCAATTTGCTCAGTAGTTAAGCGCTTCGCTGCAGGAAAATTATTTTGTGCTGCTTCAATATATTGACGAATATAAACACATGATAAATATTTTTCATACCAAGTAAAAATGGGCATATCAAACCAAGGGTGCAGTCCCTCTGGCACTTCACCGCGACGATCAGTTGCGTAAGGCATAAATAATGCCTCGACCAAATCAGGTCGACGTCGAAATATCTCGTTATACAACTTCATTGAGCTAGCAATAAAAGATTCGCCGCCTGCTTTAGCCTTCTGTAGACATAGCAAACCCACAAAATCTGCAGAATCAGTATGAAAATCGAGTTTTTTATTGGTTTGATAAAAACGTCCACCCGTCTTGGTGATATCAACGCCTTGATCACATACATGACCTAATAAGTGCCCTTTGCCATTACTACTTCGCAAGGTGCCTAAATGGACACCCAAGCCCATATAGATAATGGCTGCGAGTTCAATACCTAAATCTTGTACAGGAATACCACGAAGTAATACAAACCCTCTGCCATGAAGTAGTTCAGTCAACAAACTAGCCAAAAATGGTTTAAGTTGTGTAAGCGGAAAATTCTCGGGTGAAATTTGCTCAAGGGGTAAATTAAGTGCCTGGAAATACAAGGCTGCTGCACGCATTTCAGCTAACTGCTCTGGCACCCAGGGCACGACCCATGTAGGCTGAGCCAACATCTCGGCCCCGGTCCAGACGCTTGGGCCCTCAACGGCAATTGGCGGCGGCTCTAAAGTGAATTTGGACATCCAACCCTCAAATGATTTTTACTGCAATTAAGATTAAACTCTTTATGCCTTTTATGCCCTTAGTGTTATCCCTTAATTGATCAATCGATAGGTAGTAATTCATCAGAAAGCGCTGTTTTTATGCTAAATAATTCCTCACCAATGCTGGGTGCCAATGCTTTAGTCGCAGCCTTAAAATTGGCAAAAGTGAAAACAATTTTTACACTTTCGGGCAATCACATCATGCCAATATTTGACGCGATTCTCGATAGTGACATCAAATTAATCCATACCCGCCATGAGGCTGCCGCGGTACACATGGCAGATGCTTACGCGAGACTAACGGGTGAAGTTGGCATCGCACTTGTCACTGGTGGCCCGGGCCACGCTAATGCAGTGGCGGCACTTTATACCGCACAAATGGCTGAAGCACCTGTAGTTTTAATTTCGGGTCATGCGCCCCTTGCGCAATTAGGTGCTGGCGCTTTTCAAGAAATGGCGCAAGCCGATCTTGCCTCGCCGCTTGTCAAAGCAGCCTTGACTTCTAACTCTATTGAGGCAATTCCTTTTGATCTAGCCAAAGCAATCAGTCTAGCTAAATCGGGTCGACCAGGGACTGTGCACTTAAGCCTGCCTTCTGACTTATTAGAAGGCCCCTACCCCAGTACAAAAAATTTACCTACAGAGCAGGCTTTTGCCGTCAAAGAAATATCGGCATCAAGAGAGGTTATTGAAACGATATTGCAAGCGCTACAAGTAGCCCAACGGCCCATCATCTTGACTGGGCCGCAAATGCAATCCCAAGCCCGCAGAAAACAATTGGCTGCGCTAGAGCAAACATTAGGAATTCCCGTGGTGGGCATGGAAAGTCCTCGAGGAATTAATGATCCATGCTTGGGCGCCTTTCCGGAAGTGCTGGCACAAAGTGATTGTGTTTTACTCCTGGCGAAAAAATTGGATTTCACTTTAAAGTTTGGGCAATTTCCAAGCTTTGCTAAAGATTGTCAATTTTTACAACTTGATCCAGAGGCCGCCGAAATTCAACGCGCGAGTGTTAGCTTAGATAAAAGGTTGCAACTCTCTGCACTTGGTGACGTGCAATCAAGTATTGCTCTTCTAATGAAATCAGCCCTCGATACAAAATTTATAAGTGGTTCCCACCAAGCCTGGTCGCAAGAAGTTAAGGCCGCAATTAACTATCGCCCAAATGATTGGCAATCCGCGACCGTTGAACCTGATCGAGTTCATCCTGCGCAAGCATTTGCGGTATTACAAACGATTCTCGATAGTCACCCAGATTCAGTACTAATTAGCGATGGTGGCGAGATTGGACAATGGGCTCAAGCTTGTCTGCAAGCACCAAACCGCATTATTAATGGTGTAGCTGGCGCAATTGGTTCTGGCCCACCCTTTGCAAGTGCAGCTAGCCTAGTCAAACCGAATGTGCCTATCGTTACAGTGATGGGAGATGGTAGTTTTGGCTTTCATTGCGCAGAAATAGACACTGCAGTTCGTTATAAATTGCCCTTTCTTTTGGTCATCGGCAATGATGCTTGCTGGAATGCCGAACACCAAATTCAATTGCGCGACTATGGTCAAAAACGACTCATTGGCTGCGATCTGCTACCAACTCGATATGACAAAGTCTGCGAAGGATTTGGTGGTCATGGGGAATTGGTTACGGAACTAGGCGCCTTGCTGCCTGCTACAAAAAGAGCGCTCGCAAGTAACTTGCCAGCCTGTATTAATCTAATGATTCCCAGCTTAGCAGCGCCGAAGATGCAGAGATAAAAATTAAACATTTCGCTCTCATTATTTTCTTTACTGCTCTCCTCGCTCTCAAGGGATGCGGTGGTGGAAGCAGTAATGATGAAAGTGCCAATCAAGCACAATACATTTACGCTGCATGGGTCATCATTGGCTCTGATGAGGCTGGCAATAATCGTGCCTTTGCCCGAGTAGCCACGAGCTATCTGTCGCCTAGCGGCCAAGCTGTTTGCCCACAGATCAATATTGATGGGCGTATGACTCAAATGACGATGCGCGCTGTAGCCGGTGTAATGCCATTAAGGCCAACGGCTTTTCAACCCTCTGTTCCCGCAGACTTTCCATTATCGACCTGTGAATCGATACTGCCAATAGGAACGCTATTTGCAAGTGTTGCGGGGCAATCATTGCCAATCCCCAAAGAAAAACCAAATCGTATTTTATTAATTGGTGACTCCGGGTGCCGTATGGACACCACAAATCTGCAAAACTGTGAAGACCCTAAAGAGTGGCCCTTTGCTTCGCTAGCACAATTGGGTGCCGATCTAAGTCCTGACCTAGTAATCCATATGGGCGACTTTCAATATCGTGATGTACCTTGCTCAGTCTCTGGTAAATGCCCAATTAATGCGCAAAGCCCTTGGGGTTATGGCTGGGACACTTGGAATGCCGACCTTTTTACTCCAGCTGCTGCCTTATTCGCTAAAGCTCCTTGGATTGTAGTTCGTGGTAATCATGAAATCTGTTCTAAGGCAGGACAGGGGTGGTTTCGTTTTTTAAATCCTACCCCATATAGTGAAGATCGCTCTTGCAATAATGCTAGCTATGACAGCATTGCTAACTACTCTCCAAGCTATGCTGTTTCCTTAGGTGGTGGCTCAAGAATTGTGGTCTACGATTCAGCAAATGTTTCTGTTGGCGCCTCTGTTTCAGACCCAAACAATAATTTTTATCGACAATTTGTTGATGCTTTTACGCTAGCCGCTAATACGCGGTTTAGTAATACGATTTTTACTAGCCATCACCCGATTTTGGGTTATAGCAACCCAACTTCAACATCGGTGCCACCTGGCAATGTAACCCTACAAGGGGTAATGAATGAAGTAATGCAAAAGATGTACCCAGCTGCTGCCGCCAATAGTTATTACCCAGACTCAATTAATACGGCATTTCATGGTCACGTACATAACTTACAGACGATTAATTTTGGCGTCAGTAATCTACCAAGTCATCCTGCCACTATTATTTCTGGTGCAGATGGAGTTTCTTTAGGTGAAAAGTTTCCCGTCACAGATCCGCCATTCTATAAAACGAATCTGGTTGCTCCGGGCGTGGAGGTTAATAATATGATTTGGAATAATGATTTTAGCTTTGCCTTATTAGACCGAATTGAAAAGAGTGCATTTTGGAAATACACCCTATACAATAAATCGGGTGACGCTTTTGCGGTATGCACCCAAGCGGGGCGACAACTCAATTGCACGCCGACTATGGGCAACTTAAGTCCTTCATAAATAGGTTAATATTTACTATGACCATAACGATTCTGATCCGAAATTTATTGCTACTGCTTTGCCTCATGTCAGCATTTTCTACACAGGCCCAAATTGGTACAGCTTGGACACCTGGTAGCTGTCAGTGCCCTAATGGGTTTATTTTTGCGCAAGCCACAGCACCTAATTGCACGCGGACGTTTAATTATGAGGGTTGCATTAACCCTAACGTTGGTGCGAATGGTACTTGTTTCGAGTGTGGGCAAGGCGGCACGCGTGCGCTCAATACCTATGGCTGTATGGGCGGTCTAAAAAACCAAGAATGGCGGCCGGTATTTAATCCCAATACCATTGATTGCGACGCTCAAAACTAGTCTTCATTAGCTAGGATCAGCTAAGCATAGCCTTAGCTAGCAGGTACGCCGTCTTGTAATATTTCATAATGCAAATGTGGACCGGTTGAGCGACCTGTAGAGCCTACCTTGGCAAGGAGTTGTGATTTTTTGACTTTTTGCCCTACCTGCACCATTAGCTCTTGGGCATGGGCATAGCGCGTTACTACACCATTACGGTGTTGCACATCAACCAAATTGCCGTACTCCCCACTCCAGCCTGCTTTAATCACAATACCGTCGGCAGTAGCCAAAATTGGCGTACCATAAGCAGCAGGAAAGTCAGTACCATCATGCCAAGCAATTTGTCGCGTAAAGGGATCAATGCGATAACCAAATCCACTCGATGGTGCAACCTCAAAGGGTAACGGTGAGCCTGTGGGGGCCCCACTCATTGAAACTTGGGTTTCAGCAAAAGCCCTCTGTAAAGTCAATACTTGAGTTTGTAAACTAATGGAGTCTTGCAAGGTCCGATCAAGGCGCACGCCATAAGTCTCATCGGGTGAAAAAATCTCGCGTGATATTTTCAGCGGACCTCCTAGTGCAAGCGGAGTATTTACAAAACCTTCTTGCGATAAAGAGCCTGAAAAGATATCCTTTTGACTAGCTTTGGGTGAACTATTTAATTGCAATAATTGATTTCTAAGAGAATCTAATTGGGCTAAACTTTGCTGGGCTTGGGCTAAGCGCGCCTGCAATTCGTGCAACTTATATTCATAGTCTGCCTCGGCCAAAGTCACAATTTTTTTCTCTTGTAGCTCTGCTTGCCCTAAAGAAAACAAAGTGTCTCTCGTTTGAGTGACAGTCGCCGCTACTAGCCAGTTAATGGCTACCAAAGTAAAGATCATTGCCATTGCACCAAGTAAAAGATGGGTCTTAGACAGGTGAAATTCTTTGGCGCGACTGGTTGGACTAGTAATAATTAAAATTTGCATGATTACCTCACTAAAAAATTAATGAATTCCTGAATTCATTTCTAAAATTGGTTGCATTACAGCCATTACAATTCCTAAGACCATGAGCCCCATAAACAAAATTAATACGGGCTCTAATAAACTGGTAAAAATTTTTGTTTTTTGCTCGGCTTCTAACTCGGCATTTTCAGCACCATATTTGAGCATTTCGCCTAGTTGACCAGAGGCTTCACCAGAGCGAATTAAATGGATCAAAATGGGTGAGAAAACCCCTTGACTTCCTAATGAGCGAGACAGGCTAGAGCCTTCCCGTAAACGCGCTTCCGTTGAGTCAATGGCTTCCTTTAACACTTCATTACCCAATGTACTGCGAGCACTATGTAAAGCAGTCAAGATCGGCACATTGGCTGCCACTAACATTGCCATGGTGTTGGCAAAACGAGCAGTTTCAAAACCTAATAGTAGGGGACCCAAAAAAGGTAAATTTAAGATGAAGCGATCGAAGTGCAAACGTATTTCGGTTTGCTTTAAAGCGCGGCGCCCCAAATATATCCCTATAGCAATTACTATGGCTAATAACCAACCCCAATCAACTAAAAAATTAGATAAACCCAAAATAAAACGGGTCATAAATGGCAAGGTTTGTTTGGTACTTTGAAAAACGCGGGCAATTTGCGGTACAACATAGGTCATTAAAAATAAAATGACCATAAACGAAACCGCAGTCAACATTGCAGGGTAAGCTAAAGCACCCAAGGCTTTTTGTTTTAACGCTTGCCGCTTTTCTAAAAATTCAGCTAATTGGGTTAAGACTTGACCCATGCGGCCCGATTGTTCAGCGGCACCAACCACCCCTTGATATAAAGGGTCAAAGGTTTGTGGTTGAGTAGCGACTGCGCGCGATAAAGATAAGCCGGCGCGTAATTCAGCAACTACCGACTGTAAAACATTTTTGATATGGGGTTTTGAGCTTTCATCCGATAAAACAGTGAGCGCTTCATCAATTTGTACACCAGAACGCACTAACAAAGCAAATTGCTTGGTAAGTACTGCTAATTCATTACGGCTAAGCGGCCTATCTTCAGAAAATAAACGCTGCCAAAATTGTTGCTTAGTCCATTGGTTTTCGAGCTCAATCCGCACGGGCACCAGTTGCTTCGCCATTAACTGCTGCCGAATAGCACGCTCGTTCTCACCATCGACACTGCCGCGTTCACTTTTACCACCATAGGTTAAAGCTTCAAATCGGTAACGTGGCATGGCTTATTTGTGCGAGGATAGGGTTAATCAATTTCAACTGCGCCAGTCACACGCAACATTTCCTCTACAGTCGACTGACCTGAGTCAATCCACCGTTGGCAGTCTTCCGCCAAATTGCGCATACCATTTGCAGTCGCCTGCTTACGGATTTCACTTTCAGCTGCGCGATTATGAATGAGCTCACGAATCGTCTCATTAGTGGCCATTAACTCATAAATGCCTGCTCTACCGCTATAGCCCGATTCGCCGCATGCCGCGCAACCGTTGCCACCACAAGCTTTACAAGTGAGGCGTATTAAGCGTTGTCCCAACACCCCTAAGAGCGTTGAAGAAAGTAAAAACGGTTCAATTCCCATATCAATTAAACGCGTCACCGCCGATGGCGCATCGTTGGTATGTAAAGTTGCCAACACCAAGTGTCCGGTAAGAGAGGCTTGAACCGCAATTTGGGCTGTTTCTAAATCTCTAATTTCACCAATCATCACAATATCTGGATCTTGGCGCAAAATAGCCCTCAATGCCCGTGCAAAATTCATGTCGATACGCGCATTTACTTGCGTTTGACCGATACCATCCAAGTTATATTCAATTGGATCTTCAACTGTCATAATGTTGTTGGTTTTATTGCGCAAGCGTAATAAAGCACCATAAATCGTGGTAGTTTTACCGCTACCCGTTGGTCCAGTCACTAACACAATGCCGTGGGGGCGATGGATTAATTGATCAAAATTAGTAAAGGTATCATCAGCCATTCCCAGTGCTTTGAGATCAAGCCGATCATAATTTTTCTCTAATAAACGCATCACTACGCGCTCGCCATGGGATGTGGGTAATGTAGATACCCTAATGTCAATGGCTTTGCCACCCACTCGCAAAGAAATGCGACCATCTTGCGGCATGCGTTTTTCGGCAATATCTAGAGATGCCATAATTTTAATGCGCGACACTAAGGCGGCATGTAGGTCGCGGCGCATATCAACCACATCGCGTAAATTACCATCAACGCGAAAACGGACCACTGATTTACGCTCAAATGCTTCTAGATGAATATCTGAGGCGCCATTACGGCTAGCTTGCTTTAATAAACTATTGATCATTCGAATCACTGGAGCATCATCATTCATTTCCAAGAGATCCTCTGAAATGGGAATCTCTTGCAGTAAACGGGATAAATCAATCGTCTCTTCAACCTCATCGACCACTTGCGAGGCGTCTAAATCGCCTTGCGAATAAGCGGCATTGACTGCTTGCATCACTTCATCGCTAGATTTTTCTACTCTCTTTACAGGGCCAACTAAACGGCAAATTTCTTGGAGCACTGTTAAATCGGTAGTGGGGCTATGAATTACCGTGAAACTATCTTCTTGCCCGTTGCCATCAAATTGCGCTTCGCCCTCGATTACAGGCGTCTTCATCAAAAGAACCTGATTGTCTCGTGCGTACACAAAAGGAATACGTAGCATTATTTATTCACTGGTAATGCAGGAGCTGTTGGAGCCATAGAAGGTGGACTTGAGGGTTTTATCGCAGGGCTGGTATTGATGGTGTCAGAAGGTAACCTTGGCGGAACCAGCGGCACTTCGGCATTTTTAACATTTGGCATGTTCTTTTCTGTAGGCAGTAACATCGGCAATTGCTTAAACTGATCTTCTTTGGTTTGCATTAGGTCTAAACGATTTTTAGTCATTTGCTCATTTTCATCTTTATCCCGCAAAACATAGGGACGAATAAAGACTAATAAATTACTTTTAATTCTTTTCTTATTGTCATAGCGAAATAAATTGCCAAGAATGGGAATGCTGCTTAAAAATGGAATACCGCTTGTCGAATCTAAGTATTCATCTGTGATCAAACCGCCCAAAACGATCATTTGGCCGTCATCAACCAATACATTTGATTCAATATTGCGTTTATTTATAACCACTCCATCAGGCGAAGGGCCCGCAACAGATGAAACTTCTTGGAAAATTTGCATTCTAACAATGCCGTTAGCTGAAATTTGTGGCCTTACCCGTAAAGTTACTCCCACATCTTGCCGCACAACTGTTTGAAACGGCGTGACCGTTGAGGTTGTCCCCGTTTGCGCATAGGAACCGGTTAAGATCGGGATATTTCGACCAACAATAATGCGCGCTTCTTCATTGTCAAGTGTGATTAAATTCGGTGTTGAAAGAATATTGGTGCCAGCAGCAGTTTCTAGTGCTCTAATTAAAGCCGACATGGCATAAACACCGTTAAACCTACTTATCATACCTAAATTTAAGCCAGGCGCTGGTGGTATTGGTATGCCAGTAGGCGGCGTGCCTGGATTTGCAATTATGCTTGTATCTCGCCCCAAACCTATAATGTTGGCGCCAGGGCCCTGGTCTGGAACATTAAAGTTAGTGCCACCAAAACCCACATTTTGGTTACCCGAACCCAATAAAAAATTCCATTGAATGCCCAACTCTGCAGCCGTTTCAGAGCTCACCTCAACAATGAGTGCCTCAATATAGACCTGAGTACGCCGACGATCTAATTCTTCAATAACCTGCCGTAAATTACGATAGAGCGGTTCGTTGGCCGTAATAATGAGTGAGTTGGTTGCTGGCTCAGCTTGAATAAAGCCGCCTACATTGGGAGTACTAGAGCTAACTAATGCAGAAGTGGCCAAGCTAGTGCCAGAACCAGCCGCAGCCGGATTTTGCTGTGGGTTTGCTGCTGCGGGATTAGCAGCAGCACTACCGCCAGCAACCTGCGCAGATAAAGCAGCATCAGCTGCTACTATAGCGCGTAAGGTTATTGCTAATTTACTAGCCTCAGCATTCTTCAGTGGCACAACCCAAATATTGCCGTTTTTATTACCTGGAATATCAAGACGTGCCACTAAAATACGGACTTGTCTTACGCGCTCTGCACTCGAACTACGCACTAAAATTGAATTACTCCGGGGCTCGGCCAAAATAACAGTTTTTAATGCGGGGTCTGCGGTACCAGCAGCGCCCGTATCCAACACCTTACTTAAGATCGCCGCTATATCACTGGCAAAAGCATGTTGCAATTTAATCGTCTGTACATCAGTTGTAGTTGGTGCATCAATTGCATCAATTAAAGTTGCAATTCGTTGAATATTACTCGCGTAATCGGTTACAACAATCGTATTGTTACCTGGATAAGCGTTAATCGTATTGCTCGGTGAAACCAAAGGTCGCAAAACTGGTAATAAATTATTGGCTGATTCATAGCTCAACCTAAAAACTCGCGTAATAATTTGATCGCCCTCTTGCTTGGTCTTCCCTGTTGAAACCGATGTACTCACTAATTTTGCATCTGCTTGGGTAACAACCCGATACACACCGTTGACTTCCACTAAAGCAAAACCTGCAGTTCGTAAAGCAGTAGAAAATGAATCTAGGGCCTTTACTTTACTCACCGGTTTATTACTAATGAGATTAATCGTGCCCTTCACTTGGGGGTCAACCAAGATAGTCTGGCCAGTTGCCTTGGCAACTACACTTGCGACTGAGTCTATGTCAGCATTCATGAAAGATAGGGTGACAGTGCCAACCTCACTATTACTAGCAACGCTGGGTGTGGTTTGTGCCATTACCATAGCTGGTGCCAAAATAAAATCACCCATTAAGCAGCAAAGTAAAAATTGTAAGCAGGCTTTACGTAAGCTAGTACGCGAAAAAAATGAATAGCCTACTCCATCACTCGCTCCCTGTGGAGCTAGCTTAGTTTGTTTCAGTGACCCAATTTGCTGAGTCAATTTACTTAGCCGCATACGTCGTCTATTCCGCTGTTCATTGCTATTCAATATTGCATGCGGTAAATTTCACCGTCTTTTTTACCTAATAAAGACAATAACCCAATCAACGATTCTTCAGCCTCAGCTGAGGCGGTAGCTGAGCCTAAAAAATGTAAGCCTGGGCTAGTGCCAGCACCCATATTACCTTTGCCACTCAACAACAAAGGCCCCACCGTAGTGCTGAGGCTAAACACTGTACCAGCTTGTGCCAAATTAACCTGCATTTCATAGCTACCCAAGGGTTTTACTGGACTAATTGGGCTGCTTAGGCTGCTCATCATAAGGCGAACTGTTCCCGTAGTTTCTTTGCCTATTTTAAGCTCAGTCCAGCGGGCAGATAACTGCCCACGAGGTCGCAGCGTACTCCAAGGGTTGCCAGCCCCTTCTAATATAGTTGCTGGCAGACTAATTTCGCCACTGGCAACTGTTACCTGGCCTAGTTTCAGAAGTATTAGCAGCGGTTGATCGAGCGCTGAGAAACTCAGGGACAAGCCACACTCTCCATTAACTACATTACACTGCGTAGTCCAATGAAAACGTTCGGTTAAAGCGCTGGGCTCGCGGCATCCACCCCCTGCTAAATTCGACTCCGAAAAGCCAAGCGCTGCACTGCCTTGCCAGATTGTGCCAATTGGCTGATGTAATGTAACCCGACATGCTGTTTGGCTACTTATAAATCCAGTAAACCAGCTTGCGGGAAGTTGCTTAACAATGACGACTAATACAGTTAACAATAAGGCAACCCAAAATAACTTTGGTAAATGTCCACGTGCAGAATCTAGCAATATTTTCATTTTGATAGAGCGCCCTCAAGCAACGAGACATTGCTTGAATAACTAGAAGCGCTAGTTTGCACCAAAGTGGCACTTAAATTTACCATAGCAGTTGAAGGTGTTGCCACTAACTCAATGCGCTCTGGATACAAGCGCCAGGTCAAACGTAATTCTTCTAAGACATCAACGACCACAGCGAACATGACATCACTTGCTTGCAATTCAATACGGGGAGGGTTTTCCACACCGAGTCTTAATACACTAGGCTTTAAGCCTCGTGCGACTAAGATATTACGAATTTTTTGTAGCTCTGCTTCATCCACTAAGACTACGGTATTAAGTTGCATAGGCTTACTTTTAGATAATTTGATTAAATTCTCTAATTGAACCCACTGCATAGGGCGCAATGATATTTGCCCCTCTAATCGGTGTACATAAGGAGTTGCCCAAAATTGCATTAAAGCCCACAGCGTGGCAAGAACAGCTAAGCTCAACAATAACTTACGCTTAGTGTGAGCAAAATTTAAGGCGCTAGAAAATCCCCATGCGGTACTAGCTTGTGATGGTTTTTTTTGTTGTAAGGCGTTGAGCGTCGTTTGGCTTGAGCCCATCGCTTGATGTAAAGCAGCTCGACATTTTTTTGCTAGCTCTTTTAATGAAAAAGGAGTCATAAGCTGGCCTCCTTAGCATTACTTCCCAATCCCGCATAAGGCTCTAAGCGATAACGATTGTTGCCTAAGTCGATCACCATCATCCCTAGTAATTCAGCTTTTTTAATGATCTCGCTTGCACTAAGAGGAATCGCACTTGGTTTAAATTCAAAATCTATGCGGTAGCCATCATAAGTTATTTTTTGTAATGTCTCTTTGCCTAAGGCGGCTTTTAATTGCTGTACTTTTGCAGCCATCGGCACAAAATCAGCATCTGTAGTTTGCCCTTTTCTTCGCTCTTCTTGCGTCAACTGTTTAATAAAAGCGCCTGTTACTGAATCATTTGTTTTATTTTGCGCCAGTAACGCAATAGAAGTTGGTGAAAGAAATTGGGCTGCAGTCATTTCAAGATTTCTACCCCAGCGCCAATCATCAACTGACAGCCAAGCTGCATGCAAACTAAAGCCAATAAAAATACTGGAAATTGCATAAACTGCCCAGCGTGAAGGTGCTACCCATAAATTTTTATCAACCCAAGATTGATATACATTAGCTAGCCCGTTAATACCTTTAGTTTGCGCCGATTGCCAACGCGCATTTAATTTCAACGGAGTTTTTTTCGCGTTGGGCGCCGCCAATAATAAATTAAGGCTAGCGGCAGCTATATCTGTGCGCCGACTAAATGCTACTGCACTTATCATCAGCCAATTCCAAGACCACTCAACTGGTTTGGATTTCTCCACCATACTAGGTAATTGCTCGCTGGGATTCTGCTCAACCCACGCTAGGCCTACTTGCTCACTCTTACGCCAAGTATAAATAATTTCATTTTCAGCAGTTTTAAAAGCAAGACTAGGAATGGTAATTTCAGGAAATTGATGTGCAGTTAATATCTCGTCTGCCTTAGCGTAAGATAAAAGTAAACAGTCGGGAATAAAACGTATCCGCGGTGCGAGCAAAGCACTCAATTGTTGACTAAGCCAATAAAACCAAACTCGATCAATAATTGCTAAGGTTCTTTGCGAACCCATTTGTCCGGGTAATGGCGGTAGTGCATGCACTAAAACACTATCGGCACCAGCCAATAAATATTCCTCAACTAGGCTCGGTAAAACCTGTTGTAATTTTTTTGCCTTCACTAAAGGAACTTTAGTTTCAATTAGACGTACATCTAAAGTTGGTATTAATACTAATACTTCATCTGCATAAGGCATTGTTTCTGCACTACCAATGCCCTGCAGTCCCGCGGCTGGGTCTTCAGCAGGATTTTCGCAAAGACACCAAGCAAATTGGTCGGCGCGCGCGCTCTCCTCAATTTTGCTGGCTGATCCAGCAAAAGGTTTGAGGGGGCAATGAATTACTAATAAACTCATTCTGGCAACATCCTGACTGATTTATTCCAAATTACTTGGGTAAAAATACCGCTTGGTAATGGCACTGGGGAACGCCGTATTAATGCCGAATTCACAAATATACCGCTTCCTAGGCGAATTTCGGATTGCGCCAGCCAAAACTGTGACTTTACATTGACCAAAGAGCCGTCAACTGCCACCCCTGCTCCCGCGCCAGCTTTAGTCAATAAGGTGGTAATTTCATCAAGCGCCTTCATAGGCGCCGCCGTACGGTATTGCACTAGATTGTTTGCTGCACTGCGAGATAAGCCTGCAAATGCAGCCATTAGCACCTCAGCGCTAGCTGTATTGACATTAATAGCAGTATTAATAGGCAGGACTGCTACATGAGGACGTAATTTCTCAATTAAGGCGGGGGTATAGCCAGGCATGCTGGCTAGCCCATCTAAATCAACCAGAGGGATTTGAGTTTGGAGCACGGCTTGGGCGGTTTGCTGTGCTAAATTCGCATCTAGTCCTAAGGCAGCTAAAAGGCGACCATAGGCTGATACTCCGCCGGCATTAATACCTTGAAATTGGTTATTCCATAAATTAGTTAAATTAAATAATCCTTGTGCATCAGTTAGCCTACCCTGTACAGTGACGCTTTGTAATTCGTCTGGAATATCAGCATTTTTCAAAAAATCAGCAACTTTACTATCAGCTAAAGGTAAGGCCCAAGATTCTCCCAAGTGATCATATTGGCTGGTGCGGCCATCTTGAGCTAGAACCAACCTAGCAAAATCAATAATGCCGTGCTGCAACCAAAGTACTTGAGTGCGATCGCGTAAGTTTTCTAAGGTACGCACCTGTAATTGCTGGCGCCACATTAAGCTAGCCATCAACACCACTGAAACGCCAACCACAATGAGCGCAGTAATTGTCGCCGAGCCGGTTTGTGTGCTTACGCCAGATCGAGCAAGTACATCATTTGTCGACTTTACATGTTTCATCTTATAAACTAGTTCCCGCTAAACAAGATCTAGTAATAGGAAAGGGCATATTTTTAAGGCCCCAGCTCATAGTAATGCCATTTAATAATTCGTTTTTTTCTGCTGGGTCAGTTGATGTAGTTTGGGTGCCTGGTGGATTAGCAGTTGTTGGCGAACCAGACCCACCGGGTGTAGTTGGTGTCGCTGGAGTGGCTGGTGCTCCTTGATTTCCTTGTCCCGCTTGGGTGGCACTTGGGTCACTAGTTAAGACTTGGGCTTGCTGACTAACTACTTCTGGTATCTCAAGACTTACTTTCATTTCGCTTGAAAGTAGATCGGGATCACTCAAAATAGCTTGCCATACCGTAAGCGCATCTGCTCTGCCTTTCAGAGGTCTACTAGTCCAGCGTTGCAAACCCGCTGGAGTCATGCCAAAACCCACGATCATCCAAGCATCAATATTATCGAGCCGATAGCGGCGTACCCACCAAACATTTTTTGCACCTACCGCATATGGCTTAACACCCAATTCTGAATTGGTTAACATTTCTTGGCAATCTCGCTCAAACTGTCGAACCAATTGCACATAGCTAGCATCTTGAGTAGATCGACGATCAATCGTCTCGCGTCCACGAATCATAGCGTCCATGCCACGCCATGCCATTAAGCCAACGACGGCCATAATGATTAGCGCTACCAA
>Ga0208942_1000092_pt1 | contig 39098 bp, 47 predicted proteins | sample GreLakmeSU08MSRF_FD_187704 | JGI IMG/M metagenome (GOLD analysis project Ga0208942, IMG submission 187704) | Freshwater lentic microbial communities from great Laurentian Lakes, MI, USA - Great Lakes metaG SU08MSRF (SPAdes) | ecosystem: Environmental > Aquatic > Freshwater > Lake | place: Great... | reverse complement strand
TACCACTTTATACCAATTCCCAGATACAGATGGTGATGGTATTGAAGATAGATGGGATTCATGTGTTAATCAACCAGAAAACTTTAACAGCTATTTGGACAAAGACGGATGTCCAGATGTACCAGGTACAAGCACTGAAAAATTAGCTGATTCAGATAATGATGCAATTCCAGATAGTGTTGATTCTTGTCCTCAAGAACGTGAAAACTTTAACAAATTCCAAGATGACGACGGATGTCCTGATGTAATTAATTATAAAATAATTAGTGATGCTGATGCTGATGGCATTTTAGATCAAAATGATTCATGTCCATTTAATCCAGAGACTTTCAATAAACTACAAGACACTGACGGATGTCCGGACTATATTGGAAACAATAAAGCAATCCCAGATACAGATGGTGATGGTATTCCAGATGCAATAGACACATGTCCAACTCAATCTGAAACATTAAACGGTTATCTGGACAAAGATGGTTGTCCTGACAAATCTATTGTAACAAATGATACTGATAAAGATGGAATTTCAAATTCTTTGGATTCATGTCCACTAGTTCCAGAAACTTTTAACAAATTCCAAGATGAAGACGGATGTCCAGATGTCGTATCTGATGCTACCACTTTATACCAATTCCCAGATACAGATGGTGATGGTATTGAAGATAGACGGGATACATGTATCAATGAACCAGAAAACTTTAACAGCTATTTGGACAAAGACGGATGTCCAGATGTAGAGGGTGCAAAATCGACTATTCCAACACGACCTGATACAGATAATGACGGTTATCCAGATACAATTGATTCATGTCCACAAAGTCCTGAAACTTGGAACAAGTATGACGATACAGATGGATGCCCAGATATTACTCCATAACAATAAATTTTTTTAATTCTTATTGATTTCATATAATAAATATGTGTATTAATTAAAACAGTTACAATGCTTCCAAAATTTTCAAGTAGGGCATTTTTAGCCCCAATGGCTGGTGTAAGTGATCCTGCTTTAAGATTACAATGTAAAAAAATGGGTGCCGGATTGGTTGTAACAGAATTTACTAGTATTCATAGTATAATTGCAAAAGAACAACAACTCAAAGAAAACAATAAAACCATTCAAGAATTTTTAGAATATTCTGAACAGGAAAGACCTCTTTCTGTCCAATTATTTGGCTCTGATCTTTTAGCTCTAGAAAAAGCTGCAAAGATAGTAGAACCATTTTTTGATATTATTGATTACAATATGGGTTGTCCTGCACCACATATAACGCAACAAATGGCAGGTGGGGCACTTTTACAGGAAGCAAATCTTACCCAACAAATTTTTAACACGCTAGTTAATGCAGTAAAAAAACCTGTCACTTTAAAAATTAGATCAGGTGTCACTGATGCAAGTCGTTATCTTTTCAAAGAAATTGCTGCAATTGCAGAGGATGAAGGAATACAAATGATTACGTTACATCCTAGAACTGTAACTCAAAGATACTCAGGTCGTGCTGATTGGAAAATGATTAAAGAATTGAAAGAAATTTCAAATATACCAATAGTAGGTAATGGTGATATAATAACTCCTGAAGATGCTAAAACAATGATTGATCAAACTAACTGTGATTATGTCATGATTGGTAGAGGTGCAATGGGAAATCCATTTTTATTTGAACAAATTAATGATTATCTGAAAACTGGAACTTACAAGCAATACTCATTAAAAGATAAGCTTGATTCATTTTTTGAATATCTTCGTCTTACCGGTAAATACAATATAAAATTTTCAAACATAAAAAGTCAAGCAATGAGATTTACTAAAGGAATGGTAGGTGCTACAAAATTGCGTCCAAAAATATCTGGATCAAAAAATATTGAAGAACTAGAAAAAATTATGACCGATGCATATGTTTTATTTTGTTAGATAATTTCTTTCACGTATTTATTTTTAGTTATTAATTTTAGATTTGATGTATTCTTATATAATTCGACATTATAAGTAAACTATGAAAATTGTGGATGGAAAATAGATTGGCTAAAGCATACGTTCTCATAAATTGTAATCTCGGCTCAGAAAAAAGTGTAATTTCCTCGTTACAGACGATTGATCATATTACTGATGTTCATGGTACATTTGGTCTTTATGATGTGATTGTAAAAATTGAATCCGATTCTGAACAAAAAATTCAACATACTGTAACAAATGTAATTCGTAAGATGCCTAATATTCAATCTACTATAACACTGACACGTTCAGAAGATGAAGAATTATTTCAACCATCTCAAAAACTAATATCTTCTATACTTGGTAGAAATAATGTTAAAGCATATGTTGTTTTTCACAGTGACAAAGGTGAAGAATATAATATTTTAAAAAATCTTAGCTATATTCCAGAAGTAAAAGAAGCTGATGTAGTTTTTGGATATTACGACGTTATTTGTAAAATTGAAACATCTGAATACAAACAATTAGAAAATATTATTACAAAAGCACTCAGGAAATTACCTCATGTAAGAACTACCATGACATTAAATGTAGTAACAGAACAAAATCTTAAATCTGTATAATTTTTATGATTCTAAATAATTTTATCTAGTTTTAATTAGGCTCAAATTTTGAATTTTTTTTAATCAAATACTTTTCATATTTAATTAAAATCTATATTTGCACTAGGAACAATTCATTAGGTTTTATACTTGGATTGTAATGATTCATCATCCCTTTAACAAACATGTCCCCCAAAGGGATAACCTCTGAGAGGAATAATTCAAATCCTCTCAGTTGATTACCATATTTCATATATTTTGTCTTTCATGCAATTTTTTAAATTATTATTATATTCGCAAGCTATTTCAAAATACCTCTGCATTATCATTATATGATTTTTTACTTGAAATGTGCAGCAATTTTGTGAAACATTATTTAAAATTATTATTTCTATAATTTCAATAATTAAAGGGCTTGAGAGCCTCTTTTTTTTGATGCGATATTTACAGCATCATCTATTGTGGATATCACTATTATTCCATCCCCAGAATTTCCTGTAAAAGTTACCTCTGAAATTGCATTAATTATGATTTCAACTTTTGAGTCTTCCACAATTATGCTAATTATTGCAACTCTGTTGAATTCTGCAACAAAGGCTTCTGTTCCTCTACCACCTGTAATGGTTTGCCTTTGACCTGATCCTCTACCATTTCCTTCTAATACCGTAAATCCACCAACCAAATTTTTTATGGCATTAGAAACTAGATTTACTTTATCAATTTGAATTGTAGCATCAATTTTTTTCATTAAAATTTATCAATTTTGATTGTTTAAAAAAGTTGATATATTTTTATTTTAATTTTATGACATGATTGATTTTATTGGTTATACTGTTATCCTCTGACCTTTTTACTATAGAAAAAAAGTTTATTCATGAAAAGTGATGAGAAAAGATCACATCGACTCAATTACCTTTTAAAGTATTATTTGAGTAACCCCAAGGAATATGATCTATATCAAATAGTAAAACAAATGGGTGTCTCTGATGCAACTGCAAAAGATTACATTCGGACTGTAATAATACAAGCTCAAAAAATATATTCTAAATAATTATATTTGTTGCTTTATTTACTATATGTTTAAAACCCCTCTTTTATTTTATATTGAATTACAACTCAAGCCTGTTTCTATTCTTTTTTAATTATTTCAAGGTAACTTCATAAATAATCGAATATGAGAATAAAATCACATGACTGATCCAATGATTTATGATGTGAAAAGCCTTTTGGATAAAGAAAAAGGTGATGAACGTATTTTAAAACAAATTTTAAGAGCTTGTGAAAATGATGAAGTAATTAGTAATTTTGAGATAAATTATGTTAAAAAACTAATAGGTGATTCTCTTACCCCTGCATCTCAAATTAAATCTGATGTGGCTACTCAAGAAAAATCTATTGTTCCAGAGATAATATTTTCATCAAACCAAAATATTGAACCATTATTTTCAACGTCTCCACGAAATCCTGTTGTAAAATCCAAAAACACAAAAATTTTCATAAGTGTGGGTAGTGCAATATTTGCAATAATTGTAATACTTGGCTTATCTACTATTGGAATTTCTAATGTTGTATCTGATGATTCTATTTCAATTAAAACTGATTTATCTACATATGAAAAAGGTGATATTATATCAATCAGTGGCACATCAATCTCAAACAAAATAAATCTCTCTATAGAAAATCAAAATGGTCAATTAGTTTGGTCTGAACAACTTTCTGTAAAAAATAATAATGAATTTTCTACATTGACAATAGCTGGTGGAGATGGATGGAATAAATCAGGTATATTTACAATTAAAGCTGAAGATAATTCAGGAATTAAATCTAATACATTCTCATTTAAAATATAATTTCTTAGATTATCATAAAATCAACAATATTTGTAATACATAATTATTCATGTTTATTATACCACTTTGTAAAATTTATTCAATTATTATATTTTGTACCTATCTATAGAAATATTGTCCACTCCCATCTTTATATAAAACAAAATATTCTTCAGAATTTTTACGCTTCTTTTTTGCATTTAATGCATCCTGATACATTTCAAAATGTTCTACAAAATATAATTGATTATCTGAATCTGCAAAATAATCAATTCCAACTAAATCAAATCCATTTTCAGGAGTAAGCCTAATCTTTTCTTTTTCAAATATATCGCTAGTCAATTAAATTTAAATAATTAATTTGATTATTGAACTTATTTTACTGATCATAAATCATTAGATTTTTTTCTTCTAATAATGCATGTAAATTGTGAACAGAACGATATACGTCTGATTCTTTTTTTGCACCAGTACAAACTAGCTTTCCAGAGGCAAATAACAATATCACAGTTTTTGGATCTAACATTCTATGAATTAATCCTGGAAATTGTTCTGGTTCATACATACTTCTTGGTAGTGTTCTTGCCGCTTTTTCTAAATGAATTTTACCTCCTAGATTGATAGCAGCTACAATATTTTGAACTGTAATAACTGCATCATTTTTGATTTTAATTTTACCTTTTCGTAGTTTTTGTACTACTGTGTTTACAGCTTTTATTGCCATTTCTTCAGATTTTGCACCAGTACATACCATTTTTCCAGTTCTAAAAATTAATGTTGCAGTTCTTGGATTTTGTAATCTAAAAACTAATCCTGGAAATTGCTCAGGATGATATTCTGTATCTGGAAATTTTTTAGTTATATCAATAAGATCAATTTTTTGTTCAACTGATGCTGAAGCAACTACATTTTCAACACTTACAATAGGCTTTGTTTGAGGCATATTGAGGCTCTTTAAATAGCCCCTTTATATATACCAGTCCTGTTTTTATCACTAATTCAAACACAAACTTTCAATGATGTCCTATCCACTGGTATCTGTATTCCTCATCTATAATTTCAGTAACTATGTCTTTATTTTTTATATTATTTTTAAATAATTCTACATTGAAAAATCTTAATCGTCCTTTACATGGAATTGGAATTCTTAATTGTTTTACATTTCTTATTTTGAATCCAAAATTTTTATTTTGAATATTTTTTGAAGCAAAATGAAATATTTCATCTTTTTTAATTTCTATTAGTGAATTATATTTTTTTACATCGTAAAGCTCGGCTTTTCCAATAATTACACCTGTAACTAATTTTTTTGTAATTTTTAATCTCTTACAATCTTCTACTCTTATTTTTAATGGAGTATGTATTAAAAATTCTCCACGAAAATTTGTATTCCATTTCCTTAACTCTATTGTTTTTTTACCTGTAATGATTAATTCAGCAAAAGGTTGTGATACTGAAAGACACTTCAATGTATTATTCTCTAGCTATTTGGATATATTCACCAGGATTTTTACCTCTTCCGTTAGGTAAATTTGTAATTCCACCATTCAAACTTTGAGTTATAATGCCTTTAGTTGCTAAAATCTGCGCAGCCATTAATGAAGTATTTCCAGCCATACATACTAGTAATGATTTACAATTTGAGCCTTCAAATTCTTTTTTCAGTTCTTCTGGTATTTGTTGAGTTGATAACAGTTGATTAATAGTTCTAGCTTTCGTAATAGAAATTTTTGATTTATCTACCCCTAAAGATTTTGCAATCATTTCAATCCCTTCTTCAAGTGGGGTATATTGAGTATGAACCCAAATAATTTTATCGTAATCTTTTATTATTGATACAGCATCTTCCAATGATATATTTATTGGAATTTGTTTTTCTGATATTTGTTCAAAACTCTTTCTATATTTTTCAATTCCGTCACAAATCATTACTACAAATTTCCCACCATTTTCAGAAATTACCTTCTGTAGTACTGCATAAAGCTCCAAAGCACTACTTTCTCCCATGTCATGTCCTTTCTCTACAAAAAATTTTAGCAAAAATTTTGCTTTTTCAAAATCTACTTCGTGTTCTGCAGCATAAATATTGGGCTGATATAGTCTTAGTCCTGATGCTTTGGCTTTTGTTCTAATTCCTGCAACATCTTGCCCAGTAGAAGGAAAGACAATGTGAACTGATTTTTTTCCATACTTTTGATTAATGTATTCACTCAAACCTCCAGATGTTCCACCAGTTCCAAATGAACAAACTATTTGATAATTTTCCAATGATTCTTTTCTATCATGTAATTGTTGATCAATTTCTACTGCAGTAATTTCTCTGTGTACTTCAATGTTTAACTCATTATCATACTGTTTTGTACAAAATAGATCATAAATTTCTGCAAGATATCTTGCCAAATTAATTATATCTTGTTTTGATAGCAGGGCTTCAATTTCTTTAACATTTTTATCAAAAATTTCAGGATTAAATCCAAGTTCTCTTAACTGTGATCTTATGTTTCCTGCAATTGCTTTTGCTTCTAATTCTTTTGCTTTATTTTCCATTCCTGGAGCAGGACAAATATCCATATCCAAATCCATAATTCGAATATTTTCATTTCTTAATTCTCTAAAAACTCCTTCTTGCAATTTTCTTGATACTAAAACGACTACCTTTATTCCAAGTTTTGATAATTGTCCTAAGGCAATCCCAAAGTTACCTGAAGTTGCTTCAATTACTGTCTGATTTCCTTTTAGTTTTCCTGAAATGATTGCATTGTGAATAATATATGTGGCAGCCCTAGCTTTTATTGAACCACTCAATAAAGTGGAATCCAATTTACCATACACTTTTAGATCTTTAGTATCTAAATTTATTTTAAAGACACTTTTTGCACATTCTTTAAAATCTTGTGTTAAATCTACCAAAGGAGTTTCATTTACTATCTTTTTTATTCCATTAACTTCTTGAATATGTGGAATTTTACTCCAAATCTCCTCTTCAAAACGGGCTAGCAGCACTTGATCTACATTTGATGTGTTTTCCATGATTCAAGTAAAAATTTCCATAATTTAGAATTATCCTCATTTGATAGTACACATTTCCTTGTTATGTCCGTAAATTTCATTTTATTCTAAATTATCAAAATCTACACTTGCCCAAGTATGGATAACACCCTCTTTGGAATATCATTTAGGCGGCTTACAGCTAAAGTTTTTTCATATCCTAAATGCTTGAGATTGTTTGCTATGGTTGTAGATCTAATTGTATTAGGACCATATCCTAGGGCTATCATACTAATCCCTAATCTTTTGAGAGATTTTATCATATTTTTAACCGCATCAGAATCTGATGGTTCTCCGTCAGTTAATGTTAAAAAAATATCTGGCCTTTTTGATTCTAAAATTTGAAACATTTTGTCATAGATTTCTGCTAATGGTGTAGCACCATTAGCAACAATTTGGGCTAATTTTTTTGCAGCAATTTTATTCCATTTTACATTATCGGGCTTTATAGACCAACAAATAACTGATCTATTTTCAGTACTGAATGCATACACTGCAAATTTTACTTTTAGTACTGATAAAACTTCACAAAGAGCAATTGTAGCTTTTTTGTATTCTATTGCATCTGATGCTATACTTGATGAATGATCTAATAGAATCACAATTTTTGTTTTAATTGATTTTTTAATATCTGAAAAAAATGGTTTGTTTTCATCAATATAATTTTCAACATCAAATTCTTCCCCACTTGTAAAATATTGTTCTTTCCATCCTGATTTCAGATCTCTAAATTTGGTTTTCAAATTATTTATCAAATTTATATCATAAATTATTGTTTCATCAACATTAATTTGATTTGGAATTTGAATTCCTATTGATTCTGGAATGATTCCTTTTTTATCATTTTTTTTATTTTCATCCAACAATACTTGGTATTCATTATAGATATTGTCTCCACTCAATATTGCATTTGAATCAACTTTTCCAAAATCAACTTCTTTATTTTTTGCAATAACTTTTAGAAATTTTAATAATTCTTTTTCTGAAATCATCATACCTGCTTTCATAAATGGTAATGAAATTGGAATTGTAAGCAACGAATCTATGTCTAAAATTTTTATAATTACATTAACATTTTTTTCTAACCATTCTGTATCGTAATTTTTTTTAATACATTCCTCTATGATTTTTTTGCCAAACTCTGTTGCTTTCTTTATTCTTTCAAAATCACTAGACTGTACTTCACCTTTTAATGCTCCAAACATGAAATATTGATAAAATCCCTCCACAATTCGTGCCTTTCCATAAACTGTATGCAATTGTGGTCTGGCTACAAACATGTGTGTATAATTAAAGATAATTTCTTTATCCATTCCTTTCCAAAGTTTTCTACCTTCCTGCTCTACTCTAAGAGTTTCCAATGTATTTAGAATAAATCCAAATCCATAATCATTACTAAGAATTTTTTTACAAAATTTAATTCTCATTGATTCATACCATATCGATGTTCTCAATTGTCTATATTTTTCAAAATTACTTCCTAATCTTTTTTGAATTGATGTTAAGATAACTCTGTTTTCTTTTAGTCTAGTTCTGGTTTCCATTTTATCTGAAAATTCAATTATGATATTTTCTTTTTCTGACCATCTTCTTACTAAAAAGGTTGCAATCTCAATCAATGATTCATTTTTTAATTCTAATGATTGCATTTAATTACCAAACATAGAGGTAATGATATCAGCTACTTTTTGATATTCAATATTACCCCACTGTGTATACACGTTACCAAAAACAATTTTTGCTGAATCTTTTGTAGACATTCCAGTATCCAGTAATTTTCCAAATGCTATTGTTTCTCTTAAACTAGGAGAATAAAATAATTCTTCAACAGCAGCAGCTTGTCTTAAAATATTTGCAAGTTTAATTGCTTGACTGATTTCAGAATCATGATTTCCAGAAACATGTTTTTTGATAATTTCCAATTCTATGTTTTCTGGAGGATATTCTAAACTGATTCTAACTGGGAATCTACTTAGTAATTGTGGTGGAAGCTCTTTTGTTCCAGTATGCGTAAGTGGATTTATTGTTGCAACTACAAACCAACCTTGTTTAGCTTTTATTGTTCCCCCTGTTGATTCTTTTAAAATTATTTGACGTCTATCATCCAATGCTTCATCCAATCGAAGTAGTACGTCAGCTTCTGCAGCATTTATTTCATCCAGATATAGTATACTTCCTTCTCTCATTGATTTTATCAAAATACCTTCATCGAAACTCACAGTTCCATTTGTTAAGGTTTTTGTACCAATGAGATGACTCTCTCGTGTTCTGAGGCTAAAATTTATTGATTCTAGTTTTGCATTTTTACTTTTAATAAAATTTCTCACAAGTGATGTTTTTCCAGTTCCTTTTGGACCAATTATTATTACAAATAGATCAGCTTGATACGCTTTGTTTAAAATTTCAATAGAATTATTCCAATCAACGTAATCTATTTCTTTTGACATTTAATATTCTTACAAATAAAGTTTATAAATAAATCTTAGTTTTGATATTGTGGTAATTTGACATTAGATTCATCTAGAATCACATGTAGTTTTTTACTCCAATTGTTAAATCCATCAGGCGTATCTGGATATTCGTAATAATGTTTTGTCAAAAGTCTATTTTGTTCTGTAGTGAAACGTAATCCGTCAGCAAGTTTTTTATTTAGTGCACCTCTAATCAGCATTCCTAATTTTGTAACACTGGAAAAATCTGGGTGCTCTCCTTTTGCAATAGATTCTACATCTAGATTTCCTAAAAAGTGCTTCATACCATAACTAATTTGTTCATTAGTAAGGGTTTGAATTAATCTTCTAAAAATTTCAAGTCCTGCTGTTTTGTAACCATATTCATTAATGAATTCTTTATTGTATTTCCATAATCCTTTCTCAGTAACATCTCCTGATTGAATTGCTTCAACTACACATTTTCCAACAATAGTTCCTGCAACTAGTGCAGGACCAATACCTCCTGCATCAAGTGGTTTTGGCATCCATGCAGAATCTCCAACTATTACAAATCCATTTGCAACCATACAATCATTTTGTCTTCTCACTGAGACTTGAAAATTACCTGTTGCATTATTCGTATCTTGATCTTCTTGAGAAAGTTTTGGATTTTTTATGGAATGATTTCTTTCAAGATATTGATTTATCAACATTGATACATTGTCCTTTTTTCCTAATCTTTGATTTCTTTTTTCAAGTAATGTTTTTTCAACTCCTAAACCAATATTGACTTTATTTTTTCCTTTTGGAAATACCCATCCATATCCTCCTGGAGCAATATCTTGATCAAGATGAATTATGCAATAATTAGGATCAAATTCCGTAAGATCTTCCACACCATCCTCAAAATGCATGATATGTCTTCCTGTTGATTCTATGTCTTTACGATCTACTTTTCTTTCCATCTTTGTTGTATTGGAAATTTGATTGCGAAGCATAGATGTCATTCCAGTTGCATCAATTACGACTTTAGCTGTTTTTTTGTAAGGAGTTTTTGTTTTATTGTCCATTCCTTTAACTCCAACCACTTGATTACCATCATACAATAATTCTGTAAGATTAATTTCAAAATCAAAATCTACACCCATTGCCAATGTTCTTTCATTTTGGCGTTGTGGCAAAACTTGTCTATTTAACATATATCCTTCACCATCAAATGGAATTGATGTTTCTTTATCCGGTGAAAATGCCATTACTCCCTTTACCTTATGTTCAATTTCTGGTTCAGTCCAATTTACTTTTATTCGCTCTGCCATGAAATCTACAGCTTCTTTACTTACTGCATCTCCACAAACCCAACCTGCTATACTTTTCATTCCAGGTAAGTTTGATGAATTTCTATCAATTACTAGAATTTTTAATCCTTGATTAGAATAATGTGAAACCGACTGAGCAGCAATAGTGCCTGCCAATCCACCTCCTGCTATTATGACGTCATAATCTGACACGAAAGAACACGTCGTTTATCCGTATTTAAAATAATCCCATGATTTGTAGGTAAAAAAACGTCTAATGCTGACATCAATTCAAAAATGGGGTCGGTTCGTCGCGGCGTCATCAAAGCGTTAGCTCAGACTGGAGCGGCTATTATCTCCTCATTCCCAAATTAAATTATCTTATCTTTCTATTTAATCTAGTTGGCAACTTGGAATATTTTGCTGAATATTTTGACTGTGTCTTTTTTATTGTAAATTGGAGTATAAATTTTTAATTTTATTGCATCTTTTTCCTTAAACACTAAATTTCCCTTGATGAATTCTTGCTTACCAAATCTAATATGACATCTGGAATCTACGGTTCTTTCATCTATCTGTTCAATCAATTCATTGATCTGCTCTTTTGATAATGACACTACTAATTTTTCAACAAACTTTTGAGCCTGATTTTTTTCAATTTTTACATTTATTATTGTTATAGGATTTTCAAAATGACCAATAGTCTCATTAAATGTAATGCCTTGATTCAATTCAAACACTTTTTCAAAAGATTGTATGAATTTTGAAATATCTTCTGTAGCATGAATTATTACATCAATTGTAACTTCAATTTTGTCTATCATTATATGCAAAAAGTCAATCTTGTTTATGCTTCAAGTAATGCTATTTCTTTTTCTGCAGTTCTGACAAGTTTAACTTTTTCAAGACCTACATGTCTAACTCTGATAACTTTCTTAAATCCAGCCATTATGTCTGAATTAATTTTACTGTAACATGTAGCCTGAACAAATTGATCAATTGTCATTTGAGGTACTGTATTGTTAATTATGTCTCTTGCAATCAATCTTAATGCATGTTGTCTAGATGTGTTAAGTTGTCTATGTGTGAGTGCTAGAACTTTAATTCTAAATACATATCCATCTTTAGTTTTAATATCTATAGAGAAATTTATTCTAGATGAACCACGTCTAACTAAACTACGTAAAAATTCTTTGGAATATTCATATCTCTTAAAAATAGTAGTAGCTTTATCTCCATCAACTTTGTTAATTTGAAAGTACATTTTGTATTGATGTTGTGATGGATCACCTTTCAAAATATCATACAAAGTTACTTCCAACACTCTACCTACTGCATTCTTTTCATCAGTAATTGGAACATATGCAATTGGAACATTGTTAAACGAATCTGGTGCGCTAACTGTTACCCATTTCTTTTCTCGCCATTTGTCCTTTACTCGTCCTTTTCTACGTGCCAATTATTAACGACCTTTAAATCCAAAATATAAGGGTATGCGACTAGATTATTTTTTTGCCCATGTATTTTTGTAAAACTTTTGGAATTACAATATGTCCATCTTTAGTTTGAAAATTTTCCATTATTGAAACTAAAACACGTGATGTGGCAACTAGCGTGCTGTTTAATGTATGCAAATATTGTGTTTCTTCATTTGTTTTCTCTCTAAATCTGATCTTTAATCTTCTAGCCTGATAATCCAAACAATTTGAACATGAAACAATTTCTCTGTATGCATTTTGTCCTGCCATCCAAGCTTCTATATCATATGTTTTAGCAGACACTTTTCCCATATCTACTGATGATAGAAGCATCACTTTGTATGGGATCTCTAAATTTTGGTAAAAATTCTCAGCAATTGATAACATGCGCTCATGTTCTTTCCAAGATTCCTCTGGACGTGTAAAAACAAATTGCTCTATTTTATCAAATTGATGAACTCTGAAAATACCTTTTTGATCTCTTCCATGTGCGCCTGCTTCTTTTCTAAAACATGGACTAACTCCTGCATATCTTAATGGCAGATCTTTTCCATCAATAATTTCACCAGAATGCATGGCAACCATTGCATGTTCTGATGTTCCAATCATGTATAGATCTTCATTTTCAATTTTGTATATGACTTCTTCAAAATCATCAGCTATTATCGCACCTTCCATAGATTGTCTATTAATCATATATGGCGGTTGAATTAGAGAGTAATTTTTTTCTGCAAGAAAATCTAATGCATAATGAATTAAAGATTGATTTAATCGCACTAGATCATTTTTCAAATAATAAAATCTTGCACCTGCAACTTTAGCAGCTCTTTCAAGATCAACTAGATTCAAGTTTTCAGAAATATCAATATGATCATTTATCTTAAAATTAAATTCAGGTATTTTACCCCATTTTTTTATTTCTTTATTTGCAATTTCGGCATTTCCAATAGGTACTGATTCATGAATTAAATTTGGAATAGTTAATGCCAATTTTGAATATTTTTTTTCAATTTCTTGTTGTAATAATTCCAATTTTGTTAATTCCTCTGTAATAATTTTCATTTCAGATAAAATCAATGCAATATCTTCACCGATTTTCTTTTTTTGAGAAATTTCTAATGCTATTTGATTTTTCTTTTTTCGTAACTCATCTGTTTTTAATATTAGTTCCCTTCTTTTTTGATCTGAATCTATTAATTCATCAAAATCAAATTCAACTGATCTTGCTTTGAGCATATTTCTAATAATTTGAGGATTCTCTTTGATTATTTTTGGATCTAACATTACTCAATCACCTTTAATGCAACCTGTACGTGTTCTAAAACTTCATCAATAGTATTAATTAATTTTTTCATACTTTCATTACATACAAAATTAAAAACTAGTTTGTTGTCAAAATTTTCAACACAAAGACTCAATCCTTCTGGAAAATTTACATTATCTGGCTCCAATGCTTTTTTTACAGTTTCTGCCTTTTCTTTTGAAAGATTATTGAGAATTACCTGTACTTGACATGTTAACGACATTTATTTCCAAATAATCTAGAAATTCATCTAATTTGTCTTTAGTTATTTTTGCTCCTGCTGCTGCATTATGACCTCCTCCAACACCGTCAAATTTCTCAGCACCCGTCTTCATTAATTCACTTAGATTAATTTCTGATTTGCAACCAAATGACTTTCTTGATGAAAATTTGATAGTATTTTCTTCACCACCTGTTCTTAAAATAACAATTTTACCTGCATTCTTTGGTGATCCTGCTATTAGGGATGAAATTGTACCTGTCATCATTTCTGGAACAATTCCTTCAGCATTTACCATAACACAAGTTTTACTTTCTGAAACTCTCCATCTTTCATTTGTTAAAATATTCATATATTCTCTAATCATTTTTCTATAATCTGTAAGAATTGTTTCCCCTTCTCTTAGGATCTTATTTCTATCTCCAATACAAATTGCAATTCCAACTCCTGATCTACTAATTCTTCCACATGAATTGAGCACTGTTGAAAATTCTCTCCCATCTCGTAAGAAACTCATTTTATCTTCTCTTGGAAATGTATACGTATACCCAATCAATTCTGCCATTATCTCCGTTGCATTTTTTCCAGACGTAAATTTTGTAATAGTTTCAATAACTGATCTTTTTTCTTCATCATTTAGCTCGGCTGCAACTCTCCATCTACCTCCTTCTTTTAGTTTAATTCCAGAAGAATTCAAAAGTGAAAGACATGCATCTCTATTCCAAGTTAGACCCTCAATAAATGGCTGTGATGTAAATGCCAATGCATCTGGAAGTGCTCTAGTCTCTCTTCCAACTAGCAGTAAATCCAGATCAATGTCTATCAATCCTTCTTCTTTTGCAATATTTGCAATTTCATAATTTTTTCCAATAAGTGATTTTCTTTCACCTTGATCTTGTCTATCTCCTAAAGCTGAAACAACAGCTATTGCAGATAAATCTAAATTTTTATCATTTAATGCCATTGCTGCAAGATATGCCATTCCTCCGGCACAAATTTCTGTACCTCCATCCATTTTGTATTTCCATGCATTGATAACTTTTTGATTATCATATTCTTTTTCTGATATTTGATGATGATCTAATACGATCCAATTTTCTCCAAATGATTCATCTAAATGCTGTGCAAAACCACTTGCAAGATCTGTAATTATGTGAAAATCTCTTGAATCTTTTTTCATTACGTCAATTACTTTTTTATTAAATTCTTTTGAAGTTCTAACCGTGCATTTTGCACCTGCTCTGATCAAAGCTTTTGTAATTATGCTACCTGATGTTAATCCATCACAATCAATGTGAGTTGTAACTGAAATTGATTTTTTTGTTTTTATACAATCTGAAATTTTATCTTTGAAATAAGAAAGAGATTCATCTAGAGTTTTTGTCATTACTCTAATTGAGCAACTACTGATTTATATTTCCAATTTTTAGGAATCCGATCTATTCTTTTGTAGTAGACTGAAAGTCTATGCACTTTTGCCTCAATTAACTCAAGGGATCTAACATTTCTATTATCTCCCTTGTTTGTCTTCAGATGTTTTTGAAGACCTACTGCTTTTCTTACAATGTTGTCTAAATCTTCTGGCATTTCTGCTCTGAGATTATTTTCTTCTAATATCTTTCCAATACTTTTCTTTGTGATTACTTTAATCAGCGGAATTGAATGTTGATCTCTGAGTTTTAATCCAATTTGACTTGGTGTAAGTCCATCTTTAGAGTATTTTACAACCAACTCTTCTATTTCTTTGGAACTAAGTGTAACCCATGATGGTACAGTAAGTACAGCTGGTCTTATTGTATGTGACTTTCCGTGTCTGTGTGTGTGTAATCTACCCATAATAATTCTGATTTTAAAACAAAATTAAACGTTGCTTATTCCGAATTTCGTACATGATTTTACATTTCTAGCTATAGAATAAAAGTTAAATATGTACAATAGATTGAATCGAACAGGTAAACAGTATGAATACAAAAATACTTCTAGCAGTATCCTTGATCGCAGTATTTACCATTGGTTACTATGCAGACAATGTAATCGTATTTGCACAATACATGGGTAGCGTTGGTTCCAGAGGAGAAACCGGACAATACACATTAGAAGAAGCTCTAGAGATTCAAACACGAAGAGTCGAATCAGCACAATCTAATCCAGGAGCTGGATCAGGTACACCTTATCTTGATGCAGGTGGTGTTTTGGGCGCAGCTGCACTTGCAGGTGCTATGTTTGGTGGTATCGCAGGAGCTCTCTTCCTTAAAGGAAGATCTGGTAAATACGCAGCGATGGGTAGAGGATAAAAAAATCTTATTTTTCTCTTATTTTATTTGATTGTCCTAGTGAATACTATACTCGTATATTTTTATAATAAAAGAAATGTATATATCGCACAAATTGAGGCAAATATACAATGACTCCTATAATAGGAACTTTCCTAAGCATCCTGTCTTCAATTACAGGTCAGTTAGGACCAAACTATGATCCATTATTTTATGATGTAATGATTTACATCTTCGGAACCATAATGTTTTCAGTATTCCTTCTTGGAATGATCTCATACTGGTTACGTGTACACGGATGGGCTTACAAAGACAACCGTGAAAGATGGGTCGATGAATTAGATAGACACTTTGAAAGAGAAGGTATTGGTCTAATTCCAGACAACGGTAAATACTGGTAAGTTATTTTCCTTTCTTTTCATTATTTTTAAATTCTTTCAAGTCTACTTCTACCATTTTGAATTTTTTTTCAAATATGAATTAAATTTTGGGATATCTTGTATCTTTTAGTTTTGAGGAGGCAAGTAGTCCTTGTCTTTTGCTTCATCATATGCTTTTGAAGTAAACATGCCCTTGTAGTGGTATCCATTCTGTAATGGTGTACTGATAAAATTCTCAGATTCTATTCCGTTTACAAATATCTTTGACTTTGATTCATCCATATCTCTTAGAGGAAATTTAAAAATCCATAAAAAATGCCCAATTTCAAACTGGGGATTTTCTTTCCACTCTGCATAAACTGTTCCATCATCAGTAAGCGTGTAAATTGCCCTTTGACATCCACCTTCCATAAATCCTACATTTGATGGAATCTCTGCTTTTTGATTATCGACATATAGTTCAACAGTAAATGATATTTTCCAATTTTTTTGAATATTGCCTATACAAGCACTACGAGGTTGTTCACCAATCAATGGATTTACAACTAACACTGTAATCAAAACTGCGATAGCTCCAATACCTGCACTCAAAGCCAAAAATCTTAAAGTCTTTTTTCTTTTGTACGGATCTCCCATACCTGGCCAATTCATATGATGAATTTTTGAAAGATCACTTAAAGTTCTTTCTGTTGCTACTCCATTATCTCAATCACATCGAATTGATCTTGATGATCAGCTAAATGATATGTAATTTTATCCGAATCAATCTCAAGCCATTCTGATTCTTTATCATATGTTAATCTTCTACAAATAATTCTCCAGATCCTATGAAACTCATAATCATTTTTTTGGAATTATATTAAATGGTAATTTGAGAATCTTACTTTTTTTTTCATTTTGTATATTTACTTTGCAATCATCATTATGAAATTCAACGTTTCCAAAAAATAAATTTTCAAAAATATCTATTTCAATTATTTTGAAATTTAACATATTGTTTTAATTCTAGATAAAACTTGGTTTCTTTTATTTGATAATTTATACGAATAACGTAATTCTAAATATAAAATGAAAAAGGTAGGGGGTAGTTTAGATAACTTGCCAGGGTCGTGTTGCAAACGTGATTACATAACCGACACCAATAATGATTGATTGATATGCAATGTTGGTATATGGAATTGGTTTGATTATTGGCTCTCCTTCAACGACTACTGTTTGTCCTGGACCAAGTCCTGGACCCACTTTGGCTACATTGAGTTGAGTGTGTACATGATATACACCTGCTTCAAGTGCTTTGGCAGATAATGAATATTGGACAACTGAGTTACCTGAAATGTCAAAGACGTTTCCTGGTGGATCTCTTGCTAGCATTTCCCATCTATTACCTGCGTTAGTGGATTCTGAGAAAATGGAAATCCATCCTCTTAGATCTCTTTCTACAAGACTGACTAAAGTTCCTTGAACTGTCAATGTTTCGCCAGTTTGTAGAGATTGTCTGTTGAAAGTTTCATCTTCAATTCTGATGAAACGACTCTGAAGTTGTGCTTGGACACCATGTGCATCTGCAGTTGGAAGTATGGAATCAACCCAGTTGAAACCAAGTGTACCCAATGCAAGTACAACAGTGAGTCCTAATACGAAAATCTTTTTTTCGACCATAGTTCTAATATGATGATTGAGATTATACATCGTTATATCCTTTACCTTGATAACGATGTTCGATAGTATGAATGTGTTAATCATTGATGATAATCAATGAAACGTATGAAAAAATTGTAAAATTATTTGATAAAATTTGATTTTACATGTGAGAATTATATTGTTTTAAAGTAAAACATATCATAAATAGCATATAATTACATTTTTTTCAAACATTTGCTTTATATCTATAATTAACATGATATAGACTATGGCACAGATGCCCGCATTAATTCCAAAAGAAGTCGAGATCCAGAGACTAAAAAAAATCTGGCTCATCGTCATCGCTATGGGATCCACTGCAGCATCAGTCGAAGTAGACAACTTCGTTGATGGTTCTTTACATCAGACATCTATCCGAGATAGTGCATTTACCCCAGCACACTGGTGGCTATACTCCCACTTCATAACATTACCACTTGGTTGGGCAGCAGCAGCTATCTATGATAGAAAAGTACCAGTACTCAGAGGCCCAAATAACTCAATTAACACTGGATTAAAGATGACCATTCTTGGTTATCTTGCAACCATGTTTACAATTGGGGTCAATGAGATGTGGCACTTCTGGTTTGTAGAGGAAATCTTTGCAGTACCAAATCACTGGATGTTTAACATGGGTGTTGTAGTAGCATTCATGGGAGCACTTGCATACGTAGTCAGAGTATATGCTCGACTTGTAGAACTAGGTGCAGAAACTCCTGGTGAGAATCCGTACGTTGCAGAGATGTACAAGATGGCTTTAGAAGGCAAATTGTACAGCAGAGCAATTCCATAGACAAACGTGCAAAAGCACATTTTTTCTTTTTTTATTTTACTAGTAAAAACATTGTACGAGATATGGCGTTTAAGAAAGACTTAAAAGGATTCTGAGCCGAGTAGCATTGTAATGACTCTTCCGAAAGGATTTGGTTCAAGTGGCGCAGGTGGCGCATCTAGTTCTGATGTAGAACGAATGATTGGCAGACGTGTCGAAAACATGACTGGCATTATCACTCTATCTTACATTGCAGCTTGGTTAGCAACTTTCGGTGGTACTTGGGCAGGATATACGTATTATCCATGGGCATATCCAACAAACAGTGGACACTTTGCATTCATTGTTCTGACAATTATTGAAGCGATTGGTTATCTCTTCTGTGTTAAAGTTATGGAAGAAGGCTCAAAGAAAAACAGCAATCGTTTAATTGCTGTAACTCTTGGTGCAACCGCTGTAGGTACTTTATTCATATCACTGTATGTCGGATAGTAGAATACACAAGCCCTTAACTTTCTTCTTTTTACTTTATTTTTAATAAAAAACAACGATCTTCATCACACTCTAAAATTTTATATACTGACCATTTATCTAGTTGATTATGGTCTGGCTAAGACGATGTACTCACTACTTGTTCATAGTAGTAGTTGCAGTTAACTCAACTCTGTTAACAATTAATGCAGGAGACTACATTTTCTATACTGACTGGGCTTGGACTTCGTTTACGGTATTTTCAATATCACAAACGTTGATGCTCTGCGTAGGTGCAACATATTACCTGACATTTACAGGTGTTCCAGGAACAGCAACGTATTATGCCCTAATCATGACAGTATACACATGGGTAGCAAAAGGCGCATGGTTTGCACTAGGTTATCCATATGACTTTATTGTAACACCAATTTGGTTACCATCAGCAATGTTGCTTGATTTAGCCTATTGGGCAACAAAAAAGAACAAGCACTCCTTGATACTGTTTGGCGGCGTACTGGTAGGAATGTCTTTACCATTATTCAACATGGTAAACCTGATAACAGTAGCAGACCCACTAGAAACGGCCTTCAAATATCCAAGACCAACATTACCACCTTACATGACACCAATAGAGCCTCAAGTAGGTAAATTCTATAACAGTCCTGTAGCATTGGGCGCAGGTGCAGGTGCAGTATTGTCAGTTACATTTACAGCGTTAGGTTGTAAACTAAACACTTGGACATACAGATGGATGGCCGCTTGGTCAAAGTGGGACTAAATCTCCAATCTTTTCCTTTTAATTTTATTTTTTATTGTTAGTGTATACTCTAGCTAAAATTTGATTAAAAAATACTGTACATGTTGTGATCTTTTTTTACCTCTTTTGACAATATGCAATAATGTGATAACTATCTGTGAAGCAACAATACGATCAGATTTTAGTTACACCAAAACCATTTGTAAAGTGGGCTGGAGGAAAAAGGCAATTAATTCCAATATTAAATCAAAACATACCTGAATCTTTTGGTACATACTTTGAACCATTTCTTGGTGGAGGTGCTTTATTATTTCATATTCTTACCGACAAATTTTCCCAAAAATGTAGTATTTCTGATTTAAACTCTGATCTTGTATTGGCATATACTACAATTAGAGATAGAATCGATTCTCTAATTATTTCTCTAAAAAATCACGAAAAAAATTATCAAAAAGATTCAGAGTCATATTTTTATTCAATTCGAGAAAGCAATCCTAGAAGCGAAATTGAAAAAACATCAAGACTGATCTTTTTGAATCGAACTTGTTTTAATGGACTCTATCGTGTAAACAGTAAAGGAAAATTTAACGTACCTTTAGGAAGATACTCTAATCCAAATATAGTCAACGAAGAAAATATTCGGGCTGTAAGCCAAATTTTACAATCAAGTAGAATTTCAATTAAATGTAGAGATTTTGAGGCAGTTCTAAGAGATGCTAAAAAGGGAGATTTGGTGTATTTTGATCCACCATATCAACCAGTTAGTGCAACAGCAAATTTCACAAGTTATACAACAAAAAATTTCACATACGATGATCTTACAAGATTAGCAGAACTTTGTTTAAAATTAGATTCAAGAGGGTGCAAAGTATTATTGTCCAATTCGGATTCAAAAGAAGTCGCAGATATCTTTGTCAAAAATCCATGGAATATTACTAGGATTAAGGCAAATAGATCTATTAATTCAAATTCTAATAAAAGATCTGGTCATTTTGAATTATTAATAAAAAATTATTAAAAGCTCCGAACGGGATCTGAACCCGCGACCTTTACCTTACCAAGGTAACGCTCTACCAGGCTGAGCTATCGAAGCATAAATTTTAGCAACTGAAAATCCTTATAATTCTTGATTATGACACAAAAATCTCTAAACTGTTAAATTTCACACAAATTTTTACACTTTTGGAGGAGTAATCAAGCCCGGCCAAAGAAAGCAAAAAATGCTTTTGGATATGCAGGACTTAAGATCATAAAAATGGGTGATCCTGTCGCTCAGGCGTTCGTGGGTTCAAATCCCACCTCCTCCACCATTTATTTTAAATGTTTTATTCCTCTAGAATTTAAAATTTCATATACATCTGGAAGTGAAAATACAAATCCAATATGTACACAGTCTTTTTCTTCACATAACTGGCAAAACAATTCTCCTTTTTGTACTGCAACTTCTGCAATTCTATTTTTGATATTATCTTTTAATATTACACGATCATCATCAACTGATATTTTTTCAATTTTTGGAGCATATCTGGCAAAAGTTTTATCTTTTTGCATCATTTCTTCTAGCATGTAAGTTACATAACCTGAAAAACTATTGACACCTTTCATTGCAAGATTATCTTTGTTTTTTTGATAAACATCTTGGAATTTATCGTAAACTGTTTCTGCAACAGTTATTGATTTGAATCCAGCTTTTGGCAATTTACTTTCCCTTACCGTACAATAAAGTACCGAAGTATATAAGATTTTATTTTTTAGATTCTTATTTTATATTAAAATTAGTCTTTATACAATACCTTTCCTCTGGAGCATCATGGGTAGAGGATATCAATCTGTAGAATTAAGGCAGAAATTGATTGATGTACTTCAAGATTCTAAGACAGGAATGTCTGGAGTTGAAATTTCTCAAAAACTTTCTGTAAATAGAATCACAATGACAAAATACCTCAAAGTATTTGCTGCAGAAGGATTTCTTAATCAAAAAAATATTGGAAATATAACCTTGTGGTTTTTAGAACCTGGTCAAGAGGCATATTCTTTTCCAGATGATTACTATAAAGTTTCATCACAATATATTGAAAACTTGACAAAAATACATGAAACTCAAGTTTATTCACTGATTAAAAATTGTCTTAATTCTGGGGCATTAGTACAAAAACTTGTTTCTGAAATGATAATTCCTTCAATAGAATTAATTCATAAATTATATGATGATGGTAAAATTGGAAATTCTGAGGAAAAATTACTACAAAATATAATTTCTAAATCTCTTCAAATCCTCAATCAATTTACAATAGATTTAAACTCAAAAAATAACATTATTGTGATTTCAGCTGATAATCATAGTAATTTATTATCTGAAGCAGCTTCTGTTTCTTTGCATTCAGACGGTTTGCAAGTTTTCCATCTTGGTGACATGTCCTCCGCGATTAATGTCCTATTTGATCTTGATTTACAAAAATTAATAGGAAAAATTTGGAAACAAAAATCAAACACTATAATAATTCTAGTTTTTTCAAATACTGAAGAAGGACTCATTTTTTTTGGAGAATCTATAAATTCAATTAAAGAAAAATTTGGGAAGAAAATTCGATTGGTTCTATGTGGAAAAGTTGGGAAAAAGATCAAAATTAATGCAGATTTAATTTCTGAAAAATTCTATGATGTCACACAATGGGCCAAAACTGTTTCTGAAAGTTCAAAATAATTAAAATGGGCCCGATGTGATTCGAACACATGACCTTTCGATTATCAGTCGAACGCTCTAGCCAAGCTGAGCTACGAGCCCACATTCAATTCTCTTGACAGGACTCATTTAAGTTTAATTTTCTTTCCACTTGATTGAGCACCCAATTGATGGGTCAAAATCTTTTTCAATTTTTTCTCCAATTAGTAATTTTTGTATATTTTGAATCATTGTTTTTTCAGTAGAAACATCATCTGGTTTCATGGCATTGTCTATTTTACCATGAAATACAAGTTGTTTTTTACTATTAAATAAGAAAGAATCTGGTGTACATATCGCTCCGTATTTTTTTGCGATTTCTTGTGTTTCATCAAGCAAATAATCAAATTTAAATTCATTTTCTTTTGCCATTTTTTTCATATTTTCAAAACTATCTTCTGGATAATCTTTAGAGTCATTACTATTAATTCCAATAATTGCTATTTTATTACTAAATTTTTCATATAATTCATTCAAAGTCTCTATTTTTGACTTGACATATGGACAATGATTACACATGAAAATAATTAGAATTCCTTGAAAATTATTATAGTCATTTAATGCGTGTTTTTTGTTATCTACACCTAGCAGCTGAAAAATTGGTGCATTATCTCCTGTTTTCAATTTAATTTGTGATTCTAAAAGTACCATGATTGTAATTTCTTTGTTTGAATAAAATTCTTGCCAAGAAGACAACAATTAAAATCCACAGATTATTCTTATTGTTGTGGGCTGGTAGTATAGCCTGGTAGTATACCCGCCTTGCACGCGGGGGGTCATGGGTTCAAATCCCGTCCAGTCCACTTACAATACACTAGTTAAATTATGAATTTCAGATTTCAGGATTGATTTAAATAGTATAACTTTTGATTTTATGGTATGACAAGCGTAGCTGATGGATGGCCGGTATGGATTCCACTTATTGTTGGATTGGCTCCAGGATTAGTTTACTGGATGGCAATAACAGCAATGAAGAAAAAACGATAAAATTTACATTTATTTTAATCTCTTTTTATTATTAACCAAATTTTAGCTGGGTTAAACGTTGTTACCTTTCTTGTTCACTATATCCGATGTTACCTAAAATTAATCTCGATTCAATAAAATCCTCATGGAGAAAATCATTCTTACCATTTTTTTGATTTTTATTCTAGTTCCTATTTCTTCTGCATTTTCTGCAGATTCTTTTAATAATCAAGCCACGCTATCTGTCTCTCTTACAAGTGAATCCCCATTTGTTTACAAAGATGATCAAGGATACACTGTAGTTGTAGGTACAGTTGAAAATAAAAGTGATCTTACTTCTGTTACAAATGTTCGTATACATGTAAATTTTTATGATGATGTTAGTTCCAAGCCTCTTGAAACTATGGATGGTGAAACTAGTTTGAAAGTAATTCCGCCACTTGGACAGTCTCCATACATAATAAGATCTAATTCCTCAAATCCTAACATATCTCAGGTAACTGTTTCTCTTAGCGAAGGATTGAATTCATCTCCTTCCAAATTAAAACAATTAACTGTAGAATTAAATGATATTACTTTGGATAGAACACTTCATTTTTCAGGTATATTGAAAAATAGCATCATTCCAATAAATGATACTAATATCTATCTTGCATTTTATGATAATTTTGAACCTCCAAGAATAATTGGTGTATCTGTTATACCAATCGGTAATGTTGAATCTAATGGAATAATAGATTTTATTTTTAATGAAAAAGTATTAACAAAATCTGTAGGTTTCTTATTATTTTCAGAATCTAATCTATCTTTTTCTGATTCTCTTGATATAAAAATTCCTGAAAAAACAACAAAATTAGTAACTATCTCTAATCTATCTACACTTGATTCTCAAGGAAAACAATCTTCAGAAATTAAAGTAGGTTCCACAGTACAAATTCAAAGTCAATCATGGATTCAATTTTCAACAGATCAAAAATCTAATGAAACCCCCTATACTTACTATGTTCAAATTAAACAATCTGGCAAAACTCCATTTGTGGAATTTGTAGGTAAATATGATGGGCGTTATATGGGGGCTGGTACACAATTCCAATCTATAGATTGGATTCCTGAACACGATGGTTTGTTTTTTATTGAAACGTTTGTTTGGGATAGAAACAATATTCCAATTGCGGATCAAGGTCCTATCGCATTAATCCTTGTAAAATAATAGATTTATTTTCATATCTTTGTAATTTATAGCATGTCTGAATTTGTTCTTGTTGCAATGGGTGGAACTTTTGATATTGTCCATAAAGGTCATATTGTATTACTTTCAAAAGCATTTTCAATTTCATCAAAAGTCATTATTGGATTAACAAGTGACGAACTGGCACAAAAAAGAGGAAAAAAAACTTTGAATAATTATCACAAAAGAAATGAAACTTTGATTAGTACAATAAAAACAAATTTCCCAAATCATAGTTTCCAAATTACTAAATTAGATGATGATTTTGGTCCTGCGGTTTTAGAAGAAAATATAGATGCATTGATTGTAAGTGATGAAACTGAAAATCAAGGAAAAATCTTAAATCAACTTCGTAAGGAAAAAAATTTATCTCCAGTAAAAATAGTGTTAGTTCAGATGGTTCTAGCCCAAGATGGTGATCGAATTTCTACTACTAGAATAAAAAATTCAGAAATAGATGTAGAAGGTAACTTACCATCAATTGACTAGAAGATTGTCTATCTTTGAGTAATCGACATAAAACAATATTTTGGAATTGAGGCTAATGGCAATCATAAATCATATGATGAAAAAACTTGATACTGACGTACTTAATCTAAAAGAAGGTTTACACCCGGAAAATCTTTCTTATTGGTATGATAAAATAATTAAAGAAACAATTGACATGGCCCCACCATGGCTTCAAGATAAGATCAAAATTAAGCAAGATCCCATTCTTACTATGAAATTTAATTTAGATATATCGAAAAGAGCTGTTCGATATTTTATGATTGTAGTTGATAATAATTTAGATGATATGCCATATTCCACAAAACTCTATTTTCTTAAAGTACAGGAAATAATGGGAACTGAAATGGATAAATCATTGGTATAATTTACAAATTTTTTATTCAGGCACAAATTTGATCTCTAACATCTATATTCAATCTTATTTAATCAACATAACACATGGATCTATACAAAGCAAAATATTCTGACAAGAAATTTGATAGACACTCCAAATCTAATACAACTTCTAGCAGAAAATCCAATGAAGATAATTCAATACGATCTTACAGAAATACTAGAGATGAAAGAAAACCTGAAATGCATACTGTAACTTGTTATGATTGCGGGAATGAATGTAAAATTCCATTTGAGCCAAAATTTAACAGACCTGTATATTGCAGTGAATGTTTTCAAAAAAATAACCCTAGAGAATCACGAGATAAATATTCTAAAGATGATAGACCATCACGAGATAAATATTCTAAAGATGATAGACCATCACGAGATAAATATTCTAAAGATGATAGCAGTTCAAAAACTAACCAAGATAATTACAAAACAAGTAAATTCACAAGTAAAAAATCTCAAAGTAAAACTGATAATTTTTATTCTAATGGATCTGAAAAGTTTTATTCCTCTCTGAAAGAAAAATTATTTGAAATTTTAGGCGGTAAATTGTGTTCTAATTGTGGATTTAATGATGAAAGAGCATTAGGATTTAATCATATTAGTGATGTAGATGCATTTGATAGTATACGGCGAGGAGGTTTTGCTTCTTCATGGGGCAAGTATATCTCTGAACCTGAATTGGCTAGGAAAGATTTGAGAGTTCTTTGTTTAAATTGTAATGAAATTAGAGATTTTCCAACAAAAACCGAACCACAAAAACCCAAAATTTTTTATAAAAAAAGTAGATATTTTCCTAGTTAGCCTCTCTAAATATCTCTTTTAGGAATTGATTAACATTTTAATTATGATGTTTAACAATTAATTTATGGACAGTGATACTAAGGCATTAGTCATTAGTTTAATTGGAATGTTTAGTATTGGTTTAATTTATCTCCTTTTCTTTCGCTAATTTTATGCCTTAACTATTTCTATATCATGTTCACAAATTTCTGTAAATACAATTTTATGTTTTTTATCTAACACTGACTGAATAAAATCAATAAACACATCCACATTTGATTTATCTTTTAAAACAATACTGTGAGCTGATTTGTCTTTTAATGCAACAATTATTTCATTATCAATTACGTTTAAAATTAATGTAATGAACGTCTCACTTGTATCTTTGATAAAAAGTAAACTTGATAGCTTTTGAGCTTCATATTTGTCAATACAACTAACTTTGATTTTCATTTATTCTCAAAAAGAAATTCATTTATGTGATCTTTTGCTTTTTCTCTTTTCACTTGATGAACTGCAAGAAATTCATTTATTTTTTCAATCAAAATTACTTTTAATTCACCCGTCAACATCTTTCCTGATTTATAATCATCATGAATTGATTTCAATTTTTTATCATCTGGCTCAAAAAATATTCTTAGATATTGATAGGAAACATCGATATCTGGATTTCCACCAAGTTTCCTATGTTGTTCTATATCTGATTGACCGCCAGAAAATGCATGTTTGTTAATTTTTTTCTTGACTATGGCTGGTGAATCAGTAGTGTAAATAGTTCCATTTTCATCAGAAGCTGACATTTTACCTCCAGGTCCAGACAATCCCGGAATCATAATATTGTGAATTAAAGCTGGTTTTGGTTTTCCAATTTTAGGGGCTATATCTCTAGTTAATCTAAAATGAGGATCTTGATCCACTCCTAAAGGAATTAACACTGATTTATCTTCAATAAAACAAGGTGCAGATTGTAGTGATGTATAAAATATCATACCAATATTAGTTTCATTTGTAAATCCAAAAACTGCTTTTGTATTTGAAAAATTGATTTTTTTTGCTACTTGCGCTGCTATTGGATATAATGTTTGAATATTTTTTGTATTGATAATTATTTTTGTATTTTTTGGTTTAAATCCCAATGCAATAAAATCAAGTGCATTTTCATATGCAAATTTACTAGTATCCTCTAAAGTGAGATTCTGCTTTGAATAGAATTTTTCATCATCTGTTAATTGGAAATACATATTTGTGTCAAATTTATCTTGAAGCCATTTTGAAAATACCCATGGAACTAAATGTCCAATATGTGTATTACCTGATGGACCTCTACCAGTATATAGGAAAAACTTTTTGCCTTTTTCATAATCATCTAAAATTCTATTAATTTCTCTATGAGAAAAGAAAATACCTCTTCTTAGCATGAAATGATCTTCACCGGTAATTTTTTTAATCCTAGTTAGAATTTCCGTTGATATTTTTTCAGTTCCAAATTTTTTGATTAATTTATCATAATCTATGTCTCCTTCTACATGCCAAGGAGTTACAATAAAGTCGTCTACTGACATTCAATTTGACTTAAGTTAAGGTTTAAAAAGTCTTTTTCACTATTCTTGCTGATGTCCCAAGTATTTCATGAAATTGAAAAAAAAATCATTACTGCATTAAAAAATAATCCTCAACAAACTCCTGAAAAACTTGAAAAATCTACTAATTTATCACCAGATCAAATTAGAAGAGGAATTGAATGGCTTAAGCTAAAGGAATTAGCTATTGTAATTGAATCTCAAAGCATTACTATATCTCTTGGAAAAAATGGTTTAGACTCATTTTATAATGGATTGCCTGAAAGAAGATTGCTAAATTTACTTAAAAATGAATCAAAAAAATTTAAAGTTTTACAAAATGAGTTAGGCTCTATTTTTGGTCCTGCAATGGGTATCGCAAGAAAAAATAATTGGATAGATACTTCAGAGGATGAAATTTTTCTAAAAAATTACCCTTCTGAAATTCCAGGTGAAAAAACACTAAAGCAAATTGGAGAAAATAAAATATTAAAAAATATAATTGATAAAAATGACTTATTTGCTATTTTTAAAAGACCTGATTTTATCCTTGAAAATATAATAAAAAATAAAGAAATATCTTTAACTGAAATTGCCAAATCTATTGAGATAACTACAGAGTCCACAAATGCAATTAATGTTGAATCTAAAGTACCAGATGTTTTTGTTGCTAGAACTCATCCACTTAAAGATACAATTGATGAAATTCGTGAAATCTTTGTCACATTAGGTTTTACAGAAATTATTGGTAGTATGACTCAACCTAGCTTTTGGAATTTTGATGCATTATTTACACCACAAGATCATCCTGCACGTGAACTACAAGATACATTTTATCTTGATGGATTTTCAACAAAAAAAATTGGTACTTTGGATCAAATTAAAAAAATTTCTGAATCTCACAAAAAAAATTGGCGATATTCTTGGAATATAGATGAAGCAAAAAAAACAGTTCTTCGAACACATACTACATGTGTGACAATCAAACATCTTGCTGAAAATAAACTTGATGAGGCTCGAGTATTTTCACTTGGTCGTGTTTTTAGAAATGAAAAAGTAAGTTACAAACATCTTGTAGAATTTAATCAAATTGAAGGTATTGTAGTTGGAAAAAATGCCAATTTACGTAATTTAATGGGAATTCAAAGAGAATTTTATAAAAGAATTGGTATTACAAAAATAAAATTCTGGCCAACATTTTTTCCTTACACTGAACCCTCTCTTCAAACAATGGTGTATAATGATAAATTGGGAAAATGGATAGAATTATTCGGTATGGGTGTTTTTAGGCAGGAAGTAACAAAACCACTTGGAATAACAAAACCTGTTTTAGCGTGGGGTGGAGGTATTGAGAGAATTGCCATGTTGAAATACGGATTGGATGATGTTAGAGAATTCTACAATAATAATTTGAACTGGTTGAGGAATACAACAAAATGCCAGTAGTTGAATTATCTTACTCTAGACTTCAAAAATTAATTGGTAAAGTTTCAAAAAAACAAATTACTGAATCATTACCTTTCCTTGGATTAGATATTGAATCCGATAATGAAGATCTAGTTCGAGTAGAGTACAGTCCAAATAGACCTGATTACTGTACTGATTTTGGAATCGCGCTTGGTTTACAGGGATTATTTGGAATTAAAACTGGTGCAATTAAATTAAATATTAAAAAAACCAATGATTACATTATTCGTGTAGAACCGTCTGTTACTAAAATCAGACCGTTTGTTACTGGAATTATTGCAAAAAATGGTAGAATTGATGATGATATTATCAAACAATTAATGGCATTACAAGAGGACTTACATCTCGGAATTGGTCGCAAAAGAAAAAAATCCTCTATCGGGATTCATGATTTAGATAAAATGTCTTTTCCATTGACATACACAACTACTAAAAGAACTCACAAATTTACTCCATTAAATCTTGAGAAAGAACTTACAATATCTGAGATTCTTGAAAATACAGATGTTGGGCGCAATTATGGTAAAATTCTTGGAAATTCAGATATAGTTCCACTCATTTTAGATTCAAAAAAACAAACAATATCTTTTCCACCAATAATTAATTCAGCAATAACTACGGTTACAACAAATACTAGAAATCTCTTTGTTGAAGTTACTGGAATTAGCAAAGATGATGCAGAAAACATGCTTTCTGTTGTTGCAACCATACTTCAAACAGCTGGTTTTGTTCTAGTATCTGCAAAAATTTTGGGTGTTAAAAATACTTCACCAAAATTTGAATTAAAAAAAATATCCATTAATTCAAATCTAATTAATGAAATACTTGGATCAAATTTAAGTAATTCCCAAATTATTTTATCTCTTAAAAAATCAAGACTGGATGCAGTTTTAAAAGGAAAAAATATAATTTGTAGTATCCCATCATATCGTTTTGATATATTTGGTTTAATGGATTTAGTTGAAGAAGTTGCTCTAGGTTATGGAATACAAAATTTTGAACCTATTTTATCACCATCTCAAACTTTAGGACAATCAAATACGACATCAATTAAAATAAAATCTCTCAGTTTGATTATGATCGGACTTGGATATACTGAAGCACTCAATTCAAGCTTGACAAGTAAAAGAGTTCTCTATGATATGACAAATAGACAATCAACCGATATGATATCTGTATTAGATTCTAAAAGTCAAGAACATACTATCTTACGCGATTCTATTCTTCCAGAACTACTGGAAAATCTCTCCCGCAATATTCATGCATCTTACCCCCAAAAATTATTTGAAACTGGCATTGTTTTCTCTAAAGGTAATCCAATTAATGAAATAACTAATTTTGCAGGAATTAGTTCACACCAAGATGCAAGTTTTACTGAAATTAAATCCATTTTACAATCTACATTAAAAATTGGATTTAATTTAGAAATTGAAACAAAAACTTCATCACATCCCACTTTTGAGGAAGGCAGAACGGCTTCAATTTTACATCATGGAAAGATAATTGGAATTATAGGTGAAATAAATACGAAAACCATTGAAAACTATAAAATCCGTGTACCTGTTGTTGGATTTGAGATTTATCTTTCTGATTTGATAATTGATTGAATAATTATTTTTTATTAAATATATTTAATGTATTTTTTAGATCAAATTTCTAATTATTTTGAGGATATTGTTCTTTGAATTCATGCTTGAGTGTTAAATTTTTGATATTTTCTAGTTTAATGGTTTTTAGTATAGATAAATCCATACTACAATGCCCAAGAGCAGGCATACAGACGGATTAGGATGATGCTGATCGTATTGATACCAATGATTTCTAATTCACCCAGGTGTGCTACAATGTGGGCAACCCCGGTTAGAAAACCCAAGGAGGTTTAGGCTAAAAATACCAATGATCTTGCGCGAGTCAGAACCGGGGAACATTTACAAATTTTTAAAATATAGAGCCTGCTGAAATAATGTGATTTAGATGGTAAACTATTGGTTGGCAAAACAAGAACCTGATGGACCTAGGGGATATAATTTTGAAACTATGAAAAAAGATAAAACAACAATTTGGGATGGTGTTCATAATAATCTAGCACTAAAACATATGCGAGAAATGAAAAACGGTGATCTTGTTTTATTTTATCATACTGGTGTTGAAAGACAAGTAGTTGGAATTATGCAAGTAATTTCAGAACCATATTCTAATCCAAAAGAAGACAATAAAAGATTCCTTGTTGTTAATGTTCAATATAAAAAATCATTTAAAAGATCTATCACATTAACTGAGATGAAAAAACAGAAAACATTTCAAAATTGGGAACTTATTCGAATTTCTAGATTATCTATAATGCCTGTTCCAAAACATATTTGGAATACAATAATTGATATTTCTAAAAACTAAATTTAATAAAAACGGTTTATTGATATACTACATTAGTTTAGTAATATCATGGCAACAGCGTATGTTTTAATAAACTGTGAATTAGGTTCAGAAGAGTCCATTATACAGCAATTAAAGGGTCTGGACGGTGTAAAAGAAGTTCATGGTACATTCGGGGCATATGATATTCTGGCTAAAATTGAATCTGATACTGTTGAAAAACTCAGAGAAACAATTACCTGGAAAATCAGAAAAATTGAAAAGATTAGATCTACATTAACCCTTATGGGTATTGAAGGTCAATCATAAACACTTTTTTTATTATGCTTTTACATTTTATTTTTGTTGTTAAAGAAGTAGATCTTGAAAAACGTAAACTGGAATTTGAATATATAAAACAAATGGGAAATTTTTACAAAATTTGGCTTAAAGAAAAATTTGATAGAGATTTTGAAATTCAATGTGATGAACTAATTACAAAGCCAAGAAGTTTATTTCAAAAATTAGATACCTATACACTCCTTAAAGATCATAGAGAACGTGGTACACAAATTTATCATTTCTACCTTTGTCATTTTAAACCAATTTGGACTGATTGCACATGTGAAGGATATCATGCTGAAAATTTTGGTATGATTTGGTGGCAACCTCCAAAAGATTCATCTGATACATTATTCCTTGCAGAAAAAAACTGTACTACAGTTTCTCATATTTTGACACATGAAATTTTACGTTCATTAGGATACAAAAAATTTAGTGAAGATGTTCATTCAATTTGGACTAAACATTTCTATGATCAATTAAATTTTGAACAATATGATTCAAACTTTAAAAAAACTGAAGAAAAACCAACATTTCTTACAATTGATACATCTGATCTTAAAATATAATTTAATAATTCAAAATAAATTTTTTAATTAACACTTTGTAACTGAATAAATGTTATTTTCAAAATTTGCAGTTTTAAAATTAAGTTTATTTTCAACATCATGCGTTCTTGATTTACTCAAATTTTCAAGCTCAACTAATGCATCGCCTCTAAATCCAACAGATGACCCATAAATTGCATCATATAACATCGTACCCTGTTCTCCTTTTTTAATATCATCAACTATTTCATAAAATTTTGTAGTCTCTTTTTTATTTACTGGGTTTCCAGTTCCTTTATTGTGTGCAACTGCAATATACATTCCATTATTTTTTACAGCTACAGGCATTTTATAATTCGTTCCGCTTATTCCTGGAATTGTTTCATTTACTAAAACCTCACATTTGTGATACATACTAGAAACATATGCATAGAATCTATACTGTGCATATTTTCCTGCACCATCATCTCCACAACCCACAAATACTTTATGTAAAAGTTCTAAGGCCTTATCATTCATACTTTGTAATCTATCATCAATTCTTCCTCTTTCAAGAAGCTCTGATTTACATTCTTTTGCAATTAGTACTAAAATGAAATCTGGTAAATTATAATTTTTTAAAGTTGCAACATATGATCCTGCTTGGGACATTCCAAATTTTGGGAAACCCTTATTGACCATTTAAACACCACAATTTAGAATAATTGTAATCACTTAACAACTAATTATCTATCTGCTTTTAGTTTATAATTGTTCATAAATTAACACGCCTATCAAAATTTTTATTAAAAATTTGAATTGTAAATATTAAATTCCGGTTAAATTTACTATCTGATATGAACATAGACACTACTCCAGAATTAGTAACTAATGTCTACAAAAAATTACGACAAAATATACAAAAATATCGCCAAGTCGTTGGAAGACCTTTAACACTTACCGAAAAAATTCTTGTTGGACATTTAGATTTAGTTAATGAAAATAATCTTGACGGGGGAAAAAATTATGTTTTACTTATTCCTGATAGAGTGGCTTTACAGGACGTAACTGGGCAAATGGTAATGTTACAATTCATGCAGGCAGAACTTAAAAAAACATCGCTACCAACCACTGTTCACTGTGATCATCTAATCCGTGCTCAAGTGGAAGGTGAAACTGATATGAAAATTGCACTTGATGAAAATAGTGAAGTTTTCAAATTTCTACAATCAGCTGCCAGTAAATATGGCTGTGGTTTTTGGAAACCAGGAGCAGGTATCATTCATCAAGTAGTTCTTGAAAATTATGCATTTCCAGGTGGATTAATGATTGGTACTGATTCTCATACTCCAAATGCAGGTGGTTTAGCTATGATTGCAATTGGTGTGGGAGGATTGGATGCGGCTGAAACAATGGCTGGATTACCATGGGAATTATTATATCCTAAAAGAATTGGTGTCAAACTCACTGGTGAATTAAACGGATGGACTGCACCGAAAGATATCATACTCAAAGTAGCTGAAGAACTTACAGTTTCAGGGGGAACAAATTCCATTATTGAATATTTTGGATCTGGAACCAATGCTATTAGTTGCACTGGAAAAGCTACAATCACAAACATGGGTGCAGAAATAGGTGCAACATGTTCTATTTTTCCATATGATGATAGGATGGAAACTTATCTTAAATTTACAAATAGAGAAAAAATCGCTGAACTTGCAAATCATAATAAAGAATTACTTGTAGCCGATCCTGAAATAGAATCTACTCCCGAAAAATTTTTTGATAAAATTATTGAAATTAATCTTTCAACATTAGAACCACATATTGTTGGTCCTCATACCCCTGATCTTGGACGCCCTATATCTGATTTAGCCAATGATGTAAAATCTAATCAATACGTTGATACAATATCTGTCGCATTAATTGGAAGCTGTACAAATTCATCTTATGAAGATATGTCTCGAGCTGCAAGTTTAGCTGATCAAGCAAAATTAAAAGGCATTAGATCTAAAATTCCTTTACTAATCACACCTGGTTCAGAACAAATCCGTAGTACTATTGAAAGAGATGGACAAATGGATTCATTAAAGGAGATTGGAGCTACTGTATTAGCAAATGCATGTGGTCCATGTATAGGTCAATGGAAAAGACCTGAATTAGCAAATGATGCAAAAAATACAATTGTAACTACATTTAATCGAAATTTTCCAGGTCGTAATGATGGTCAAAGAAACACTTTTAATTTTATTGGTAGTCCTGAAATGATTATAGCACTTGCTCTAGCAGGTAGACTTTCATTTAATCCTCTTAAAGACGAATTGATTGCTGCAGATGGAACAAAATTCAAACTTGAACCACCTAAATCTGCACCAGAAGTTCCTGAAAATGGATTTATTATGCCTAAAGGAATTTTTATTTCACCTCCTGAAAATTCTAGTGACATTGAAGTGATAATTGATCCTAATAGTAAGAGACTTCAACGTTTAGAACCATTTTCAATTTGGGATGGAAAAGATTTTGAAGATATTCCAATAATTATTAAAGCAAAAGGAAAATGTACTACAGATCACATATCTCCTGCAGGTGCTTGGTTATCACTTAGAGGTCACATTGATAATCTAAGTGATAACATGCTCTTAGGTGCAGAAAATGCATTTAGCAATGAAATTGGTAAAGGTAAGAATCTCTTAAATGGTAAAATTGAATCTTTTTCAATAATTGCAAGACAGTATAAAGAAAAAGGAATCAAATGGATAATCATAGGTGATCACAATTATGGGGAGGGTAGTAGTAGGGAACATGCTGCCATGACTCCTAGATATTTGGGATGTGCAGCTGTTATTACAAAAAGTCTTGCCCGAATACATGAAACAAATCTCAAAAAGCAAGGAATTCTAGCATTGACTTTTAGTAATCCCGATGATTATAGCTTGATTCAAGAAGATGATAAAATTAGTTTGATTGGATTAAGTAATCTAGAACCCGAAAAACCAATCAGTTGTATCATTAAACATAATGATTCTACACAAGATGAAATTTCTCTTAATCATTCTTATAATAAATCTCAAATAAAATGGTTTAAAGCTGGATCCGCACTAAATGTTTTGAGAAATAAATAATATTTTACGTGGGGCCGACCGGAGTTGAACCGGCGACCTACGGGTCACTACAGCTCCAAACTTACATCATCCGTGAGTCAGTTTAGCTTAGTTTACCTTTGGAGCCCTTAGCGGTGATCTATCGTATACACTGTCGCCCTACCAGGCTAGGCTACGACCCCACGAACAAGAATGAAATGGACTTGAATTTTAAGTTATTTTAACCAAGATTTATTTGCGATTAACGTAGTTCTACAACCATTAAGATAAATCATGGTAAAGCCAATTATTTTATTAGCAGCAGCAATTCCTGCAATTCTTGCAATTTTAATTGCCATTCCATTGATCACAAAATCTGATATTCCATATTCTGCATCTAATCCAAACGATGTAATTGAAATTGAATATGCAAAATATCAATTTAAAAAAATATCTTTTGGAGTAACTGAAAGAATTGGAGCGGAAAAAACTGAAATTTTATTAATAAAAAATAATGGTGAAATAAAATACACTCTAACTGAAAATGGTTATCCAAAGCCAGAAATAAAATCTCAACTCGAGGTTCAAACTTTTCATAAATTAAAAGCACTCATTAAAGAAACTGGATTTATATCAATCCCGTCTGAATCATTTCCTATACGAGATAACGTTACTGATTTTCAAAAATCAAATATTAAAATCACTCTAAATGGAAGAACTAATCAAATTAATTGGCCAGAACAAAATGCTACTGATAAATTTATACCGCCAATAATTTTTATGGTACAATCTCAACTTGATGAAATCGCAGAGCAAATAAGTAAATAGATACAAATAACCTCTGATAGAACTCTGATTATGCTTCCACTTTCTGGAGAAAGAATTGATGCAAAAGGAATAATTAAAGATGAATTAGACTCTATGAATATTTTACGTGGTACATCTACTTTGAAACGTGGTTTTGCTCATATGCTAAAAAATGGTGTAATTATGGATGTAACTACAGTAGAACAAGCTCAAATTGCAGAAGAAGCTGGGGCTGTATCTGTTATGGTTTTGGATAAACTACCTTCTGATGTAAGAAAGGCAGGTGGAGTTGCACGAACAGCAAGTATCAGAATTATTGAAGATATTGCGGATTCAGTAACAATTCCAGTTATGGCGAAATGTAGAATAGGTCATGTCTATGAAGCTAAAATTCTTCAAGAAACCAATGTCGATATGATAGATGAATCAGAAGTTTTAACACCAGCTGATGAAACTCATCATATTTGGAAGTGGGATTTTACAACTCCGTTCGTTAATGGTGCAAGATCTTTATCTGAAGCACTAAGAAGAATTGAAGAAGGAGCTGCAATGATTCGAACTAAAGGGGAACCTGGTACCGGAAATGTTGCAGAAGCCGTTACTCATATTAAAAAAGTAAATGATGAATTAAGAATAATTAAATCAATTTATGATTCTGGTGATAATCAGGATCTAGTACGAATTGCAAGAGACTTCAAAGTATCTTATGATATTGTTAAAGAAACTGCAAAATTTGGAAGACTTCCAGTTGTTAATTTTGCTGCAGGTGGAATCGCAACACCTGCAGATGCTGCATATTTAATGTCACTTGGATGTGATGGGATATTTGTAGGATCTGGAATTTTTAATGCAAATGATGTCAAAGAAAGAGCAAGAGCCATAGTACTTGCAACTACTTTTTGGAATGAATCTGATAAAGTAAAAGAAGCCCAAAAAATGATTGATGAAAGACAATCCATACTGGGATTAGATGTTAAAACCTTAGAATTACGAATGCAAGAACGTGGAGATTCAGCATGAGTCTCACTGTTGGAGTTTTAGCAATTCAAGGGGATGCACATGAAAACATAACTTCTACTCAGATTGCATTAAAAGAATTAGGTATAGATGGTAAAGTTATAGGTGTAAAAACAACTGAAGATATTTCTAAACTTGATGGTCTGATAATTCCTGGAGGTGAAAGCACAACTATAGGTCAACTTTCTCTTGTAAATAGTTCACTCAAAATAATTAAAGAAAAAATTGAACGTGGAATGCCTGTATTGGGAATTTGTGCTGGCATGATTTTACTTTCAAAGTCAGTTAATGATCATGTTCTTGGAAAAACAAATCAACCACTTTTGAATTTACTTGACATAAAATTAGAACGAAATTCTTTTGGAAGACAAAAAGAATCATTTGAGGCAGAGATTTCTATGAATTCAATTAATATTCCAAAATTTAACGGTGTATTCATTAGAGCACCATCTGCATCTGATGTTGGTCCTGATGTAGAAATTTTAGCAAAATTTAATGAAAAAATAATAGCGGTAAAAAAAAATAATATTATTGCTGTTGCATTTCACCCCGAATTAATACAAGATGTTTCCTTACACAAATATTTTGTAAATTTAATAAAAAAATTTAAAACTAATTGAATTCAAAAAATTACTGATTTTTTAAATTAAGTCTGTTATTATAATTTAAATTTATTAATTTAGTAAATATTTTAATTTAATATTTTGGAATTAATTATAATCATTTATTAAAATTGTACATTTTAGGCTCAATTATCTAATAAATTATGCATTGATTTCAAGTCTTTTTTAAAAGATTCTAGATTTTCTGGAATTATCATTGTGATTGAATCTTTTAATGATAAATTTTTCGCCTTTTTTTCATTCCATACTTTTGTATTA
>Ga0208942_1000091_pt1 | contig 39168 bp, 44 predicted proteins | sample GreLakmeSU08MSRF_FD_187704 | JGI IMG/M metagenome (GOLD analysis project Ga0208942, IMG submission 187704) | Freshwater lentic microbial communities from great Laurentian Lakes, MI, USA - Great Lakes metaG SU08MSRF (SPAdes) | ecosystem: Environmental > Aquatic > Freshwater > Lake | place: Great... | reverse complement strand
ATAAAGTTGAAAAAATACCAAAATAAATTACATATCCTGTCGCAATAGTTATTGTTGTTGTAAAATGATCTTCATAATTTGATAATAATTGTGCAATAATTGCTGAAAGTGAGGCTGAAACAATAAAACAAATTATGAAATTTCTATTAATTTGGAATAACTGTTTATTCATTTTATTATTTTATTCACAATAAAATGTGTATTAATTAGTTTTAAATTTGTTAGGCCTGTTATAAAATTAAATTTATTTGATATGTGTATGAATTTAAAATACTAATCTTATATTATAATGAATTCTGTTAGGATTCGTCTGATAATTTCCATCTTGTAGTTTAAAGTTTATTAATATTCATTTTACAAACATTATATGTTATTTGGAGTTTTTGCAGTACATAGCCCTGAATCTTGTCCATTAAATAACAAAAATAGTAGACAAATTTTTCTAAATATGGAATCTAAAATTAAATCCAGCATGAAGAAATTTCAAATTATAAAAATTATTGGGTTTTACATGTCTGTACTTGAGCATGAGTGGATAATTATTTTGGATGCAAAAAGTGCACATGGTATTGAACAGCTTTGTATTTCTGTAGGTATTTCTTCTCTAAGTACTGTAAAAATTGTACCTATGAATGAATTTTCAGAAACTGTTAAAAAATTAAAGTTTGAAAAATAAATTCTATTTTTAATTTAGGTAATTGCAATTTTATATTTTATAATTAATTTTTGTGATTTTGATCTTTTATTGTCAAATTTTTCACATTTACATCCTCTTACAAGACATTTCCCTCAAAATGAATTGAATTATCATGATAGCCTAAATTTTATTGTGATAATTTAATCCATCTTAATCTTTTTTCATTCTTCTTTAATCTTGTTTATTAGACAATTATAATTATACATCATGATTACTCTATTTGTTGGCTAATCTCAAAAGTATTGGACATTTTTTTATTTTTATTGTAGGTGGAATTGTAGCAATTATTGTTGGCTCTTTTATGATTCGTGGAACTATGCATTTATGGGATAAACCTAATTCAGAAAAAAAATCTGATAAAAATAATGACTAAAAACAAGTATCTCTGATAAACAATGGACATGTTACATGATTCTTCAATAAGAAAATCTGTTGAAGATTACGTTAAATTAAGGATTAGAGATATTCCTTCTGAAATTAAACACACTTTTCCAAACGTTAAACAAGTTTGGAAATGTGAAAATCAACTAGATTTTTTATATGGATATTATGTTGGAAAAATTGAAGAAGGAACATTACATTATCTTTTAAAAGCAACACGCTCATCGGTATCTGGATCTATTGATACTTTTGAAATTAGAGAAATTATTGAAATGTATAGAACAGACCTAAAAAATTCAATTGAGAAAGCACTTTCTTAGTGAAGTAGAAATACTGCTTTAATCTAAATCTCTACATGGTTGGACCTCAAGATGGTGGATTTGGTTTTGATCAATCAAAAAAATATACCAGTGTTGATAACATTGATCTTGTATGTGTTCAATGTCAAGCAGGTCAACACAAAAAATGTCTGCTAAAATTAAAACAGCAACCTAATTGTGAATGTGAACATTGCTTAATTTATGGATGATTATTTTTTAAACATAAATTTTACATTTTTTAATTTTAGTTTGTTTTAGCCTCTGTAATAAATATTTGATTTATTTGTTTTAAGTAGATTAATTAGTATGTTTTTTTAAATTTAATAATTATGTCTAAAAATCAACAGATTATGGCCTGGATTGGAATTATTGGCGGCATTATAGGATTTTTCTTTTTTTCTATGGGTATTGTAGATTTTATGCGTTAAATTTAATTATTTTATTTCTCTTTATTGTTTAATTTCTCTTCAAGTTTTTTAAGTTCATTTTTTGTTTTTATGTGATCCGATCTTTCTTTTTCTAAAACCGATTGAATTATCTCTATTTCTTTTTCAACTCTAGTAATTTTTAGTTTTAATGATGCTACAACTGCACTTGCTGCTTCAATTATTCCTTTTGATTCTTTTTTATCTGTAATTTCTTTTTTATTAAATGTGAATATATCTGATTGAATTGTACTATCCGCATTTCTATTTTTTTCATCTTGTTTTATATTATATATTCTTAAATTAATTTGATCTAATTCATCTCGTGTCTGATTTTGTTGTGTTTGTATTTCTTGTAATGATAATTGTTCCTTTATTGTTTTTTCTTTAATTTGTTCATACTCTTTTGTAATTTTTTCAAATTCTTGTTTGAATTTTATAATATTTGATTCTACTTTATCTAATTCGTCAATTGCGTTTTTATTTTTACTCAATCTTTGATCTGCATCATTTATTTTTAATTTTATATCTTTGTACTCTAAATATGTTGTATCAAGTTCCATTTTTTTTTGGTTTGATTCTTTTTTTACTGCCATTAAATTACTTGTTGCAGTATCATATTCTTCTTTTACACTTTGTAGTTTTTTTGTAATATTCTCTATCTCCTCATGCCTTACTCTGAATTCTTTTTGTAAATTCTCTACCTCTATTTCTAGTGCCTCTTTGAGAACAAATTCTTCACTTTTTTTAGATACTTGATCTTCTATGGGTTCTTTCTTCTTTCCGAAAATTCCCATAATTCTTTACAAATTTTCCCAAAAGATGAATGTTTCTTAATTTGTTTTTTCTCTATTTCGAATAAACTTGAGATAAAATCCAACTCCGCCAATTACAATTCCTCCAATTAGTGAACTAATTCCTAATACTGGATTGCTTGGGTTTATGGTTGGTGCTAAAATTAACAATAATGCCCCCAATATTATCACTCCAAAACTACTACTGTTTTTTATTTTGTTATGCTCATTATGAACCATATTTGTTAAATATACTCTGATATCGTTTTGGCAACTTGCGCTCTTCCAATATCTGAAATGAGCGGTCCTATTTTTGGACCCCTTGAGGTGCCTAAAATTATTTGATATAATATTTTAAAGAAATCTTTTGGTTCCACTTTATTTGATTTAGCAATTTGATAAATTGTATTTTGAATATCTTCTGGTGCTTCTTCTGCATTTAGTGCTTCTACTAACAATTTTAATATTTTTTTTGCTGATTCATCCAATTCAATTTCAACTTTTTCTTGTTGATCAAATTCATCTGCAAAATTTCCTGCCAATGCTATTAATTTTTCTATCTGTGAATCTGAATTTTTGATTACTCCATAATCTATTAATTTTTTCATCACTCTTTCAATTCTATCCTCTTTAAACATTTTACATAACTCTACCAGTAATCTATAATTGATATGAATGCTAGATTCTTTTGGTGGATTTAATAAATTCACATATTCATAGAGTCCTTTTGATTTTATTAGTTTCGCTTGATTGTCTAATTTTATTTTTCCAAAATAGATGTCTTCTAATTCATTATATTCATTCATTAATGCTGGTATGTCTTCAAATCCTAATTCTCTTGCACCTGTAATTCTTTTGTAAAGTAATAGTAGAATTGATTTGGTACTTCCAAACTCTAACCATTTTTGTCCTGTAATTACATTGCCTAATGATTTTGAAATTTTCTTTCCACCTTTATCCAAAAACATTTCATATTTTACATGATGTGGATGTGGGAATTTTAAAATCTCATCTGATACCCAATCATTTACTTTAACAGAATCCATAATGTCTTTTCCGTATGCCTCAAATCTGATATCAAAAGCTGCCCATCTTGCAGCAAATTCTACTTTCCATGCAAGTTTTCCTAAATCCTTTGTAATGTCTGCTTCTCCATCATGACCACACCCTTTGATATTTTTTGAACCGATTTCTGTATCATGACACTTGTATCTGACTTTCTTCTCATTTGCTATGTACTCGAATGATTCTGCTGTATAGAGCCTATCACAATTTGAACAAACTGGAAAATATGGTAGAAATTTCTGATATTTTTCTTGACCTACTAACTCTGAAATTTTATCTCCTATCTGTGAACTATTTTGTAAAATTGTATGAATTTGATCTTGTAGTAATCCTTTCTGGTATGTGTCTTTTGCTCTTCTAAATTCATATTTAATTCCCATTTTATCTAGTCCGTCTAAAAGAATACTGCTCATATGCATTCCATATGATTCATGACATCCAAAAGGATCTGGAATTATTGAAACCGGTTTTGCTAAATGCTGTTCTAATGAATCTGGAAATCCTTCTGGGATTTTTCTTAACCCATCTAAATCATCTGAATATGCAATTAGTTCTGATTTATATCCAAAATTTTCTAGTGCTAGTTTTACTCCATATGCTCTAACGGCATCACCTAAACTCCCAATATGTGGTATTCCTGAAGCTCCAAGTCCACTTTCAACTCGTAACATTTGTGAATTTCTACCAAGAGATTTTTCACGTTCTAGTAATTCATGAGCTAACTTGTCTATCCATGTTCCTTTTCCAAATATTTCCTGCTCTGACATTTCTTAATCCTGATTCAATGATTTTGTCATGTATGGCCCATATAATGAATACCCTAATTTTTGATAATACTCTCTTGTTCCTACTGCACTGATAACCAATAGTTGTTTAGATTCAAATTCTTCTTTAGATATTCTTTCAGCTTCTTTCATTAAATTTTTCCCCAAACCTGAATGTTGTATTTGATTTTCTTGTTTTTCTCCTAATTTTAGCGATTTACCATAGACGTGTAATTCTCTCACAATGCATGAATCATATCCAATTTCTTTTCTATGTGCAAGATTACTTGGTTTTCTTAATCTTAAAAATCCATAGATTGAATCATTTGTATCTTCATATGACAAAAATATTTCATTTCCTCCGGATGATTCATAATTAATTCTGTTTAATTTTAAATCTCCATCGGGTGCCTTTTTGTTTGATAACCCTGCCTCCCTGCATCTTATGCATTTACATGAAATACCCTGTTTGCTCATATTTTGCTGTACTAGTTGTCTGAGATTACCTGATTTTGGTCCTGCAATAATCTCATTTGGCGTAATTTCTCTTTGAACTCTCATAATTCGAACCCATTTTGGAATATTTCTTTTTACTTCTGTTAGCACTCTGATCATATCTTGATCTGAATATGGAGTGTATTCCCCCCGTCTATATTCCTCATAAAGTGGAGTATTTTCTATAACTAGCGATGGATATATTTTCAACATATCTGGTCTAAGTTGTGAATCGTCAAACAATTTTTTAAAATCTGATATGTCTCCCTCTGGAGTCATTGTGGGGAGACCTGGCATCATATGTGCCACAATTTTATACCCTGCATCCTTTGAAATCTGAAACGATTCAATTACGTCATTGTAGTCATGTCCTCTGTTGACAATTTTGTATACCCTTTCTTGTAATGATTGCACTCCGATCTCTATTCTTGTAATTCCATAATCTAGCATTGCATCAATGTGTTTTTGTTTGCAGTAATCTGGTTTTGTTTCAATTGTAAATCCGACATTTCTTATTTTTGCGTGTTCATTATTGGATTTTGCCTCTTCCAAATTATTTGAATTAGTTCCATTTAGTGCATCATAGCAAGATTTGATAAAATTTTCTTGATAGTCTTTTGGCATGAATAGAAATGTTCCTCCAACAATTACTATTTCCATTTTTGATGGATCATGTCCATATGCAATTAGTTTTTCAATTTTTGTTGTGATTTGGAGTTTGGGATCGTATCCATTTTCAATGGCGTTAAGTGTTGATGGTTCCTTTCCGGTATAACTATTGGGAGAATTATATTCAATTCCACCAGGACAATATGTACATCTTCCATGTGGACATGCGTATGGTTTTGGCATTAATGCAATTATTGATACTCCTGATGCTGTTTTAATTGGTTTTTTCAGTAAAACTTTTTGTAATTTGGAAAAATCTGAATTTTTTGCCATTGAGAGAATCTCATGGTTTCTTGGAATTCTCACAAGTGCATATTTTGAACATATTTTTTTAATTTCATCCTTGACTTGTTTTTTAGTTGGCTCATTTACCGTTAGAAGATTTTGCATTATTTCTCCACATGCTTTTGAAAATATGGGCTCCAACTTGTTCATGAATATTCATATTGTATAGTACATAAATTCGTTAATCTGGTTTGTATTGTTATTTTTACATTTGAGCTGTTCAGATCAAAAAAGTGGAATCATTTAGGAAGTCATAGTATATCTTAAATTTAGTTCCTTTGTGAGTAAATCGTGCAAAACATAAAGAAAATTCTTGTTCCTATAGATGGCTCAAAAAATTCTATACGTGCACTTGAAATGGCAATATCAATTGCAAGACCTTTTGGGGCTACGATTACTGGCGCCTATTCAATTAACATACAGCCACATTCAGAATTTCAAGGAATAGGGTCTGTAAATAAAGAATGGAATAAGGAAATTAAAAAAATGATGGATGATGCCAAAATATTATCCAAACAAAATGGTATAGTCTTTAAAGAAAAACTGATGCGTGGAGATATAGGATATAATCTCATAAAATTGGCTCATGATAAAAAAGAAAAATTTACTCTAATTGTGATGGGGTCACGTGGAAGAAGTGCAATAAAAGAATTATTCTTGGGTAGTGTTTCAAATTATATCGTTCACTCATCGAAAATTCCAGTGTTAATCGTAAAGTAGTGATTAGAATTTTTCAAAAATACTAGTGGACTCATTCTATCTAACAGGAACGTCTGAATATTGCATTGCTCTAAAATCTACTGATCATTGAAGCGAATATGTTTTATTGATCTTTTCCTTTTGATTGTCCTAGATTCATTTTCTGTTCTTTTCTATATTCCATCTTTAACCAAATAGGAGTTATGATTGTTGTAGCAGCTACCATGATTACAATGGTTGAATATACATTTGAAGTAAGAACTCCTGTTGATATTCCCACTCCTGCTACAATCAACCCCACCTCTCCCCTTGAAATCATTCCAATTCCAACTCTCATTCCCTGTGTTTTACTTTTCAAAAAATACATTGCAGGTAATCCACATCCAAACAGCTTTGTTACAATTGCAAGTACTATGATAACTCCACTCAGAGCTAAAATTTCTAAATTAACTGCTCTGAGATCTACTTGTGCACCAATAATTGCAAAAAACAATGGAGCAAAAATTAATCCCATTTTTTCAATATAACTACGAATATTTTCAAATATTTTAGTAGCTGATAATGCCATTCCTACTGCAAATGCTCCCACGATTGGTGATAATCCTACTAATCCAGCTAACGCAGCAGCTCCAAAAAATGATGCTGTTGCAATTCCTTCTACACTGCCCTTTGCTTTCCATAATCTTGGAGTGATAATTTTTGGAATTACTAGTACAGCTACTACTAATATTATTGCAAAAAATCCTAACACTTGTAAAATTGTAATTGTTATATTCATGATGTCTATGTTCTCTATGCTTTCTACGTTTCCGGCCATTGATGAAACAACAGACAATATTGCAATTGCTAAAATATCATCAATTACAGCAGCTCCTATTATTAGACGTGCTTCAGGAGTTTTGATTTTACCAAATTCACTTAAAACTTGAATTGAAATTGCAATGCTTGTTGCTGTAAGTGCAGTTGCAATTAACATAGATTGTAACACATCAAAACCGAACATTTGAAAAACCATTAGACCAGCAAAAAATGGAACAACCACACCAACTGCAGCAACTGTGAATGCTGCTTTTCCTCCTTTGAGAAACTCTTTTGGTGTCATTTCTAATCCCGCCATAAACAAAATCACAAGCGCTCCAATTTCTCCAAGTATTTTTATCTCTTCGGTGATCTCCATCAATGACATTTCGTTATATATGAAAAATCCCCCTAACGCAAATGGTCCTATTATTATTCCAGCTAAAAGTTCCCCTAAAACTATTGGAAGTTTTAATCTTAGAAACAACTCTGCCATTAGTTTGGCAGCAAAAAGGAGTATTCCTACGCCTATTATTGTAGAAATAAAATTGATTTCTGTCATTTCTCTATTTTTAAATAAAATGTGCTCATATAAGGTAATTTTATGCTGAACATTTTTTCCACAATTGTCTTATCATGCAATTTTTATAGAATTTACAAAAACTCCTTTTTTAGATATAATTTGACCAATTTCCTGACTTGATATGTTGTATTTTTTAAATATTGTTTTTATTTTATCTACATGTTCTTTTGATGCTACAACACAAAATCCAACACCCATGTTAAATGTCTTGTACATTTCATCTGATTTCACACCTTGCTCTTCAATTAATTTCATTATTGGTGGAACTGTTGGTAGTGAATCTATGTCATATCCTATTTTTTTGAGACGAAGTAATTTTGTAAATGCTCCGCCTGTAATGTGTGCCAATCCATTTACTTTACATTTTTGAATTATTTCTAAAACCGGTTTTACATAAATTTCAGTGGGTATCAAAAGAGATTCTCCTATCATGCCAACTCCTTTTACTTTATCTTTTACAGAATATTTTGTCAAAAGTGCTTTTCTTGCTAGTGAATATCCGTTTGAATGCATCCCACTACTTTTTGCACCTATGATGATATCTCCAGATTTTATTTTATTTCCAAGCACCAAGTCTTTCTTTGAAACAATACCTACCACCATCCCTGCTAAATCAAATGAAAATCCTTTACCTGCAATAACATCGGGCATTATGGCTGTCTCCCCTCCCACAATCGGCATCGCTGATTTCTTTGCACCTTTTACCAATCCTTCTACAATTTCTTTGAAAATTCTTTGATCATTTTTGTTTGCAGCGATATAATCTACAAATGAAACCGGTGTCGCACCAATGCATATTATGTCATTTACATTCATTGCGACACAATCAATTCCAATTGTACTGTATTTTTTCATTAAATTTGCAATTACAACTTTAGTTCCTACTCCATCTGTGTGTGTGGCTAGTAATTTTCTACCCGGAATCTCTACAATTCCAGCATAATGTCCAAATCCATGCATGATTTTTGCCATTTTTTGAAGGCCATGTGTAGATTTAATCATCTTCCCTATTGCTGACTGACTTTGTTTAATTTCAGATATGTCTACCCCCGCATTTTTGTAGGTTAAGACCATAGTTTCATGCGTATTTGCTTTGAATAAAAGAATTTGCCTAGTTTTTTATTACATATACATACCTGAAAATTCTTCTCTATGCTCAACATATTTTTGAGATAGTTCATTAAATTCTGAATTGATTTTATCTTTTTCATTTTCTAAATTAGAAGTATCTATTTTTATTTCATAAAATCTATTTATGGCAGATATTAAAGTTGATGCAGCTGCCGTATCTGGTGCTGTTTTATTTGCTTTTGCAAGTAATGCTATACCTTGAATTTTTCTTATAATACATTCATTTAAAATTCCACCTGTAATTCCAGTAATCAATCCGCGTGGAATCATATTGATTTCTTTACACTCCATGATTCTTACCAAGTCTTCTCTTGCTGCACAGTATGCCTTGTTATCATGTTCATCACTTGCTATTCCGTCTAGAATCATAATTTCCTTTGAACCTATTTTATCTACCCAATCTAAAATGGCTGAAACAATATGATACAATCCTTCCATTTTTAATGTTATTTCACAAATTATTGCACATATTGTACCTTCTTTATTTGCATAAAATCTAAATGGATAACGCAACATACCTTTCATAAATACGGTTGTTGGTGGAAGATGTTTTGATCTCATTAATCCTATCTCATTCATTTTTAATTCATCAATAATGTGACTAATTGCAAGTGGTCCTACAAGACCTGCACCTACAAAACCTGCAAATATTATTGGACTGTTCAATTCTATTTTTTTTATTTCAAATACGCTTGCTTCTGGAAATTCTTCTTGCATTATTTACATGAACTTGTCTGTCTAATTACTTTTTTGAATAAACAAATTTAGCATAATTCTTCCTTTATCTGTTATCGAATAGATCATGTTTGATCCAACAGCTTGTTTTTGTACAAAGTTGTAATTTACACAAAAATGTAAATAATTTAGAAATGATTTTTTCATTCTTATTTTTGATTTTGAATATAGTTCTGAAAATGTCATAGAGTTTCCTTTGAGCTGATACAGTAATTTCAAAAGTGATAACGTGCTATAGTCTCGTGTTCTTGCCCTTACCGCATCTAGTACTTGTACGTCTCTTTTTATGATAAAGTCTTCAAATTGTTCTGCTACCTCAATTGGTATGTATGTTAATCTGGCTCGCATCATACCGTATTGTACCGTACATTACCATATTAATGTTGAACTTGAGCTTTATTGGTGCATCTGGATGGTTTTTTTACACTTGTTTTATGCCTAAAATACGATCTTAATAGTACCAATTTGTTTTTGTTTGAACTATACCTTTAATCTTGTCTTGGATTCTTGTATTTGAATTTGTTAATTTTGATTAATTCTGCATATGATCCAAATTTAGATAAATCTGAAATTTTATCCAATTCATCATCTGGTTCATAACCACTGTCATATTTTTTTAATATTTTGTAATGTGTATTTCTTTCTGCAGGTATTCTTCCAATCTCTCTTGACAGTCTCCTAATTTCTTTTGGTTTTATCAATTGACCATAATTAGAACCGGCAGATGTTGAAATACTTTCATTAATTAGCGTTCCTCCAAAATCATTGGCTCCCCACATCAACAATAATTGTGACATTTTTTGCCCTTCTTTTACCCATGACATTTGAATATTGTCTATGTAATTATTTAACATGATTCTTGCAATTGCATGTGTTAGTAATACTTCATTACCAGTTCCACCATGTTTTATCCCGTCATGTAATTGATGTTTATACATTGGAGCTTCAGTATGAATAAAATTGAGTGGGACAAATTCAGTAAATCCTCCTGTCTCTTTTTGAATCTCTCTAATTTTTACAATGTGATTGACTCGGTCTTCAGGTGTTTCTAAATGTCCAAACATCATAGTTGAAGTTGTATTGATTCCAAGGCTGTGAGCTGTTTTAATCACATCTATCCAATCTTTTACACTAATTCTTCCCGGTGAAATTTTATCTCTTAATTTTTGATCCAGTATTTCTGCAGCCGTTCCTGGTAAAGTGTCCACTCCTGATTCTTTGAGTCTTTTTAGATAATCTCTAATTGTTGTATTTGATCTTGTTGCTCCATAAAGAACCTCTTCTGGAGAAAAACCATGTATGTGAATATCTGGAATTTCTTTTTTAATTTCTCTACAAATATTTTCATACACATCCCCTTCCATATCTGGTGGAAGGCCTGCTTGAATGCAAACTTCGGTTGCACCTAATTGATATGCTTCTTTTGCACGTCTTACAATTTCTTCTGTTGGGAGGAAATACCCCTCCTCTTCTCTAAAATCTCTACTAAATGCACAAAAACCACATTGTTTGATGCAGACATTGGTAAAATTGATATTTCTGTTTACAACATATGTGACTGTATCACCAACACGTCTTTTTCTGATTTCATCTGCAACCAGCCCCACTAAATGAAAATCAATGCCTGCTGTATTGTATAGCCTTACTCCTTCTTTTGCTGTTACTTCTTTATCTGATAATGCATTGTTTAGAATTTCGGCAACAAAAGAATCTGAATTTTTAAGTAGTGAATCTATGTTATTACTCATTTCCAGTATATCTCACTAACTAACCCATATTCATCTTCAATATCTTTCATCTTATCTCTTAATTTTTTATCCAGAAAGGAAAAAAATTCTGGATATATTGGAAATCTACATTTTAATTCATATCCTGCATTTTTTGAGTTTTCTTCTATTTTTTCAATTTCTGGCCAAGAAAATTCTGGATTTACATAATCTGGCGTAATTGGTGACACTCCTCCCCAATCATTAATTCCTAAAGATAGAAATTCATGGTATGAATTTGGCGATAAATTAGGTGGAATTTGTATGTTCATTTTTGGCATGATTATTCTTGTTAATGCAACTACTGTTTTAAAATAATTTTGATTGGCTGGTGGAAAACTGTTCATTACAGTGTCCTGTTTTGGTTGAAAATTTTGTACAATCACTTCTTGTATATTTCCATATGTTTCATGTAATTCTCTTATTGTCAAAAGTGAATCTATGATTTCAATTGGTGTCTCTCCAATTCCAACAAGTACCCCCGTTGTCATTGGAATTTTTAATGAACCTGCATTTTCTAGTACTTCTAATCTCGCTTTAGGTATTTTACTTGTTGCTAAATAATGTGGCATTCCTTTTTTTGTAAGTCGTTCACTGGTATTTTCCAGCATTATGCCCATAGATACATTAGTTTTTTTCAATTCTTTTAATTCCTCTTTATTCAAATTTCCAGCATTTGTATGTGGAAATAATCCTGCCTCTATTGCTAATTCTGAGGCATGTATCAAATATTCTGCAGTAGATTTGAACCCATTTATTTTTAACCAATCTCGGGCTTCTTGGTATTTTTGTTCCGGTTGTTCTCCTGTGACAAATAAAGCTTCGACACATCTATTTTTTTTTGCAAGAATCAATAATTGTTTTATTTCTTGTTTAGACATCATTGACATTTTCTGCTCACTCGGCTCAGATTTGTATGTGCAATATGAACATGTATCTTTACATAAATTTATGATATTGAAAAATACTTTTTTGGAAAATGTCACCGTGTCTTTTTTAAACCCATCTCTTAATTTTTGGGATGTTAAAAATAATTCACTTGGATTATTTTGTGAATTTTCATAAATTTGTATTATTTCTTGTCTTGATAATTTTCTCTCTTCCAAAACTTTGTTTAAACTCTCAGAGTTTAACACAAGTTTGTTCAATGTTGTTTTGTTTATCTAGATCTATTTATGCTTGTATCGTGCTATTTACTAATTGGTCTTTCTTCTAAAATAATTGTAATATTTGTAGTTCGTCCATCTCTTAGAATTTCTAAATTCATTTCATCACCAATAGATTTTACTCTTTGTAAGTGAATTAAAATATCATCAATTTTTCTTACTTGCTTACCGTCTACAGATAATATGATATCTCCACCAATTTGATATTTTTCACCATCTACCTCTACCGTCTTATCTGATCCATGTATGCCAGCTTTATCTGCTGGGCTTTTATCAACTACTGTGATCACAAGAAATCCTACTGCATCTTTTAAATTTAAAACACCGGCGAGATCATGTTCTATATCTCTACCTGAAATACCCATCCAAGGATGCTCATATTTTCCAGTTTTTATTAAATTTGGAATTATTTTTGCTAATGTTTGTGATGATACTGCAAACCCTACTCCTGTATTTGTGCCAGTAGTTGTTTCTATTGCAGTATTTATTCCGACAACTTCCCCCCGCATATTTAATAGTGGGCCTCCAGAATTACCTGGATTAATTGCGGCGTCTGTTTGAATTACATCTGGAATGGAATATCCTGAACCTGATGGCAAAAGTCTATCTAATTGACTAATAATTCCTGAACTCATAGAGCCTGATAATCCAAATGGATTTCCAATCGCAGCAATTGATTCTCCAACTTTGAGATTAGATGAATCTCCCAATGATAGTGGTTGCAATATTTCTAAATCTGAATTAACTTTTATGATTCCGATATCTGTAAACACATCAAAACCAATTATCTCTGCACCATATGACCTACCATCAAGAAATGTGACATTCACTTTTTTTGCATCTTTTATTACATGAGCGTTTGTTATAATGTGTCCTTTTTTATCAAAAACAAAACCTGAACCAACTGCACCTGTTCCATTTCCTTTATCTATTTTTTGGACATTAATTCTTACTACACTAGGTTCTGCTTTTTCAAATATTTCAGTTAATGAGATATTTTTTGTATATTTTGGAATTGTTTCTATTACTGTACTTGGAATATGTTCTTCATTTTCAATAACTTCTAATTTTATTGGAACTATTGCTTGATCTTCTATATTTTCTGATTTGATTATACTTGATGGTAAAATTAACATTACTCCAAAAATAACTGCAACAATCACAGCTCCTATTATCCCGCCTGTTAGCATTGCTGATTTATCCATTTTAATTTAATTCTAAATTTTATATCTAAAAACATTGCTATATGTTTATGGAATTTTGAGCATGATCTTTGATGTGGTATTTTCTACCTCTCCACATTACTGTACTATTTGCTTTAAGTAATCCACTCAAAAAACCAAGCACCACGACTAAACCCCCAATGGGTGCAAATAATGCATCACTTAATCTCAAATGCAATAATTTTTTCACCTCGATAATGGCTCCGACGTAAATCAACATTGAAGCAATTATTGAAACTCCAAATATTATTGAAAATGAAGTTGTTTGAAATATGAATAAAGATGAATATGCTAAAAGTACAAATGGTACAAAAAGCAAAAAAAACACTGCAAAAAAACTACCTATTGCAATTTTTTTACTTTGCAAGTATAGTGGTACCATTAGTCTTTTGAGCGCATGCCATAACGTGCTTTTATCTCGTGCCCATACAGCTTCAATTAGATCATCTGCCCTGACCATTTTCATTTTATATCCTGACTCTTTTACTTTTTTTCCAAGTGCACCATCTTCAATAATTTCATATTTTACGCCTTCATGAGTTCCTACTGCTTGGTATGTTTTTTGTTTAATTATGAAAAAACTACCAAAGAAATATGCTGTTTTCTTTGAGGGATCATTTACTCGAATAGCTGAAAATCTTGAATGAAGAAATATTGAAATCATTGGTAATGTAATTCTTGTCCAAAAATCAATTGCAAGTAATTTTGGAATTGCCGATAATGCATCTAAATTAAAAGTAAGTAAATGTGATACTGCAAGTGAAATCACCTTTTGTGAATGTACCGTATCTGCATCAGTAAATAATAAAAGTTCACCTGTTGCTTTTTTGTATCCTTCCATACATGCCCAATTTTTCCCCATCCATCCATCTGGTTTTATTTGTGCCCTAACTACTATTATTTTTGAATTTGTTTTTGCATATTCTAAAATGATCTTTCCTGTTTGATCTTCTGATGAATCATCAATTACAATTATTTCATAATTTATGTAATCTTGATTAATTAAAGAATCTAAACATTTTCTAATAAATTTTTCCTCATTTCTTGCAGGTAGAATAATTGAAACTTTTGGATTTACATGTTCTTTTTTTTCAAATTTATCTAAATACGGCGTAAATCTTACTGAATCTATCAAAGATTTAATTAAAAATATCCACACCGCTGATATACAAATTAAAATTATAGCTAATGAATAATTAAAAATATCTAAAATTAACTCCATTATCTACTCTCTGCCTCTTCTCTAATTTTATCCAATGACTGTATTGTTCCATTTTCTATATGATTTTTTATTACAGATGTGAACATACTCATTATACCTGAAAGTTTGATATTCCAATTCACTTTGAGAATTGTTTTATTATCTTTGGTAAGAATACTGATAATTTTATTTCCGTCTATGATTCCTTTTGTAAATACTATTTCAATTTTTTCTTTTGGTAGTAATTTAATTTCCTGGATGCATTTTTGGTCTCTAAATGCAATAACTACCTCCCTTTTTACCACGTTTCCATTTTTTGATATATTTTTGACTTCTTTGGTCCCTTTCCAAAATTTTGGCTCATTATCCAAATCTGATACTATTTCCCAAACTTTGTCTACTGATGCATTGATTTCTACAAATACTTCAATTTCTGCCATGTCTGTTACTCGCTAATTCCGCATTAAATATATTAGATTCATGTATGTTGAGAATTAGATTGTGACGGGCAACATGCCTAAAATCCAGAACAGTAACTCCAGTTCTAACGGCAATTGCCAAACTTTCGTCACAATCAATTTAATTAAAGAAATAAAACCATCACGATATATGACAAAAATTGGAACCTTTGATGGGGCAGGATTTTGGAAAAATGCATATGCGCATCAACGCTCAAAATTACTAAAAATTGTACATGTGCCTGATGATCAACTAGTTAATTTAGTTAACAAAAAATATGTTGAACTCCCTGCAGCTTTAAAATATGAAATTGAAACAAGTGGTATAGATAAAAAAGTTCTATTGTAAAATTTCGAAATTTATTTTAAGCCGGTAAATCACAAATTCTTATGTCTAATATCTCATATGATGATTTTGCAAAATTGGATATTCGTGTAGCAAAAATTATTTCAACTGAGCCAATTCCAGGTAAAACCAAAATAATTAAAGGTGTAATTGATATTGGTAATGAGCAAAGAAATGTGATTATCGGCGGTGCACAATATTATAACTCTGAAGATATTGTTGGAAAAATTGTAATTGTAATTATAAATTTGGAATCAAAAATAATAGCCGGTGTTGAATCAAATGCAATGTTATTAGCAGCTGATGTTGATGATAAACCATTTTGGTTAACCGTAAATGAAGATATTCCTTTAGGAAGTCACATAAAATAATCAAAAATTATGTGTACTAATTATTAAAATTATCTTGCTAAATCCAATTTGCTTTAAACGTATATCTCTTCCAAAATTATGTGCACTATTTTATTTGATTGATGTTTTACAATGGTTTTTTTACAATTCCCTTGAATTTTATATCTATATTTTTGATGATACGATCCCAAAGTTTTTACATCTTTACCACAAAAAACAATTTTGAGAATTATCTAAATGGATCTTTATCTAGACATATTTTTGTAATTTAATTTAGATTTTTTTATTAATTAAAGCCAAATATGTCGTTTTTTGTATCTACCTTTGAGCTTTATTTCTGCCGTGTTCTAGTTAATTATTACAAAAAACTGATTTAATTTATACGAATCTAATAATTTTCTAATTTAAAGATATTGCGCCCTCTTCAATTTTTTGATTATGCGAATGATTTAATTTAGATTCATTAAACTATGAATTATTGGATTTTTCAAATATAGATTTTGATAAATTGTTTGGATCAAGTGATCAAACAGATCCAATTATGATGTTAATTTGGATTCTTCCAATCATTATTTTTGTTTTCTATGGTCAAAGAATCCAATTGGCGATTACATTAGGTGAAATAAAAAAAGGTATTAAAAAACTAGAAGGATATAAAACAAATTCCAGAAATGAATTAATTGAATTTGTGAAAATAAATATGAATCTTGAATATGATCCATCTAAAAAAATTGATAAATTTTTAGATTATTTTACTATAATGCCTGTTGATATGGATCCAAATGGGATCATTGCCAAAGTAAGACATATTGTAAGAGGTAGAGAAGATTATTCAAGAGAACACATCAAATCATTGTCTCCACAAACAAGTAATTTGGAACTGAGTAAAATTCAAACATTACTTGAAATTGCTAGTTCATTACAAATGATCTACAAAGTAATTAATCATCTTTTCTTGACTGCAAAAAAACATAATAATTATCCATTAATTTTACCACTCCAAATGATTTTACCTTTAATCATAGAAGAGGCAGAAGCTATGAGCAAGGCTATTCCTGGTTTTAAAATGGCTCAACCAATAGGTGATGGAATTGGTCCAATGGTTGTAGGTAAAATGATGCTTGATACTAAAAAAGAATCAATTGCTTTTCAAACTGTTTTTAGTGAGACCATGTATGATGGCCGAAAATTATTTTTATTAAAAGCTGAAGGTCCTAATTCTACAGTTGGTAGACCTGGAGATGCTCTTGAATCAATTGTTTTTAAAAGTAAACCCGATTTTATAATAATGGTTGATGCTGCATTAAAAATGGAAGGTGAAGAATCGGCATCTATTGCACAAGGATTTGGTGCTGCAATAGGTGGAATTGGAATTGAACGATTTCAAATTGAAGATATTGCAACAAAAAATAACATTCCTATTTTTTCAATTATTGTTAAACAATCTGTTAAAGAGGCAATTACTCTTATGACTAAAGAAATTGCAGATCAGGCAGTTAATGTACGCCTACAAATATATGAAATGATTCATGAAAACACAAAAATTGGTCAGACTGTTTTGTTGATTGGGGTAGGAAATACCGTTGGAGTGCAACAGTAATGTTTTCAAAAGAAAAAATTATTTTAGCATACACTATAGAAAAATGTAATAAATGTAATTTAGAACGTAAAAGAAAATTCAAGCAAGGCGATTATCTTTTTGCTTTGACATTAAAATGTGATTCTTGTGATGGAATTACTATGATAGATAAAATTTTTGGCGAGACTATAAAGTAGTAACTGTTACTCCCAATTCATTTGGAATAAATGTATGTTCTGCCTGAGCTACAGGTTGCTCGTTTATCTCTACTAATATTGGATATGCTTGAACTGATTTTTTATTAATTAACTGTTCTAATAATTCTCTAGCTTTTTTTTCTTCCCAATCTTTTGTAATCCATCTTAGTGCAAATGGTAACATGTTGAATTTTTCCCAGATATATTCCAGCAATTTATCTGCCTCATCATTTTTTGTTTTTTTTCTAGAATTTAATGCAAATATGTTTTTTATCTTCCCATTTCTTACAAATCCGCCAGCCTTTTCTGTAGTCACAAATGGTTCACATGCATAAGCTGTATTTTCTGCTAAAGTGAATCCTCCAATTGACCAAATATTTGGAATAGATCTTCCTGCATGTATTGTATATTGTTCTAAAGAATGACCACTAAGATTTGCAATTGGTTTGAATCCATGTTGTTTTATTGTTTTTTCTATTATTCGACCAACATCACTTGCTTTAACTCCAATCTTTATCATGGACATTGCATTGCTTAACGCTTCTTCTGCTGTTTGAATTAATCCATTCAATTGACCATCATTACAAATGGTAACTGCTGTATCTGCAATGTATCCATTAATTTGAACACCAAGATCAATTTTAACTAAATCTGAATCTAAAATTATGATTGGATCATTTGGTTCTGCTGTATAGTGAGCAGCTATTTCATTAACACTTACATTCACTGGAAATGCACATTTGCCTCCACGTTTTTTAATTTCATTTTCTACATCCTCACAAATCTCATAAATTGTTTTTCCAACACAGTTTCTCTTTCTGACTAATTCTCTTACTTCTGTAGCAATTTTACCTGCTTTGATATAATCCTCTAATTGCACCGTTTTACTGTTCTTTTAATTGCCTTTAAAATCATTATCTGTCAAGCTTAAATTGGGCGGCTTTTAGGATTTACTGGGATCGTGGTCTAGCTTGGTATGATTCTGCGTTTGGGACGCAGAGATCGCGTGTTCAAATCACGTCGATCCCATCACTAATCATTATCTTATTTAACAATTAACGTCCTTCATTTGTTGCCGAGTGATGAGGAAGAGTTAGAGTAATGACTTTGATATGAAGTAAAATTAATCGTTCTGAGCTCCGGCATGTTTTTATCAATTACGTATAATTTTACTTCAATTGAACTTTGAAAAACGAGATATCCTACTCATTGTGGGTCTTTTACTTTTTATGATTGGATTAATTCCATTTATGGCGCCAATTTTTGCTGCCATAATTGTTATTGCACTCTATCTTGGAATCAAATTCTATGCTGGATTTAAAAGAAAATCTATCCAAAAAGAGGTAGGTGAAGGCATTTGTGCTGAATGTGGCTCTAAAATATCTGATCAAAAATGTCCAAACTGCGAGTCTGCGAACGAATAATTTCTCCGAATAGCTTAAAAGCATAAAAATCCCTTTTTTAGATGATTTTGAGATGTATGACTTAACAATAATGTCAATTTTTCCTCAATCTTATTCTAAAATGAGGCTCTTAGGCATTCAATATAGGCAAACACAATGAAAACTATCTTAATTTTATTTTCAGTTCTGATTCTTTATGGGTTGTCTGTCAGTGCAAATGCTCAATCCACGGAATCTGACACTGCACATGTTGTAATCAATGAAATTGAAATAAACCCTCCTGGTGATGATACAAAACTTATCGGAGAATGGATTGAATTGTACAATCCAACTGATTCAAAAATTGATATCAGTGGTTGGAAAATTGCATCAACTTCAGCAATGAAAAAAACATTGATTATCCCAACAGGTACTTTTATTGCCCCTGGAAAATTTACTACATTCTTTTATCAAAATTTTTGGTTTACTGATACCAATGATTCAATTGAATTAAAAGATAAAAATGGACTAGTTGTAGATAAAACTCCTTTATTCAATGATATGAAAAATGATTTTAATTCATGGCAAAGAATTCAAGATGGACATGATCTTAATAGTGCATCTGATTGGAAATTTGCAATTACTACAGCTGGCACTTCAAATGGAAAATTAATTTCTGCTGAGCAAAAAGATACAGTTCGCATATCTATATCTGCAAATAAGTTTTCATATCTTTTTGATGAAATAGCCACCATTCAGGGTAATGTGTCAAAATCGGTGTTTGTCATGTCTCCGTCATTTCATGCCGATAAAATAATTGTAAAAATATCCAGTTCTAATTATGAGAAAATTATTTATCTTTATCCTGATCTTAATTTGAATTATAAAACTAGTTTAAATCTACAAAAAGTAATTGGAATTAAAGAAGGATCTTACACTGTTTCAGCAACTTATGGTGATGCCACATCTGAAACTAGTTTTTCTGTAGGTGATAAAATCCCTGTAGATAATATGCAAAAAGTGCAAGCGTTGGGCTTATCTACTGATAAAGTAAATTATCTCCCTGGCGATACTGTAAATATTACAGGGTCTATCAGTGTAATCATTCCACTTGAAAGCGTAAAATTCAGTGTAGTAAATCCTGGTGGTAAAGTTATTTCTTCAGGTAATTTGTATCCTGTAAATGGAAAATTTTCTACAACTTTGTTTCTTAATACTGTAAATCCTGTTTATGGGAAATATCAAATAATTGGCGATTATGCAAATGATTCAATACTAGCATCTTTTGAAATCATCAAAGATATTAAGGAACTAACACCGATATCGCTTTCTACAGATAAACAAGCATATGCATTAGGTGATACTGTGACAATTTCTGGCAGATTGAATAAACAGTGGGTCAAGTCTATGGATCTGGAAATTATTCAAACCAAAAACAATGCAATCGGTGCTGATTCTACAGGTTCTAGAATTAATCTTATTCCCGGCAGTGATTCTGGATTTAAAATTTTAGATATGGTCAAAATATCTGGCAATGGGGCATTTACATATTCTTTCAAAATTCCAGATAATCAATTACGATTGGGTGATTACAAAATTTCTGTTTCTCAACATCTTGGTTCTGCTTCTCTAATTATTCACGCTGTAGCAAATACCACTTCATATGTTTCAAGTACGGAATCTCTGTCACTTTCTACAGAAAAGGCAATTTATGATTTGAATGAATCTCTTACTATTGATGGTTTTATTGCAAATCTTTCAACTTATCCAGAATTTTTAACTGCATTTGTAAATGTTTCAATAACTGATAAAAATGGTAAATTACTGGAAATTACCTCATCAGCAAAATCAGGTAGTAAAGGTAATACTTCAGTAGGATATGATTTTACTTCTAAACCTGATTCTTCTGGTAGATTTTCAATACAAACAAAAATTGATCAAAAAATTTTCACCGAAGGAACTTACAAAATTAAAGCCAAATACAGTGGATTGACAAAAACTATTTCTATTGAGGTAGTTGATCCTTTGAAGTCAAGTGCTAATTCATCACTTACCTTGAATAAAACTGTCTTTGGATTAAATGAAAATGTCGTTTTAACTGGACTTGTACCTAGATCTGGTGATAATTCTGTAAATGTTTCACTTACAAAACCTGATGGTAGTAGATTTGATTCTGGTGCATTAATTGAAAACCAACATTTTTCATGGTCATGGACTACCCCATTGAGCGAAAAACCATTATCTGAAAAATCAGATGATCGTCACACTCTAAAAACCAATTATGGTGTTTACAAAATTCATGTATTTAGCACTTCTAATGTAAAAGACTTTTTCTTCAAAGTATCTGCAGATCCGATACATGATTCTTTATCATTGGCTCCATTGTATGTTTCAACTGAAAAATCTCTATACAAGGCTGGAGAAAAATTAAAAGTAATTGGAAATATATTTGAAAAAGAAAAAGGATCTGATAGTTCAGTGGGAAACATGCCTACTAGAATCACAATACAAGTATTGGATACCAAAGCACCATTTAAAAAAATTCACGAAGCATTTGTTTATCCTAACGGCGTTGGATACTTTCAAAGCTTGTTTGAATTACCTCTCACTATATTTACTCAAGGTGATTACAAAGTAACTGCATCATATTCTGGCAAGCATAGCACATCTATCTTTACTGTTGCAAATGAACTTTCTTTAGATTCTAGTAAAAAATTATCTTTGTTACTTGACACTGATAAATCTGAATATTATCCTGGTGATACTGTGACTGTATCAGGTAAGCCAAGTAAGATAATTTATCTTGAACAATTTGATATTACTGTGATAAAGAAACTGGATGGTCAAATAACATGCGGCTCTTATTACTGTGGTAAAAACTTGGGCCCTGTAACTACTATATTGCCAAGTTATTCTGGTTCATTCTCACATCAGATTAAATTATCTGATGCATCTTCAAGTCTAGGTTCATACGAAATTAGTGTTAATGCTGGATTTGAAACAAAATCTTTAGTGTTTAATGTAGTTGAAAAACCAATTGTTGTAGAATCTGAAAAATCACCATTAACTGTAATTGAAAAATTTAATCGCATTTTAGATAATAAAATTTTAATTATTACAGAAACAAAAAGTTTAGATGGAAAAAATGTATCTCCACGTGTAATTTCTGGCTCATTACTTACTACAAAATTAGATCAATCCAGTGTCAATCTAAGAGTTACTTCTGAATCCGGAATATGTGTTATTGGTCCTGAGCAAAATTGTCTTGTAAAAAATTCTACTAAACAACCAAGTCAAATTTATCAAATTGTCTCTGTAGATGGAATTAATCTTAAAGTAAAATACACTGGTTCAGATGTATATCTTGAGAAATTTGATATTCTTCCAGAATCCACTTCAGACTTTTTACCAAATACAAATTGGCGCGTAGATGTGATTAAAGATGATCAGGCATCTAGATTTTATTATACAATTAATTATAAAATACTAGAGTAAGTCCAAAATACCGGCCGCGGTTATAATTTATTTAATGAATCTTCAAGTTTTGATGTTTTATCAAGATGATCCAAAAAAATGTACCGCGGCAAAAATGGTAAAATTTGGAATTGCAAAAAATATCAAAAAAATAGGAAATAAAGGACTTGTTTTAGATCCATTTTCTGAAAAAACTCTTTTACCTAAAGATAAATCCCTGATCAATTCTATTGTTGGAATTGACTGTTCATGGAATTTAGTAGATCAAGCATTTTCTGAAAAATTCAGTGGTATCAAAAGAAAATTACCTCCACTGTTTGCTGGCAATCCAGTCAATTACTCGAAACTCAATAAACTTACTACTGCTGAAGCATTATCTGCATCATTATTTATTCTCGGTTTTAGAGATCAAGCATTTGCGATACTTGATAAATTCAAGTGGGGTCACACTTTTTATGAATTAAATCAAAACCTCTTGGAGGAATACTGTAAATTGGAATCCGAAGATCAAATTAATATCATTTTACAAGAATATGGTATTTCTGATTAACTATCTATTTTCTTTTCTTAATGTATATCACAATAATCGCGATAATTATTAAAATTAAGATTATCCAAATTGGTTCAAAAGAATTATTTTTATTAAATTCTATGTTATCTTGATCCATTTTTGGTATGGTGACATTACTATCAAGTATTAGAAAACTAGTAGAATAATAATCTGGTTTTAACACAACATTTGAAATAGCAAAAATTTTTAAATCTTTTGAACCTTTATCTAGTTTATTTATTTTTTCACTTGGAATTATTATTGTAGTAAAATTTTTATCAACACTGATCAATTCTGATAGCGTGGAATTTCCATTATTACCACTCAAAAAATACATAATTGAATCTGTATTTGAGGTTTCAATATTTATCTTTAAATCAATTCCTTTTTTAATAATATCTGGAGCATCAATATTTGTTATTTTTGGTAATTTTGTTTTTTCAAATTCTGACCAGTGTCCTAATTTGAAAGGATATGAATTGTCTTCAAATGCATTTAGTGTAATAGTTCTAGATTCAGGCGAATATGTATCAAGATAAAATGGTCCATTACTAATTACTGCATGATTGTGAGTCTTAATCCATTTTGAAGATGAAGTATATCTATCGTCAAAATACTTGGAATTTGTATTAAGTCCTTCCAGTGATTTTGGAATGTATTTTTTTCCAGTAAATTCATTCAAATAATTTTGAATCATTTGAGCGTCTTTTGGAACTATTAATGAAATCCAACTGACATTTTTATTTATTGCCCCTGATTTTGAAAATGATGCTTTTCCATCTAGCACTGATTGTTCCATTGCGACAGAAATTTCCCATGGAACTGAACTCCAAAGTGCTGCCCAATCTGCAATTTCTGCCTCATCAAAGTGCCAATAATTTACGTAAACATCGATGGTATTCTCATCAATTGGTTTGATTCCAATTATCGTTTGAATCATTTGAGATGCAATTGGTGTAAATTCAGTATCAAATGTTTTGTCATTTTCATCTGTTTTTGTTCCCCACTCCATTGTAAAATACAATGATTGTAAAATATCATACATATCCATTTTTTGTCCATTATGCCAATTGCTAAATTTAAAATCAAATCTGACTTTGCTTGTTGCTAGAGTTCCAACTGGTACTTTTTTCCATACATGTTTCACCGGATCCCAAATCATTGCATCTTCTGGCAAATTTAATTTTCCGCTTGGGCCTGCAGTTTCTACGTTCCAATCTGCTCTAACTGGTATTGTTTTTCCTGTAAATGGATGCTTGAAAGTAATTGGATCTGAAATCAATCCCCAAATTTGTCTGCTATACACATCATTTAGTCCCATTACAGGATTCCATGCTCCTTGATAAATTTGCTTTATTCCTATTGCTAAATCTTTATGATTGCTTTTAGAATTAATTGCTGTAAATCTACTTGGAATGCCTGCTCCCAAGTCATTAACCATTCCCTCCATTTTTTCATTTGCTACATATTGATCAATTTTACTTGCTAAAAAAATTCTAACTGATTGATCAACTCCAATGTTGATTGCATCTTGAATTAATTGTACTCGTTGCTCTTCTGATTCAAATGTCCCGCTGTAAATTTTTTGTGTAATAGAATCCAAGTGTTCATTTTTATAATTCCAATATGCTGGATTGTTGAATCCTGGCATGTTTGAAAACCACGGTGAATACATTTGTGATAATCCTACTGAATCATATTTTACAAACGCTGATCTTCCCCAACCTTCGGTGTATAAACTCCATTTCATTTCTGACGGGTTTGAGCCGTACACAACAACATAAGCTTTATTCAAATCACCATAATCTTTTTTTACAGTAAATCCAATTTTTTGTAAATCTGATGCTAAAATTTCTCCAATGGATTTTCTTACTGGATCATCACTTCTAATGAAAATTGTAATCTGAATTGGCTCATGATTTATTTCCCATAATCCATTTAATTTTATTGCGCCTTTTTCTTTTAATGCATTTGAAATTATTTCTTCTGCCAATGCTGGATTATGTCTAAAATTAAATGTCTCTAACTGTTTGATTATTGTCAGATATTCTGGATCTGACGGACCATAATACGTAATTATTGAAGAACCGTAACCTCCAAGTAAATTATTTACAATTAATTTTCTATCTACTAGATAGTTTAAGGCAAATCTTACCTCTTTTATTGAAAATGGATTGAATTGATTTGATTCTGCTGGATTTACCAGTATGCTGTAAGAACCCCCAGTTGATTCAAATACCTTTAATCCTTCACGTGATTTCTTATTTTCTAATCTATCTGAGGAAATTCTATCGTAATACATGTCTAAATTTCCATTTCTTACTTCTTCAAGTGCTGTATTTTCATCCAAATACTGAATAAATTTGATTGAATCAAAAAATGTATTTTTTTCTGCAAATGAATAATTACACATTAGCGATGCTCCTAGAATAGCTAGCGTCAATACTAGCACGAATTTCATAAACGTTATTTGCTTTAGTTGTAATAAAACCTATTTCGTATTTTTTTCTTTTATATCATCTTAAAACCTATATCATCTTAATTTTCAAAGTAATTTAATATGAAATTTACACAGACAATGATATCTGGCTTAAATGGAATTGTCTCTGGAGGTATATCTGTTGAAGATTTTACTGCAATTACAAAAATAAATACTATTGATTCACAAAAAATTCTAGATACATACATTCAAAATGAAATTGGAAAAAAAGAAGAAAATAAATATTATTTTGAAGATGGTGATAAACTCAAAGCTGCGGTTGAATTAATAAAAAATGGCGCTCCTTTGGATGAAATATCTATTATACTAAATTGGAGAGATTTTGAGGGACTGGTTGCTGAAATTTTATATTCAAAAAATTTTGCAATAATTAAAAATTTAATTCTTACCAAACCTAGAATGGAAATTGATGTCGTTGGAATACGATTAGGCATTGCATTACTCATTGACTGTAAACATTGGAAACGTTACAGTGCATCTACATTGTCAATGGCAGTGAGAAAACAGATTGCTAGAACTCAACATTATATCTCAAAAACTCAGGGGGCAATTGCGTTACCTGTGATTGTGACTTTATACCATGATAAGATAGATTTCATAGATAAAGTGCCAATAGTTCCAATTTTTCAGTTTTCATCATTTGTTGATGAATTTTATGGAAATCTTGATCAAATGAATGCTATAGGAATAAAGTAATTATGAATAATGTGACACTTCCAATCATAAACACTTTAGTTAATTTCAGTGATTTATCTAACGCCTTTGAATAATCTTCGTATATTCCCTGACCCATAATTTTTACATCTGCTTCATTTTCTAAAATTTCAAATTTGGCTGAGGTCATTTTTGATTCGGCATTATTTGCAATTTCTAAAAACCATTTAGTTAATTTCTCTACATTTGTAATTAATCCCAATTGGTAGTACCCATTTCTATTTCTAGCTTTGACTGGGGCATAATGTGTATCTGAAGTACAAATTTCCAATAATTGACATTCTTTATCTGCAAAATTTTTTACGATTTTCTCTCTTACACCGTTTTCCATATTATTTGCATCTGCCCACCCTAGAAAGAATTTTTTATTATTAATTTTTAGACATATTATTCCTAGACCTCCCATCCCTAAATCCTCTGTCCATACATCCATATTTTCTGAATTAGCATATCCAAATTCTATACTGTAACTCTCTTTTGTGATTAATGAATCCAAACAAGATTTTGCTGCTTTTAACATGTCTTCTCCGTCCTCTTTTGAAATTTCCTGTCCCATGGCATTATGGCAATCTACAATCAATATTCTTTTAAAATTTCTATTTTTAGCATATTGTTCAATTTCTTTTTTCATATAATTTGGAATATCTTCCATACCATGTGGCGATAACGAAAGAAACAACAGTGGATTATTTCCAAAAAGTAAACCTGTTACTCTAGCTTTGTTTATTTGCACAGTTACAGGCTCTGTACATGTGGCTCCCTCTTCTTTTATTGTACTTTTGTCTATATTGTTTAAATAATTTTCAACTTCATTTTTTGATGGAAGATTTAATGAATGATCTGAAATACTATGCATAATCATTGCTGATGAATCTAGATTTTTGTAAATTAAATACGGAATGTTGCTTCCGCCTACTGGATGATATGGTCCAGGGTGAATTTCAGGTATAACCATTCTAAATTCCGTAGTCCCATTTGATGAACAAAGTCTTATTTGAGATGTTGAAACTTTGGTTTTATACGAACGTTTTTCTATGATTTCTTCAGCTTCTGTAAAATCATTTCCCTGTGATGCCAAATATGCTTGAATTGTTTTATGTGTACTTTCCATACCTGGTCTTCCAGCCCTATCTGTTAATAGAGACCATGCACTAGCAATTATCAAAAATGTTGCCCCTAATCCAACCACTAATGGATTTGTTAACATTGAATTCCACATTTCATAAGGAATCATGACTAAAAACATGGCAAGTGGTTGAACCATACAAATAGCCCACGCTTTTTTTATGGTTGCACCTAATGTTGTAGTAAAAATTCCAATTCTAAAACTAGCAAACAGAAACATACCATATGTTACAAAAAACAATGATATCTCCTTTGATAATACTACACTTGCAAGTAGACCCATTAGTAATATTGCAACCCATAACATATTTCCAAACAAAGATGCATGTAGTGATTTTGAATATTCTTTTTTTCTTGTAAATTGTGTATCTATTAATTGAGTTAATGCTAATACCCCAACTACCATTGGAATTCTAAACAAAATTTCGTTTGAGCCTAAATATGCTAAATACACTATGGTTGTAATCACACCTGCAATTATCAGTGATCCTACAAGAGAAAAATAATGTGAAGATGGATTGATTAAAGTGAGTGAAAATCTATTATGTATATTAGAAACATCATCTGACGATTTTTCCATGTCCAATCACGGAGCTAAAAATATGTCAATTAACCATGAAACTACAATTAAGCTGATTGGAACTGAAACTACTATTTTTGGGTCGATTTTAAATCCCTTAGTCTCATCTTCAAAGAATCGCATGAGACCTCCACTTGATGCTGGTAGTGGTGCTCCTTTCTTTTTATCTGCCATTGTTACATTTCAAAGTCTAAATTTTGACATAAATACTTTATTGTTGTTTTTTTAGTTTTTCAATTGTTTCTATGAGGGAATTAATTGTTTTTAGAATTTCTTGCTGTTTTTCATGATTTGATTCCATCTCCAGTTCTTTGGATAATTCGGATAATTTCCCTTCCAATGTTATTTCTATTTCTGATTTTTTTAATTCATTTTTAACTTTAATTGGGATTTCTTTTTTTTCAGGTTCTCTGCCACATTTGATACATAATGCAAGACCATTCTTGATTACTCTTACGCCAGAACAATACGGACATGGCTCACTTAGCAAAGTTGCCCCTTGCAGCAACATCTCCACTGCTTTTTTTGTAAGATCTTTTGACATATTTTTAGATATGATTTCTAACTAAAAAATACCATTAATTTCTGTCTTAATTTATAGCTCAAAGAAGGCTTAATAGTGCGTAAAATAGATTTTATTAGAACGTATGGCAGTAATTTGTAGTGTTTGTGGTCTTCCTGAAGATCTCTGCGCTTGTGGCGAACTTGCTAAAGATAGTACAAAAATTATAATTCGTTTAGAAACCAGACGATTCAAGAAAAAGGGTACTATGATTGAAGGATTGGATCCTAAATTAAATAATTTAGAAACGGTTGCAAAAGAATTAAAAAATAAATATGCTTGTGGTGGAACTGCAAAAGATGGTTACATATTTCTTCAAGGCGATCATAGAGACACAATTAAAGACACATTGATTCATTTAGGATTTCCTGAATCAAGTATCGAGCTTCATTAGAACTACATTGCAAGTTCCAGATAAAATTCTTAAAATTTTAGTAATTCCTCATTTTGCACTTTTATCTTTCATATTTGGTATGATGCTTTTGGCGTTTCCATTTGGAGTATATGTCGTATTTCATACTGATATTGGAACTGATATTAATTTTCAATACCCTTTAAACGATCTTGATATTTTTAAAAAAACAAATTTTCAAATTCCATTTGATCTTGTACTAGGAGATGCATTTATTGTTCTATGGTGCATCTATGTCATTCTATTTTCAATTGCTATGATTGGTCCTGATAAAGATTTTTTTAAAATAATAACTAGTAATTTTAATCATGAAAAATTAGATTCAAAATTAGATTCAAAATTAAACTATATGATTATAATTACAAAATGGTTTTCAATTTTGATTTTTATCTCTATAATGATTGATTTTATTCAACAGCAATTTGGAATAATTACCATTGCTCCCACATCTGAAAATAATTTAATTCAATTTTTGTATGTGAGCATATCTCCACTCGTTGAAGAATTTGGATTTCGTATAATTTTAATAGGTTTACCTTTATTTGCATTTTACTCACACAAGTTATCTGTAAAACATTTTTTTAATTCACTTTGGAATCCAAATTGCAATTTGGTAATTTATGATTTGAGAAAAACCATGGTTTTAATTATTTTAGTCGGTATCTTTTTTGGGTTGGCACATATTATGAGTAGTGAGTCTTGGAGCGGAGGAAAATTTGCACAAGCAACTGCAAGTGGAATAATACTTGGTTGGTTATATGTTCGATTTGGAATTATAGTTTCTATACTTGTACATTGGGGTACTAATTATTTTATATTTTCATACGCTAATTTTATTTCACAAATCAACGGCATTACAATTGAAAATGTATTTTCTAATTCTTTCATGAATTCTATAGAAATTTTATTTTTAGTATCTGGTGTTTTTTCTGTTATCCTATTGCTAATTACGTATTTTAATTCTAAAAATAACGCAAAATTACCAATTCAATGATATTATATTCTATTTAGTATATTTCTGATTTTTTCTACCAATTCTGGTTTCTCATTTTGTTCAAGAAGGTATTTCAAATCTTCCATGTTGTCTATGTCTAACATTATCCTTTTAACAAAAACTAGTGTGACATTTCTAGTGTGTTCTTTTGCAGTATTCATGTGTATTTTATAACTGTCTTCATCATAATGTGTTTTCATTAAATCTATTGGCATTCTCACTAGCGCATTAGTCCCATCAAATCTTCTGGATGGTACGACTATTGCAAAATTTGGAGGTATTTTATAATTTAACATAAAATCAATATCTTGTGTTTTGATGCATGGTATGTCTTGTGGTAGAACGATTGAGGCATGAAATTGATTTTCTAAAAGATATTTGTCTGCTAAATCCACTGCACTATTGACATTTTTTTCATCATTGTCTAAAATAATCACGGCATTGTATTTTTTTCCTAACTCTATGGCTTTTTCTTCTTTTGTTACAATTATGATTTTTTCAATTTGCGGTGAAATTGATAAAATATGTAATATTTCTTCTAACATAATTTTACAAAGATCTTCTTTTTGTTGTAATGATAACTCTAAACGTGTTTTTGCTATTGAAAATGTCTTTACAGGAATAATTGCAGCAATTTTCAAATTACACGTGTATTTGTTTTAAAATGAAATTTGCCAATGCATCTTCAGATATTTTATTGCCCATGGTAATTTTAGTTTCATACACTTTGATATCTAAACTTTGAATTTTCTTTACAAGTAATTTGTCTTTTGTGTCAATTACAATGTTTGAGCATACATCTGAATACATTTTTGCTAGACCATATGCATTTGGCTCAATTCCAGCGGCTTCCATATATTTTACTGCTGGACCACTAATTGCACTATTTCCGATAAGTGGACTTACTGCAACTACTTTCTTTTTAATTTTAGATAATTCTTTTCTAATTCCTTTGATTTGTAACATTGGACCAATAGATGTTAGTGGATTTCCTGGTGCTAAAATTACCATATCTGCATCTTGAATTGCATTTACTGCTTCTGGATTTGGACGTGCTTTGTCAGCTCCAATATACTGAATTCCTTCAACTTTATCTTTTCCACGATGTTTTACCCAATACTCTTGAAGATGTAAATCTCCTTTATCTGTAGTAATTCTTGTTTCTACACCACCATCTGTTACTGGAATAATATTTGCAGTAACTGCAAATTTTTCACACATCCATTTTGTGATATCGCTCAAATTTTTACCGTTTTTTAACATGTTTGTTCTTATCAAATGTGTTGCAGCATCCCTATCTCCTACTCCAAACCATGTCTCTTCTCCAAATACTTCCATTTGTCTTAGAAAATTAAAAGAATCTTTTTTTATTCCCCATCCTTTTTCCTGATCTAGCAAGTCTGCTAAACCGTAAATGATGGTATCAATATCAGGACACATGTATAATCCATAAAGCCAATAATTATCTCCGACATTAGTTATGACGTTGACTTTTGATTCTTGAGATACTAGTCCTCTAACTAGTTTAACTGAACCTGTTCCGCCTGCTAGTACTGTAATCATTTTATTTTCACTTAAAACCGTATTGTGTCATTATATTACTACATATTACTTTTTCAAAAATGAACGATCATATCTCTGAGCATAAGTTTATTACTAATTATTCAACAGTTTTATTCGTGTCTAAAACACTACTTTTGATAATTTTAATTGTTGGTATAACTGTAATCAGTTCAAGTCCTTCTGTTTGGGCAGCACAAATTGATGCTATGATTACTCCTTCTGCAGATACCTCTCCATTCTCTTATAATTTCCAAAAAACCATCTTTATTGAATATCCTGATGGCGGAAAGATTTTTGATGAATTACATGAAAAAGAATGGACTGTAGCAGGCACTGCTGATGCTACAAATCCAGGTGTTCAGAATTTAATTGCCAGTCTTAATAAAAAAATTAGGTCCGATGGAAGCGGTGCGACCATCTCTGATCTAAATGTAGATTATACTTTTCATCTTAAGGGAAGAGATCTTAATACTGCTATTGATTATAAAGTAATTTTGAAAGGTACTATATCCAATTATCTAATTACAAATGATCAAGTTCGTTATTTAGTTGACATGGGCTGGAGAGGGATGAGTACTGATGATTCCATTGTACTTGACGGTGTGGAAATTAATTTACCTATGTCTATATTGAAAGATAAAGAACCAATTGTATACAATATTCTTGCAGGAACTGATGCTGATACAGTATTATCTAAATCTCTAATCAACGCAAATTATATTTTAGCGCAGCCTCTGACTAATTGGCATTTTTTATTTGATCCAACAGGTGTTACCTCAGATGCTGCTACATTTGGATTGAGCGATTCTATTTCTGGATTTGTTGTGTCTCATTGGACAATGGGCGAAAGCAGTATTAGAGAGGGTAGACAAGTAGAAAGAATTTTTGAGGCATCTATATCATCTGATAAAAATTATGTAATTAGAAGTGTTCAATCATCTGATCAAGGAAATATTTCTGCAATTGGATTTGGTGCACTTGACATGCTTGATGGCGTAGAAATTGTAGGATTAACTGCAGCTCCGCCACAAGGTTACCAAACAACTTCTACGGGTGGTTTCCCTGTTATGATTATTTATGGAATGGCAGGAATGGCGGCTATTGGTGGTATTGCATTTTTTATCTTTAGTAAAAAAGCAATAAAAAATCAACTAGTAGGTCAACAAGGAATTGATCCTAGTAAATTAGTGAGTTATCAGACAAGTGCATCTTCTGGTGGCTATCAAACAAATAGAGGTGAAGCTCAACTTGCTGATAATTCAGAGTACACTCAAACAAGAAATGTTTATGAAGACCAAACAGAACAGCAAAAAACTGAATCCGAACAAAAATATCAAGAATCTATCAAGGAAGAAGTAAAACCTGCAACAAATACCTCTAGAGGTAGTTTGCCAAAAGGATTTGAATCTAAAACTAACTCTGATCAACCAAAAAAATCTAAAGGTACATTGCCTAAAGGATTTTAATTTTTACGCCGTTTTATATTTTAAAATCTAGTATCTCAAGTCAAAATAATAAAAAATTATTTGTGTGTGCTGGGAGTAACCCTCCTTCTGTTTTCACGATATTACGCTTTGCAGCCTACCTGAACTTGGTACAGGATCCTATAGTTCTGTTTGGCTTTGCTCCATGTGGGGCGTCTTTTTCATTCTTTCTCTGGAAATCTCAGGTTTTGCCATCATAGTGCGCCAGGTCAGATTATTTTCTGTTCCGTTGCCAACCATCTCTGGTTATCCATCTCCGGATCACATTTCCTGTATGGAGGGAGGAGTTTCCTCTGCCGTAGCAGTGTTTCGTGCTCCAGCTCACACATGTTGTTTATCTTTTTGATTTTATTTGAAGATTGTTATTTTGGTTTATAGCCTGTTATGAACAAAGTACCAAATTCACGTTTCCATTTTTTCTTATTTTTTAAATCTCTTACATGTCTTGTTTTTGTTTCAAATCCTACACTTTTAAAAAATTTTCTCCATTTTTGTTTTGAATGTAAATGCATTTGTATTTTCATTATATTTGCCCATTTAATTGTCGCCACATTATCTGTATAGAAATCTATACCACAAAAAAATTTCCCCCCCGGCTTTAATAATTTATAAATTTTTTTGAGTGCAGTATTTATTGAATCTACATAATATAGTGATTCCATAGAAAAAATATAATCATACTTGCCTTGATGATTAAAAGATTCTATATTTTTATTAATATATTTTTCTTTAATACTTGTTTTCTTTTTATTTGCTTCAATTATCATATTTTTACTTTTATCTATCCCAATTACTTTTTTACATAATTTCTCTTTTGCAATCATTCTAACTACCCAACCATTTCCACACCCAAAATCTAGAAATGTAAATGATTTGTTAAAATGTACTGTCTCTAAAAATTTTTTTACATTTTTACCGTGTTCTTTTTCCATATGTTCGGCTCTTCCATTTTTAGCCCATTTATCAAATGTTTTAGTTACTGGATCCATGTTAATTATTTTACTATAATTCTATATATTTTTTTTAATTAATTATCTTTAGTTTTTACTAAACTGAATAGTTGTCTCACTACTAATTTTGGATGACGCGTTGCCATTTTTATCATGTATGTTAATCCAAAATCAGCTTTAATAAAATCCAAAAACTCATTTGGTTTTAATTCCTTAATTATGTTTAATTCTTCATCCCACTGTTCATCTGATAGCCCAATCCATCTATCTTGAATTTTTCCAGCAGACTTTATTTTTGATTCTATTGCTTTTTTCCAATTTTTTTCATATGGTGATAATGCTAATTCATCCGTCTTACCTGATTTTATAGCATCGGCTGATATTTTTCCTGCAATTCTTCCAAATTTTATTGCATATCTAATGCCCTCTAAAACTAGTGGATTAGCCTGCCCTGCTGAATCTCCAACAAGAATCAAATTATTGTATATTGTTTTTCTTGATAATCCATCATTTGGAATTAATCCATAATGAAATTCAATAGGTGTAATTTTTCCCAATTTTTTTATTGGTCCTATTTTTGATTTTATTAATTCATTTAATTTTTCAGTAGGATCCACAGATGATTCTGGCTTTCCCACTCCAACTCCAATTCTTACAATATTTTTTCCTACGGGAAAAATCCACGCATATCCTGCAGGAGAATACTTTTGACCTACCATGAGATACCATGTATCTTTATCCACATGTTCCGCCTTCATTTCATATTCTGCACCAACTCCAAATCTCTTCCACTGTGATACAAAACCCATAGCTCTGGAAATTGTCGAAGAAAATCCACTGGCATCCACAATAATTTTTGCATGAAATACCACTTCTTCTTCTTTGTTTGTTCCAGTAACTCCTACAATATCACCATCTTTGTTTTTTATCACATTTTTGATATTGGTTTTAAGAAAAATATCAACTCCTTGATTTTTTGCTTGTTCTGCCAACCATCGATATGTTTTTCTTACATCTAATACTGCCGCCTGTGGTATTTTATCTTTAATTGTAATTTCGTTATTCGGTGAACAAAACGTATAATTTTTTATTGGATTATAGCAATCATCTGGAATTCCAAATTCTTTAATATTTTGTATCCATGTCACTCCACTAGTTCTCACTGACTGTGCAATTGTTTCTTCTTTTTCTAAAAGGGCAACCCGTATTCCATTTTTTGAGGCTTCATATGCTGCTGAAGACCCTGCTGGTCCTCCTCCAACTACTACTAAATCATATTGATATTCAGTTGTCAACACAATTACTATTTTAAATCTAGAATATAATTTTGAGTATAGTTTTGAGGTTTTTAAATAATTATTTTTTTAAAATTGGAGTTCCTTTACCGTCATTTTCCCTTTCTGAATCAAATGTACTCATATGTGTTAGATCTCGGTGCATGTAGCTATGTATTTCGCCTATTTTTTTCCTACAAAATTTACCATGAATTGTTTCTTGTACCTTTAAAGTAACTTCATTTTCATGAAATAATCGTAATCCGCAATCTGGACAGATTATTTCAGGCATAAAACACTTTATTATCAAATCTATTTAGATGTTTCAAAAATACCTCTTACAATTAATTTTATTTGAATGTTTTTTAAACCTAAACTTTAGATGTTGATACACTAAGGCATATGTATGATTGAATCTGATGCACTTTATTTTCTATTTTGGTCTGTAATTACGGCAGCTATTATGGGAATTACTGTTTTTAGTTACAAATCTCATCATAACAAAAATCTAAGATCTATAGATCTTAAAAAATAATTTAATTGGGAACCTGTTTTTATTATTTATATTTACTGTAATGTTATCATATTTTTTTTATGATCATTTTACTAAACCCCATAGAATAAACTGTGGTTAGTATTTTGTTTTTAATTTACGTGATAAATTTATTTTTATAATTATTTTTTGTAATTTTTAGTTGAATTTTATTTATTTTTTCGATATATGCTAAGATTCCTGTATAGTCAATATCCCCAAATCCTTTATTTATTGCATTACTATACACTGATTTTGCTTTTTCTATCATTGGTAAATTTATTTTGAATAATTTCGCAGTATCTGTAATGGTGCTGATATCTTTTTTCAAATTTTTTAAAGTGAATGTGACTTCAAAATTATCTTGAATCATTTTATATGCTTTATTTTCACTCATTCCAGTTTTAAAATAGGTTGAATTTAATATGTCTAAAAATATCCTTGGATCTATTTTTGCACTTTTTACTAATGTAATTCCTTCTGATAGAGCAAGTGCAAGCATTGTGATTTGAATATTCATTGATAGTTTAATTAGATGAGCTGTACCATTTCCACCAACAAAAAATACTTTATTTGCAATTTTATTAAAAATATTTTTAAATTTATCAAATCTTTCTTTATTTCCAGACCCCATTAACAGCAACTCTCCATTAATTGCTACATTTGGTCCTCCCATAACTGGTATGTCTAATTTAATTATTTTATATTTTAGAAATATCTTTGAAATCTTTTTTGATTCCATGGGATTTATTGTGCTCATATCTGCAACTGTTAATCCTGGATGTCTCCCATCCACAATTCCATTTTTTCCAAATGACACTTTTTTAACTGCATTTGCATCTTTTACAATGATGATTACTAATTCTGAATTCTCTGCAACATTTTTTGGTGAATTTACAACTTTGGCACCATTAATTTTTAATTTATTGGTTTTTTCTTTTGTTCTGTTGTATACTGTCAACTCATAACCTGATCTCAATAAATGCAATCCTACAGCATTTCCAAGTATACCTGTTCCTATAATGCCGATTTTTACAATTTTACTATGATTTTTTTTAATGTCGTTCTTCATTTTTTATCTCCCACTGTTTATTCCCAAATCGTGATACCTCAAATTCTAATTGTCCGATTACTTTTTCATTTTTTTTGACTTTTGCATAATCAAATTTTTTCATTTGATATATCTTTTCTTTTGGTTTGTATCCTCCTTCAATTATTTTAATTTTAAATCGTTTACTTGCTTTATTGATCATTTTTCTTGCAATCTGCACTTCTCCAACCCATGAAAACATTTCAAAATCGCCAAAATTTTTTGTACTTATTGTATATCCGTATAACCGGGCTTCAAATTTAACCCCTTGATTTGTAGATTGCTCATTTATCCATGTAATTGCCTCTAAACCGTATCCTTTTTCAATACCAAATGTTTCCGAATCTCGCATATATGAAAAATGATTATTTTAAACAATAATAATCATTTCACATATCTGTTAAGCTAAAATAATGATTAATCTACTCAATCTCATGCTTACTATTGATTGTAGAGATGTAGAACCCATAAAGAGTGAATTGGTTGTTTATGTCTCTGATCAAGTTGCGGCTATACCTACTTTGAAAATTCATGAGTTTATGCTATCTACACTTGATGATGCAATAATTGACAAAAATACTGTGATATCTGCAATCAAAGAATTTCTTGAATCCATTGGAGAATCACATAATTTTGCTGTAATTTCTAACAATGATGTTATATCAATAAAATCCATATCTGGAAAAATTATTGAACGTGATTCTATTCATAATTCGGAATTGGCAACATGTAATCACTGTGGATATATTACAAATTACGACGTGGATCTACAAAATCACATGAAAATACATTATCTTTAATTTTTATTCAAAGTGTTTCTTTATGTTAAAATAACCTCTTGGAAAATTATGTGAATAATTTTAGTCGTTAATTTGTTCTTTATATAATTGGCTCATGCAATTAACTTGTGATAAAATTATCTAACTATATAATTCAAAAGTTTACTCAGTAGATGTAATGAAATATTTGATTGATACAATATTTAAAATATTTAGATTTATTTAAAAAGAAATAATTTATTCCTATTGAATAGTTTTTTATATAATTCTATATTTTATAAATTAGAATGATTCAAATTTTGAAAACTGTATTTTCAAATCCAATTTACATTGTTTTAACATCCACGATTTTTACTTTAATGTTAATTTCTTTATTGATTCTATCTGGGTATGTTTTTTTGGAGCCATATCTTGTAGGTAATATTCAAAAAGGTACTGAATTTGGATTTGTTTTGATCATATTACTATCTTTTTTATCTGCACTAGTAATTCCTATGAATATTTATAGAATTAATATTTTGAAAAAATCTAAAACAAAAATTACTGGTAGTATTTTTACCTCATTTATTGGAGCTGCTACAGGTGCTTGTAGTTGTGGACCGATTGGATTTGCGTTGGTTTCCTCAATTGGGTCTATTGGTGCAACGGCTCTTTCATTTCTAACAAATTTTGAAATTCCAATTAGAATATTTTCAATTGGATTATTGGGCTTAACTTATTTTACGACCATAAAATCGTTAAAAATTGAATGTAATATTTGATCATAATTTGTTGAATTTTATCTAATTAACTAAATATTGATGAAATCATGTCATAAATTGTCCCCAATACAGTGCGAAAAATTTTCTTCACTTTTGATCATTATAAAATTCACATTTAAGCCTGATTTTCAATCATGCCTCACTCCTAAACAAATTGGATATTTTGAATATAATTCTAAATTTATGATTCATAAAAAATATTATTTATATGCAAGATATGTGAAAAAAATTAATTTTATAATTATGTTGCATGCATGTGAAATTAATTAAATAATTGTCTATAATTTACATTCAATTAGATTTGATGGCATAAAC
>Ga0208942_1000089_pt1 | contig 40170 bp, 42 predicted proteins | sample GreLakmeSU08MSRF_FD_187704 | JGI IMG/M metagenome (GOLD analysis project Ga0208942, IMG submission 187704) | Freshwater lentic microbial communities from great Laurentian Lakes, MI, USA - Great Lakes metaG SU08MSRF (SPAdes) | ecosystem: Environmental > Aquatic > Freshwater > Lake | place: Great... | reverse complement strand
GGGTATCTTTAATGCCATTTTCGATTACAAATTTACCCCATAGGGCAATCTGTTTACCAATCCAGTCTTTAGCAACCTCAGGACCTCCTGCCAGGATCTCAATGCCTTGAGCGCGCAATTTATCAGCTACAGCTGGGCTTTTCAAGGCTTTACTAACAGCTTGATTCATCGCATTGACAATCGCTGGTGGCGTTTTAGCAGGGGCTAATACGGCCCACCATGCTGGTGCGTTAAATCCTGGGAAGCCACTTTCTGCAATAGTGGGTACCTTAGGTAGTTCTGCAGTACGTTTGGTTGTTGTTACCGCCAATGGAATGACACTGCCACTATCGATATGCGGCTTCACTAAAAACACTGAACCAATTGCCAGCGGCACTTGACCGCCAAGAATATCTTGCATCAAAGGGCCACCACCGCGATAAGGCACATGCACCCAATCAAATCCAGCAGTTTTTGCTAAACGTGCAATGGCCAAATGACCTAAACTGCCAACACCAATCGAACCATAACTAAACTTTTTCTTAGTCTTAGACTCTTCTACCAATTGCTGAAAAGTTTTAATTCCCGAATTTTTACTAGCCACCATCACCATGGCTGAAGTGCCAATTAAGGTAACTGGCGCAATATCGGCAATCGTGTCATAGGGCAGCTTATCTTTGATGCTGGGATTAACCCCATGGGTATCAAAAACAATTGCAAAGGTATAGCCATCAGGATCTGAGCGTACCATTGCGCCTGTGCCAATTACACCCGAAGCGCCACCAATATTTTCCACGATCACATTTTGTTTTAGTTCGGCCTGAATAGCAGGTGCCAAAATACGGGCCACTTGATCAACCGATCCGCCAGGAGGAAAAACCGCTATTAGGCGCACTGGTTTTTGTGTTGGCCAAGAGCCGAGCCCACTTGCCGCTGCGCTTGTTTGACTAAAGGCGTTGAACCCCAGCAAGCAAGTCAAAAGACCTGCCAAGTAGGCTAAACAACTCGGTTTAAAATTGAATCGGTGGCTCATACAGATCTCCTAATTACAGCCTTTTGTAGTTTTTTTGTGGTTTTTTGTGGTTTATGGCGTCTAATGGGTAGTGTAGTTTAACCCCCGCAGAGCCTTTTTGCAGAACGCGCTAATGAGTAACATAAATCTTGTTCGATAATAGCTTATGCAGCCCATTTTAAATATTGCTAGCTATCAATTTGTTGAGATTGAAGATCCTAGCGAATTATGCCAAAGCGCTTTAGCTGAATGTAATCGCCTCCAATTGAAGGGCACCATTTTGCTTGCGCCTGAAGGTATTAATTTATTTCTGGCTGGCGCTGAAAATAAAGTGCGTACCTTTCTTGCTTGGTTACGCAATGACCCACGCTTTGCTCAAATAGAAGCCAAAGAAAGTTGGTCTGATACTCAACCTTTTGGTCGCATGCTGATCAAAATTAAAGCGGAAATTATTCGCATGAATCATCCTACTATTAAACCTAAAAAAGGGCGCGCTCAATTTATTTCCCCCAAGCAATTATGCGCATGGTTAGATCGTGGCACCGATGACCTTGGTCGGCCTGTAGTTATGCTCGATACCCGCAATGCTTTTGAAGTCGAATACGGCACTTTTGTAAATTCCCTAAACTTGCAAATTGATAAATTCAGCGACTTTCCTGCTGCGATTGAGCCATACTTTGCCGAATTACAAGATAAAACTATCGTTAGTTTTTGTACTGGTGGTATTCGCTGTGAAAAATCTGGCTTATATCTACGTGAATTAGGTGCCCAACACAGCTATCAATTAGAGGGCGGGATCTTGAAGTATTTTGAAGAGGTCGGCTCAAATCATTATCAGGGCACCTGTTTTGTTTTCGATGACCGTGAAGCTCTTGAGCCCACCCTTGAAACCATTGGCCTTGAGCAGTCGATCCGCAAAAATCCAATTAAAATAGTAGAATGATCATTGCAAACACATCTACTCATCATCAAAGTCTTAATAAAAATAACAAACAACATTATTAAAATAATAAGCATCGCATTCGGGGATAAATTGATGAACAAATTGATGAATCGGCTTGCACTGATTTTTTTATCCATACAAATAGTTGCGCTGAGCTGTTTTACTTTGGGTTGGCCCTTAACTGGACTAGCGCAACCCGCCCCCTACCCCAATAAATCAATTCGTTTATTAGCACCAGTTGCTGCTGGTGGCGGCCTTGATAAAATTGCCCGCACTGTTGCTGAGCGTTTGGGGCATGCCTTAGGGCAAACCATCATTGTTGAAAACCTCACTGGCGGAGGCGGCATTATTGCTTCGCAAGCTACCGCTAAAGCAGCTCCTGACGGCTATACCCTCATGATAGGTTATGTCGGCACCCATGGCACTAACCCTGCAATACGCAAGCTACCTTACGATGCAATTAAAGATTTCACGCCGATTGGCATGATCGGTGCAACGCCAAATGTCCTCGTCTTAAATATGGCGCTACCAGCCAAAAATGTGAAAGAATTTATTGCCTATGCTAAAAAAAATCCAGCAAAATTAAGTTACGGTTCGGCTGGCCCTGGCACCCTCACCCATTTATCAATGGAGCAATTTAAGAATGAGTCAGGGATTTTTTTAGTACACATTCCCTACCGAGGTATTGCGCCTGCTTTTACTGATTTAATGGGCGGGCAAACCCAAGCAATGTTCCCCGCGTTATTTGCCGCACTGCCCTATATTGAAACCGATAAAATTCGTCCTCTTGCTGTAACTGGGCCAAATCGCAATCCTGCTATTCCTAATGTACCCACTTTCAAAGAGCTCGGTTACTCAGGGTTTGAGGGCCAGCAATGGTACGGCATTGTGGGGCCCGCCAAAATGCCAGAAGCTCTTGTCAGTAAATTAAATATGGAATTAAACAAGGTATTAACTAATCCCGAGTTTGCGGCAAAGTTAACTAGCGAAGCATTAGTAGTCATGCCGATGTCACCTAGCCAATTTGGACGCTATATGGCCGATGACATTGCTCGCTGGACTAAAGTTGTCAAAGACCGAAAAATCGAAATCGAATAAATCACAGGAATCCAGTATGTCAAAAACAATTCAAGCAGCGGCCGATCTTAATGCCCCACCTGTAACCCAAATTCTGGCTGATTTTGTCGCCCAGCATCCTAGTCGTGGTTGGACTCCTGAAGTCGAACATGAAGCCCATCGCACTTTTTTAAACTGGCTCGGCTGTGCGATTGGTGCTGCACAACACGAAAGCGTCGCAACTTCTTTAGCGGCAATTCAAGAATTTCAGCCTGCGCCACAAGCCACCATTCTGGGTCGCAAAGAGCGGGTTGACATGGCAGGAGCAGCACTCATTAATGGAATTAGTTCGCATACGTTTGACTTTGATGACACCCATTTAAAAACGGTGATTCATCCCGCTGGTCCGGTAGCCTCCGCTATTTTGGCCTTAGGCGAGAATATCAACACCAATGGGCGCAAACTGATTGATGCGCTGGTTTTAGGGATTGATGTTGAATGTCGTATTGGTAATTGTATGTATCCCGATCACTACCATCGTGGTTGGCACATCACTAGCTCAACTGGAATGTTAGGTGCAGCCGCAGCTAGTGCTCGCTTAATGGGACTCAATGCCCAGCAAACTGCAATGGCACTAGGTATTGCTGCTTCGCAACCCATTGGCATGCGCGAACAATTTGGCACTATGACCAAACCTTTTCACCCTGGTGGTGCTGCGCGCGCGGGACAACTCTCAGCCTTACTTGCAAAGCATGGCTTTACTGCTAGCAGTAAAGCACTTGAAGCTGGTCGGGGCTATGTCCAGACCGTTTCAACCAAAGCAGATTGGTCTGAAATCGAGCGCGGGCTAGGCAAAGTCTTTGAGATTTCCCTTAACACCTATAAACCCTTTGCTTGCGGTATTGTGATTCATCCGAGTATCGACGCTTGTGTGCAACTCAAAGCCCAAGGTGTGAAACCAGAAGAAGTAGAGCGCATTGAATTAAAAGTGCATCCATTAGTCTTAGAACTTACTGGTAAGAAAACGCCGCAGCTAGGTCTCGAGGGCAAATTTAGTGTCTACCATGGTTGTGCTGTTGGACTCATTTTTGGTCAAGCTGCTGAAAGTGAATATGCTGATGACATCGTTACCCGAGCTGACGTTGTTGTTTTGCGCGATAAAGTTCATGCCACAATAGATGCTTCGATCAATGAGGCGGCTGTTGACGTTACTGCATTCTTAAAAAATGGCCAGCAAGTGCATGTATTTGTTGAGCATGCAATTGGTTCGGTTGAAAATCCCATGAGCGATGCTCAACTCGAAGCTAAATTTACTAGCTTGACCGAGCCGATTATTGGCAAAGAAAAAACTCAGCAATTAATTGCTGCGCTATGGAGTCTAGGCAAAGCGCCCGATTTAAATACCATCTTGCGCTTAAGCATTCCTTCATAACCTTAGAGAAAATATGCAGATGAAAACGCGCCCCAATATCGTCATTCTGGGTGACTATGAAAAAGCCATTCGCCGCTTCTCAAATTGGGATGCTCTCGAACAACGCGCGAATCTAACATTTCATCATCAACCCTTACGCGATGAAGCGCTTTTTGAGGTCATTAAAGATGCCGATGCAATTGCTATTGTGCGCGATCGTGCACCCTTAAACAAAGTCTTGCTTGACCGCTTAAATAAACTCAAATTTTTGATGTTTACTGGCGAACGTAATGGCACTCTCGAAGCTGCTGCGCTAGTCGAACGTAATATTCCCATGGCTTGTTCACCTGGTGGACCATCTAAAGAAACCACGACAGAATTAACTTGGACTTTAATTTTGGGAGCCTCCAAGCGCCTGCTTGAACAAAATCAGTTAATGACGCAAGGCGGCTGGCGTGACCAGCTATCAGTATTACCAATGCTCAGTGGTGAACGCCTAGGCATCATTGGTTTAGGCGCAATTGGCAGTCGGGTGGCTCGCGTTGGGAAAGCCTTTGGTATGGAGCTTGTGACCTGGAGCCCAAACATGAATGTAGCGCGCGCGGCGGCTGAAGATGCAAAATCTGTCAGTCTTGATGAGCTCCTTAGCACGGCTAAAGTTGTTAGTCTGCACTTAGTAGCATCACCCACTACTAAGGGTTTAATTAATGCAGAAAAATTAGCCCTGATGCGCGCTGATTCTATTCTTGTGAACACTTCGCGCTCCAGCTTAATTCAAATGCAAGCCTTGCCTGCAGCCCTAGCCGCAGGTCATCCTGGTCAAGCTGCAATCGATGTATTTGATCTTGAGCCCTTACCTGCAGACGATCTTTTGCGTAAAACGCCGAATTTATTAGTTACCCCACACTTAGGCTTTATTGCCGAACCTATTTTTGCCGCTTTTGCCGACGGCATCACGCAAACCTTAATGGCGTGGCTCGATAACAAACCCATACCGCATCCATTTAAGCCTTAACTTGAAATCAGTAACGCCAAGGGATCTCTTTTTTGGATTTACTAAAATCGGTTTATCGGGTTTTGGTGGAGTACTGCCGTGGGCCCATCGCACTTTAGTGGAACAAAAAAAATGGCTAAGTGCAACTGAGTTCAATGCTATTTTAGGTATTTGTCAAATTGTGCCAGGGCCCAATATTATGAATTTAGCGGTCTGCATTGGCGCTCGCTTTGCTGGTGTAAGAGGTGCCATTGCCGCTGTTGCGGGTCTGGTATTAGGTCCAATCACTCTAGTGTTGGTGCTCGCTGCCCTCTATGATCAATACAGCAACCTCGCTGCTGTTCAAGGAATATTGCGTGGAATTTCTGCAGTTGGGGTCGGGTTGATCGCTGCAACGGGTTTTAAAATGATGCGCAATGAATTTCGTTATCCTGCCATGCTTATTGTGGTGGTGGTCACTTTTGTGGCTGCAACCGTATTTCATTTGGCACTTGGCTGGGTGGTGGCCATTTCTCTTCCTCTGGGCTTATGGCTCGCATGGCAAAAGGTGAAGCAACCATGAGCGCCCTTCTTGGCCTATTTCTTAAATTCTCGGCTTTTTCTTTAATCGCCTTTGGCGGGGTAAATGCCTTGCTACCGGTGCTCTACGATATATCAGTCAACCAAGAGCGTTGGATTGATGCCCAAACCTTTGCTAACTATTTTGCCATTGCGCAAGCGGCGCCGGGCCCTAATTTTATGACAGTTACTTTAATTGGCTGGCATGTGTATGGTGTGCTAGGTGCTTTAATTGCCACCTTTGCGATTGCTTGGCCCTCTTCAATTTTGATTTTCTACTTGCAACGTTATATCCAAAATATGAAAAATGTGCAGCATCAGCAAGCGATTCAATACGCTGCAGCTGCCCTTGCAATTGGCTTAGTACTCGCCTCAGCATGGCAAATATCGTGGCAAATTAATCATGGCATGATAGCTTACGTGATTACCCTTGGTACCATTGCGATCATGTTACTGACCCCTTGGCATCCTCTTTGGCTAATTTTAATTGGCGCCCTTTGTGGTTTATTCGGTATTATTTAGGCTATTCCTATTTTTACCTGAAAGCAATTGCGCTTCCTACCTTCAAAACGCGGAACATCAAATGTCTAAACTAAAAAAAATTTCTTGGATTCGATTCACCTTCATCACCTTGGGCTTAATTGGTGCTGGCCTAAACATTACCCTTAGTCATGCCCAAGCAGACTATCCCTCCAAGCCTATTAATTTCATCGTCCCTTATGGTGCTGGTGGCGGAGCAGATTCGCGTAGTCGCCAAATTGCCCTGCGGATGAGTGCAATTTTGAAGCAAAGCATCATCGTTGAAAATAAAGCGGGTGCAGGCGGCAATATTGGTACTGAATTTATTGCCCGTGCTGCGCCCGATGGCTACACCATAGGTATGGGGAATTTTGCCCCTCTCGCAGTCAATAAAACGTTATTTGGTAATTTACGTTACGACCCTGAAACCGATCTCGTACCAATTGTATTAATCGAAAAGGGTCCTTTAGTTTTAGTGGTTAATCCTAAATCACCTTATAAAACCGTACAAGATATTGTGACTGCGGCAAAAGCAAAGCCCGGTGTATTAACATTTTCTTCTGGAGGCATTGGTGGTAGCCACCAACTTTCAGCTGAAGTATTTATGGATAGCGCTGGTATTACGATGATTCATGTACCTTATAAAAGTGGCTCTGCTGGTCTCACCGATTTAATGGCCGGTAATGTTGACATGATGTTTGATCAAATGTATTCAGCCATGCCGAGTATTAAAGGCGATAAATTACGGCCCTTAGCTATCACCAGCAAAAAACGCTCGCCGCTCTTGCCTAATATCCCCAGCTTTGCTGAGCTTGGCTACCCCAAAGTTGAGGTGCTCAATTGGCAGGGTTTGGTGGCCCCCAAAGGCACACCCAAAGCCATTATTGACAAACTTAATGCAGCCGCAAACGAAGCTTTAAAAGATCCGCAGTTTCGTGAACTCATGCTCGCGCAAGGTAATGAAATTGGTGGTGGCACTCCTGCCGATTTTGCGGCCCTGATTAAAACAGAAGCCTCCAAATGGAGTGCGGTTGTGAAGGCTAACAACATCAAGCCTGAATAACTTTACAATTTACTAGGGCCAAAAATAGCTGGGCCCTATTGAATCATGAAGCTCAACATACTAATTGAGCTCATTTCAATTCCATCGGTAATGACGGTAACTTTTTCACCTGGCTGCTGTAAAGCCAAAGGATAAAGTGCTGGCCAATAATGCTCAGGTGTAGGGATCGCTAAGTGGGCAACCTCACCAAGACTCTCGTAGTCAATTAAAGCCTGATGTTGGTTTGATTGCATCGCTTGTAAAAAGAAATGATTAAACTCTAGAGCCCAGGGATAGGGGATAGCATCATCCTGCCAATGAATGAGGCGTAAGTTATGCACCACATTGCCACTTGCCAGAATTAAAATATTTTCTGCCCGCAGAGGTGCTAATTGACGAGCTAAATCATAATGCCCTTGGGCATCTAAGCTGCCATTTAAACTCATTTGCACGACTGGGACATCTGCAGCAGGATAGAGATAGCGCAGCACCGACCAAGCACCATGATCGATGCCCCATTCATTTTCTTCTAAAACAACTGCTGTCATCGGTTCTAATAAGGTTTTCACCCGTTGCGCTAAATGAGGACTACCTCGCGCCGGATATTGCAGTGCAAATAAGGTTTCTGGAAAGCCGCCAAAATCATGAATCGTTTGAGGCCTTTGCATCGCCGTAGCCCACACCCCGCGGGTTAACCAATGGGCTGAAATGACTAAGATTGCAGCAGGAAGAGTAAGGTTTTTTCCTAAGTTTGCCCAGGCTGCGGTGTATCGATTAGCCTCAAGCGCATACATGGGGCTGCCATGGCCCAGAAAAACGAGAGGTTGTAACTGAATACGGTTGACGTTTATCTAAAAACGTACCCAATATGTGCAGCGGTAACCGCAAATAAAATCGCCAAACTCGTTGCCACCGCTAACATCACGACTAAAACAATAATCTTGCGATTAATCACCGATTTTTCTTCACCATGCCATTCATTCATTTTGATCCCCTAGCTCATTCTTCATCAGCCTGAATTATCCACCATTCAAGGGTTGAGATCCTGCTTTAGCCATCCGGGTGATTAGCGAGCCCTCATTAGCGCCCACGCCCAGCCTTGCGCATCATACCCTTGCCGCCACCAAAACCTGCTTGAGGGCGCCCTCCTAGGCTCTGTGGCCCCTTAGCTACAGGGCGTGCAGGCGGTTTTCCGCTTGCAGGTTTAGCTGGATTTTTACTGGTAGGTTTCTTTTCTTCGGTCACTATTTGCTCCTATCGATATCATATTGTCATGCTTACCGACTATTCTATCCAAGCTGTCGCCATTAATGCAATTCCGCTCATTTTTGCGATCACAATTCATGAGGCAGCCCATGGTTATGCGGCTAAGCGTTTAGGCGATAACACCGCATACGTGCTGGGTCGCGTTACCCTCAACCCAGCCAAGCACATCGACTTGGTTGGTACTATATTAATCCCCTTATCCCTTATTTTAATGGGGTCACCGTTTTTAATTGGTTACGCCAAACCCGTACCCGTTCGCTTTGATCATTTACGTAACCCCAAAATCGATATGATTTGGGTTGCATTAGCGGGTCCCGGTTCGAATTTTGTCCAAGCCATTGTTTGGGCCACCTTATGGATTGCATTACAAGGATTCGGCATCGATGAGCCTTTTTTTATTTCGATGGCTAAAGCGGGAGTGCTATGGAATATTGGTTTGCTGGTTTTTAATTTATTTCCCTTGCCACCACTAGATGGTGGTCGAATTTTGTCAGGCCTCTTACCAGTGCGTCAATCGCTAGCGCTAGGCAAAATAGAGCCGTGGGGATTTTTCATTGTGCTAGGTTTAGCTTTTACGGGTTTCATCACCACTTGGTGGATGGAACCACTCAGTGCATTTTTTATTTGGCTGCTCACTCTCATTACCACTCCACTTCGTCTATTGTTCGGCGCTTAAATTAGTGATATCTACCCGCAAAGCCTTTCAAACGCTATTAATTTACCGCATTGGGATTACCCTCAACTACCAAATTATCATGGTTGCAGTGGGTTGGCATATTTATGAGCTAACCAATAGTGTGGTCTCGCTTGGGCTGGTGGGCTTAGCTGAGCTAGTACCTTATTTTGCCTTCGCACTCTACTCGGGTCATGCAGTCGATACCTATTCGCGACGTTTGATTGCTGCTATTGCTTGCTTAATTCATATTGCCGTAGCCTTCTTCCTCGCCGCCATTGCACTCAATTTAATTAGTCCGCCAGTGCCGCTTATTTATACGGCAGTTGCCTTTATTGGTATTGGTAGAGCACTGATGCGCCCATCGTATAACGCAATCTTTGGGCAAATTATTCCACGCGCAGAAATGAGTCGCTACACCGCATTAGCCTCTTCAATTTTTCAAATTTGTGTAGTCGCAGGACCAGGTATCGGTGGCCTACTTATTGGCTTTGCTGGCCTATCTTGGACTTACTCTCTGGCCGGACTCTGTGCTTGTATCGGCCTTTATGGCGCTTGGCTAATTCGACCAGAACAGACTAAACCTAGCAAGCTAAGCAGTCATTTCTTTACGAGTTTTTTAGAGGGTTTTAATTATGTGCGTAAGCATGAGTTAATTTTAGCGACGATGGCGCTCGATATGTTTGCAGTTTTGCTGGGTGGCGCAGTATCAATCTTGCCCGCCTTTGTTAAAGAAATACTCCATGCGGGCCCAGAAACCCTAGGAATTTTGCGGGCCTCACCCGCACTCGCCGCAGTCATTACAGGCATTATCTTAGCTCGCAAACCGCTGTTACAAAATTCAGGGCGTTATTTATTAATATCGGTTGCGGGATTTGGCTTAGCCATCATTGGCTTTGGGCTAGCTACTGAATTATGGGTAGCAGCAAGCTTCTTAATGCTTTCAGGATGTTGTGATTCGGTATCGGTAGTAATTCGGGGCTCGATTATGCAGCTCACCACTCCCGATCATATGCGTGGCAGGGTAAGCGCGATTAACGGTATTTTTATTGGCTCCTCGAATGAGCTCGGCGCACTAGAATCAGGTATCGCCGCCAGCCTAATGGGTCTGGTACCCTCAATTATTTTTGGCGGAATCGCGACGATTGCAGTGGTAACTTGTACATACTACCTAGCACCGCAATTGCGCCGCTTACATATTGCCGATTTATCTTAATTAATAATTTATTTAATTTCAGGTAATTCTTTTTGAATTAGTTGCAAGCTAGCCCGTAAGAGATTGTTATAGCGCTCACGCTCTGCCTGAATTGTTTCAGGCGTCCATTGAAAAAAACCTTCGCCGGTTTTCATCCCTAATTTGCCATGGCTAGCTGGCTCAGCTAAGCATTGGGCAATTTGCGGAGAATTATTAAGTGAGGGGTAAATACTAGCCCCCGCTGCTGCATGTATATCAAGGCCGGCATGGTCACGCTGTAAAACCGGCCCTGCCGCTAAGTAACGAAAGCCAAAGCCAAAGCGTACCGCCTTGTCAATATCTTCCAAGCTAGCAATACCTTCATCAACCATCCAAAAGGCCTCGCGCGATAGCGCATGTTGCAAACGGTTAGCTAAGAAACCGGGTAGATCTTTTTTTACAGTTACCGGCACCATACCGCATGCCGTCATGAGGCGTGCCAGACTTTCGCCGACAAGTGGTGACGTTTTTGGCCCATAAACCACTTCAACGCACGGCACTAAATGCGCTGGCATAAAGAAATGCAAGCCAATCATGCGGGCTTGCGTTTTTAAATTTGTACAGATCGCACTTATCGGAAAGCTCGAGCTATTACTCGCTAAGACTGTTTCTACATTAGCACGTTTTTCTAATTCAATAAATAAAGACTGTTTTATATCTAGGCGTTCGGGTATGCATTCAACCACTAAATCTACTTCAGACCAGTCGATCTCATCTAATGATCCTGCTGTACTAAGCAAATGAATACGTTCTTCATAACCTAACTCAGTCATTTGATTAGCAAAGTAGGTCGGTAAAGCTACCCGCCGCTCGGTTGTTAGTTCGCAAACTTGTGTTGCACAACCCCCACGGGCATACACGGTAGCTACATCAGCGCCCATCGTACCCCCGCCGATAATCAATACTTTGGTTTCTGCTGGCGTAAATAACATCTTATTATTCCTTAATAATCGGTGCACAACGGGTCGCAACTGGCACCATAAAATCAAAATCACACCCCACATCCGCTTGTGTTACGGTAGTTTGGTAAAGCCGACGATAACCTGTCGCTGGAATTTCTAAGCGCGCTTCAGGGGCGCCTAACTCTGCTAAACGTCGCGCAATTTCTGCCTCATCGACTAGTAGTGTGATGCTGCGCTTAGCAACATCTAACTCAATCATGTCACCATTGCGAACAGCGGCAAGCGGGCCATTTTCTGCGGACTCTGGCGTGATATGTAAAACGATAGTGCCAAAAGCTGTACCACTCATGCGCGCATCAGAAATACGTACCATATCTTTCACACCTGCTTGGGCTAATTTTTTTGGAATGGGCAGGTATCCTGCCTCAGGCATGCCTGGAGCGCCTTTGGGTCCAGCATTTTGCAAAACCAAAATATCATCCGCCCGCACATCTAAATCATCACGATCAATGCGTAAGGTTAAATCTTCTAATGAAGAGAAAACTACCGCACGTCCCCGATGTTGTAATAAGGCCGGGGTTGCAGCAGAGTGTTTAATCACCGCCCCGCGTGGAGCTAAATTCCCTTTTAATACTGCTAAACCGCCGACAGGAAAAATGGGTTCGGTAGCAATTCGAATCACTTTTTTATCGCGCGTTGTACTTTTTTTATTGTTAGCAGACTCAATTTCTTCGCCAAGGGTACGGCCACTAATCGTCATACAATCTAAATAAAGGTGCGGTTTTAATTCTTGCAAAATCGCCATCAAGCCGCCATCTTCGTACAAATGTTCCATGTAATGACTACCACTCGGTTTTAAATCAACTAATACTGGAACATGGCGACCTAAGCGGTCAATGGCTTCTAAGTCAATCTGTATACCTAGTCGTGCGGCAATTGCAGTGAAGTGAATCAAGGCGTTGGTTGAGCCACCAATGGCATGCAACACCGTAAACGCGTTGGTGAATGACTGTGGCGTCAAAATTGCTGAACTAGAAAAAGTGCTTGGGTCAGATAATTGCGCCAATTCGACTGCGCGCCGACCAGTAAACTCGGCTAGACGAAAGCGTTCGGCCATCACTGCAGGTACTGCTGCTGTACCAGATAAGCTCATGCCTGCGGCTTCAACCATGCAAGCAATTGTGCTGGCCGTACCCATCACCATGCAGGTACCAGTTGTAGGCGCTAATTTTTCATTGATGGCATCAATTTCAGTTTGATCAATTTCATGCGCACGAAACTTAGCCCAGTAGCGCCGGCAATCGGTACAAGCGCCTAAACGATCACCCTGATAAGTAGTGGTTAGCATCGGTCCCGTCGGAATCGAAATGACCGGCACAGTCACACTAGCAGCAGCCATTAATTGCGCCGGAATTGTTTTATCACAACCACCAATTAATACCACGGCGTCAACAGGTTGGGCGCGGATCATTTCTTCTGTATCTAAGGCCATCAAATTCCGTAAATACATACTGGTCGGAAAGGCAAATGACTCATGAATCGAAATGGTTGGGAATACCATCGGCATCCCACCGGCTTGCATTACACCACGCTTAACTGCTTCGATCATCTGCGGCACATTGCCATGACAAGGATTAAAGTCGCTAAAGGTATTAGTGATGCCGATAATTGGCCGGTCCAGGGCACTATCGCTATAGCCCATCGCTTTAATAAAGGCCTTCCGTAAAAATAGCGAAAATCCTGCATCGCCATAGCGCGTCAGCCCCTTTAGCATGCCGCGAGGTGAGGTCTTGGATGGTTCAGAATTGCTCAATGGTTTATCCCAAAAGTTATTAAAGAATCAGGGTAGCAGGATTAGGAAAACACTTACAATGTGCCATTATTTCAAGAAAACATAAAGAGACATGATTCCCGCTAACACGGTACTCCAAGTTGGCCCCTTTTCAGGTCCTATGCAGGCTGAAATTGACCGCCGTCTTCCCAATGGTAGCTATGGCAAGCTACTCAATGCCCAAGATAACCCCCCAACGGGTGCTTACAGGGCGATACTTACCCGCTCGCCTACTATTATTCCCATTAGCCTTTTAGAGCAATTACCAAACTTAGAAATTATCGCTAATTGTGGCGTTGGCTACGACAATTTGGCATTGGAATACTTGCAGCAACGAAACATCGTTGCCACCAATACGCCTGGAGTTCTCAATGATGCGGTATGCGAATTGGCAGTCGGCCTGCTGCTGTCTTTAATGCGTCACATACCGGCTGCCGAACAGTATTTGCGCTCAGGCACCTGGGCTAAGGGATCCTATCCCTTAACTAGTAGTTTGGCTGGAAAACGCGTGGGCATCGTCGGCCTTGGTCGTATTGCCCTTGACCTGGTTGAGCGCCTCACGCCATTTAAGGTGCATATTAGCTACACTGGGCCGAATAAAAAAAATGTGCCCTATACCTACTATAGCGATATTGTCAGCTTAGCTGCTAATTGCGATGTTTTAATCATGCTCTGCCCCGCCGGACCAAGCACCACAAAAATTGCAAATGCTGCAGTGTTTCATGCCTTAGGACCTACTGGTTATTTTATTAATATTGCTCGCGGCAGTGTGCTTGATGAAGCGGCCCTTTTACACGCACTAGAAAATAAACTGATTGCTGGAGCAGCCCTAGATGTATTTGAAAATGAACCCCATCCTAATCCTGAATTTTTTAAATTGAACAATGTTTTGCTCACGCCGCATATGGCTAGCGGTACAAATGAAACTCGCATTGCCATGACGAACCTAACCCTCGATAACCTAGACGCCTTTTTTCAACAGCAACCCCTTCTTACCCCAATCCCTTTTGATCTGGAGACCTCATGAAACCGATTGCCTCAACTTTGCCAACCATTCTTTCGCCGGTGTTAACCCCCTTTAATGAAGATGGTAGTCCGAATTCCAAGGTCTTACTAAAACAATGTCAATGGTTATCAAAAAATGGCGTAGGGCATGCTGTGTTTGGCACTAATTCCGAAGCAAACTCCATGTCGGCCACCCAAAAATTACGGGTGCTGGATGACTTATTAACCGGTGGCCTCGATCCAAATCACATGATGCCAGGCACCGGTGCTTGCTCAGTAGACGATACCGTCACCATGACTAAAGCTGCAGTCAAGGCTAAATGTGCAGGCGTATTAATGTTGCCGCCCTTTTACTATAAAGATGTTTCGGATGATGGCTTGTTTGCCTACTTTGCTGAAGTGATTGAAAAAGTCGGCGATAGCGCTTTACAAATTTATGTTTACAACATTCCACCTGTGAGCAAAATTGGTTTGAGCTTAGATTTGCTTGAACGCTTAGTCGAGGCTTTCCCAAAAACTGTAGTCGGCATTAAAGATAGCTCGGGCGACTGGGATTACACTGAGTCGGTGATTAAAGTATTAGCTCCTACTGGCTTTCGCGTCTATGCGGGCAGCGAAATATTTTTACTACGTACCATGCGGGCTGGCGGAGTGGGCTGTATTTCTGCTACAGCTAATATCAACCCAAAAGCCATTGCCGATTTAGGCGCCCATTGGGAAGATGCTTATGCAGATGAAAGTCAGGCAGCTTTAGACAAGGTACGTGCAATATTTATGCAGTACCCTCCGATGGCTGCTATGAAAGCAGTAGTTGCGCATTTCAGTAAAGATCCGGGTTGGTTGCGTATGCGTCCACCCCTAGTCACTTTGCCAGTTGATCAGCAGAAAAAATTAATTACTGAATTAGCAGCAATTAATTTCACCATGCCTGGTCTTTGATTTAAAACCCCTTATTTTTCCTAATAGGAGATATCTCATGAAACTTTCTAAATTAATTGTCGTACTTGCTACATTGTGTTTTTCTAGCGTCCAAGCAGAAAATTTATCGATTGCCACCGGCGGTACTGGCGGCGTCTATTACCCCATGGGTGGCGGTCTTGCTGCAGTGCTTTCTAAATATATTCCTAATATGTCGGCGACTGCTGAGGTTACTGGCGGCTCGGTTGACAACCTGAATCTTATTGGAACAGGTAAACCCTATGTTGGATTTTCAATGGCCGACGCGGCTAAAGACGCACAGATGGGTGAAGGTAAGTTTGCTAATAAAAAAGTCGACTTACGCACGCTCTTAGTGCTCTATCCTAATTTAATGCACGTGGTTACAGTAGAGTCAACTGGTATCAAAACCATGAAAGATTTAAAAGGTAAGCGAGTAAGCACTGGAGCTCCAGGTAGTGCTACCGAAATTATGGCTTTTCGTGAGCTTGAGGCAGCTGGGCTCGATAAAGATAAAGATGTTAAACGTGAGCGCTTAAGCGTGGCTGAATCGGTGAATGCTATTAAAGACCGCAAAATTGATGCTTTCTTTTGGGTTGGCGGCCTACCAACTGCAGCAGTAACCGATTTAGCCAATAGCCCAGGCATGAAAATCGTCATGATCGACAATGTTGATGAGGTTACGCCTATGAATAAGAAGTTCGGTAACCTCTATTTCCCTGCCGTTATTCCTAAAACTATCTACACAGGCATGGCTAAAGATAATAAAGTGGCAGCGGTCGCTAATATATTAGTAGTCAATGCTAATATGTCCGATGCTGAAGCATACCAAATTGTGAAAACTATTTTTGACCATAAAATTGATTTAGTTCGTACTCATCAGGAATACATTAACGTTACTTTAGAAAATCAAAAAACTAAATCCACACCAGTGGCTTATCACCCTGGCGCCTTAAAATATTTTAAAGAAAAGAAATTAAACCTGAATTAATCACCTGCTTCATTAAATTAGGTTAATCATGGAACAAGTACCCATTGATAGCATTACTCAAGCCAAACTTGAGTCATTTATCAAGCAAGAAGAAGGTGACGCGAATGATTACCGAGGGTGGTTAGCAGCCTTCATTACCTTGGGGGCGGTTGGTATGTCGCTGTTCCATCTGTATGCTGCCTATGCCATCGTGCCCACCCAAGTATTACGTACGGTGCACGTTGGCATTGTTTTATTTTTAGTTTTCCTCAGTTTTCCATTTCTGAATTGCTTTAAGAATCGTCTGATGTGGTGGGATGTCCTCTTGGCCATTGGCTCAATTGTGATTGCCTATTACATCTTGAGTAGTGGTGATGAATTTGCCGATCGCAATACAGCACCCAATCCGACAGATGTTATGTTTGGCATTGCCTTGATATTGATGATCCTAGAGGCAGTGCGTCGGACCAACGGCCTGGTCTTAGTCAGCGTCACCGTTTGCTTTTTACTCTACGCCCTCTTTGGCAATCATTTACCTGCGCCCTGGACTCATAAAGGCTATGACTTAGATCGCCTGGTCGGGTATATGTACATGACACTGGAAGGAATTTATGGCACGGCAGTAGATGTTTCAGCAACATTAATTATTCTCTTCACTATTTTTGGGGCTTTTTTACAATTCACTGGCGCAGGTAAGTTTTTTATTGATTTTTCGTTTGCGGCAATGGGTGGTAAATCGTCGGGTGTGGGACGAACAATTGTCTTATCTTCATTTTTACTTGGCGGCCCATCGGGTTCAGGGGTAGCTACCACGGTTACCGTAGGCTCGGTGGCAGCGCCAATGCTTGAAAAAGTCGGCTATGAACGTAATGCGGCTGGCGGCCTTTTGGCAGCAGGTGGTTTAGGGGCGATTATTTCACCCCCCGTATTAGGAGCAGCAGCATTTTTAATTGCCGACTTCTTAAAAATTTCTTATCTTGATGTGTTGCTAATGGCTAGTATTCCGACCATCTTGTTTTATCTTGGTCTTTTTGTCATGGTTGAAATTGATGTGCGCAAATATGGCATGAAAGAAATCCATTTCGAAACTGTTGAAAGCGCTTGGTCCTTAACTAAAAAATATTGGTTTCACTTCTTTTCCTTGATTTCAATTGTGGTCTTCATGATGTATGGTTTTTCACCCATCATGTCGGTATTTTGGGCCACGGTGGTGTCGGCTGCTTCAAGTATGCTTAGGCGTGATACTGCCATCATTCCCTATGAGTGGTTTACCGGAAAACTGCCTTTGTGGTCGGGGCTATATCACTCAAATTTAACTAAAGCTTTAGCTGCTGGCTCGACTGGCGTTTTAGCGATTGCAGTGACTTGTGCTGGCGCAGGCCTCATTGTTGGCACAGTTACACTTACTGGCTTGGGCCTTAAATTTAGCACTATTGTGATTCAATACGCTGGTGGCTCTTTATTACTAACTACTATTTTTACGGCACTAGTGGTTTGGGTGGTTGGCTTAGCTGTGCCCGTAACTGCCTCCTATATTATTTGCGCAGTCATTGCCGCGCCAGCGCTAATCAATTTAGGGGTTCCCGCTTTTGCTGCCCACATGTTTATCTTCTATTACGCCGTGCTTTCAGAGGTGTCTCCACCTACTGCACTCTCGCCTTTTGCTGCAGCCGCTATTTGCAAAGGTAATCCTTACAAAACCACTATGCAAACCTGGAAATATGTCGCGCCCGCTATTTTGGTGCCATTTATGTTTACTTTAGACAAATCGGGCACTGCTTTGCTACTAATGGGCTCAATGGAAGCTTTAAGTAAGGCCAATTGGGCTGATATTGCCTGGGTTTCATTTACCGCGGCAATTGGTGTGATCTGTTTAGCGGGGGGCTTACAGGGGTGGTTTATTGAAAAGACCCAATGGCTAGAGCGCACCATTATGGTGGTGGCGGGAGTCGCTTTAGCTTATCCCTCTACTGAAGCTGATTTAATTGGCTTTGTTGGCTTTGCTTTGGTTCTCGTTACGCAAGTACTGCGACACTTCCGCATGAAGCGTTACAAAATATCTTAAGTGATGGTGGTCCAGGCTAATTTTCCTGCCAGCTTTTTAATTTCGGTTTCATTAAATTCAAATCCTAAACCAGGGGTTTGATGCAAAATTAAATCGCCGTTCTTAAAGCTTAATTGCCGATTGATTAAGCGCCGAAAATTGAGTACCTGATCGTCTGAAAAAAACTCTACAAAGCGCGCATTTGGGGTAGCTGCTACTAAGGGTGCATGCAGGTCATGAAACCAGTGCGGGCAAACTGTAATACCTTTGGCATCAGCATAATTGGCAATGCGCCGCCATTCAGAAATACCCCCGCAAACCGCAGCATCACTTTGTAAAATGCCAGCCCCGCCTGCGTCAATCAACTCACGAAAGCGCCAGCGACCTGCTTCAATTTCACCAGTAGCCACAGTAATCATGGTGCTTCGAGCTAGGGCAGCATGCAAATCGATTGCATCAGGTGAAAAGGGTTCTTCAATCCAATAGGGGTCGTAAGCCTCAAACCGACGCACATAATCTAAAGCAGTGGGTAAGTCGCGCCAAGCATTATTGGCATCTAACATCAGCAAAATATCGGGGCCAATCGCCTGACGAGCAGCCTTTACTCGCGCCTCTTCCTCGCGTGGCGAGAGACGACCTACTTTCATTTTGACTGCTTTAAAACCTAACTTAAGGTATGACTCCATTTCTTTACCTAATTTGGCGGGAGTCTTGCCAGGCAAGTAGTAACCTCCGCTAGCATAGGCTGGTACCCGATCATTTACCACCGCACCCAAGTACAAATGCAAAGGTAGACCAGCAGAGCGCGCATTCAAATCCCAAAGGGCATTATCTAAAATAGAAATGCCGCGCATCACCGAACCTGTGCGCCCTTGCAAAACAGATTCGTTATACATTTCTAGCCACAGACCTTCGCTACGATGACTTTCTTGACCTAGTAGTTTAGGGGCCAACAACTGCTCTACAGCAAGCTTAGCAATATCGCCGGCCGCGCTACCAACGTAACAAAAGCCAATACCCTCTAAACCATCTTTACTACGTATCTTTACCAAACAATAATGACGCGCTGAAACTGTGCGCGTTGAAAATGAAGTAACCTGATCTAAGGGAACAGTAACAGCAGCAACTTGAACCGACTCAATAATGGGCATAGCGTTCTCTTAAAAAAAATCAATTGTAGCCATTATTTAATCAACTATTTGGCTTATGAATTGGACATGTCCTTGATGCATTTTATTACCTGACTATTTCGCACTGCGCCAGTTAACTTCTTTTCGTTGGCACTCGCCTCGCAAACTGCCTTAATGTCTTTCTCGCATTTCTTTAAAAAGCTCGACTTAGCCGCGCCGGTTAATTTTTTATCAGCAGCACTTTCTGCGCAAGTTTTAGCAAAAACTGGCGAGATAAAACTGCTAGCGGCAATCAGGGCTATTACTCCGAAGTAACTGCGCATTTCAATTCCTCTTTGCAATGATCATACTAAGTAGAACTATGTAGGTAATTATGCTTACTATAGCTATACAAAATGTTGCAGTACAGCATTAATAAGCCACAAAGGTCTAACAATATTAGATAATCTGCTTGTGATTGCACATCTTCATTTCCTGCGCGTTTTCAGTCTCAAGGCCTTACTGCTTGTTTTATTAGGATTTTTTTGTTCTGTACAGGCACAAAGTCAATCAGCCAATGCGCCCCCAAGCTCTCCCGCCGGAAATAACCCTAGCCAACAAAAGGCTACCACGGTCCAACAAAAGGCAGTGTCTACTGTTGTCGTAAAGGCAAGAAAAACAAGTAGCGCCACTAGCAACTCGAATAACAAAGTTAGTAATAAAGGAGTTACTAACTCACAAAATGGGGGAATACAGGATCGCTCTAAGCCTGGCATTCAAATCCGTCGCCCGACGAGCGCCTTGGTTGATTCAAACGCTGAAGATGATGTCTTAATTAGCGGGGCGGGTAATTTAGATTACCGCGTACAACGGGGTTGTGCCCGCCGAAATTTTTTAGATAGCCAATTACCAGAACAAATAGGCATTGAAAATAAACAATTTATCGCTTTTTTTGAAACTCAAGCCAAGGCCTTTTTTTCACGAGTCCGTGGCAATTGCATTCCATATGCCCTAGCCCTTGGCAAGCGTAATCGCTTTGAATCCTTAAGTCTTTTAACCGGTAATGTGCGAGATGCGCAGGCCGAAATTTGGACTTTTACTCCCGCAGCGTTTGATGGTTTTTTATTACAACAAGAGCGTTTAATTAATGAACTCGGGGGCTTAAGCGAAATTGAGATTCCCTTAAGTGCAGTGCTCTATGATCCAAATCAAGTAGAAAATAAATTACCAATCGAATTGGTCTGGGAATTAAATGCTGTTGTTAAGCAAATATATACTGAAGAAAGTGGCGCGGCAGCGCAAACCAATAATATTGTACGAGTCATCGTTGATTACGGTGATCGTGAACAGTGGGCGCAAATCTGGGCAGTTGAAATCATTACACCAAAAACAAAAGAGGTTTTAGCTAGCGCTTTTTGGTTAGACCGCACTGAACTACCTGGTGGCTTTTATACACCCAATGGTGAATCGCTTGAACGCGCACTATGGACCACACCACTCAGTTATCGGCGGATCTCGCGTGGGGTCGGTATGGTGCCGACAAGCCGTAAAAAAACTGCTGCCGTCACCAGCAAAACCAATACGGTGCAAGCACCACCTACTAGCACACGCTATCGGGCTCATATGGGTATTGATTACTCTGCCCCGACTGGTACCCCAGTTTTTAGTGTCGCCACAGGAAAGGTCGTGGCCCGGGGCTACAACGGGGCATTCGGCAATCTACTCATCCTAGAGCACCCTGGGGGGTATCGTACTTACTATGCGCATTTAAGTAACTTCAATGCAGAATTAGATGTAGGAAATGAGGTTCGTCGTGGTTTTGAGATTGGCTATGTGGGTAATACAGGACGCTCAACGGGACCACATTTACACTTTGAACTACGCAAAGATGGTGTTTACCTCAATCCCTACAACCCTAATTTACAACTCGATTTATGGACAATGATTAATAGCGATAGTGGTCAATTTACCAAGCTCATATTACTTTTTAGTAGTTGATCCTTATTCATTGATCTTTATTCATCATGCCCGCAACTAATTCACCCAATTTTTTTAAGCAATCTCTGCTACTTGAAAACCTTGCTTGTACGCGAGGTGGCGTAGCGCTTTTTGCAAATTTAACTCGGTCGATAGCGCCCGGTCAGCTTCTGCATATTGCGGGGAAAAATGGATCTGGAAAATCTAGTCTGTTGCGTATTTTATGTGGTCTGCTTAGCCCAAGTAGCGGCCAAGTGAAATGGTCGGGGCAGTCGATTCGTGCTGATGCTGAACAATTTAATGCACAACTGATATACCTTGGTCATATACCAGCATTAAAAGGTGATCTTACTGCCGCTGAAAATATTTATAGCGCTGCGCTATGTCGCCAAGAGACACCGTCAATGCATGCGGTCGAGACCGCCCTAGCTACCGCCGGTTTACCGAGCCTTGCACACAAAATGGTGCGGACTCTCTCGCAAGGTCAAAAACAACGTATTGCATTAGCGCAACTACATTTAAAGCCCAGTAAACAATTTTGGTTATTAGATGAGCCATTTAATGCACTTGATGCTGATGCTAATTACGCACTACAAAAATGCCTTCAGTCGCACCTAGCGCTTGGTGGAATTATCGCTTTAAGTAGCCATCAAGAAATTCTCTTAAATACCAATAATGCCTTAGTTCGGGTTGAATTATGACCGGCGCCTTGCATCTCTTTACGGCAATGGGCGCCTTAGTTCAGCGCGACTTAAGCTTAGTTTTGCGACGTAAAAATGATAGTCTTGCTACACTTTTTTTCTTTGCTGTTGTTGCAAGCTTATTCCCATTAGGGGTTGGACCCGAACCCAAATTACTCCAGTTAATTGCCCCCGGCATGTTGTGGATTGCGGCCTTGCTAGCCGCCATGCTTTCTTTAAATCGCTTATTTGCCGATGATTTTCAAGATGGTACTCTTGATCTTTTGCTCTTAAGTACTATTCCACTACCTTTAGCTGTACTGGCAAAAATGATTGCACATTGGCTTAGTTCGGGTTTATTGCTGAGTTTTGCGGCGGTGGTGTTGGCTTTGCAATTTAATCTTACTGGCGAAAGCGTGTTGATCCTTTTTCTTTCGCTAATCCTGGGCACTCCTTTATTTAGCTTAATTGGTGGGATAGGTGCAGCATTGACGCTAGGTACTCGTGGTGGTGGAGTACTACTCTCACTCTTAATTCTGCCACTCTTAATACCCGTATTAATCTTTGGCGCTGGTGCGGTTGAAGCCCATCAAGCTGGCCAATCAGTTGCAGGTCATTTTTATTTATTAGGAGCCCTTTTTGTGCTCAGCCTATTTTTCGCCCCCTTAGCTACCGCTGTTAGCTTGCGCATAGCAGTTGAATAGTGGATCGAATAATCGTTCTAAAATCACCTATCACCATTAAATTTATTTAAATCCTTTAGAAAGCGCTATCTTTTGCCCCTTAGTAATATCAACTGGTTCAAATACGCCGCACCCCAAACCTTTTATGACTTGGCTGGTAAGTTGATTCCGTGGTTTGCAGTGGGCGCTTTGCTGCTAGGCATTGCGGGCCTATCTGTGGGCCTGCTCATTGCCCCGTCCGACGCCCAACAGGGTGATGCTTATCGAATTATTTTTGTGCATGTACCCGCAGCATGGATGTCAATGTTGCTTTATCTTTTAGTAGCTTTCTGGGCAGCGATCGGTTTGATTTTTAATGCTCGCCTAGCGAGCATGCTTGCTCTAGCACTTGCGCCAACAGGTGCCTTAATGACTTTTATCGCCTTATTTACCGGTGCCCTTTGGGGAAAACCAACTTGGGGCGCTTGGTGGGTCTGGGATGCTCGCTTAACTTCTGAGTTGATCTTATTATTTTTATACATTGGTTTTTTATCTTTGCATGCCGCAATTGATGATCCCCGTCGAGCTGATCGAAGTGCAGCAGTTTTAGCTCTAATTGGTGTAATTAATGTGCCAATTATTTACTTTTCAGTAAAGTGGTGGAATACCTTGCATCAAGGTGCCACAATCAGCATGACTAAAGCACCCACTATGGCGAGTCAAATGCTGCTTGGTATGTTACTCATGGCCGGATCATTTTGGCTTTATGCCATTGCTACCAGCCTATACCGCTGTCGCACACTGGTGTTAGAGCGAGAAGAACACGCCGCTTGGATAATGAAAGAGGCTCAATAATGTATTGGTCTAACCTGACCGATTTTCTTATTATGGGTGGCTATGGCGCCTATGTCTGGTGGTCATTTGGTCTTACCTTTCTACTCTTTATCGGCGAATGGATTAGCCTAATTCGCAGCCGAAAAGCAACTTGCAAGAAATTAGGCAAAATAAGGGGCTATGAAACCCCGCACTAAACGTTTGTTGGCAATTGTTATAGGCCTCATTTGCCTTGCCATTGCCGCCTTTCTGGTTTTCCAAACCTTCCAAAGTAATTTGGTCTTCTTTTTTAGCCCAAGCCAAATTGTCGCCAAAGAGGCGCCCATCGATAAAGCCTTTCGTATTGGTGGCTTGGTTAAGGCTGGTAGTTTGCAACGTGACCCTGCCGGTCTCAAGGTTAATTTTATTGTCACCGACTTAGTTAATGAAACACCAGTATCTTATGTGGGGATGTTGCCCGACCTTTTTAAGGAAGGTAAGGGAGTAGTAGCACAAGGGCGCCTGAATACTCTGGGCGTATTTGTTGCCGATCAAGTACTTGCGAAGCACGATGAAAACTATATGCCCCCTGAAGCAGAAGAGGCTTTGAAAAAAGCCCAAAGCCATCAAACTCAAGCTGCGCCAACCTTGAGCGCCCCATCTGGAGGTAAGCGTTAATGTTTCCTGAATTAGGTCAGCTGGCGCTCATTTTGGCTTTATTAACTGCTTTGGTATTGGGTATTTTTCCGCTGATCGGCGCGCAAACCAATCGCCCACTTTTTACTTTGGTCGCTAGACCCGCTGCCATCGCTTTATTTATTTGGGTGGCATTGGCTTTCATTTGCCTAATGATTGCTTTCATTCAAAATGATTTTTCTGTTTTGTATGTTGCTCAAAATTCAAATTCACTACTGCCGACAATTTATCGTATTGGCGCAGTATGGGGAGGGCATGAGGGCTCAATTTTATTGTGGGCTTTAATGCTAGCTGGCTGGACTTTAGCAGTCGCAGTTTTTTCAAAGCATCTGCCACAAAAAATGGTGGCACGCATTTTGGCTATTTTAGGCTTACTCAGTGTTGGGGTATTGCTATTTACTTTATTGACTTCCAACCCCTTCATGCGTCTTTTACCAGCGGCTGTAGAAGGAAAGGACCTTAATCCACTGTTGCAAGATCCAGGCATGATTGCACATCCTCCTTTTTTATATATGGGATATGTGGGGTCCTCAGTAGCCTTTGCCTTTGCAATCGCTGCACTTTTATCGGGGCGCCTTGATGCCGCATGGGCACGCTGGTCACGACCATGGGTTACATCAGCATGGTGTTTCTTGACGATTGGCATTGCCTTAGGTAGTGCTTGGGCCTATTACGAATTAGGTTGGGGTGGCTGGTGGTTTTGGGACCCAGTAGAAAATGCTTCTTTCATGCCATGGTTAGTTGGTACGGCACTCATTCACTCTTTAGCGGTGACTGAAAAAAGGGGTGGCTTCAAAATGTGGACTGCGCTCTTAGCCATCATTGCCTTCTCCTTGTCCTTATTGGGTACTTTTTTAGTTCGCTCAGGGGTCCTCACTTCAGTGCATGCTTTTGCCACTGACCCTAAACGTGGTATTTTTATTCTTGGTTTTCTGGCGGTGGTCATTGGTGGTTCTTTACTCCTCTTCGCTTGGCGTGCCCCCAAAGCAAATATTGGCGGTTCCTTTGCCACGGTTTCGCGTGAAAGTATGTTGTTAGCAAATAATGTTTTATTTTTAGTGGCAGCGGGCGCAGTATTGCTCGGCACCTTATACCCAATGATTCTGGATGCACTTAACTTAGGCAAAATTTCGGTGGGAGTGCCCTATTTTGAAGCCGTGTTCTTGCCCTTGATGACCCCTGCGCTCTTTCTCATCGGCATTGGGCCCATGACACGTTGGCGCCAATCTGCCCCAATTGATATTGCCCAAAAACTGAAATGGGCGGCGGCAGTAAGTGCACTCACTGCAGTCATTGCACCTTTCATTTTGCGTGGCTGGACGCCACTGATTGGTTTTGGATTATTTTTAGCAGCTTGGATTATTACTACTAGCGCCACGCAACTTATTGAGCGCGCTCGCAGTAATGCTGAACGGAGTTGGTGGCAAAACTTATTAACTCAACCAGCCAGTTTTTATGGCATGGTCTTGGCCCATCTCGGGGTAGCTATTTTTATCATTGGCGTTACTGGGGTACGGGGTTTTGAAAGTGAGCAAGATTTACGTATGACAGTTGGTAGTACTGCTCAACTTGGCGGCTACGACTTCGAACTTCGCGCCATTAATTCAGTACAAGGTCCTAATTACCAAGCGATGCAAGGTCAGTTTGCGGTCAAACAAGGTGGTCAGGTCATCACCATCATGGAACCAGAAAAACGGCTTTATGACTCCAGTCAAATGCCAATGACAGAAGCAGCTATTAGTGTTGGCTTGAGTCGTGATCTGTATATTTCACTTGGGGAACAACTCAATGCTAACGATTGGAGTGTACGCATTCACATTAAGCCCTTTGTTGATTGGATCTGGGGTGGATGTTTTGTCATGGCATTAGGGGGTTTACTGGCCATTACCGACCGACGTTATCGTAAACGAAAATAAACAGCAAAAGATGAAACGCTTCCTTATACCGCTGGCTATTTTTGTCCTACTTTTAGGATTTTTAGGATTGGGTTTACAACTGAACCCGCGCGAAGTTCCCTCACCGCTGATTGATAAGCCTGCGCCTAATTTCACCTTAGGTGTATTAGGAAATCAAGCTAGTAGTTTTACGCCAACACAAATGCGTGGTCAGGTTTGGTTACTCAATGTCTGGGCCTCCTGGTGTGTTGCCTGTCGCGAAGAGCACGACTTATTGATGGCATTGAGCGAGCAAAAATTAGTGCCGATGATTGGGCTTGATTACAAAGATAAAGTAGCCGATGCCGAAATATGGCTAAAAGAACGTGGTAATCCGTATGTGCTTTCTATTTCAGATAGCAAGGGACAAGTAGGTATCGATTACGGCGTGTATGGCGTACCTGAAACCTTTGTGATTGATCGTGATGGCGTGATTCGCTATAAGCAAATTGGCCCTCTTACACCGCAAATTCTCCAAGAGAAAATTTTGCCCCTGATTCAGAAATTAAATGCGTAAGATTATTTACATCGCTCTGATGGTTTATGCGTGGCAAATGAATTGTTTTGCGCAAACTGCAAATACCCCATCCTTAAGTGCCAAAACCTTAAGCGCTCAACCCCTCAGCGACAATCCAGCCTTAGAAACACAAGTGAATACGATTTCAAATGAATTACGTTGCTTAGTTTGCCAAAACCAAACAATTGCCGATTCAAATGCCGACTTAGCAATTGACCTAAAAAATCAAATTCGCCTCCTATTAACTCAGGGGCGAACGCAAGCCGAAATTCTTGACTATATGGTGCAACGCTATGGTGATTTTGTGCTGTATAAGCCGCCATTAAAAGCGAGTACTTGGTTTTTATGGCTAGGCCCTTTTATCATTTTATTACTCGCTTTTTTCTTTCTATGGTGGCAAATTCAAGCACGCAAAAAATTAATTAATGCGCAGCAATTTTCTGCTGTAGACCTTGCGCGCGCTCAAGCATTATTAAATAATAGCGCGCCAAATAATCTAGTGCGGCCTAAGGATCAGCCATGACTTGGTTATATTTTGCTATTGCCTTGGCAATGGTAGCGCTTGCTACGCTAATGCTAGTCTTACCCTTTAGAAAACAGGCTAGCTTCAATGCTGGTGACCAGGCTGATAATCTTGCTATTTTGCGTGAACAGTTACAACAACTTACCCTTGATTTTGCAAATGGTCGGATTGATCAAGATCAGCTTGCTCTAGCCCAAGGTGATATTACCAAGCGCGTACTCCAAGAAGAGCAAGCTATTGCAGCAGACCTGCCAAGCCCCGCAAGCAATAAAACCAAGCCCTACCTGCCAGTTTTAATCATTGGCATTGCTTTGCCTATTCTCGCTTTAAGCCTTTATTTACTAGTGGGCAGCCCTTTCGCAATCGATGCTCCACAGCGTACTACTCAAAATAGTCCCAGCCAACAAGATATTGAGGGAATGGTTGAGCGTCTTGCAGAAAAATTAAAGGCTGACCCCAATAATGCCCAAGGCTGGCAAATGCTAGCCCGCTCTTATTTGGCATTGCAGCGCCTGCCGGAAGCTGTGCAAGCTTATAGTAAGGCGGTGGCACTAGCTCCCAATGATGCGCAGCTCTTAATTGATTACGCTGATTTACTGGCCTTTCAAAATCGCAGCACCAAGGGCGAGCCGATGCAATTAATTCAAAAAGCGTTGGTCCTAGATCCAAAAAACCTGAAAGTACTTGCTTTAGCGGGTACTGCCTATTTTGAGTTGGGTGATTTTGCTAAGGCAGAAAAATACTGGCAACAAGCTTATGCATTAGCGCCAGCAGAGAGTGACTTTGCTAAAGGCATGGCAGAAAATATTACGGCGGCAAAAAATGCCGCCGCTAAAAAATAAAACCTCGCTACAGCTAGCCTAAAACTAAAACTGGCAAACTAGCATGCACAATCACTTCTTGCGCTTCGCTACCTAACAACATCCCCTTAATGCCAGAACGTTTGTGAGAAGCCATCACAATTACATCCGCTTTTGATTTTTTAGCGGCTTCCAAAATACCTTCAGCTAAATTCGGGTGATATAAGTGGAGCGTACTTACTTTGAGTCCCATGCCCAATATAGGCAGGGCTTTTTTGAAAAGCGCTTTTGCATAAGAGTCGCAAGCTTTTTTATGCTCTTTCTGTGTAAAACCATACCCTAGGGTACTATCCCCATAAACCATTGGCGGAGTTGGGTCTGACACATAGGCCAAGACCACCTGGGAGCCATCTGCCTTAGCTAAAGCGGCAACCTTTTTTAAAGCCTTTTTTGTTAGTTCTGAACCGTCAATCGGAACCAATAATTGCTTAAACATAAACACTCCTCGTTGAGTAACAATCTATATCCATGATAATGCTCTTATTGATCTATAAACAATTAAAAAAGGTGAACTAAATTGCTCAAGTATCTAATTACTTATTTCTCTGTTTTGATCACCCTTTTGGCTCTCGACCTCACTTGGCTGCTGGCGATTGCCAAAAACCTCTATCAGTCACAAATGGGGTCCTTAATGTCGCCAGAGCCTAAATTGGGTGCCGGTCTAGCCTTTTACCTTCTTTATGCATTAGGAGTCTGTATTTTTGTCGTTGGGCCAGCCCTATCGAAAGAATCATGGCTTTATGCCTTGGGTATGGGCGCGCTGTTTGGCTTCTTTTGCTATATGACCTATGATTTAACCAATTTAGCCGTGGTGCGCGATTTTCCTACACAATTGGCTTTTATTGATATTGCTTGGGGCTGCTGCGTAACCGCGATTACCTCTGCATTTGCTTATTGGGTTGTCAATAAATTGACTTAATCTAGTAAATGAACTACCGCCCGCAATTATTACAATCATTTGCCGGCCGCTAGCGCTTTCTACTCCAGCCTTGACGTTTTTCATACATCACAAACAATACACCCCAAATGACAATTGCACCATAAGCCCAGATCCAAGCATCGGCCGAGCTACGAGAACCTGTTAAATCTAAAACAAAGCCAAAAATAGCAGGTCCTAATAAACCCCCACCAAAGCCCATTAAAGAATGTAAGCCCATCGCCGCGCCTTTAATATTTTCTGGTGCACTCATCACTAAGCCCGCGGTGAGCGTTGCCGAATCAGCCATAATCAAAATCGCATGGGCAATAGCCAAGCTAACAATTAACCACCAAGCTTGTCCCGATGCAGTGGCTAAGGCAATTCCTGCAACTGCACTGCCTAGCATCACAAAAGAAATCCAATTTTTTCGACCGACGCGTAAAGCAATTTCATTACCAATGATCGAAGCTGGTACACCGAAGAAATTAATAATGCCTGCTAAGGTTGTAATCGCCAAGAAAAAATTACTGCCAGAAGCGAGTGCACAAAACCCGAAAAAAGCCACTAGCCAGCTACGTGAGGCAAATAGCTCTAGCGAATGCGTTATATAACCAAAAATATATCCGGCCGCATCACGATTATGCAAAACCAAGCGCCACGTTTTTACTGGAAATAAATCACGCCAATGCAAATTTAAACCGCTCAGCCCTGCTGCAGGCTTTAAGGGTGGAATAAAAAATAAAACGATTAGCATCGCCGCCAGCGGTCCTAAAGCAATCCAACGATACACCGCCTGCCAATCTTGGGCCTCTAAAATCCAGCCCGAAAGCATATATGACAAGCCTGTACCGATCCCAAAGAAGGCAGTATAAAAAGAGATATGCCGGCTTAACTCAACCTGTTGCAAGCGATCCGAAAGAATTTTTAAACCTGGCATATACGTACCAGCCAGCCCAGCGCCACTGATCACCATAAAAACTACAGCCGACCAAAACCCAGTAGCTAAATACCCCATTCCCAATAGACCAAAAAACCCGAGCAAGCCGCCAATAAAATAAATTTTGCGCGCATCAATGCGATCCGTTAATGCAGTGGCAAAGGGTACTGCACACATATAGCCCAAGAAAATTGCACTGGCGATTAAACCTGATTGCAAATTGCTGAGTTGCCATAAGGCTTGCAATGGCAATAATGTAGTTGCATAACAGGCAAAACCCAGCAAAGCGCAGGACTGCGCCAGCAACATAATCGGGGTGTAATTATTGCTCTTGACCAACTTGTTCTTGAAAACCATGCGCCCTGAAGGTTAACACTAAGGTATCGCGATAGCCTCCAGGATGAAGCGGCTGAATTGGCGTTGATTCATGGATCATCCGTTCGTCATCCAGTAACAACAGCGACCAAGAGTCGGTTAAGGTAAAGCGTTGACCAGCAGAACCTTGGGCTTCGAAAATGCGCGTCTCGCCACCTTTAATATCATGGCGATCGACTAAAAATACAGCTACATAATCAACCCCATCGCGGTGCGCGCCCTCTGGGGTTGGCCGCCCAATACCATCAGCAGTATCAATCCGAAATTGATGGGCCTCTACAAACCAAGTGGACACGGGTTTTGCTTGGCTTAATATTTTTGCGGTAGCGCATAAGAGTTTTTGCCATACAGGATCGCGCGATAAACCACTAAGGATCGGCTCAAACCAACGGTGAATTCCACCATGTAAAGCGTTGTAGTTAAGCGATTGCCAGTGTGCGCGATGGGGCATAAGTTCGAATGAACCCTGATGAATTCGATAACTATCATGCCTTCTAAAGCGATAGCGACCACCATCTTTTAAATAAGGATCACGTGGCAAATCATGCCAATATTGTTTGAGATGCACTAAGTCAGATAAGGCAATATGGCTGTAATCAGCTACAGCCTGCGGCGCAGCAACTGCAAAACTTTGGCTTTGTAAAGTCTTGACTAATTGCTCGGCTGGTGAAAAGGGGGGCTGTAGAATCACCCCCCTATTTTAGGGCATCTCTTCGTCTTTAATCGAGTTGGGCTCCAGATGTTTTAACAATACGTGCCCACTTCGCGATTTCATCTTTTAAAAAGCCGGCTAATTTATTGGTATTAACGGGTGTTAAGTCAAGTCCTTGTAGTGTTAAACGTTCACGCACATCAGGACGAGCCATCACTTTAGTCATTGCTGCTTGAATCGTTTTGGCAATTTCTGGATTTACGCCGGCTGGAGCAAAGAGGCCAACCCACACTTCGCCAACACAATCTGGATAGGTTTCAGCAATCGTCGGCACATCTGGAGCAGCTGGCGAACGTTTGGCTGAACTAATAGCAATGGCTTAGTTGGATAAGTCTGGGCTTGTGCTATGCCGAGCATCAAACCCAAAGCCAAGCTAAAAAATCCTTGCCTTAGTTGTCTCTGAGTCATACATTCTCTTGTTCAGTTAAGATCCTACTATAAATACATAAATTAAACTCAACCAATAAAAGATCAAACCCCAATGACGAATTCCCCCACCCCATCCCACCAACGTGTTGCTCTTGTAACCGGCGCTGGCACTGGTATTGGCAGAGCAGCAGCCAAGGCCCTACTCAATGGCGGCTTTCAGATTGTGCTGACCGGCAGAAATATCGATAAATTAAAAACCGCTATTACCACGATTGGTGGCACCGCTGAAAACTGCTTAGCAGTAGCCTGCGATGTGGGTAAACCTGATGAAGTTAAAAAATTATTTGCTGCCTTAGCAGCCAAATTTGGACGCATCGATCTCTTATTTAATAATGCTGGCTTAGGCACCCCCGCAATGCCAATGGAAGACATTAGCTACGAACAGTGGATGTCGGTAGTGAATACCAATTTAAGTGGCGCCTTTTTATGCTCGCAAGAGGCGATTCGCATGATGAAAGCGCAATCACCTCAGGGGGGACGGATCATTAACAATGGCTCTATCTCTGCACATGCACCGCGCCCTTTTTCGGCGCCCTATACAGCCACTAAACACGCCATGACTGGCCTAACAAAAGCGATTTCTCTGGATGGCCGCAATCATCGCATTGTCTGTGGACAAATTGATATTGGCAATGCCGCCACTGAAATGACTGAGCGCATGGCTAAGGGCATTATTCAAGCTGATGGCTCGAGCAAAATTGAACCCCGCATGGATGTGGATCATGTCGGCCAAGCCGTTTTACAGATGGCGCAATTGCCGCTTGAAAGTAATGTGCTCTTTATGACCATCATGGCCAACAATATGCCTTTCGTTGGTCGCGGCTAAATCCTAGACTGTAGCCGATTGACTTTCTACTTTCCGAATCGGCATTTTTCTGCCGATCATCACTACAGCGACTACTGCGGTAGCGAAGAGAATATTCACCAAGGTAATAGGCTCAGGTAAAAATAGGCTCGCCGCTAAAAAAGTCATGAAGGGTTGTAAGAGTTGTACTTGACCAACCCGCGCAATGCCCCCTAAAGCAAGGCCGTTGTACCAAAAGAAGTTGGCGATAAACGCCGAGACTAGACCCAGAAAAAGTAAGGCCACCCAAGTGCTAACAGAAATGGTCAGCGCAATCTGCAAAAAATTCGGCTCTTGAAAAGCAAAATAGAGGGCCATAGGAAGATTAATCACTAGGCCCATTACAAGTATCCAAGAGATGACCACTGGGCCGCCCATTTTTTGCGATAACTTTGCTGCTTCAGCATAACCATATGAAGCTGAAACTGCCGCAATAATTAACGCCCAATCGGCAAACTCTAAGCCGCCATGACTTTGCCAAAGTGAATACAGAATTACTATGAGGCTACCAATAGCGGCAGTAATCCAAAACCCAAGCGAGGGTCGCTCGCCAAACCGTAAGGCGCCAAATAAAGCCGTTAATAAGGGGGTAATGCCCAACACTACGCCGCCACGCGAGGATGGTAAGTAAGTCATGGCCACACTAATCCCCAAAGGAAAACCAAAGACAATAAAAACAGTGGTAACTAGTAAAGCCAGGGTATCTTTACGATTGGGCCAAGCAGGACGTAAATAAAGTAAGTAAGCTAAAGCACCAAAGCCCCCCAAAGTAGCGCGATAAAAAGCCGCTGGGAAGGTGCCAAAGTCAGCGACGACTAAACGTGTCGCAGGCAAGGTAATGCTAAAAAAAATAATGCCTACTAGACCAAGCCATAGGCCCTTCGTTTCAGCTTTCATTAAAACTAGTAGTTTCTTTGCAGGTTAGCGTAGGGCTGAATACGATGTTGGCACCAAGATCATATTTTCAATGCGCTCGACAATGGGGCCATTGACTTCAGTATCCGCTTTGGCTGTTTTCCATTCGGGATCATTTTGAAATGCATTCCACTTGCTTTCCCGTTCAGCAAGGCTATCCCACTCTAAAAGATAATAGAGCGAATTGCTATTTACGCCTACTAAAACTGTCCAAAAACCAATCTGCCGAATACCATGCTTTTTCCACATCCCCAAGGTGATGCTTTCAAAACGCTTATTAAGCTCTGGCAACTTGCCAGGAACCGAATGGTAAATGCGTAATTCATGCAACATAGCCAATCCTTTACTAAACATATACTCTCGTAACGATAATAACGAAATTGCCAATGCAACCCCGAAAGTAGGGTAAATTGTTCTAATTAATGCCAATCTAGCCCTAATTTAGTATCAAATTTAAGGAAGTTATGCCAATTATTACCAATATTGAAGATTTACGTGTGCTCCATCAAAAGCGCACCCCAAAAATGTTCTACGACTATGCTGATTCAGGCTCGTGGACTGAAACTACCTATCGCGCTAACGAAGCCGATTTCCAGAAAATTAAATTTCGCCAGCGGGTTGCTGTCAATATGGAAAATCGCACCACCCAAACTACGATGATTGGTGAAACTGTGGCAATGCCAGTGGCTTTAGCGCCAACTGGTTTAACTGGCATGCAATATGCCGATGGTGAAATCTTAGCGGCACGTGCTGCAGAAAAATTTGGTGTGCCCTTTTGCTTATCGACGATGAGCATTTGCTCGATTGAAGAGGTGGCCAAGCACACTACTAAACCATTTTGGTTTCAGCTATACGTAATGAAGGACCGTGACTTTATCGAGCGGCTAATTGAGCGTGCTCGGGCTGCATCCTGCTCGGCTTTGGTGCTTACTCTAGACCTACAAATTTTGGGACAACGCCATAAAGATTTAAAAAATGGTTTAAGCGCCCCACCCAAACTAACTATTGCAAACATTATCAACATGATGACTAAACCAAGGTGGTGTCTTGGTATGGCTAAAACCCCACGTCGTAATTTTGGCAACATTGTGGGTCATGCTTCTGGAGTTGGCAATATGGCGTCCTTATCCTCATGGACTGCTGAACAATTTGATCCAGGCTTAAGCTGGGATGATGTCGAATGGATTAAAAAACGCTGGGGTGGCAAACTCATAATTAAAGGCATCTTAGATGTCGAAGATGCACGCTTAGCTGCTAACTCAGGGGCGGATGCTTTAATTGTGTCTAATCATGGTGGACGACAACTCGATCATGCGGTCTCTAGTATTCACGCCCTACCCGCAATTGTTGATGCAGTTGGCAAAGAGATCGAAGTCTGGGTTGATGGCGGTATTCGCTCAGGGCAAGATGTACTTAAGGCTTGGGCCTTAGGGGCTCGCGGCACAATGATTGGTAGAGCCTTTTTGTATGGTCTAGGCGCAATGGGCGAAGCTGGTGTTACGAAGTGCCTGGAAATTATTCATCGCGAACTCGATCTATCCATGGCCTTTACAGGACATCGAGATATTCACAAGGTCACAAAAGATATTTTGTATCCCGGCACCTATTAGGGTAGAGCACACAAAAGTGGGTTGGCAGAAATCTGCATTGCTAATCAACTATCTTCACTGGCAACTGAAATAAAATATGGTCTATTGGTAAGTCACCCCAATAGCGCTCCATCATTTGTATGTAGGTGGCCTCGATTTGCTGTGCAAATAAGGGAGTATTAAATAAGGGGGCAGTTAACCGTTGCGCGACTAATTTCTCCCTCAGTTGCTGTAGTCTAACCGAATCAGTCGCCAAAGCAATTGCTAGGGCCTCATAATCTTGAGTATTCGCAGTAATTAACTCTGGCAAGCCAATCGCATTGAGTAAGCTAGCTGCAACGCGACTAGCAAAAGAAGCATTCATACAAGTTAACACGGGTAGCCCAGTCCAGAGCGCATCACTGGCAGTGGTATGCGCGTTGTAGGGTAAGGTGTCCAAGAATAAATCGGCAGCCCGATGGCGCGCTAAGTGCTCGGCTAAACTTAGACGCGGAGCAAATATTAAGCGCTCGGGCTTTATATTTCTTTTAATCGCCTCTAAGCGCAAGTTTTGCGCAATAAAACGGTTATCTTCTAAGAGCCATAAAACACTACCTTCTACCTGACCCAAAATACGCATCCATGAGTCAAATATAGGGGGCGTAATTTTGTAATTATTATTAAAGCAACAGAAAACAAAACCCTGTTCGGGTAAACCTAACTCAGTACGCGAAGCTGTTTTTTCTGCAATCTGTTTTTTATTGTCATTGGCCTGATAAGAAAAAGGGAGATAGGCAATTTTTTCTGCGTAATATTGCCGGCAATCTGCAGGAATTAAGGTGTGATCAGCAATGATGTAATCAATATAGTCAGCGCCCATCGTACCTGGATATCCAAGGTAATTTACCTGAATTGGCGCTGCCCGATAGGCCAATAAACCAGGCCGACTATCTTGCACTAAACCCATTAAATCAACTGCGATATCAATTTCCATTTCACGCGATAGTTTCGCCACCTCAAGGTCACTCATACCCTGAATATCAACCAACTGATCTAAGGATTGATTAATTCGCTGAAAAACTTCGGCATTGTTATCTTGACCAAATGAAAAAGCAATGACTTCAAATTGCGCTTTATTATGATTCTCAAATAAACCAGCGATGAGTTGAGTAACTGCATGATTACGAAAATCTGCTGAATAATAAGCCAACCGAATTTTCTGACTACGCTGACGTTTTACGATCGCTGGTAAAGCTAAATCAGCTTTGGCCCTTTTTTGGGTATATTGTTTTGCGACAGCAAGTTGTAACTCAGGATTGCTAGAGATGGCGAGCACTCCAAATGGCGTTATTGCCTTTTCACCAACGCCAGCCTTATTAAGGATGGCTGCTAAGGCAGCTTCATAGCCAATCCAATTACCCATGGTCATTTTTAGATTAAATGGCATGGCGAATAAATAGTCGTAATTCGGCTTTATGGCTAAGGCTTTTTCGTAGGCAATTAAGGCTTTATCTTCGTAATGTAATTGTGTAAATAATATGGCCGTATTAAGCCAAACTTCAAAATAATCTGGCTTAATTTGTATGGCGCGCCCATAGGCGTTTAGGGCAGCTTCGTTACGCCCTAAAGCTTTAAGCGCCAATCCTTGGTTAAACCAAGCAACAGCATTGGAATCTTGTATAGCTAAGGCTTTTTGATAGCAGCTAATGGCATCCTCATAATTACCTAACTTAAATAAACTAATGCCAAAATTAAGCCATGCTGCGGCATTAAATGGAGTTAATTGAGTGGCTAACTCATGGTGGGCTAAAGCAGCTTGCTCTTGATCGGACTCTGATAAGGCTTTTGCCAAATTAAATTGCAACCCTGCATCTTGTGGGTCAAGCTGGACGGCTTGTTGTAAGAGGCTGGCTGCAGCTTGATGTTGACCTTGACTAGCCTTAACTAAACCATAAATCTGCAAAGCTGATAAATGCTTAGGCTCAGCCTTAAGTACCTCCTCTAGGGCAAGCTCGCAAGCGTTGAAATTACCTGCCTCAAATGCGGTAATGGCCTGCTTTAATAAATCATCCATCATTTCAAACGTAATGCATTAGTGATCACTGAAACAGAGCTAAAACTCATTGCCACTGCTGCAATCATCGGTGATAACAAAAGACCAATAAATGGGTACAACACACCTGCAGCAATGGGCACACCTAAGGCGTTATAAACCATTGCAAAAGCTAAATTTTGTTTCATATTACGCACGGTTGCCCGCGAGATCAAAAATGCTTGCGCAATGCCGCGTAAATCACCCTTCACTAAAGTAATTTGGGCATTGTTAATGGCCACGTCAGTACCAGTGCCCATGGCAATGCCAATATTAGCTTTGGCTAAGGCAGGTGCATCGTTAATTCCGTCACCGGCCATCGCTACAATCCGGCCCGCTTTTTGTAGACGCTCAACTAGTGCTAATTTATCGGCCGGCTTTACGCTGCCATAAACTTCGCTAATACCTAGTCTTGCGCCAATGGCTGCGGCTGCGAGCTGATGATCTCCAGAGGCCATCACAATCTTAATACCGAGACCTTGCAGGCTAGCAAGGGCCTCGGCCGAGCTTGCTTTAATCGGATCAGATAGCACGATAGCCCCAGCAAACTGTTGGTCGATGCCTAAATACATCACCGTAGCGCCCTGTGCTAACGCTTCTTGTATTGCTGAAGATTGGCCGAGGCTTACCTGATTTGCAGCCATTAGCTCAACATTACCAATTGCCAGCCGATGCCCATTAATAAGACCCTTCACACCCATCCCAGGTACAGCCTCAAAATGTTCTACCCGATCTAATGCTAAATTTTGCTCAAGAGCAGCTGCCACAATACTGGCGGCAAGGGGATGCTCACTACTGTGATCGACACTCGCAGCCATTTGTAAAATTTCTTGCTCGCTATAGTTGCTTCCAACAGAGATAATGCGCTCTACTTTTGGACGACCTTCAGTGAGCGTGCCGGTTTTATCAACGATTAAGGTATTCACTTTACAAAGATTTTCAATCGCCGCCGCATCACGAAAGAGTACGCCTTGCGATGCAGCTTTACCACTTGCAACCATAATCGACATTGGTGTTGCTAAACCCAGCGCGCAGGGACAAGCAATAATTAATACCGAAACTGCATTAATTAGACCAAAGACCCAACTGGGTTGGGGGCCAAATAAACCCCAAGCAAAAAAACTGAGTAAAGCAATGCTCACCACTGAGAGCACAAAATATTTTGAAACTACATCAGCCATCTTTTGCATTGGGGCTTTTGAGCGCTGTGCTTGGGCCACCATTTGTACGATTTGCGCCAACATCGTCTCAGAACCAATGCGCTCAGCACGGATCACTAGGGTGCCATTCGTATTCAAGGTAGCACCAATGACTTTACCGCCGGCTTTACGGCTAACGGGTACAGGTTCACCAGTAATCATCGCTTCATCGACATAACTCGTGCCCTCTACTACTACACCATCAACCGGTATTTTCTCGCCCGGCCGTACGCGAATTAAATCGCCCAGCTGTATCACCTCTAAGGGTACATCTTCCTCCTTGCCATCAGCATTGATGCGCCGTGCGGTCTTGGGGCTTAGGCCTAATAAAGAACGGATTGCTGCAGAAGTTTGTGAACGTGCACGCAGCTCCATCAGCTGGCCAACTAAAGTTAAGGAAATAATGACGGCCGCTGCCTCAAAATAAACTGAGACCCGTCCCATAGAAGTAAATGAACTTGGAAAAACATTCGGCACGAAGGTTGCAACCACACTATAAATATAGGCAGCACCGGTGCCCATGCCAATCAGCGTGAACATATTGGGGCTTCGATTTTGAATCGATACCCAAGCTTGAACAAAGAAAGGCCAGCCAGCCCATAAAACGACTGGGGTAGCCAAAACGAGCTCAAGCCAACTCGAACTCGCCATCGAGACTAAATGCAGTGACTCGTTAAACATCGCCAAAATAAAAACGCTCAATGTTAGGGGCAAAGTCCACCAAAAACGACGTCGATAGGAAATTAACTCAGGATTTTCGCCTTCATCAAGACTGGGTATCTCTGGTTCTAAAGCCATGCCACACAAGGGGCAACTACCAGGGTGGTCTTGGCGAATTTCAAGATGCATCGGGCAGGTGTAAATCGCTCCGGGCTTTACAGGTTCAGGCTCCTTAGGGGTAGGATGTAAGTAAGCCTCCGGGTCAGCACTAAATTTGGTGCGACATTTGGCCCCACAAAAATAATATGGATGTTGCTGATAGTCAAAATGATGTACTGACTGCTCAGTAACATTCATATTACAAACCGGGTCTTTTAGTTGAGGATGGTCAGAGGAATTCGGTTGACTAGAGGCTTGATGTGTATGATCCATTCAGCAATTCTAGTGCCAAACCGCTTCCCCTCAACCCCTCAGCAAAATTCGCCACCATTGAAAACGTAACCAGATATCAGATTGCTGAAAAGCAGTCTGTTGTTGCATACGGCTAAACCACTGATCTAAAGCAACGCCCCTGGCATCATTGGTCACTAAACTATACTCACCAATCATTTTTAGGCGCCCAAATAGAACCGCGGTAACAATATCGGCCGAGCTGGGTTTATCGCCAAACAAGAAATTGTCTGGGGTTGGCAATTCATTTAAATAGGCGCTTACGCGCTTACGCTCTACTGCCATCTTCTCCTGCAAGCTACTGCCTTGAGTAAAGTATGCAATACGCGATTCGTTCAAATCAATCTTTGCTCGTAATGCAGCCGGATCTTTTGCTGTTGCCAGCCGAGCCTGAAGACCTTTAATGATACCGCCCAAGGCGCGCGGGAAAATAAATTTCAAGATTGGCAAATGCAGCATAGCCTTACAAAAGGTCAGTCGCTCTATCGGGATAGCATAGTGTGCCTTAACGACTAACTCAATTTTCGGGGCTAAATTTAGATCGGCATCAAGCCACCGATTGGCTGCTAGAGTTGCTGCTAAGCGCAAAATATCTTGACTATCAATCAAGATAGTTTTGCCATCGACTAGAGTGGGCACAGTCATGTGGGGGTTAAGCGCTACATACCAAGGGGCAAGTTGCTCTTTGCGCACATGAATATCCATATGATGATTTTCAAATGGTACCTGCGCTGTATTTAACGCCAAACGACCGATCATTGAATAATAAGATGGTGGGGCACTATAAAGGATCATCATTAAGGCTTTATTTATTTCTTTTGATATTCTTTACTTCGCTACAGTGACCTGCCCACGAATTTCACCACCTGGATTTTTTTGGGTGTGAACATTTATATACCACATACCGGCCAATAAATCTTTTGC
>Ga0208942_1000087_pt1 | contig 42247 bp, 44 predicted proteins | sample GreLakmeSU08MSRF_FD_187704 | JGI IMG/M metagenome (GOLD analysis project Ga0208942, IMG submission 187704) | Freshwater lentic microbial communities from great Laurentian Lakes, MI, USA - Great Lakes metaG SU08MSRF (SPAdes) | ecosystem: Environmental > Aquatic > Freshwater > Lake | place: Great... | reverse complement strand
GGAAGATTTTCTGGAGGAACATCAGGACTAAGCATTGGACATGTATCACCTGAGGCTGCTGAGCAAGGAGAGATCGCGTTAATTGAAGAGAATGATCAGATTGAAATTGATATTCCTAACCGAACAATTAATTTAATGATTGACGATGCAACCCTTCTTGAAAGAAAAAGTAAGATGAATGCTAAGGGTAAGAGCGCTTGGAAACCTAAACCAAGAATAAGAAAAGTTTCTCAAGCATTGAGAGCTTATGCATTAATGACTACAAGCGCTGATAAGGGTGCTATTCGTGATATTTCAAAGTTAGAGGAAATTTAATTTTTAAAATGATAAGTGAAAAAAATATAACGGCTGCTGAAAGTTACAAGATTACACAAAATGAAACTGGTTTAAAATTTATTACGATTGATAATGAGCTTGCTTCAGCAAAGATTGCGCTTCAAGGCGCTCACATTATGCAATGGAAGCCACATGATATAAAAAATGAAGTGCTTTGGCTTTCAAGCAATGCGAGATATATGCATGGAAGATCTATTCGAGGCGGCGTACCTATCTGTTGGCCTTGGTTTGGCGCTCACCCTACAGACGGAAGCTTTTGTCCGCATGGATTCGCTAGAGTTATTCCATGGCGGATTAATGAGGTTGTTGATTTAGAAGGCGGCGCTACTAAAGTGATATTTGTGATGCTTCCTACGCCCGAAGTGAATAGACAACTTTCATATCAGTTTAATTTAGAATTTTCTATTACGATTGGTAGTTCAATTCACCTTGATCTTAAAACAACGAATTTATCTGAACAACCTTTCTTAATTGGTGAGGGATATCACACTTATTTTGAGATAAGTGATATTGAAAATATTGAAGTTGCTGGATTAGAAGATAAAATCTATTCAGACAAAGCCAGGGAGTATAAAAAATTCACTCAAGAAGATCAAATTAAATTTGATGCCGAATTTGATAGAGTTTATTTAAATACAAAAGAGACATGTGTGATTCATGATGAAGGATTTAATCGAAAAATTACTGTACAAAAACAAAACAGTGAGTCAACGGTTATTTGGACACCGTGGGATAAAAAAGTTAAAACTATGGCTGATATGGGCACTGAAAATGAGTGGAGAAAAATGATCTGTGTAGAAAGTGTTAATGCACTGGAAAACAGCGTTATGGTCTATCCTAATCAGTCTCATAACCTAATAGCTGAGTATTTAGTTCAAGAATATTAAGAGTTTAATTAAAATAAAATTAGGAGTAATATAACAATTGCAAAATCAATTCAAGGGCGAAATAATATGAGATCAGTAATTTTAGGTATTGCAATGGTTGGCGCACTTGCAGCGAACCAAGCTCAAGCTTTGGATGCTAAAGCTGCTGAAGCATTAGCTCAAAAAAGCGGATGTTTAGCTTGTCATAGCGTTGAAAAAAAAGTACTTGGGCCATCTTATAAAGAAGTGGCAGCTAAGTACAAGAGTGATAAAGGTGCTGAAGCGAGATTGGCAGCTAAGGTCAAAGCAGGTGGGAGTGGTGTTTGGGGCCCAATTCCAATGCCGCCTCACCCGCAAGTTAAAGATGAAGATATTAAAACAATCGTACAATGGGTTTTATCGCTTTAATGAAATTTTAAACCTAAATAAAAAACCGGCTTAGGCCGGTTTTTTATTTAGGTGGCTATGCTTTATTGAATAAGTAAAGTAAAAAACAACTCCAATTAACACCCAAGTCAAAAATCTTATCCAAGTTTCAACCGGCAAGAAAAACATTAAAGCTCCACATGAAAAGATTCCTAAGAGTGGAATAAGAGGATGCCATTTATTCTTAAAAGTTGCTTTATTATTTTTATGAAGTTTTCGTATAAAAATGACACCCAGTGAAACAATTACAAAAGCAGCTAATGTTCCAATATTAACAATCTCAGCTAAAGTACCTAGTGGTATAAAGCCAGCAATTAATGAGATGATCAACCCGCAAAAAACAATAACTTTCACGGGGGTGTTGGTATTTTTGTTCACCTCACATAAAGTATGAGGAAGCAATCCATCTCTGCTCATTGCAAAAATAATTCTTGTTAAGGCGTAATAAAGTACAAGCATTACAGTTGTGAGTCCGGCAATAACACCAGTAGCGACAACCGCAGAAGCCCATTGAAAGCCTATTTTTTGGAGTGCATAAGCAACAGGAGAAGGTACATTAAGTTCCTGGTATGGAACTACGCCTGTAAGCAATAATGAAACGATGATGTATATCACAGTACAAAAAGCAAGTGAACCAATGATGCCTTTAGGCAGATCTCTTTGAGGATTTATTGCTTCTTCAGCGGCAGTTGAAACTGCATCAAAACCAACGTATGCAAAAAAAACTAATGAAGCACCCGCGAGAACGCCAACAGTTTTTCCATCAGGTAATGTCGAAAACCATCCGTAAGGCATAAAGGGATGCCAGTTAGCTGGGTTTACATTGAAAATAGCAACTGAAATAAATAATGTGATAGTTAGAAGTTTAATAAAAACCATCACAGCATTGAATTTAGCACTTTGCTTTGCGCCAATAATAAGTAAGGACATGATGATTAATATAATGACCATCGCTGGAAGGTTCACTATACCTCCTAATGAAGGTGCTTTTGATAATACTTCGGGAAGGCCCAGGCCCATAGCGGTAAGGGCATTATTGAAATATCCGGACCAACCATTCGCGACTGCAGCAATAGACATTCCGTATTCCATGAGTAGAATCCAGCCAATAATCCATGCAAAGAATTCACCAAAGGCAACATAACTATAACCATATGCACTTCCGCAGCCGCCAATCGATGATGAAAGTTCTGCATAAGCTAATGCTGCAAAAGCACAAGCAAAGCCTGACACTATAAAAGATAAAATAACCGCGGGCCCCGCTTGGTTTGCAGCAGCAATACCAGTTAAAACAAATATACCTGTACCAATGATGCAGCCTATTCCGAGCAATGTAAGATCTAGCGCACTTAGACATTTTTTTAAATGTGCTGGATGCTTATGGTTAATATTTTTTTTTCTAAAAATTTTTGTAAATAGATTATCCATGATCCAGCCAATTTTTATTCGTTAAAAAGTATGTATATAGCTTTTCTTCTTTACTACCCGGCACAGGTTTCCAATCATATTTCCATTGAGCCATTGGTGGCATCGACATCAAAATTGATTCAGTTCTACCATTAGATTGCAAGCCAAATAGAGTCCCACGATCAAATATTAAGTTAAATTCTACATAACGACCACGTCGATAAAGCTGGAAGTCCCTTTCTTTCTCTGCATAATGAATATCTTTTCTTCTTTGAAGAATAGGTAGGTATGCGTTTAAAAAAACGTCACCTACTGCTTTGTTCAAATTAAAAGACTTATCAAAACCTAAGCGATTAAAATCATCATAAAAAATACCGCCAATTCCTCTAGGCTCTTTGCGATGTTTTAGATAAAAGTATTCATCACAGTTCTTTTTAAATTCCGAATATAGTTTTTTATCATATGGATCAAGAATAGTTTTGAGTGTTTTGTGAAAATGAATTGCATCTTCGTCGTAGCCATAATAAGGAGTTAAGTCCATGCCACCCCCAAACCACCATATATCCTCAAGATTTTCTTTTTTTGCAATAAAAAATCTTACATTCATATGGACTGTGGGTGCGTATGGATTTTTAGGATGTAAGACTAGCGATAATCCCATAGCCTCCCATTTTCTATCTGCCGCCTCTGGATGAGCAGCGCTTGCTGAGCGTGGTAACTTGTCACCTAGGACATGTGAGAACGCAATACCAGCTCTTTCAAATACATTACCATTTTCTAAGAGGCAGGAAGTCCCACCGCCACCCTCTTTTCGAAGCCAAGAGTCGTTAATAAAATTTTTACCATCAACAATCTGAAGTGTTTCAACAATATTCGTTTGGAGGTTGTTAAAGTACTCAAAAACTAGATTTGAATTAATCATATTATTTTCTAATTATTTTATTGCTAATAAAATCTTGAATCGTTGTAGGTTTTTTTTCACTACCAATATTCCCCTTAATAATCTTTACATTATTCTTAAATAAATTTTTACATGCTCTAAGGGTTTTGATGGATTGTTTATGACTTAAGTTAGCACTTGTTGAGGTAATTGGGAAGCTGATTGAATTTAATAAATTTAAAGTACTTTTAACTTTAGGGAGTCTTAGAGCAATGTTATGACTAGCCCCTCTTAACCATGAAGGACAATAATTAGATGCAGGTACTAACCAAGTATGAGGGCCAGGCCATTTATTCATCATCTCTTTTTTTTGCGACTCAGACAGGTCTTGCATATATGCATGCAAATGATTTATCTTGGAACTGATTAAAATAAAACCTTTTGATCGAGCCCTTTTTTTTAAACGTAGAATTTTTTCTACCGCATATTTATTTTTTGGATCACAACCCAATCCAAAACAGGATTCAGTAGGATAGGCTATAACACCCCCTTGTTTTAAATATCGGATTAAGCGTTGATTAGCCAATTTAATCGTTATTTAAGGCTCTGTAACCTATATCTTTTCGATATTGGACGCCATTAAATTTAATAGTATTGATAGCCTCATAGACTTTAAGTTGGGCCTCTTTCACAGAATTGCCAAGCGCGGCGACAGCTAGAACTCTTCCGCCTGAGGTTAGAAGTTTATTATTTTTGTATATAGTGCCTGCATGAAAAATATAGCTGTCAGGAATAATACGATCTTCAATATAAATTTCATCGTTTAACTTTGGAGATTCGGGATAGCCTGCAGAAGCCAAAACGACAGCTAGTGCTGATCTTGTATCCCATTCAATTTCTGATGAATCTAGTTGTCCGAGCGATGCCTTGTATAGCATTTCAAACAAATCACTTTTCAGCCTCATGAGAATGGGTTGTGTTTCAGGATCGCCCATTCGACAATTATATTCTAATGTTTTTACATCACCTTTTTTAGTGATCATGAGCCCTGCATAAAGGAATCCAGTAAATGGAATACCATCTGTAGCCATACCATGAACAGTAGGATAGATAATTTCTTCCATAACTTTAGAGTAAATTTCTTTAGTAACTACAGGTGCTGGTGAGTATGCTCCCATACCTCCTGTGTTAGGACCCATATCTCGATCTAAGAGCCTTTTATGATCTTGGCTTGTAGCTAACGGTAGAATTGTTTTGCCGTCACATACCACCATAAAGCTAGCCTCTTCTCCTTCAATAAATTCTTCGATCACAACTTTAGCCCCTGCATCGCCAAATTTATTGTCTACAAGCATAAAGTCTATTGCATTATGAGCTTCTTTGACTGTCATAGCGACAATGACAGCTTTCCCTGAAGCTAACCCATCCGCTTTAATGACAATGGGTGCGCCATGCTCATTAATATATTGATACGCTTCATCAGGTATTTTAAATGTTTTATATTTTGCAGTAGGGATGTTGTGCCTATACATGAAGTCTTTGGCAAAACCTTTAGAGCTTTCGAGTTGAGCAGCTTCTTGGGTAGGTCCAAAAATATTCAAATTTTTAGATCTAAATAAATCAACGATACCTTTAGAAAGTGGAAGCTCTGGACCAACGACAGTGAGGTCAATTCTTTCTTTAATTGCAAAATCTGAAAGAAGATCAATATCGGTCAGATCAATATTTTTGAATTTTGGATTGAGGTGAGTTCCACCATTACCTGGTGCTATAAAAATAGCATTTACTTTATTACTTTGAGAAAGTTTCCACGCCATCGCATGCTCTCTGCCGCCACTTCCAATGACTAGAACTTTCATAAATTAATGTCTAAAGTGACGATATCCAGTAAATAACATTACAAGACCTAATTCATTAGCAGCATTGATGACTTCCTCATCTCTTAAGCTCCCACCTGGCTGAATAACGCATTTTGCACCGGCAGAAGCTAACACATCAATTCCATCTCTAAAGGGAAAGAAAGCATCTGAAGCAACTGCTGAATTTATTAAATCAAGATTTGCATTTTTAGCTTTTATAGAAGCAATCTTAGTACTATCTACTCTACTCATCTGACCGGCGCCAATGCCTAAAGTTTGATTGTTCTTGCAAAATACAATGGCATTTGATTTAACATACTTAGCTACTCGCCACGCAAAAAGCATGTCAGCTATTTGTTCTTCGTTAGGTTTAAGTTTAGAAACTACTTTGCAATGGTTCATATCTATATTGAAATCATCTGGTGATTGAACTAGCAAACCACCACCAATTTTTTTCAATTCAAAAGCATTAAAGCTATTATTGAGCGAAACTTCTAATAACCTAATATTTGATTTTGATTCAAATATTTCAAGTGATTCAGTATCGTATGATGGAGCGATTACAACTTCGACAAATTGAGCAATAATTTGAGATGCAGTATTTTTGTCTAAGGAAACATTGCAAGCAATAATACCGCCAAATGAGGATGTTGGATCAGTTGAAAATGCTTTTTTATAAGCATCGAGTAAGTCTCCAGAAGATCCGACGCCACATGGATTAGCATGTTTTACAATCACACAGGATGGAAGCTTAAAGCTTTTAACACATTCCCAAGCCGTGTCTGCATCATTTAAGTTATTGTATGACAGCTCTTTTCCCTGTAACTGTTTAAAGCTTGCCAATGAACCTTTGTTTGATATTTCATCTACATAAAAAGATGCACTTTGATGTGGATTCTCACCATATCGTAAATCCATTTTTTTATTAAATGCAAGGTTAAGTTTGTTAGGGAAAGCTATATTTTTATTTGTATTCAATCCATTTAGATAATTTGAAATAATTGAATCATATTTTGCAGTATGTTCAAAAGCTTTTTTAGCCAAATTAAATCTTAACTCTAGATCAAGTGCACCATCATTCTGCTTTAAGGCATCTTCAATAAGTTTATAGTCCGAAGCATCAGTCACAACTGCCACACCATTATAATTTTTTGCTGCCGACCGGAGCATTGCCGGACCGCCGATGTCAATATTTTCAATGGCTTCAGAGAGCGAGCAATTTTCTTTAGATATAGTCGCCTCGAATGGATATAAGTTCACCACTATTAAATCGATTAAAGGGATATTCGATTTAGCCATCGTTTGCAGATGGTTTTCGTCATCTCTTTTTCCGAGTATGCCACCATGTATCTTTGGATGAAGTGTTTTAACTCTACCATCTAACATTTCAGGGAAGCCGGTGTAATCGCTGACTTCGATGACCGGAATATCATTGTCAGCAAATAATTTTGCTGTGCCTCCAGTGGACAAAATTTCAACGTTATATTTGACTAGTATCTTAGCGAATTCGATAATATCTTTTTTGTCTGATACGCTTATAAGGGCTCTTTTGATTTTAATCATGACTAGATATCAATCTTATGTTGTTTTAATTTTTTTCTGAGTGTATTTCTATTAAGGCCAAGGATTTCTGCAGCCTTACTTTGATTGCCTTTTGAAATACTCATGATGTAAGTAATTAGAGGTTTCTCAACCATACCAATGACCATGTCATAAACATTCGTTGGATGTTCACCATCCAGATCTTTGAAGTATTGATCTAAAGATTCATTTACACAATCAGGGATATCTGTCTTCTTTTCCATTAAGCTACCAACATTTCTTCCTCATACCTTATATAAGGGGATTCGATTGAAAGAAAATTAAAATAATCTTCGATAGTTTTAATTTGTTCATCAACTGTTTCAATTGTGTTCATATAGTGTCTAAAATTTGCAGAATTTTTTAATCCTTTTGTGTACCAGGAGATATGTTTTCTAGCAATTTTTAATCCTGCATTTTCACCATAAAAGTTGTAAAGCTCATTCACATGAGCAATGGTAATATTTTTGATTTCATCAATAGAAGGATTATCTAAATACATACCTGTTTTAAGATAGTGATCAATTTCTCTAAAAATCCAAGGTTTGCCCTGAGCTGCTCTACCAATCATGACCCCATCTACACCTGTGTAATCTAAAACATATTTAGCTTTTTCCGGTGAAGTGATATCGCCATTGGCGATAACGGGAATTTTGACTGACTGTTTTACTTCGGCAATGGTGTCATACTCAGCTTCACCCATATATAAACAAGCTCTCGTTCTGCCATGAATAGCTAATGCTTTAATACCAATGTCTTCGGCAATTTTTGCAATCTCTATAGCATTTCGATTTTGAGTATCCCAGCCAGTTCTTATTTTTAATGTGACTGGCACATCTACCGACTTCACAACTGAAGATAATATTTTTTGTACAAGCGGCTCATCTCTGAGGAGTGCTGATCCCGCCATCACATTACATATTTTTTTTGCAGGACATCCCATGTTGATATCGATAATTTGAGCACCATGATCCACATTAAATTGAGCGGCGTCCGCCATCATTTTGGGGTCAGCCCCAGCAATTTGGACCGAAATTGGATCTACCTCGCCTTCGTGATTGGCGCGGCGAAGTGTTTTTTGACTACCATATAGGAGTGAGTTTGATGTCACCATTTCACTTACTGCCATGCCAGCACCAAACTTTTTGCAAAGTTGGCGGAAAGGGCGATCAGTGACGCCTGCCATGGGAGCGACTACGAGATTATTTTTAAGGGAAATAGAGCCTATTTGCACTGTCGTATATTTACTTATGGAAAGTTGCTTATTTTATAGGCAAATGGCTTTTTATAAAAGTGAAGACTTCAAATTACTTATGCCATTCATAGCCTAAATTAAGGATTCTGGCTTGTATCTCTAACAGGGCTTCATCGACTAATTTTGATGGACCTTTAACACCAAGCTCAATAGTCTTAATAGGTTTTAATTTAGGCAGGCTAAAAAGTTTAATTTCTGGATATTTTTTTACAATGTCATTCATCAAATCAATCAATTTACTTTCACTTACATCATTAATCCAAATCGAAGCTTCGGCAAAATCATTTTGATTTAATAGTTGCTGATAGTGTGTATTGAGAATCCATTCGACCATCGGCCAGGCCATTTCAGGAAAACCTGGCAGGAAATGATAGTTATTGATTTTAAATCCCGGAATTTTATTAATCTCATTTGGAATCAATAATGCACCCTCTGGAATATCTGCCATCAAAACTCTTTTAGGGTAAGCTCCTTCACCAAACTGATCTTCAATGAGCTTAACAGCCTCATCATTCCTAGTTAATTGAAGATTAAAAGCGTCTGCAGCGGACTGCCTTGTGAAGTCGTCTGGTGTTGCACCAATGCCACCAAAAGAGAAAACAACTGTATTGGACTTTATTGATTCTTTGATCGATTGAATAATATCTTTCGAATCATCCTGAATGTATTTCGCCCAAGACAATGAAAGCTTATATTTTTTTAATGTTTTTTGTACGTATTCAAAATGTTTATCTTGTCTTTTGCCAGATAAAATTTCATCACCAATAATTAAAGCACCAAATTCCATCTTAATGTGCCGCATCCCAATTTAATCCAACGCCGATATCCACGATAAGAGGGATATCAAGCTTTGCAACACCTTCCATTAAAAGAGGTAGTTCTTTTTGTAATGTCTCAATTTCATTTTGAGGTACTTCAAACACAAGCTCATCGTGCACCTGCATAATCATCTTTGTTTTTAAGTGTGTATTTTGAGATAGCCATTGATCGACCGCAATCATTGCTAACTTAATGAGGTCAGCCGCAGTGCCTTGCATAGGCGCGTTTATTGCTGCTCTTTCTGCTGCAGCTCTTCTAATACCATTCGAGCCATTAATTTCTGGAATCCATAATCGCCTTCCAAAAAATGTTTCAACATAACCTTTATCTTTGGCAAATAATTTTGTATCTTCCATGTAACGTTTAACGCCAGGATATCTCGCAAAATAAGTCTCAATATAATTTGATGCAGCACTACGTTCAATACTGAGTGATTTTGATAAGCCGAATACGCTCATCCCGTAAATCAATCCAAAGTTGATCACTTTGGCATAACGTCTTTGTTCTTGGGAGACTCTATTTAAGTCGCAACCAAAAATTTCAGCCGCTGTTGATTTATGAATATCTTCATTATTCTTGAATGCTTCAAGTAATCGTTTGTCTTGAGACAAATGAGCCATGATTCTTAATTCTATTTGAGAATAGTCTGCAGATAGAATAGATGACCCTTCATTCGCAATAAATGCTTCTCTTATTTTTCTACCTTCTGAGGTTCTTATCGGGATATTTTGTAAATTAGGATCTGAACTTGCAAGACGTCCTGTAATTGCAACAGCCTGGTTGTAGTTTGTATGAATTCGCCCAGTGTTGGCGTTAATCATTTTTGGCAATTTATCTGTGTAGGTTGATTTGAGCTTAGATAGACTTCGATGTTCGAGTAATAATTTGGGTAAAGGATAATCAAGTGCTAAATCTTGCAACACTTCTTCGTCTGTAGAAGGTGCGCCTGAGGGTGTTTTTTTCAAAGATTTAATACCTAACTTATTAAATAAAATATCTTGTAATTGTTTGGGTGATGCGAGATTAAAAGGTTGCCCTGCTAGCTTATAAGACTCTTCTTCAAGCAGTAGAATTTTTTTACCAATTACATGACTTTGCTCATTTAATTTTTTGTCATCTACAAGCACACCATTTCTTTCGATCTTTAAAAGCACTTCAGTGGCTGGCATTTCAATGTTTTCGTAAATAAATTTAAGTGGTGCATCATTTTCAATTACAGGATTAAAGAATTGATTTAATTGAAATGTAATATCCGCATCCTCCGATGAATAATGAGATGCCACATCAATATCAACTTGATTAAATTTAAGCTGATTCATACCCTTGCCCGCAACTTCTTCGAAACTGATACAGGTGTGACCTAGATGCCTCAAGCTTAAATTGTCCATGCCATGGCTTTGATGACTTTCCGTGACGTAGCTTTGTAACATCGTATCGTGCTTAATGCCTTTAAGATGTATGCCGTGATTTAAAAATACATGCGCATCATATTTAATGTTTTGACCAATTTTTTTAATTTTTTCATCTTCTAACATGGGCTTCACTAAATTTAATACAGCGTTAATTGATAGCTGCTCGGGAGCCCCAGGATAGTCATGCGCTAAAGGAATGTAAGCCGCTTCCCCTGCAGTCACTGCTATCGATATACCTACAATTTTTGCCTGCATAGGGTCGAGCGAGTTAGTTTCTGTATCGACACAGACATAACTTTTATCTTTAATTTTTTCTAGCCATACGCGTAATAGAGCCTCATCGAATATCGTGTCGTATTTAATTTTGGAAATAAAATGACTAGGGGATTTGATAGATATTTTTTCTTCACGACTGTTGTTTGATGAGTTTTCTTGGGAACTAACTTCTTTAACTTCGTTAAGCCAATTCTTAAATTCAAATCTCTGATATAAATTTTCTAGTGTGCGTGAATCCTGTACTTTAGGTTTTAAATTGTCCCAATTTTTATCGATATCTAAATCGCATCGAATCGTAATAAGGTCTTTAGCTCTGGGAATCCAGTCGAGTGCTTTTCTTAAATTTTCACCGACGACTCCTGGGAATTGAGCGGCATTTTTTACAATATTGTCGAGTGTTTGATATTCATTAAGCCATTTCAATGCAGTTTTAGGGCCAACTTTTTCAACACCAGGTACGTTATCTGAGGTATCTCCAATAAGAGTTAGATAGTCGATAATTTGATTGGGCATTAACCCAAATTTGTTTTTGACGCCTTCGATATCGAGTTTTTCATTTGTCATGGTATTAATTAAAGTGACATGTTCGTTTACAAGCTGAGCTAAATCCTTGTCACCTGTAGAGACCACGACATTGAATTGATGATGAGTGGCTTCCTTACATAATGTGCCAATCACATCATCAGCCTCGACACCTTCTTGAATAACAATCGGCCAACCCATTGCCGTAATTGCTTCATGAAGCGGCTGAATTTGAGCTCTTAAATCATCAGGCATCGCTGATCGATTGGCCTTATAGTCGGGATAAAGATCATTCCTGAAAGTTTTTCCTTTTGCATCAAAAACGCAAGCGCTATAATCAGAAGGAAACTCTTTATGGAGTTTTCGGAGCATATTCAAGACTCCGTAAATAGCTCCGGTAGGTTCTTGGTGACTGTTCCTAAGATCGGGCAATCCGTGAAATGCCCTGTAAAGATAAGAGGAGCCATCTACTAATAATAGTGTTTTCATTGTTTAACTTTGAAAGTTTTTATGTCAGCAGATAAAAAGATACCTAAATTTAACGGCCCAGAATTTTTTGATGAAACTCATAACGAGAGTGAATCCTGGTATGCATTTGAAATTATGTCAGAATTTGTTAGTGCTACCGAAAAACTTAAAAAAATAACCCCTGGCGTATCGGTGTTTGGTAGTGCTAGAGTGAGTGAAGACCATCCTTATTACAAGCTCACTGTTAATATAGCAGAGGCCCTATCCAACTCCGGGTTTAGCGTCATTTCTGGCGGCGGCCCTGGCCTTATGGAAGCAGTTAACAAAGGCGCTTCCCTGGGCAAGGGCCCTAGTATTGGTTTTAATATTAATTTGCCTCACGAACAAAAACCGAATGACTACCAGGATATTTCAATCAATTTTAAATATTTCTTTATGCGTAAAGTGATGTTTATTAAGTACGCTTCAGCTTACGTCGTATTGCCAGGTGGATTTGGAACGCTTGATGAACTAATGGAAGTGATCACACTTATTCAAACGGGTAAATCAAGAAAAATCCCTATCATTTTAGTAGGGAAAGACTTTTGGTCTGGCTTACTAGGCTGGTTAAAAGACAAAATCGTAAATGAGGGCATGGCTGAATTAAAAGACTTAGATTTGATCCAAATTCTTGAGGAGCCTAAAGAAATTGTGGATGCGATATTTAACCATTATGAATCGATTGGTTTCACGCTAACGCCAGCGGAAAGAAAAGCTCAGCTTTACTTATAAATTGTCAAATAAACCATACCATCTATAGGTTTCTTGCTAGAATCTTGTCTATGAAAATACAAAATACAATTAAAGTTTTTTTATTGGTAACTGTCTTCATGAGTTTAAATGCCATAGCTGAAAAAAAACTCGAGCTTTTAGAGGAGGTTAAGCCACCACCAAAGAATTTTGAAAGCGATATTGTAGATGAGCCTCAAATTACCATCACCAAGCAAGGTGCTGATATGGTCGAGGAATACCGCATTAATGGTGAACTTTATATGATGAAAGTAACACCCCCAGCTGGCGGACCTTCATATTATTTATTGAAGGAAGATCAAGACGCTGGTTGGGCAAAATACGACGGCCCTACCCAGCCTCTTACTGTGCCTAAATGGGTAATATTTAGATTCTAAATTTTTTTTTAAAGGGCTCAAAGCCCTTTTTTTTATGTCTGTCTACACATCAGTTAATATTGAAGAATTAAAAATCTGGCTTCAGGATTATGCTTTAGATGATCTCACCGATTATCAAGGTATTAAGTCTGGGATCACGAATACCAACTATTTTTTAATGACTGCGCATGATCGTTTTGTTTTGACGCTCTTCGAAAAAAACACTATAGAAGATCTCCCATATTTTGTAGATCTTATGGCTCATCTAGCAGAAAATTCATTTTTATGCCCCAAACCGATTTTCAAAAAAAATGGTACAGCTTTAAGTATTTTAAAAAATAAACCCGCTTTAATCGTGACATGCTTAAAAGGTAAAGAGCTTACCAAACCTGAAGTCAATCATTGTAAGGCTATGGGCAAAAGTCTCGCAGAGCTCCATGTGAAGTCAGCCAATTTTGCAGCTCACCATCAAAATACAAGAGACCTTAACTGGATCAAAAAAACAGCTGATACTTTATTAAGTGAATTGCCTAAAGATGAGAGTCAATTATTAAGAGAAGAAATTCTTTATCAAGAAAAGCAAAATTATAAGTTGCCTAAATCTACGATTCATGGAGATCTATTTAAGGACAACGTTCTTTTTTTAAATGATGAAGTATCAGGCTTTATTGATTTTTATTATGCTTGCACAGATTATCTTATTTTAGACGTGGCTATCGCTGTAAATGATTGGTGCGTGAATGACGATGGTTCTTTTGATGAGGTAAGACTGAATGCTTTCTTAGACGCTTATAAAAAGATAAGATCTTTTAATGATGATGAAGATCGAGCTTGGAATGATGTATTAAGATTAGCATCTCTTAGATTCTGGGTTTCAAGACTTAAAGATTTCTATCATGTGGAAGAGGGTGAACTCACTTACACGAAAGACCCTAACCATTTTAAAAAAATTTTAAAGCAACGTATTGGTGGGAAAATTTTAAGGTAAATTAATATGAAAAAAATTACATTCCGAGATTCCATTCGTTGGAATAAAGAAAGCTTCATGCTCTTCAAGAAGACGCCCAATCAATCATTAATGCTGAGTTTGACTTATCTCTTTATTTTTATGCTTTTGCCTTCAATGCCTATGATTCAAATTTTTTCAATTGCATCTATCTTGATTTGGCCTGTATTTTTGGTATTCGCGGTTAACTTCTACAAGACTCATGATAAAAATAAGGAAGAAAATTTTTTAGTGGTATATGAAAAAATTAAACCTAGGCTCGCAACATTACTCTCGCTTGGCCTCATCTGCTTAATTTATGCGGGTATGGTGACTATGGTTTTAAATTCTGAAATGCAGGGTTTTATTCAACTGTCAGAAAAAAATAATGAGCTTGTAACTTTGATTAATAATTTTGTGCCTATGATAGGAAAATTAGTTCTACTTCTGCTACCGTTACTTATGGCGACTTGGTTCTCGCCAATGTTGATCGTTTATAACCACTACTCACTCTTTAAATCAATTAAATCCAGCATCGCGGGATGCTTAATGTATATTTTTCCTTTAGGTCTTTCATGGCTTATTTTTTCAACAATAGCGATATTATTTATGTTGTCATGTGGACTACTAATTGGTTCATTAGCTTCATTCTTCCCAACCATAGGACCTTCATTAATGGGCGCGATTATTTTTTTCGCACTACTTGTGATCACATCGGTGATGTTTGCGTTTCAATATATTAGTTACCGAGATATTTTTAAGTCCGCTAAAAGCTATTAGTGTTTAAAGAGTTTTGCGTATTCCATTGCGAGCCATTTGGTGCCTGCTTTATTGAATTTAATTTGAATTCTTAAATCGTCGGTATTCCCTTCATAACCTAAAACGGTTCCCTGGCCAAATTTTTCATGCATGACAGATTCACCAATACGCCAAGTATGTTTCTGTTGGGTAGGTTGTGAATAACTCTCTTCAATCTGATCTATATTATTTTTAAAATTAATTGTGTTAATGTTTTTAACAAGACTCTCAGGGATCTCTTCTAGGAATCTTGATGGCATACCATATCTTGTTTGGCCATGAAGCATTCTTGATAGTGCATAACTTAAGTATAGTTTTGATCGAGCTCTTGTCACAGCAACATACATAAGCCTTCTCTCCTCCTCAAGCCCTTTAGATTCAAAAAGACTTTGTTCGTGCGGACATAAACCTTCTTCAAGGCCTGAAATAAATACTACGTCAAATTCCAATCCTTTCGATGAGTGAATCGTCATGAGTTGGATGGCGTCTGAACCTTCACTCGCTTGCATATCACCACTTTCTAAAGAGGAATAATTTAAAAAATCTCCAAGTGGATTTTTAGATTCATTGTTATCGTTGTTAAGAAACGTTGCAGCTGCAGAAACCAATTCGTTTAAGTTTGAAACTCTATCTAACCCATCTTTTTCATTCGTGTAGTGATCCTTAAGTCCTGATTCGTTAATAATGAGATCAATCATTTGCGGAAGCGTTAATCCTTCGAAACCACTTTCAATATGTTTGATGAGATGGATAAAATACGGTAAACCTTTTTTGGTTATGGGTGTTTTATCTGATGATTTCAATGCAGCGTCCCATAAGCTACAAGCATCTCGCCTAGAAATATCTTGAAGGCTTTCTAATGAGCGACTACCAATACCGCGGGTTGGAAAATTAATAATTCTTAAAAATGCACTGTCATCATTTTTATTTGTAATGAGCCTCAAATAAGCAATAGCATGTTTAATTTCAGCACGCTCAAAGAAACGCAATCCACCATAGACGCGATAAGGTAAGTTAGATGAAAAAATATTGTGTTCGAGAACGCGAGACTGAGCATTACTTCTGTAAAGAATAGCAATATGATTGAGCGATACACCCTCCCTATGAAGTATTTTAATTTCATCTACAATAAACTTAGCTTCATCAATATCAGTATGGCCCGTATAGATTCGAATGGGGTCACCTTCTCCGGCCGAAGTCCATAAGTTCTTCCCCAATCTATTTTTGTTATGATCAATGATGGCATTTGCTGTATTAAGGATGTTACTTTTAGATCTGTAGTTTTGTTCGAGCTTAATAATTTGTTTAACATGAAAGTCTCTTTCAAGATCTTTCATGTTGCCAACTCTCGCTCCTCTAAAGCTATATATAGATTGATCATCGTCCCCCACGGCAAATACAAAACTGCTGTTACCTGCAAGAAGTTTTAACCACTTATATTGAAGCTCACTCGTATCTTGAAACTCATCAATGAGAATATGTTTAAATCTATCTTGATAATGCTGACGAATGGAATCATTCTTTTCGAAAAGCTCATAGCACCTTAAAAGCAATTCACCAAAATCAACCAAGCCTTCTTTTTGACATTGCTTCTCATACTCAAGGTAGATTTCATTTAATTTTTTTGAATGTGTGTCGTAAGTATCGACATGTGCGGATCTTAAGCCTTCATCTTTACATCCATTGATATAATGTTGCACTTGTTTCGGCGCATAAGTCTCATCGTCTACATTCATTGCTTTCATAGTTCTTTTGATTAGAGATAACTGGTCTTGACTATCTAGAATCTGAAATGTCTCAGGTAAATCTGCATCTCTAGCATGTGTTTTAAGAAATCGATTACATAAACCATGGAATGTGCCCACCCACATGCCTCTTGTATTAATGGGAAGCTGCATGGTGATTCTTTGAAGCATCTCTTTTGCGGCTTTATTGGTAAATGTCACCGCGATAAGACCGAAAGGACTTACAACGTTTGTTTGAATGAGCCAGGAAATTCTAGAAGTCAGTACTTTAGTTTTACCGCTGCCTGCGCCCGCGAGAATTAGCGCAGATTCATTTTGAAGTGTTACTGCTTCAATTTGTTTATCATTTAAATCTTTGAATTGACTTTGGTTGGGCAGGGATGCATTCATGAGGTGTAATGCTATCCTAATTACTTGCCAGATAAAAAAAAGATTAAAAAAAAGACCTCCTAAGAGGCCTTTTCTTATTGATGCTTTTGAGTTACATCATACCGCCCATGCCACCCATGCCTCCCATATCGCCACCACCCATTGCTGGAGATTCGTCTTTGGGAAGATCAGCGATCATACAGTCAGTCGTTAACATAAGTCCTGCAACAGATGCTGCATGTTGTAATGCAGAGCGAGTAACTTTAGTAGGATCTAAAACGCCCATCTCCACCATGTCGCCATAAGTTTCGTTTGCAGCGTTAAATCCATAGTTGCCTTTGCCAGCAACAACATTGTTCACCACTACAGATGGTTCTACACCAGCATTTGCAACGATTTGTCTTAAAGGCTCTTCAACAGCACGAAGCACAATACGAACACCAGCTTCTTGATCTGCATTTTCACCCTTGACTTTAGCAATTGCATCACGCGCTCTAATTAAAGCAACGCCACCACCAGCTACAATACCTTCTTCAACAGCAGCTCTTGTTGCATGGAGTGCATCTTCAACACGCGCTTTCTTTTCTTTCATTTCAATTTCAGTCGTTGCACCTACTTTAATTACAGCAACACCGCCTGCAAGTTTTGCAACACGCTCTTGTAGTTTTTCTTTGTCATAGTCGCTTGTGGCTTCTTCGATTTGAGTTTTGATTTGAGCAATGCGTGATTTAATATTTTTTTCATTAGCTGCACCATCGATAATGATTGTGTTTTCTTTGCCTACTTCAATTCTTTTTGCTTGACCTAAATCTTCAATCTTAATCGTTTCTAATTTCAAACCTACTTCATCTGAAATCACTGTAGCGCCTGTAAGAATTGCAATATCTTCAAGCATCGCTTTCCGTCTGTCACCAAAACCAGGCGCTTTAACCGCAACAGTTTTTAAGATGCCACGAATATTATTTACGACTAGAGTTGCAAGCGCTTCACCTTCAATATCTTCAGCGACAATAAGGAGAGGACGACTTGATTTAGCAACCTGTTCAAGCGCAGGAAGAAGATCTCTAATATTAGAGATTTTTTTATCATGCAAAAGAATGAATGGATTTTCTAATAAGGCAATTTGACGATCTGCATTATTAATAAAGTAAGGAGAAAGATATCCGCGATCAAATTGCATTCCTTCTACAACGTCTAATTCATTTGTTAAACCTGAACCATCTTCAACAGTAATCACACCTTCTTTACCTACTTTATCCATTGCGTCTGCAATGATTTGTCCGATAGAGTGATCAGAGTTAGCAGAGATTGAACCTACTTGTGCAATTTCCTTACTTGTTGTGCATGGCTTACTTAATTTTTTAAGTTCAGCTACGCCAGCTTCAACAGCTTTGTCGATACCTCTTTTAAGGTCCATTGGGTTCATACCTGCTGCGACTGACTTCATGCCTTCGCGAATAATCGCTTGCGCCAATACAGTTGCAGTAGTTGTGCCATCACCTGCGATATCAGAAGTTTTAGATGCAACTTCTTTAACCATTTGTGCGCCCATATTTTCAAACTTATCTTTAAGTTCGATTTCTTTTGCAACTGATACACCATCTTTAGTGATCGTAGGGGCACCAAACGAACGCTCTAGAACAACATTTCTTCCCTTAGGGCCGAGTGTAACTTTAACGGCGTTAGCTAAAATATTTACACCGGTAATCATCTTTTGGCGAACTTCGTCACCAAATCTTACGTCTTTTGCTGCCATTTTTTATTTCTCCAAAATATTAATGAATGTATGTTTAAGGCTTTATTCAACAATGCCCATGATGTCTTCTTCACGCATCACAAGTAATTCTTCGCCATCAACTTTAACGGCTTGGCCAGCGTACTTTCCAAATAAAACTTTGTCGCCTACTTTGACGTCTAGTTTTTTAACACTGCCATCTTCGAGAATTTTTCCATTCCCCACAGCGTGCACCGTGCCTTGGTCTGGTTTTTCTGTTGCGCCGTCAGGGATAACAATGCCTGATGCTGTCGTACGTTCTTCTTCAAGACGCTTTACAATTACGCGATCATGTAAAGGGCGAATTTTCATTTCATATTCTCCTAATAGTGTATTCTTTGAAAATTAATCAAAATCGAAAACATGAGTGATTAGCACTCTATGTCATAGAGTGCTAATAATAGGGACAAAAGCCTAAAATTTCAAGTGTTATTTCGTTAAATATCTGAATCTAAACATTATTTTTATATGAGCTATTACATAGAAAAGCAAGATTATCGAAGGTTGGGGCAGTCGGATTTGCTTATTTCGCCCATTACTCTGGGCACCATGACCTTTGGTGAGCAAAACACAGAGTCCGAGGCGTTTTTACAGCTCGACTGGGTGATATCACATGGCATTAATTTTATTGATACCGCCGAAATGTATCCCGTTCCCCCTAAAGAAAATACTTTTACTGCAACTGAGACGATTCTGGGACATTGGCTAAAAAAACAAAAAAGAGAAGAGATTGTTTTAGCGACAAAAGCTGCGGGACCAAGAAGATCATTAAATTGGATTCGCAATGGACCTAAAGCCTTCGATGAAAAAAATTTACGTGAGGCTCTTGAAGGCTCATTAAAAAGACTGCAAACAGATTACATTGATTTATATCAGCTTCATTGGCCCGAAAGAAACGTGCCTATTTTTGGTCAATATAAATTTGATCCCGGTGCTGAAATAGAAGGCTCAAAATTAAAAGAATGGGTATCTATTCATGAACAAATAGAAGCCTTAGGTAAGTTAGTGCAAGAAGGCAAGATTAGATATATCGGCATCTCCAATGAGCAATCCTGGGGCGTGATGGAATTTGTTCGAATTGCAAGAGAAAATAAATTACCTCTCATAGCATCAGTTCAGAATTGTTATAACCTTATCAACAGAGGATTAGAGTTTGGTATGACAGAAATTTTATACCGAGAAAAGATTGGATTCTTAGCATACTCCCCCCTAGCATTTGGACACCTCACCGGAAAGTATCTAAAAGATATCGACTCAAAAGGTCGCGTGACACTTTTTAAAGGGTTCGCACAAAGATATGACAAGCCCAATGTCTTTCCCGCTGTGAAAGCCTATGAAATATTAGCATCGAAACATGGTATGACATTGACTGAGATGGCCTTAGCATTTGTATACCATCACTGGTTTGTGACATCAACCATCATAGGTGCTACATCACTTGATCAATTAAGAGAAAATATTGAAGCGTATAAGAGAAAGCTATCTAAAGAACTTTTAGATGAAATTGAAATCATTCATCTTACTCATATGAACCCAGCACCTTAATGTATGAAGAATCAGCACTACATCAATAGAAGTTTAAAGAGTTTGTGGAATCCATGTACACAAATGAAAATTCATCAGGCCCAATCTATAATCCCGATTAGGCGAGGTGAAGGTGTTTGGTTATACGACTATGATGATAAAAAATATTTAGATGCGATCAGTTCTTGGTGGGTTAATTTATTTGGCCACAATCAAAGTGAAATTAAAAAATTCATCACAGATCAACTCGATCTCGTTGAACACGTCATGCTTGCAGGTTTAACTCATGAGCCGGCTATACATCTATCTGAAAAATTAAGCAGCCTCACAAAGCTGGGTCACGCTTTTTACGGTAGCGACGGATCTAATGCGATTGAAATTGCTATTAAGATGAGTGTTCATTACTGGAGGAACAAGGGTCAGCCAAAGAAAAATAAAATCATTTATTTAGAGAATAGTTATCACGGTGAAACGCTCGGCGCTCTTTCTGTGACGGACATTAAACTTTTTCGTAAAAATTACGCTTCACTAATTAAAAAAAATAATCCTATCAAGACACCCGACTGGCGATACGCAGATAAAGGTGAGACAGCTGAATCTTATGCATTAAGATGTATCCAAGATTTAGAAATATATCTTCAAGACAATCATCAATACATAGCTGCTTTTATTTTAGAACCTCTTGTGCAATGTGCAACAGGGATGGGAATGTACCACTCAATCTATTTAAGAAAAGCAAGAGAGCTTTGTTCGAAATACCATATTCATCTCATTGACGATGAGATTGCGGTAGGCTTTGGAAGAACGGGAAAAATGTTTGCATTCGAACACGCAAATATAAAACCTGATTTTATTTGTCTCTCAAAAGGATTAACCGGTGGATATCTTCCTTTATCAGCTGTTCTAACAACGGATGATGTTTATATGGCTTTCTATGAAAATAAAGTAGAAAAAGGCTTTCTTCATTCTCATAGTTACACCGGCAATCCACTTGCTTGCAGTGCTGCATTAGGAACATTAAGTTATTTTGAAGGCCATGATGTAATTAATCAAAATAATAAAACCTCAGCTTATATTTCAGAGCGTATGAAGGCACTCGCAACATTACCTATTTCTAACTTAAGAAATATAGGCATGATATGGGCATTTGAGCTTGAAGAAGCTTCAAAAAAGACAATAAAAAAAATTACTATGAAAGCTATTGAGAATGGGCTCTTCATAAGACCGATAGGTCAAACTATTTATTTTATGCCACCCTACGTTATCAACCATGATGAAATTAATTTTATGGTTGATACAACTCTTGAAGTTATTAAGTCATCTTTATAAATATGCGAATACTATTTTTTATTTGTGTCTTATGGATGAATAGCGTATTCGCAGATACCGATATCGATGCAATAAATAAAATACTCAATCGTTCCGAGCTATCAAAAGCGAATTACACGCTTTATATTAAAAATATTTCGAAGCGCAATAAAATTTTTAGTTATAACGAACAAAAAGCATTCAACCCGGCTTCCTTAATGAAGCTTATCACAACCTACGCTGGATTGCAGATTTTAGGCCCACAGTTCCAATGGAAGACAGAGGTGCTTTATAAAGGAGCCTTAAAAAATAAACATCTTTATGGCGACCTTACTATTAAAGGATATGGCGACCCTACACTTACGTATGCAGACCTTTCTGAATTTATCGAAAAGGTTCAACAAAAAGGCATTCAACATATTCACGGCAATATCATTATTGACGAAAGTTTTTTTGGAGAATTACATAATCAAGATCTTATTGATGATAAGAAATATCGTGCTTACAACGTAAATCCAAAATCTTTTATCGTGAATGAAAATACTATCAACTTTAATTTTTCAATTGACAGCGAAAAAATTAATATACAAACCTTTCCTGAATTTCAAGCGCTAAAAGTTATTAATCATTTAAATCTTACCGATCAGGACTGTAATGGTTGGAAGGATAATCTTGGTTATGAGATCGAGATAAAATCTAACGTGACAGAGATTACATTTAATGGTCGTTTTGATAAGGCATGTGAGAGTAAAGATATTGATTTATCTGCTGTGACTGCTAATCGTTTATCTAAGGCTCTATTTGAAAAGCTTTGGAAGATCCATGGTGGAAGCATTGAGGGTGAGTTTAAATATATATATCAAAATACTTCGGACACACTTAAATTCTATGAACATCTATCCAGGCCTCTAAGTCTTGTCGTAAGAGATATTAATAAATATAGCCAAAATTTAATAGCTAGGAATCTATTGCTTACTATCCTGGCAGAAAAAAATGGTAATCCCATCACCGAAAACGAGGCGGGAAGATTCCTTAAAGAATCTTTGATAAAAGAAAAAATGAAACTTGATTCGCTTGAGATGGATAACGGTGCAGGTCTATCAAGAAACGCAAAAGTGAGTGCGGAGGACTTAGGTTTCTTATTAGAAAAAGCCTACAGCGGTCTTTATATGCCTGAATTTATAGCGTCGCTCCCTAATATAGGCGTTGATGGTACTTTAAAGAATAGAGGACAAAAATTATCCGTCGCCAAACATGCTTATTTGAAAACCGGTAGTATCCAAAATGTGAGCGCTATTGCGGGATATATTTTTGATAAAAATAATGATGTGAAAGTTTTTGTATTTATGGCGAATGATCCTAAGGCAAATGAGTCATATAAAATACAAGATGAGTTGATTGAATGGGCTTATCTTAATTAAACTAAGGGGGAATGTTAATATGCGATATACCAATGTAATTAAATTTGTTTTAGTTTTTGGCATTATTTTATTTAATATTGATTTAGCTAGTGCTGAGTCACAAACTTCAAAAAAGGAAATGAAATTGGAAAAAAATATCACTACATTGGTTATTAAAGATACTGTCTTAGGAAATGGGCGACAAGCAGAAAAAGGTCTCGCAGTAACTGTTCACTATACCGGTTGGTTATATGACCCAAATCAGAAAGATGGCAAGGGTAAAAAATTTGATAGCTCATTAGATCGCAATGATCCTTTCGTATTTAATTTAGGTGGTGGACAGGTGATTCGAGGCTGGGATGAAGGTGTAGACGGCATGAAAATTCATGGCAAAAGAACGCTCATTATTCCTCCAGATATGGGTTATGGTTCACGCGGCGCAGGTGGTGCGATTCCCCCGAATGCCGTTTTAATTTTTGATGTTGAGTTGCTCGGAGTTAAGTAATGAAAGCCAGGGTTAAGTGGATTGAGAATGTATGCTTCATAGGAGAATCCGAGTCTAACCATTCAGTGATCCTTGATGGTCCGGAAGAGTTGGGTGGCAGGAAATTAGGTATGCGACCTATGGAGATGCTGCTAATCGGTATGGGCGGATGCACATCATTTGATGTGGTTACCATTCTTAAGAAATCAAGACAAGAGATTAGTGATTGTTATGCTGAGATTGAAGCTGAAAGAGCCGAGACAGTACCTAAGATTTTTACTAAGATCCATATTCATTTTGTGCTAAAAGGTAAAGATTTAGATAAAGACCAAATCGAACGTGCGATTAAGTTATCCGCTGAAAAATATTGTTCAGCATCGATTATGCTATCTAAGTCAGTTGAAATTACTCATGATTTTGAAATTGAAGAAGAGGCCTAATCGCTAAATTAATTTTTTATAATTTTCAAATCAAGCGGCTCTTCATTCTCCATAACAGAAAGAAGACGATCAATATTTGGATGTTTACCAGGATTCTTTTGTGCATCTTCTGTGTGCTCTGAATACAAATCAAGACCTTCAATTGCGGCGTCTAAAGATATTGCATCAAAAAGTTTCCAAAGATGTTGGTAGATTTTAATTGATCCTTGGCTGCCAGGCTTATTTTCGATCGTGCCAACTAAAGCATTATTTTTATAAATCTCTATACGACTAATGTGATCTGAGTTGTCGAGCGTTAATAAGATATCGTTAAATTTTTGCATGGATTAAATTTTTGCAGAAAGTGTGGTCATCACTTTTGAGGTTAATGACATCGCTTTTTTTATCTTATGAGGCAAATCAATTCCGCCCAATTCTTTTGCCTTGATTGCATGTTGTTCTTCATCATCTGCCATTACTTCTAAAATTTTATTGGTCTTAAGATCATTTTTAGATATTTTATCTAAGTGACTTGTTAAATGCTTTGTCACTTGTCGTTCTGTTTCAGCTAAAAATCCTAAATTATATTTTTCGCCTAAGGCGCTTGCAAAAGAACCTATTAATAGAGAGCTTGTATACCAGATAGGATTAAGAAGGCTTGTTTTGCCCCCTAATTCATTGATCCTAGAGTTGCACCAATCAAGGTGATCGATTTCTTCCTTTGAAGCTTTTTTCAAAGATTCTGCACCTTCACCACGTGGATTAAAAAGAAGTTGTCCGCTATATAAAGCTTGAGCGCAAACTTCACCTGTATGGTTTACACGCATCAATTCGATTGTGCGTCTTTTTTCGTCAGGGGTTAATTCGGCATCTTCAATGTGCAAATCGGGTCTTGGTCTTGAGCCTTTAGGTTTAGCAAATAAAACCTTCAGGCCCTTATCAAACTCAATGATGAGGTCATCAATCATTTGTTTTGAATAATTTGAAGACCTTTGAGAATATTCATAGCTTCCTGGAATTGCTTATCCGCTTTGCTTCCTGGCTCAATCGGACCTGATGGTGTATCAGAAGTTTTCTTTTTCTCTTTCTCTTTCTCTTTCTCTTCTTCAGGTTTTTTGACTGGAGTTGCTAAAGGTTTGCTATCTTTATCTTTAGGCGCAGCATTCGCATCCGCATCTTTTGGATTTGAAAGATGGTTTGTGAGATCTGCTTCTTTAGTCATGAATGTAGGATCACTTCCATCATCGACAATGATATCAGGCACAATGCCTTTAGCCTGGATTGATCTTCCCTTAGGTGTAAAGTATCTTGCAGTCGTCATCTTTATAGCTGTTCCGTTATTCATAGGCAGGATACTTTGTACAGAGCCTTTACCAAAACTTTGCATACCTACAATCAAAGCCCTCTTATGATCTTGGAGCGCACCCGCCACAATTTCAGATGCAGATGCCGATCCGTTATTCACTAAAACAGCCATAGGGGTTGTCCTAATATCTTCTGGAAAATCTTTGAGGTAATCGTCTTTGCTCCCACCTTTGAGATAATTTTCAGGGGTTGCTGTGAGTTGCATTTTTGAATCTTGCGCGCGACCTTCTGTATAAACAACTAGATCACCTTTAGGTAAGAAAGCAGCAGATACACCTACCGCAGCATTTAATAAACCACCTGGATTATTTCTAAGGTCAAGCAATATGCCTTTGAGGGGCGCTTTATTTTGCTGACGAAGATTTTTTAAGAACTTCGCTAAATCTTCACCGGTATGTTCTTGGAATTGAGCGACGCGAACGTAAGCGTAATTAGGCTCAACAAGCTTTCCTTTAACGCTTTGTGACTTAACGATGGCACGTACTAATTTAAAAGTTAAAGGTTTAGCTTCTCCTTTTCTTAATACGGTGAGCACAATGCTGGTACCTGGTTTGCCACGCATTTTTTTAACCGAGTCATTAAGCGATAAGCCTTTTGTGGAAGTCTCATCTAGTTTCATGATGAGATCACCGCTCTTCAAGCCCGCTTTATAAGCTGGACTATCTTCAATCGGAGATATCACTTTTACAAAACCATCTTCCATGCCGACCTCAATACCAAGACCACCAAACTCACCTTGGGTAGCTTGATTTAAGTCCTTAAAATCTTCGGTATTTAGGAAAGAAGAGTGAGGATCAAGGCCTGCTAGCATTCCGTTGAGTGCTTCATTAATAAGCTTCTTGTCTTCTACAGGCTCAACGTAGTCGGATTTAATTTTACCAAAAACTTCTGCAAAAGTTCTAAGCTCATCAATGGGTAAGTTATTTTTTTCAGCTTTATCCGCAAAGACGGGTAAATTTAAACTGATCAGAACACCGATAATAGCGCCACAGGCTATAAGGGTAAATTTTTCGAATTTTGAGCGCATGAAGGACTTTCGTAATAAGCTATTAAGCGATAATTGACTAAGAATTAAGCATTCTGTCTTTTTGTTTAACTTATATCAATAGGCTTTAATAAATATATTTTAAGAATAACTTAGAAACCATGGGAACTAAATCTAAAACATATCAAATTGAGATTCAATTTTGTACGCAATGTGCCTGGCTTCCAAGAGCCTCATGGATGTCGCAGGAAATATTGACGACTTTTCAGGATGAAATTTTATCAGTTACATTAACCCCTAAGTCAGGCGGTATTTTTGAAATTTTCTTAGATAAAGAAAAAATCTATTCTAGATCAGACTTCGGAGGATTCTTGGATATTAAGGATATTAAAAAATTGATTAGGGATAAGATTAACCCAGGAAAGAACCTAGGTCACACCGATCTTTAGAGCGATTCTGCTGGATCGATTCTCGTTGCGCCATTAAATCTTTTAAGCCAATAGTTTTTTGTAAGATTTTCCACGCGAATAGTTTTGCCTGTGCGTGGTGCATGAATAAATTCATGATTCCCCACATAGATACCAACATGAGAGAACTTAGACTTTCTTGTGTTAAAAAACACAAGGTCTCCCGGTTGTAAGTCTTCAAATTTTATAGTTTCACCCATCTTACTAAGTGATCTAGCGCTTGGCGGAAGGCTTAAATTTAAAGCTTGTTCGAAGACATATTTTACAAACTGACTACAATCAAAACCCGTTTCTGGTTTTGAGCCACCTAACTTATATTTAATACCGGTGAGCTCATAAGCTTTATCAATGACAAGGGGAATATTGTTAGTCCATTGCTTATCAACTAATGGTGCCAACTCTGAAGTAACCGCTGCGCCTTGACTGCTTAAATTTGTTGAAATAACGTCCGCCCAGGAGGGACTGGAAAATGCAAGTATTAAAAGGATGAACAGCGCTTTGAAATTCATAGTTTGAATAATGAGTTAATTTAAGGTCATTTTACCATCTTATAGAGTGTTTGTGAAACCGGACTTTCATCTGCATGAGATAATCCTACGATCATGAATGAACTATTTATTAAACAATTTTTTAGTGTAAAAGGCCAGCTATCTCAGAGTATTCAAGATTATCGGGTGAGACAGGAGCAGGTCGACATCTCAGTTTTGATTGACGAGGCTATCACAAATAAAAAAAGATTAATTGTCGAGGCGGGTACGGGTATCGGTAAAACTTTTGCGTATCTTGTACCAGCGTTTTTGTCTGGTGGAAAAATTATTATTTCTACGGCTACCAAAAATCTTCAGGATCAGTTGTTTACTAAAGATATTCCCATGATTAGGGATGCATTAAATGTCCCCGTGACTTTAGCTATGCTCAAGGGCAGATCAAACTATCTATGTCATTTGCGATTAGAAAACGCCATGAGCGAAGGTGCATTTATGACCAAAGAAGATGTCACCTATTTACATCTCGTTAACCAACATGCGAAGCATAGTGTGGATGGCGATAGATCAGAATTAGATACGATCCCAGAGAGCTCCTCCATATGGCCACAGGTCACCTCCACTAAAGAAAATTGTTTAGGACAGGATTGTAGTTTTTACAAAGAATGCTTTGTCATGAATGCCAGAAAAAAAGCATTGGCTGCTGACGTCACGATCGTGAATCACCATTTATTCTTTGCCGACCTTAATATGAAGGAAGAAGGTATATCCGAACTTCTACCAAAAGCCACTACGGTCATTTTTGATGAAGCACACCAGATACCCGATATCGCATCCATTTTCTTTGGAAAAAATGTTTCAACGGCTCAGATTAGTGAGATCGTTCAGGATGGCTATCAGATTTATCTAAAACATATGAAAGACGTTTCAGATTTTGAAACGACCTTAAATGATCTAGAAAAAGTAAATAAAGATTTTAGACTCGTATTTCCAAGAGAATCGAATCGATATCCATACCAAAAAATTTCTACTTTTAGCCGATTCGATTCTGCTTACGAAGACTTAATTAAAAAACTCAAAAAATTAATTAAGTTATTGGCTCATCACAAGGACAGGGATACAGAGATTGAAAAGTATTTTGATAGTGCAAATGAAATACTTTCCAATTTTGATGCTTGGCGCGAGGATAAAGATAACAACTCAATCAAATGGGTGGAAGTTTATTCTCAGTCCGTGCAGCTAAATAATACCCCTCTATCGATCGCCGATATGTTTGCAAAACATATCAATAATGAATCAACCTCATGGATCTTTGCATCGGCAACCCTAGCTGTGAAAAATAATTTTGATCATTTCAAAAACCAACTAGGTTTAATAGATGCAGATTCTGTTTCTAAGGAAAGTCCATTTAACTACGCCGAAAAGGCTTTACTTTTTGTACCTAAAGCGATGCCAGATGCTAATCATGAGAACTTTAATTTTGCGGTTGTGAATCAAATCTATCCCTTTATCAAAGCAAGTAAAGGTAGGGCATTTATTTTATGTACGACACTAAAGTCTATGCGGGAAATATATACACTCCTTCAAGATAAAATTGAAACGGATCAGTTGGATTACCCCATATACCTCCAGGGTGATGGTTCAAGGAATCATCTTTTAAATAAGTTTAGAGAGCACGGTCACGCCATCCTCATAGGCTCCTTAAGTTTTTGGGAGGGGGTTGATGTGAAGGGAGATGCCTTATCATTGGTGGTGATAGATAAATTGCCATTTTTTTCGCCAGAAGATCCCGTGCTCGCTGCGCGAATTGATAAAATTAACCAAAGTGGAAAGAATGCCTTTATGGAATATCAATTGCCTAATGCAGTGATTACTTTAAAGCAGGGGGCGGGTCGATTAATTCGCGATGAGTTTGATAAGGGCGTGCTGGTGATATGTGATACAAGAATTATTGAAAAAGCTTATGGAAAAAGAATGTGGCAGAGCCTGCCTCCTTTCACTCGATCACGAGATGATTTTGAAGTCATCCAGTTTCTAGAAAAAATTTAATTTATGAAAATCTTATCCTTAGATACTTCGACCGAATATATGTCTTTAGGCTTAAAGATTGATGAAGATTTTTATTCAATCAATATCAAGGCTGGACAGACGCACTCAGAAATTGCCTTGCCAGAAATAAAAAAATTATTAAGCGAGCATCAATTAACCATAACGGATCTTGACGCTGTTGCATTTGGGAGAGGTCCAGGTTCATTTACAGGGATTAGAATTGCCTGTGGCATCGCTTACGGATTGGGCTATGGTGCATCAATCCCAGTCATTGGTGTAAATAATCTTTTGGCACTTGCTGAGAGATCAGGTAAAGATAAAGTGATCAGTGGTATCGATGCCAGAATGGGTGAAATCTATTTAAGTGCCTTCATAAAAGAAGGGGAAGCATTTTCAGAGCCTATGCTAGAAGGTGTTTATAAGCCGCATGAATTGCCTCAGCTTAGAGACTTAGGTTGGACCTTAGTTGGTAATGCAATTGAAACATACGAAAAGGAAATGAAAGATCACTTTGATCAGCAGATTGAAGAGGTTATTTACGGCCCCTATGAAGTAGTCGAGTCCATTTCTAAACTTGCAATACCATTCATTAAAAATAAATTATTCGAGTTGATTCATGCCGAGCCCGTGTACTTAAGAAATAAAGTGGCCTTTACGACCGAAGAGCGAAAGGCATTGAATGCAGTTTAGAGACTTTAAAGAGATCGATTTAAATGCGATCGAATTGATTGAAAATGAAGCTCACGCTTATCCTTGGACGCGAGGTAATTTTTTAGATTCAATAAAATCAAGTCACAAATGTTTTATGATGAAGCTCAATAACGAAATCATAGGGTATGCGGTCATAATGTTTGTATTAGATGAATGTCACGTACTTAATATAAGCATAAAAAAAAGTATGCAAAAGAAAGGCTATGGATCGGATTTACTTAAAGAGGTGATTCGTCGAGCAGGTTTGGCTCATTCGAAAACGATTTATCTTGAAGTGAGGTCGTCTAATCATGCTGCTATTCATTTGTATGACAAACATGGGTTTAATGAAATGAGTGTCAGAAAAGATTATTATCGCGCTAAAGAAGGGCGGGAAGACGCCGTTTTAATGGGGCTGGTGATTTGATGGATACTGAATACACAAAAAGAATTTTAAAAGAACTTGAATTATTTCCCCCTTGGAAATTAAAGGACAGGCATATTGTTGAGCCACTTCTAAAAGAAGAGGCTCAGCCTATTGAGACTGATTTATTTTTTGTATTCAGAATCAAATACGTTGAAGGATCCTTATTACTTTTAAGTCAGAATTTTGCATTGGAAAAGGAGGAGGCTGCACAAGACTTATTTCTAAATATTGCAAAGTTTATTTCAACAATGATAGGTCAAGATACGTTCCAGAAAAATCATTTATTAATACTCACTAAAGATCAATTAAGTGACCTATGCCTAAATACCCCTCCAAAGCATATGTTATCTTTTGGCTTGAATAATCAGTTTTTTGAAGAATACAAAACAAATGATTTGATGAATAATGTCACTATGAACATTAAGCATACGCTTGGTCTTAAGCATCTGCTGCAAAACCCAAAAGACAAGAAATTGGTTTGGGAAAATATTTTAGATTTAATTAAAGATCTTTAAATAAGAAAGAATATCAATGCTCGCATCAAAATTCTACATTTCAACTCTAAAAGAGGCTCCCTCGGAAGCTGAGCTTATTAGTCATAAACTTATGATTCGTGCAGGCTTTATTAAGCGTTTAGGTTCAGGCCTTTATTCTTGGATGCCACTTGGCTTAAAAGTTTTAAGAAAAATTGAAGCGATTGTGAGAAATGAAATGAATAAGGCGGGGGCGGTTGAGTTATTAATGCCAGCCATCCAGCCATCTGAGTTATGGGAAGAGACAGGTCGATGGGAACTCTTCGGACCGCAGATGCTAAAGATTAAAGATCGCCATGATCGAAGTTTTTGTTTTGGACCGACGCACGAAGAAGTGATCACGGATATTGCCAGAAAAGAAATTAATAGCTACAAGCAATTGCCTATTAATTTTTATCAGATTCAAATGAAGTTTAGGGATGAGATTAGACCTCGTTTTGGGGTGATGCGTGCCCGCGAGTTTCTTATGAAGGATGCTTATTCTTTCCACACCTCAAAAAATTCTCTACAAGAAACTTATGAGACGATGTATCAGGTCTACACCAATATTTTTAATAAGATAGGTCTTAAGTTTAGAGCAGTGAAAGCGGATACCGGTGCTATTGGAGGAGACGGGTCACATGAATTTCATGTCTTAGCTGATTCTGGTGAAGATGCGATCGCATATAGCTCGGTGTCCGACTACGCCGCTAATATTGAATTAGCAGAAGCAACTCTTCGGGATGATAAAAGATCTGATGCAATAGAGTCGATGGTTAAATTTGATACACCAAAACAGACGACATGTGACGATGTCGCTAAGTTAATTGGTGCATTCGCTCAGAAGACAGTCAAAACTATAGCGCTCATCAATCAAACCAACGAAGCGAATGAATTTTTCTTGGTTCTTCTTCGAGGCGACCATGAGCTTAATGAACTGAAACTATCTAAACTAAGAGGGTTTGAGAGTTTCCGTTTTGCAACTGAAGAGGAAGTGAAAGAACATCTTAAATGTCCACCAGGATTTATTGGGCCTGTGGGAGTTAAATCTTCTATAAAAATTATAGCGGATAAGTCCGTCAGTATTCTGTCTGATTTTATCTGCGGAGCAAATGAGCCTAAGCTTCATCTCAGAGGGGTAAACTTTGTGCGAGATCTCCCAGAGCCATTACTTTATGAGGACTTAAGAAAAGTGGTTGAAGGTGACGTGAGTCCAGATAAGCAAGGCATACTTCAAATATGCAGAGGGATTGAAGTGGGCCATATTTTCCAATTGGGTAATAGGTATTCTAAAGCGATGAAGGCCGAATACTTAGACGAAAATGGTCAAACTCAAATTCTAGAGATGGGCTGTTATGGCATCGGGGTATCCCGAATTGTAGCTGCTGCGATTGAGCAGTCGCACGATGATAAGGGCATTGTCCTCCCCTTTAATATTGCTCCTTTTGAAGTGGTGATTGCGCCTATAGGTTACGACAAAAGCAGTGAAGTCAAAGCTTCGGCCCACAAAATTTATGATGCCCTTCAAGAAATGGGCGTGGATGTTTTGCTAGATGATCGGGGTGAACGCCCAGGCATTATGTTTGCTGAGATGGAATTGATAGGCATTCCTTATCGAATTGTCATTGGGGATCGCAATTTAAAAGAGGGTAAGGTCGAGTTTCAAGGTCGATTGGATTATGAATCTAAATTAATTGATGAAAATCATATAGTTAAAGAAATTAAATCTTTATTATCCCTTTAAGTATCAAACCCAATTTTTTTATAAGCCTCTGATTTTATTGAGTTATTTGTGCCAAGCATTTATTACAAAATAATTACAATTAAGTGGTGTATTTATTAAAAAAAAAGGTTAGTATTCGGCAAGTAGTTAGTAATCAATGACCTGGAAGACTAGGGCCAATTGATAACTAAGTGCTCAAGTACTATAGCTCTTTGATGTAAATATACAGTCAACTAACTTTAGGAGATGTTATGTCGAAATCATTAGCAGTAGCAATCAGTGTTGGTGTAGTAGCAGGTCTTTGGACTTTCCTTGGAAGTGGTTATCTCAGCTTTGCAAATATCGCGATTGGTTTTATAGCTTGGGCTGCATCTGGCCTAGTTGGCAAATCAGACGCAATGCAAAAAACAGTTATCGGAATGACCTTCGGCGCAATCATTGCATCAGTTGCAGTTTATTTAGCGGGTGTTGAATTACCTGTAATAGGCGCAAACCTTGCACTAGGCGTAGGTATAGCAGCACTCATTCTTGTACTCGTTGCTGATAAGGTGTCTCAAGTTGCTAATGTTGGCGCGAATGTTTTAGGTTTTGCGTCAGCTTTTACACTTGCGCCAAGTGCAGCTAGCATCGGTGCAATGGATTTATCTAATCCAGTAGCTATTGTTTTAGTTTCAAGTATCTTGGGCGTAGTTGCAGGTAATTTAGCAGGAAGACTTGCAGGTGCAATTAAGTAATTATTTTAAGTAGTTTAAAAAAACGCACCCCTTGGGTGCGTTTTTTTATTTAGATTTACTAGAGATTTTAAATCCGTAATAGGTTCCGAATTCACCTTCAGATTCGTTATATATAAAGAATAGATTATTTGTATAGCCGAGACCGTTGTAATGATTATGGGCTCTTAGTTTTATCTCTTTTGGTAAGATGGATTTGCCAACATAATTACCTTTAGCATTAAAGATTAATACTGCTTTATGATCGACATCGAGAATCGCCATCTCTTCCCCCTCGATGCTTGTGGCTGCAATAAAATTATCACTTAGATCGTCAAACGCAACTCCTGCCGATTTTAAATCTAGATTAATTTCCCCTATCTTATTGCCTTCGTTAGCATCAATGATGATAACTTTGTCACTCCTCTTTTGTTTAGCAAAGTAGTGATTAGATTTGGAATCAAACGAAGGCATCGTAGCCGAATCACCAAAGGCAGGATTAAAACCTGAAACCTCTTTTGAACTACCTTTTAAAATACCTTGAGGGTCAAGATCTAACGAAAAAATACCAGTATTAGGTGCAAAACCTGCTTCACTCGATACATTGTAAGTAATCGTTGTAAGCTGAAAGGTGACTTCATTATAAAAAATGGAACGATTATCAAATCCTGCTTGTGTTGAAGCTAAGTACTTTCCAGATTGATCATAAGTATGAATAAGCGATTTAGAGATAGGCGCTTCGGTTTCAGAGCCTAATGGCGCTAGGCCGCCATCAGCGATGTAATATTTTTTTTGCCCTGGAATAAAAGCCACTGTCATAGGTCGTGTGGTGGGCTTCTTAGCAAGTGTAATCTTAACTTCTGTCTTTGCTTCGGGAAGGACGTCCGCATAAATTACATAATTAAATATTAAGAAACATAGCGTAATAATAATTTTCATAGATCAATCTTCTAAGGTTGGTTAATAATTTAAGACCGCTCAATAAACGTAGCGTCGCCATAACTAAAAAAGCGATATTCATGTTTAATCGCGTGCTGATATAGTTTCTTCATGGTATCACTTCCGCTAAAAGCCGAGACTAAAATAAATAAGGTGCTTTTGGGTAAATGGAAGTTAGTGAGTAATGCGTCCACAATTTTAAATGTATAGCCCGGTTTAATAAAGATAGAAGTTTCTTTAAATCCAGCCTGAATCGTTTTCTCAGAAAATTTACTTTCAAGCGCCCTTAAAACGGTAGTTCCGATTGCAACAATTCTGCCATTGTGCAACTTGGCATCATTAATCATTTGAATAGTTTTCTCAGGCACATTAAAAGATTCACTATGCATTTGATGATGATCGAGATCATTTTCTCTGACAGGCTGAAAAGTGCCAGCCCCGACATGCAGCGTTAGAAAAGAATATTTAATCTTTTTGTCATCTAAGGCCTTAAAGATTTTATCGGTGAAGTGGAGTCCAGCTGTAGGAGAGGCAACAGCGCCAGATTCTTTCGCATAGATGGTTTGGTATCTGTTTTCATCGGATAGATTTGCACTTCTTTCGATGTAAGGCGGTAAGGGGATATGTCCGTATTTTTCGAGTATGTTGTAGCTGGATAAATTTGAATTAAATTCAATATAAAAAAGATTGTTTTCTTTTTTGATAACTTTAATTACGACATCTTTATTAATTTCAAAGATATTGCCATCTAATATTTTTTTTGATGTCTTTAAATGAGCTAAAGCATGATGATTGTTTATGATGCGCTCAATCATGATTTCAACTTTTCCACCTGTTATTTTTTTCCCAAATAACCTCGCTTTAATCACACGTGTATCGTTGAAAATTAAAAGATCATTTGAATTTAATAAATCAACAAAGTCCGTAAACTTTTTATCGCTGAATGACTTTGTATTTTTATTTAAAACAAGAAGCCTACTTGAATCCCTTTTTTGAAGAGGGGTTTGGGCAATAAGATGCTGGGGTAGATCAAAATTAAATTCTTCAATTAGCAATTATATTTATGCGCTTAATATTTTAAGAGGAATCTTCAAATGATCTGAATATTAGAATTATTTAATATGATTTAAAATAACATTAACTAAAATTGCAAGCGTTAACAGCAAAAAAATAACCACTAAAAAACCTATAATCAGAAAATACTTTATTCCATGTTTTTCAACAAAGGCATCATCCTGAGAAAATTTTCTATTGCTTTGGACGCCGAAAAAAGCAGATAGGATACTTTTAATAATATTGAGCATAGTCTTTAAATTAAACTTTAGATTCCTTCAATTTTAATATAGTTATCAGATATAAGCCGATATTATCTATAATGTTAAGCTTATAAGCTTCAAGAAGCCGGGATGGCGGAATTGGTAGACGCACGGGACTCAAAATCCCGCGCTAGTAATAGCGTGCGAGTTCGATTCTCGCTCCCGGCACCATAAATTATAAAATTATTGGAATTTTTTTCTTTTATGTACGTCAAGAGAAAGTATGATTCAAATCAAAAAATTAAAAAAAGGTACTTTAGACGAATTTATTCTTCGTCCAAACCCATCTATGCCATGGAAATTGATTAAAAAAATATACCTTTTTTTCTTTATTTTTATCCTCATAATTTCCTCAATACTCTGCTACTTTAGATTATATCTAGCGATTCCTTTTTACGGCATTGAAGTTCTTTTGCTTGGATATGCTTTGTATTTCACTTGTCTTAAAAGTACCTTTTATCAGATTATAAGAATTAGTTCCCGCTTAATTGAAATTAAAACTATCCAAGGAAAAAAAATAATTAAAGAGGAATTTAATCGAGACTGGAGTAAATTTAGACTTGTGACAACATACTTCAATCGGCCTAGCTATATTATAATAAGCTCTCAGGGGAAATATACTCGTATCGGAGATTTTCTATGCGAGAGTGAGCGCTTAGAGTTATTTAAAAAAATCTCATGATTACAATTTTTCGTATTGATTTTATAAAATCCTACTGATAACATGAGCCTCAGAAAATTTCAGTAAATATAGAACATTTGACTTTTACGGTAAGGAATATTAAATGCATTTGAATAAAAGTATGGTTAGATTCTTATCTAATTTCACAGTTATCTTGTCGGCGCTATTCTTATTAAGCCCCGATATACTGCATGCTGCTTGGGGCTTAAATATGACACAAGGAGTTACCCCTATAAGTCATGATGTTTATAACATGCATATGACTTCTCTATATGTTTGCACTGCCATTGGTATTTTAGTTTTTGGAATGATGTTTTGGTCTATATTCCATCATCGAAAGTCAAAAGGTGTTAAACCAGCAAAATTCTCTCACAGCACAACCGTTGAGATCATTTGGACTCTTATACCATTTGCAATCATTGTTGCATTGGCAATACCAGCAACTAAACTTCTTGCAAGGATGGATGACACTTCAAAATCTGAAATCACTATTAAAGCAACAGGGTATCAATGGAAATGGAAATACGACTACATAAACGAAGACCTAACTATTTACAGTAATTTGGCCACTGATAGCGTTGAAGCTAGCCAGAGGGATTCAGGCATTGATCCGAAGACTACTGATAACTATTTACGAAATACTGATACAGCTCTAGTGCTTCCTGTAGGTAAAAAAATTAGAATTATGACAACGGCGAGCGATGTTATTCATGCATGGTGGGTGCCTGATTTAGGCTGGAAAAGAGATGCTATTCCAGGATTTATTAATGACAACTGGACAGTAATTAATAAAGAAGGTGTTTATCGTGGGCAGTGCGCTGAAATTTGTGGCAAGGGACATGGATATATGCCTATTGTAGTAAAAGCTGTTCCAGAAAAAGAATATCAAGCCTGGATTGAGCAAACCAAGGTTGCATTGAATTCTAAAAATTCAGATAGTGACAAAGACTTTACATTGGCTGAATTAAAAGCAAAAGGGGAAGGTGTCTACAAAGCAAATTGCCTGGCTTGTCATCAAGCAAATGGTCAGGGTATTAAGGGTGTTTTCCCAGCAATCGACGGAAGCCCTCTAGCTAACCTAAAAGAGAACATACCAGCTCACATCCACCAAGTTATTTATGGCAAGGGTAATATGCCTGCCTTCGGCGAACAATTGTCGGATTCAGACATCGCTGCGGTAGTAACATTTGCAAGAAACAACTGGGGAAACAAAACTGGGCATGTGATACAGCCTAAAGATGTCTTAGCAGCAAGAAAGAAATAATTTTAAATTTAATTTTTTAATTTAGGAAGATTTAAGAATGACCACAATAGCACACGCCGATCACGATCATCACGATCATAAGCCCACAGGTATTAAACGTTGGTTGTTTTCAACAAACCATAAAGACATAGGTACGATGTACTTAGTATTTTCATTGATCATGTTCTTTATTGGCGGCTCAATGGCAATGATTATTCGTGCCGAGTTATTTCAACCAGGACTTCAGTTTGTAGACCCACAATTTTATAACTCAATGGTAACTGTGCATGCCCTAGTAATGATTTTCGGAGCTGTGATGCCCGCTGGAGTTGGCCTTGCTAATTGGATGATACCTATTATGATTGGCGCTCCGGACATGGCTCTTCCTCGTATGAATAATATGAGTTTTTGGATTTTGCCTTTTGCTTTTGCGCTTCTTTTAGGTACTTTATTTATGGAAGGCGGAGCTCCTGCGGGCGGCTGGACTATGTACCCACCTCTTGTGCTTCAAACAGGTAAAGCATTTCCGTATTTAATCTTTGCGGTTCATTTCCTAGGTGTCTCATCTATTATGGGGGCGATTAATATCATTGCCACAGTATTTAACATGAGAGCGCCAGGAATGACATTAATGAGACTACCTTTATTTGTATGGACCTGGATAATTACAGCATTTTTACTTATTGCCTCTATGCCAGTTTTAGCTGGCGCTGTGACAATGTTGTTAACCGATAAATATTTTGGAACCAGTTTCTTTAATGCTGCAGGCGGTGGCGATCCAGTATTATTCCAACATATCTTCTGGTTCTTTGGACATCCGGAAGTTTATATCTTAATTTTGCCTGCATTTGGAATTATTTCGCAAATTATTCCGACTTTTGCTCGTAAGCCGCTTTTTGGATATGCATCTATGGTTTACGCAACGGCTTCAATTGCCATTCTTTCTTTCTTTGTATGGGCGCACCATATGTTTACAGTTGGTTTGCCTATCAATGGCGAATTATTTTTCATGTATGCGACGATGTTAATTGCCGTACCTACAGGCGTTAAAGTTTTTAATTGGGTAGCAACAATGTGGAAGGGGGCTATGACCTTTGAGACTCCAATGCTATTTGCATTAGCATTTGTCATCTTATTTACAATTGGAGGCTTTTCAGGACTTATGTTAGGTATTACCCCAGTTGACTTCCAATATCATGATACTTATTTCGTTGTAGCTCATTTTCACTACGTGCTATTGACAGGGGCAGTATTTGCTCTTATGGCTGCAATTTATTACTGGCTTCCCAAATGGACGGGGCACATGTATGACGAGAAATTAGCCAAGATTCATTTTTGGTTATCGGCTATCTTTTCAAATGTTCTTTTCTTTCCACAGCATTTTCTGGGCTTAGCTGGCATGCCAAGAAGAATTCCGGATTACAGCGTTCAGTTTGCAGATTTCAATATGGTTTCAAGTCTTGGTGGTTTTGCGTATGGTATTTCACAATTGTTATTCGTATATATTGTTATCAAATGTGTCTTAGGTGGCAAAAAAGCTACGGGTCAAGTTTGGGAAGGTGCGCGTGGATTGGAGTGGACATTAAGTTCACCACCACCATTCCATTCGTTTACTAAGCCACCAAAAGTCACAAAAGCCTTAATGGACTATTGATGGTAAAAAAAGTACTTCAAAATAATAATGAATTAGTTAAAAAAAGAAATAAACGCTTAGCATTGATTCTAGGACTAGTTGCTTTTTCTCTCTACGTAGGGTTTCTTCTAAGTAATATGAAATGATTAAAGTTAGCGGCATTAAACGAACAACTGTTTTTTTAACGCTGCTGACAGTGGTAATGTTTGGTTTTGGTTATGCACTTGTGCCGCTATATGATGTTTTTTGCGAAGTCACCGGATTAAATGGAAAGACGGGACGTATTTATAATGCAGAAGCCTCAAAATTAGTTATAGATGATCAACGGTTTGTCACTATCCAGTTTGATTCGAATATAAATGGTAATTTAGCTTGGAAATTAAAAGCTGATCAAAAATTTTTAAAGGTTAATCCAGGTAAATTTTATGTAGTAACCTATACCGTTGAAAATATGATTAATGAAGAAATCGTTGGACAGGCTATACCAAGTGTTACGCCTCAAATTGCATCACTTTATTTAAAAAAGTCAGAGTGTTTTTGTTTCAGGAATCAACTATTAAAGCCCGGTGAGAAAAAAAAGCTTACTGTACGGTTTGAAGTAGATAAAGATATCCCTAAAAATGTGGAATCACTTACTCTTTCATATACTTTTTTTAGAGCTTTAAAAGATAATAAAAGTGCAAGTTAAGTAGCATAAATAAATTATTAACAGATAGCGAGGAAATATATGGCAAGCAAAGATATTTATTTTATCCCCGAACCAAGTCAATGGCCAATTGTGGCGTCACTCGCACTCTTTACGGCTTTTATTGGTGGTGCCATGATCTTAAATCAATCACCCAATGGTAAGTACGTTTTAATACTAGGTGCTATTGGGATTATTTATATGTTTGCAGGCTGGTTTTCTAGTGTTATTAGTGAAAGTCTTGCTGGTAACTATAATGAACAAGTTGATATAAGTTTTAGAATGGGCATGGGCTGGTTTATTCTCTCTGAAGTTATGTTTTTTGCAGCTTTTTTTGGCGCTCTTTTTTATGCTCGTGTTTTATCTGTGCCTTGGCTTGGTGGAGAAGGTCATGGTGTAGTGACACATCAGTTTTTATGGCCAGCATTTAAAGCGTCATGGCCTATGGCAGTGATGCCAAATCCAACCAATTTTACCGCATATAAAGATACTGTCCCGGCGTTTGGCGTACCTGCAGTGAATACCTTGATACTTTTATCTAGTGGAGTGACAGTTACATTTGCTCATTGGGCCTTAAAAAAAGCACAAAGAACTCATCTTTGCGTTTGGCTTGCCGCTACAGTTGCATTAGGGGCATTATTTGTTTATTTACAAGCGGGCGAGTATCACCATGCTTATACCGAATTAAGTTTAAAGCTTAGTTCTGGGATATATGGATCTACATTTTACTTGCTTACAGGATTCCATGGTTTTCATGTAACGATGGGGGCTCTGATGTTAGCGGTGATTCTATTTAGATCACTTAAAGGACATTTTACAAAAAATGATCATTTTGCTTTTGAAGCTGTTGCATGGTATTGGCACTTCGTGGATGTAGTTTGGTTAGGTTTATTTATATTTGTGTATTGGCTTTAAGCTAGCAGATTTAAAAAGCGCTATATTTTATAGCGCTTTTTTATTTTATATGCCATGAGGATGAATCAGTCCAGAATAAAATCCGTAAAAAAGCAAGAAGAATAAAAGAAGAGAAAGGCCAACTCTAAAGGAAAGTGAAGTTACCATTCTGTTAGAATTCTTTTTTTTATCTTTGATTAGAAAAAAAAGCCCTCCTGAAAGGGATAGCAGGATAAATAATAGAATTGCTATTATAAGAATCTTAAATAATAATTCACCACTCATAAAATAACGCTGCCTTCAATATAATTTTGAAATTTACAATCTATAACATCAGTTTTAATTATAAGTTATTTCCTAGCCTGGTATTTATTATATTTTTTACTCTTTTTATTAAATTGGGCTTTTGGCAGTTGGATCGTGGCGATCAAAAAAAGATAATTAATATGGCATTTGTCGAAAGACAAAATCAGCCACCAATACCATTAAATAAAGAAACTATCCAAATGCCAATAGAGGATATTATTTGGCATCGCGTTTCTATGAGTGGGGAGTTTTTAAATGATAAGAATATTATTCTAGACAATCAAATTGTTGAAGAAAAAGCAGGTTTTTTAATTTACACCCCTTTTAAGATTTTAGATTCCAATAAAATTATCTTAGTTAATAGGGGTTGGTATCCTCTTAGCAATTCTAGAAAAGATATTCCTAATATACCCCCTATCAAAGAGATACAAACAATTGAAGGTGAAATTAGTAAAATGCCTTCTCCTGGTATTTCACTGGGGAAAGTTATAACTGAAAAATTAGATGAATCGTCTTTTAGGCTTCAGAAGATGGACTATGAAGTTTTAAGCTCTTTAATAAGCAAAGATTTAATGAGATATGCAGTTAAACTCAAAAAACCTATTTTTGATAAGACTTATGTTTTAGACTCGGGTATGCCAGTTCCTGACAGCGATAAAAATTATGGTTATGCATTTCAGTGGTTTGCGATGGCATTTACTCTTTTCATTATTTTTATAAGATTAGGCGTAAAAAAGAAATGAAGTTAAGCAATATTTTTAAGTCACGGTTAAAACTAATTGGCATTGTATTGTTATTTGTTATGCCTGTAATTTATGCGTGGTATTTAGTTTTTTTTACAAATTTTAAAATGCATTCAAAGGGAGTAGAGCATGGGCTCTTAATTAGTCCAATTATTCAGATTGGTGATTTCGAATTATTTGAGCCGATAAGCCGTGAAATAAATCAATTAATTGGCAAATGGACATTAGTTTCTTTCGTAGAAAATAAATGTGAGAAAGCATGTGAATTTCAATTATATGAATTAAGACAAATTTGGCTTGCATTAGGTAAAGATGGCAATAAAATTCAAAGGCTA
>Ga0208942_1000086_pt1 | contig 42342 bp, 40 predicted proteins | sample GreLakmeSU08MSRF_FD_187704 | JGI IMG/M metagenome (GOLD analysis project Ga0208942, IMG submission 187704) | Freshwater lentic microbial communities from great Laurentian Lakes, MI, USA - Great Lakes metaG SU08MSRF (SPAdes) | ecosystem: Environmental > Aquatic > Freshwater > Lake | place: Great... | reverse complement strand
ATGAAAAATATGGTAAAACTTAAGCGCTAATAAATATCCAAATCGGCCCCATTTACCACCGCCCCTTGATACTTTGACCTCACTTCATCCAACAAACTTTGTAAAGTGGTACCAAATGTTAATTGATGATTGAGTATTAGTAGTTTTGGCTTCACTTCATTTGCAATGTCCGCTAATTGATATGAAGAAGTATGAAATGTTGAATGATAATCCTGCCATCTTTTAGTTCGCTTTTTCAAACCAGCATCTGAGTATACCTCATGTACTAAAATGTCGCAATCTTTAGCAAATTTAATTAAATTTTCACTAAAGGTGCAATCTCCTGACACTACAATTTTCTTATCCTTGGTTTGAAAAACAAAACCAAATGCATTTTTCCAATTGCCATGTTTTACATTAAAAGCTGTAACTGTTATATTGCTGTCTTTATATATTTCCCCTTCTTTAATTTCATTACTATTTACCTGATAGGCAATAGCATCCCCTTTTTCCAATCCATTAATCCTCATGTCAATATCCTCTTTATAGGCTGATATAATATGATTGGTCATATTTTTTGTACCAACGGGGCCATAAATTGTAATGGGTGCATTTCTGTCTAAAACTGCAGGTGTTAAAATTATATCGGCAATGCCTATTGTATGATCGGAGTGCAAATGAGTAATAAATAATGTTCTTAATTGTGAAGCTTCAAGTGAAGGGAAACCTAATTCTTTAGCTTCTGCTGCCCTCCTAACCACACCTGGTCCACAATCCACTATATAGGATGTATTATTTACTATAATTGCCAGAGAAGGACCTGATTTATTTGGATCTGCAAAGGGACTTCCCGTACCTAATAGCACTAATTTTGTAGTAGTTTTTTGGGCATTTAAAATGCTAAATGCAGAAAATAAGAAGGCAATGATGAGTATGCTGTTTTTCATTCAATTATTTTTTCAAAATATAGTACTTGTCCTTGTGCATCAATACCCTCAATTTTAATTAAAAATCTTTTAGTAAAGTCGTTGTTTGGGAAACGTAGAATTTTCTCTTTAATAGGGTCATCGTAAAAAACAAAATAAGGATCCCAATAGAGTGTCGTGTTTACTTGTCTTGATTTTTCTGCAATTTTAATCGCTTCATCTGCAAAATAATTTGCACTGTAATAACCCCTTAACAACTCAGATTCTTTTGTTTCAAATTGAACTGGGCTGTCAAAATGTTTTTTTGTATATATAACGATTGCACCTCCAGCAGATTTTTGAATATCGCCAAAGAATATGGGTCTAAAAATTTTAATATACCCAATATTATTTCTTGGTATATTTCTGACTAAGTCCCAACTTACTTTAATTTCATCTAAATAAATAGACGTAGGTGAGCCTCTCCAGGAAAATGGTGTTGCATCAAATGCCATCATCATATCAAAATCATTGCTATAGGATATCCCTGGGATTCGCGAAACAATATAATTTCCAAGATCAAAACTGTTTTGAAAAAATTGATCATCAGCAACATTTAATCTGTATGCATTGCTGCTTGAAAATAAACCAAAAGTGTAAATGTTATCTAAATTATTAAGCTGATTATCTGGCCTTGTCGTTACAGTTACTTGTTGTAATGTAAATTTTTTTATTAGCGAGTCAAGTAAATTGGAATTTTTAACTAAGTTTTTCGCCTTTTCATTTTCAATAAATTTGTAAGTTGCAGGAGACAACTCATTAATAAAATCGAATGCTGGCGTATTAGCATTAGTATCTTGGTTTAGTACAACTTTAAAGTCATTTATTTCTTTTTTATTTAAAATTCCTTTTGCAAACACAGTATCATAAAATATTAGTTTATTTAATATAAAACTACTGTCTAGATTAATGGGCGTTTGAATGATTGAAGATTTTTTTTGGGGGCTACCAATTACGACACTTAGTTGTTTCGGAAGTGGCACATCCCTCTTGGAGGTTTTGATAATTTTACCTTTTAAGGTTAAATAGTTATCTTGATTATTTTCATTAATCGTGCTTATAGACAAAGGAGTAGTTTGATTAGCATTAATCATACTATCAATAGCCATTTCGTTGACTAGCGAGCTATCAATGAAATAATGACCAATATTCATTAAGGGATGATTATTCATTCCGTTAAATAGTAATTCTGATACAATATTTTTATTACTTGTAGGAATGTCAGCATCCACAATAGAAATACTCAAGTTTGCATTAGGTAAATTACTTATTTTCCATACATTCATCCCTTCCATGCGAAAACTTAAGGTATCCAATGATATTATTGGATGCAATAAATGGTCTGAAGAAAGATTATAAACCCATTCTTGATAAACAACCTCGTTTCTATTATTAGTAAAAGTATACAAATAATACCCTGTAGAAAATTGTTGCTTGGGTAAGCGAATCGTTAATTTATTTTTATCCCCAATGATAAAGGATTTAGCATACAGTGTATCTTCTTGTCCTTTGATACTGAAATAAATTTCATTCAAATTTTTATTTTCGTTGTCAATATGAACAATGATTTCATTTGAATCCTTTTGAATATTAAATATATTATTTTTAATACTTAACGGGGTATCCTCTACTTTCTTATTTTTTACGAATTCTCCTTTTCTTTTAATTAAGGCATTATTTAAAACTGATATTTCTTTTTGATAATAATTAATTTTTTCCTTTTGATCATTAATTTGATATATTATTAAATTGACTTGGCTAAATTTATAATTATTTGGAATCTTAATTTGCCCATTGATACAGGATAAATAAGTTAGATAAACTTGGTGTTCGAGCAGTTTTTTATTTTCATCCACCAAGTCAACATAAATATTACTTGTTTTACTATCAAGGAAATAAGGGTTGTGAATATATATTTTAAACCATATATTTTCGTCTGGCAAATAAAGTTCTTTATCAATGTGCGCATAATATAATTTAGCTACCTTTTTATCTTGAGATGTAGCATCAAGATAAAAAAATAAATAAACTGATAAAAATATATAAATAAACTTCATAGGTAACCTTTGGTATAAAATTATCGAATTTATTATCTTAATATAAAGCTTAAAATTTTAATATAATTTCTTCAGAATGCCTCATATCTCACATACCCTAGTTGAAGATATTAACTTAAAGTATGATATTAGTCATTTATTGTCAAATATTTTTATAAATTACAAACAGAAAAATAAACAAAATAGATAAAACCAAAAAAATATTCATCATAAAAACATAACTATGTGTAATAGTAGTAAATTTCAACTAAAAGCATATGTATAGTACCCCTTTAAGATCGTATTGCCCAATTACCACTGGAATTGATGTTATTGGCGATAAATGGACTTTGTTAATCATTCGTCATATGCTATTCCGTCAACAATATACCTATGGACAATTACTTGAAATCAAAGAAAAAATTGCTTCTAAGGTATTGGCTGATCGTTTAAGAACTTTAGTTGGTGATGGTTTAATTGAAAAAAGGAATCATCCGACTAATAAAAAAGTATTTTTATACACGTTAACGGATAAAGGAATTAGTACCATTGAAATAATGGCAAAAATTATCAATTTTTCGGTAACCCATTATCGTCCTCAAATGGTCACTAAGCCTATCGATAAAACGAAACTATCCTATATCTATACGCAAGCTAAATCAGAAGCAGCATTTATAAGAGATACGAAATCGGCGTATATTAAATTTAGAAAAAAATTATTGGATTTTTAATACAATATACTTTTTTGACTATTAATGGCTTTTGTTTAAATAAATCAAATATCAATCTGGTTTCAACTTAACCTTTGTAAATATTTGTAAATGAGGGAGTGCTAGGACAGATAAGCTAATAAATAGCAATGTAAAAATGCCTGACGCATCTTTACTATTTAGGGTGGAGAGCGTTATATAGATAAATCCAAACCATGCCATAATTGAAAAGGGCGCTGCTTTGATAAGTAAGTTTTTCCATCCATTAAAATCATTGGGCATACTGAAGGTGATTCTTATTTTATCAAATGATAATATAGAGTGCCAAAAACCAAAATAAAAGGCAAAACAAAGCCATAGCGGCATAAAAAAGGCAAAAATAATTAGCGTCAGCTGTTGTATTAGAGAATAGTAATAATACTTGTTATTTGAAAAAAATAACCCCTTAAAAAAAAATAAAACAGCATAAACGGCAAATAATCCAATAAGGGTAATTGGATAAATTTTATTTGCCAGTTGCACCCATTGACTTTCATTAAACGCAGAGCGTTCCATCCTAATAAAAATCTGTAAAGCAAAATTGATATTTTTAGAAAGTAGTAATAAAATCCATAATAGCCCAATGACTGAATAGGCTAATTTATGAATAATATTATCTGTTTTACCCAGCCAATCAATTTCTCCAAAATGATAAGCAGTAATTAGTATAAAAATGACCAAGGCAGCGGTAGGGAAGAAATACCAAACTAAAGCATACGCAATAATATTGCCAATATATTTTAAAAGAAAGGCTTTTTGATTACTATCTGACTTTTGTAAGTGTTGATCAATGTATAAATCTAAAGCGCCATGCGGAACTCCAAAGAGAATTAAAACAAGAATTAAGAATGAAATTTGGGTGCTGTTGGTTAAAACGAAAATCCAATCTATCAGAAATAAAAAGAATGCAAATAATATTAAGTACAACCGAAGTTTAATTTGCATGAGTATAAATTAAAAAAAAGGGGCAAGTAACCAACTTGCCCCATAAAAGTTATTATAATAAATTAAGCAGCTTTTCTACTTAAGCTATAAATAACCAAACCAAAACCAATTTTATTGACAGCATCTCCAATATTGTATATAACATCCATGTTTAATCCAATATTAGCAAAGCTTGCATACCACTGTCCTTCAGCTGTACCGATTAAATATCCTAGAGGATAAATAGCCCAACCAACTAATACGAACCATCCAAGCGCTTTATTCGCAGATGCTACTGCAGAACCAGCGCTAGTTGCTAATTTCTTAACATCTCCTAACCATACTTCATATACAATGTAGAAATAAGCGATAGCACTTATAGTTCCCCATAAAGTTGCTTGTGCTGGAGCAACTGCTTCTCCCCAATATCCTGTAACTAACATTACAACAGAAGCTAAAATCATTTTCCATAATAAACTTGTAGTACCGCCTGCTTTTTTAGTGATTAAATAGAATTCAACGCACATTAAAGGCACAGTCAATAACCAGTCTACGTAACGGAAAAATGTAGGACTATCATGCGTTTCTGCATAATATCCACGCATGTAGTAATAGTGAACAGCTGCAATAAATGTGATTAACCCTGATACAAGTACCGAAGTTCTCCACTCTTTACTAGTGTTGTTCAATTCTAAAAAGAAAAATACTGCTGCGGCCATCATAGCCATTGTGCCAACGAAGAAAGTAAAAGACACATAGTCAGTCTTTGCGATCTGCATTGAAGCATCAAGAAGAAATAAATCCATATGTTTGAGTTTTGGTGAACAATTTAATGCACAACAATATCGAATTTAGTAAGCCTATTTTCATGCATACGATTACACATAGAAACAAAGCAATAGCATCTCAATCGTTGTAACAACAAGTTATAAAAGTTTTAATAATTAGTTAAAATAAAATGTTAAAAAAAATAAAATGTTAAAAAAAAGTACCATTTTGTTAAATGAAAATATAAATAAATTAAAAAAAGAATCAACAAAACATACTACTACCTCTTATATAAAAACACATATAAAAGCTTTTATATCACTTGAATATGAATAATTTAGCTAAAAAATTAATCTTTATTGATGCTCAAGAACCCTTCCAATATCATAGATCAGGATGGCATTGTATTATACCATGAGAAAGTATTAACCGACCAACAAATAACGCAATTATATAACGATCTTTTGAATAAAATCAATTGGGAAAATGAAAGAGTGGTCATGTTTGGGAAAGAAATTATTACAAAACGAAAAGTTGCATTTTATAGTGATCCTTTAATAGCCTACACCTACTCTAGTAAAACTAAAATAGGTTTACCATGGAAGGATCCGCTTATTATACTTAAAAACATCGTTGAATCCCTCACTAAACAAACCTATAATGCCTGTTTGTTAAATTTGTATCATAACGGGGAAGAAGCCATGGGATGGCATAGTGATAATGAAAAAGAGATTATAGCCAATAGTTCAATTGCTTCATTAAGTATTGGCGCTTCAAGAAAATTTTCCTTTAAACATAAAGTAACCAAAGAAACGATATCTATTCAACTTGAAAATGGATCTCTACTTGAAATGAAAGGGACCATTCAGTCGCATTGGTTGCATGCACTCCCAAAATCAAAAAAAATTACAGAGTCTAGAATTAATTTAACTTTTAGGCAAATGCACACCCAAAAGTAATTGCATGAAAAATAGTAATAATAAAACAGTTAAAAAAGGCGATCTCCCTACTAAGCAATGCCTTTATTGTAACCGTCCTTTTTCCTGGCGGAAAAAGTGGGCAAATGATTGGGAACAGGTTATGTATTGTAGTGACGCTTGTAAAAAGCAGAAGTTTACACCTAAAATAAAATAAGCTTACCGCTTACTAATCTTATTCATTGAAACAGTTTTCTGCATAGAACACTTAAATCGCTTTATATCGGCACTTCTTTTCTTTAAATGCTTCTGACTTACCCCGCTATTTACGCGCTTACGCCAAAGATTAAAACTATTACGTTTTAATTCAGATCGCATCAATTTAATGGTGTCAGATTCAGATAAACCAAACTGTATTGTTATTGCCTCGAAAGGAGTGCGGTCCTCCCAAGCCATTTCAATGATTCTGTCAATATCAATTCTTTCCATTCATGTATGATTTTTATTCATGCTACCGGAGTGAACTTATCTGAGGGGGTATTTACAAATCTCAGAGAAAATTATAAATTATCAAATGCGTTCATCATAAACTGTGCTGTCTCACCAAATTCTTTCCCTTTATTCATACGGTCAATTGCAGCCCTTTCATAAGCAAGTTCTTCATTTTGCACAGTCAAAATTCCAAATATAATTGGTGTAGTGTGCAGTGCCGAAAGTTGGCTAATTCCATTCGTAACATACTGGCAAACATACTCATAATGGTCAGTATCTCCTTTAATAATTGCACCAATCACTATAATTGACTTGTATTTTCTTGTGCTAATTAATTTATTTGCATACACCACCGTCTCCACTGCACCAGGACATTCAAAAGCTGTAAAAGGCAAATTATGTTCAGCTAAATATTCAGTACAGCCCACTTCTAATAAATCGGTGATGTGACTATTGAATTGTGCTTTAATAATTGCAATCATTGTATATAAATTTTAATTGAACTTAATGGTATGCTTACCTATTTCAATTTTATCAGTGAGATATTGTTGATTATGACTGGTTGCTGTAATACCAACCTGTAATATATTAAATGAAAATCCTGCTTTGGTTAAGGCATCCACTTTTTCAGGATTATTACTCAATAAATAAAACTCATCAATAGATAATGCTTTTAATATCCAAATGGCTTCTAAATAGTTTCTATTGTCTTTTGGTAGGCCTAACTTTTCATTGGCCTCATAAGTATTCAACCCTTGCTCCTGTAAGGCATAGGCTGCAATTTTATTTCCAATACCAATACCTCTACCCTCCTGCCCTTTTAAATAAACAATATAGCCATGACCATTTTCGGCGATAAGCGATAAAGCGCTATGTAGTTGCTGTTGGCAATCACATCTTAAACTTCCAAAAATATCACCAGTCATACATTCACTATGGATTCTTACAATGGGCTTATTTTGAGTTTCCCTCATTGAAATCAATACCAGTTCCACTCCTGTCAAAATATTTTCATACACTTCAATATCAAAGTTTCCAAAAGGAGTTGGCAATGCAGACTTAGAAACGAAAAATAAATGATTTTCTGTTTCATTTCGATAATCAACTATTTGCTGAATGTTTATTACTTTAAGCTCAAGTTTTGTAGCAAATTCAAAAAGGCCTTCCCTACGCATCATATTACCTTCACTATCCATTACTTCACAAATGATCGCTGCAGGTTCGTGTCCTGTTAATTTACATAAATCAACCGCTGCTTCGGTATGACCCTGCCTTACCAATACGCCATTTGTTTTTGCTACTACTGGGAATAAATGTCCAGGCTTGATGAAATCGTTTGGTTTACTATTTGGATTAGCAATATGTCCTGCAGTAATCGCCCTTTCTTTAGCTGAAATACCTGTAGTAATGCCAAAATTAGGATTTGCATCTATGGAGTCATAAAATGCAGTATGGAAAGGATCCATGTGATTAGATGCCACAGGTGACAAATTTAATCTTTTAGCGGTTTTTGAATCAATGGCAATACAAACCAACCCTTTTGCGTGAGTGGCACACAGATTCAATTTCTCTTGGGTGGCTGTATCTGCAGGAAAAATAATATCCCCCTCATTTTCTCTAGACTCATCATCTATTAATAAAATGGGATTTCCACTTTTAAATGCCGCCAATCCTTCTTCAATGGTATTAAACATCTTAAACTTCTCTTTTATTTAATAATTGCTCCGTATACTTTGCCAAAATATCAAATTCAATATTGACAATATCCCCTTCCTTTAACAAGGACATATTTGTTTTGGAAATGGTGATTGGAATAATACATAATTCTATTTCATTGCCAATTACTTTATTAATGGTTAAGCTTATTCCATTAATGGCAATAGACCCTTTATAAACAACATATTTAACAAATTGTTCAGGAACTGAAATGGTAAAAAACCAAGCCTTCTCACCTGGAACAATTTTTGCAACTTTCGCGGTAGCGTCCACATGTCCTAATACATAATGCCCCCCTAAAAAACCCGTTGGCTGCATAGGTAGCTCAACGTTAATTTTAGCCCCAACTTTATAATTTCTAATAATTGTTTTATCAATACTTTCAGATGAAACAAAAAATGACAAATGATTGCCATCAATTTTGATGACGGATAAACAAGCGCCATCAATGGACACACTATCCCCTATTTTTACAATAGATGCAAACTTAGACGCTTCAATTATTAGCTCCCATCCTTGCTCATCAGGCAAAATAGTGGCAATAAATCCATCAGATACAATTCCTGTAAACATATGCTAATTTCTAGGTAAATTTGAGACGCAAAGATAATCTAAATGACTTCAGCGGACTACTTACATATCGCATTTTTATTAGCGAAAAGAGCAAATTCTAAAGACATTAGACCCAACCCTTTTGTAGGCGCAATTGTTGTAGATGCTAATGGAGAAATTATTGGCGAAGGCTACCACATAAAGGCTGGGGAAGCGCATGCCGAAGTGAACGCAATTAATGATGCCAAATTTAAAACTAGCGATTTATCAAATTGTACCTTATTTGTAACCTTAGAGCCCTGCTCACATACCGGCAAAACGCCACCTTGTACCCATTTTATACTTGAACACAAAATTCCTAAAGTTGTCATTGGTGCAATGGACCCTAACCCATTGGTTTCTGGTGCTGAATTATTAACTGAAGCAGGTGTAAATGTTGAAATTTGCATACTCCCTGAGATTTTAGCGTTAAATAGCCTATTTAATACTAATCAGTTAAATAAAAGGCCAAAATATATTTTAAAAGCTGCTACCACCATCAATGGAAAAATTGGTGACAGACTTGGAAATAGTAAATGGATATCAAATGTGAAAAGCAGAAACTACGTGCACCAAGTATTAAGAACAAATGCGGATGCTATTTTAACGACCGCTAAAACGGTGATTAAGGACAATGCCACTATGAATATTAGGTTAGCCGAATCGGAACCAAAGGAATTAAACCTAATTATTATTGATAAACAATTAGACATTTTAAAAGAAGAAAACAAAGGATTAGGAATTTTTTACCCTAGAAAGGAAACAAAGATTTATTTAATTACGGATAAAACCTATGAACATGCATTACCTGAAAATATTGAAATAATTAATATCAATATTAACGGGGGGGAATGTGATTTAATACAATTAAATGAAATTTTATTAAAGAAAAATATTTGTGAAGTGCTGGTGGAAGCTGGTGGGAAATTAAATGCATCCTTATTAAAAGATAAATTAGTAGATGAGCTATTAGTGTTTTTGGGTCCAAGTTTATTAATAGACAACAACGCGCTAAACCTATTCAATGCCAGTGACATACAAACCATAGAAGATAGCGTACAACTTTCATTAATAGAAACGCAAACCTTTGATAATGATATAATGTTGAAATATAAATTACTATACTAAATCAATATTGTAAAAAACTCCTTTATTGGATCTGGTGATTTATAAAAATGAAATTTTAAAAACAACAAACCCATCATACGAAAAATACAATGGGCTGGCGACTTAACGTAAGTCTTTAATTTACATTTAACAAGAACGACAATTTTTAGACTCGCGACCTCTGGGTATATTTAAGTCAAGGAGGTTATTAAAGATTTTAAATCGTAAATATTGTCGAATATATATTCAGGATTTGCTGTTAATAATTCTGCTTTTGTATGCGCGCCAGTGGTTACGCCGATATTATATATACAGCCCGCATTCCTACCTTCTTCAATATCAATAGTGGAATCCCCAACTTTAATAACAGAAGCAGCATCAATAATACCTAATTTGTCCATTGCAAATAATATCATATCGGGCTTGGGTCTGTTATTGCTAACATCCGAGGAGGTGACTAACAAGTCATAATGCACCCCTTTGACCCAATTTAATTTATTTAATAATGATATTGCAGTGATTGTATTATAGCCTGTATTTAAAACAACTTTAATTTCCATCGCCCTAAGTTCATTAAATAATCTTTCTGTATTATTTGTTGGAACAACTATTAAATTAGCATATGCTATATCAAGTAATCCCAAAAAATCTTTAAAAATTTCTTGAATAGTTGCTTCATTCAAGGAAATATTATTACCGACTAAGGTTTCTTTAATGGCTTGTAATTTTTCCTTTCCCGCACCCCATTTTAAAACATCTTCAAAACTTATGCTAGGGCATTTTTTTTCAATCGCTTTATGCAAAGTACGGTACACTACATTTCCTTCGTTCACTGTGGTTCCTGCCATGTCAAAAACAACCATTGCTATTTTCATACTAATTTATTTTAAAGAGGTTTCTATTGCGTTAATAAATGAATCCAAGGTTGGGCTAATTAAATAAGGATCCTTCGCTAAATCATCCCATCTTCTTAAGTTAACAGCTTCTTTATAAAATTCATTTTTTTCAAAATCTGCGACTTCCGTTTGACTCATAACCCCACCTTGAAATTCCAAACTAATTTTGGAAGGCTCCGACAATGTTTCAAGATAGCCTGGCGCTGTAGCACACAGATATCTTTTTGCTTGCACATGCAACTTAACGGGTTCAACTGCCGCCAACTTGAAATGTTCGGAGAGATAGGTCTCACCCAACAATTCATGCCTATCATCAATACCGTTATCACTTGCATCATCCGGTAAGTCATGTAACAAATGCCCTATATCATGTAATAAGGATGCTGTAATCAATTCATCACTAGCATCATTGGCTCTTGCTAAAGCGCCACATTGTAATGCATGCTCAAGTTGTGTGACAGCTTCACCGCCATACATGGAATTCCCATGAGATTCGAATAATTGAACTATTTTTTGCGTAACTGGATGTAACATGAATTATATGTTTAAATATGATTAATCATTTCTTCTGCAAAACCAAAGGACATCGTCATTCCATGACCACCAATACCATTTAATATATAAACCCCTTGTTCCGGATTTAAAAATAAATCAGTGGCGCCATTGGTCATGATCGGGTATATGCCATTCCATGATTGGGTCATTTCCCATTGGTCAATATGCATTAATTTTTTTAGATAATTTAAAATCATCGTATTGATTTCAATTTTATCAAAGGGTTCAAAATCCAGCGCATATTCATGCGAATCACCCACGGTCAATTCACCATCACTATTTTGTGAAACCATTACGTGAATACCGTATTTTAAATATTCGGGGATTTCTGATTCAATTTTCATTCTTAATTTGGTCAGTGAAGAAGACGCGGTAAAACTTTTATAGTGCAGTAATGACAATCCACCGCAAACAGATGCACCAATTTTATAATTAGGATCCTTGTGCTTAAATCGCATCATTTGTAACTTTGTCTTAATGATGGGTTGTTGCTTAAATTGATCTGGATATAATGTTTCAAAATCAGCACCTGAACAAACGCATATAATATCTGCACTATATTTAACCTTACCGGCATAAGCCGCATTACTTGTTACACTGGTAATAGCTGTACCCCAAATAAATTTGACTTGATATTGCGCTGTCAAATATTCCGGTAAATGTTTAATTCCCTGCCTTGGATCAATAATAGTTTCATCCTCACTTCTTAGTGCGCCCAATAAACCATCTTCATTTATTCCATGATAGTTTTCTAATACCGTTTTATTAGAAATAACTGAAACCGGTCTGTTTTTGGATTTAAAAAAACTACCTATTTCTTCCACTACATTCATTTCTTCCTGAGAATAAGCCAAATGTAAACTACCACAAGAATTGTAAGGAATTTTGGAAGCAGTTAAATATTCCAACCAAATTTCCCTGGTTCTTACTGCCCTGTCATACAACATTCCATCAGGCTGCCCTACTGGCCAAAGCATGCCAAAATTACGCACACTTGCTCCCAATGAAAAATGGCTTTTTTCAATCACTGTTACTTCATACCCTTTTTGTGCTAAAGCCCTAGCTGTAGCAAGTCCTACTATTCCCGCGCCTACTACGATGGCTGTTTTATTACTCATGCGATTTGTAATTGATCTTGTTTTTTAAAATATAAATAATTGGCAATTGATAAAATGATAATTATTACAGAAGTTATAATTGCACTAAATGTAAAAAAAGTCACCCAACTATATTGGGTATTATTAAAATTTTTAAATAATAAAACCAGGGTGCTTCCCAAATAACCAGCAGCATCGGCTACATACATTAAAAAGCCAATATTACTTTTTATTTTGAAATAAGCAATCCATCTTTCAAAAAATAAAGCATGAAATGCGATATAAGGCAAATACATGGAAAAGCCCACAATGATCATCCATAATGTAGGCGTGATAAGTTGATTATAAAATAGTATGGTTGATAAAAATAATAATAAACCACCCATAAAAACAATTAAGAAATTAATAAAAAAGGCATTTTTATTATTCTTGATGAAAATCATGGATCCGATAATAATGATAACCAATATGGCTATTGGCACTTCTGAAACAACCAACATAGTTGGGATATTCTTCATCCCAATACTATTCCAAAATTCCACAGCAAAATTGTCTCTTAGATCTCTAAAAACAGTCAAGCAAACATAAATAAGTACAGAAAAAATAATGCCGGGGGCAAATCGTTTAAAAAAGGCTTTTCGCTCATGAATATCCATGGGTTTCCTTTCGGTTCTTGCATGAATATCTTCCTCATTTGGTGCGCTCAGTGAATGTAGCAAATACACCCCTAAAAATAACACAGGTAAAAATACTAGCCCGGTAAAAAATGGCATCCACATTTCAGGCACTTGTAAATTAAGCATCAAATAACTGCCTACCCCTTTAACGATACCCGACGAAATAATAAAACTAGAAGCCATGGCCACGCCTAATAATTCAGTGTGTCTTCGGCCTTCGATATAGCTAAAAACAACCCCCCAAATCATACCCAATGGCAAGCCATTTAAAAATATAAAAGGTAGATTATAAGGTGCAGGTACAAGCCCAAAAAATAGTAACGAAATCCATGATACTGCCATTAAAATGATTAAAGTAACGGTTCGTTTATTAGCAGCTAATTCTGAAATTATTTTAATACCAAAATATTTTGAAATCGTATACCCTATCAACTGAGCAATGATTAATAAAATTTTATAATCAACACCCCATAACATCAGGTTACTATACTGTGCAGCAGTAAATGGTTTTCTGAATGCATACATACTCAAGTAGGTAATAAAAACTGCGCAGGCTGCTTTTATTATAAATGATATTTCCGTATTTTTTTTCGACAATTGCATTTAAGTTAAATCTATGGATACACGAAAAGGATTATGCGTCACTGCATATTCAAAAGCAGCGTCGACTTGATCCAATACAAAACCCTTTTTTATCAGTTGCTCAAAGTCGAAATTTCCATGATTCAATTCCATAAAATTGACTGCGTTGATAAAATCCTCATTATTATAATTATGCAACCCTTTGATGGTTATTAAATTTCGTATTAAATATTCTGCATTAATTTGAACCGCAGGTTGCGCGAAAACGGCACCTACCCAAATTGCAGCACCTCCAATATGTAGCAGATGAATGGAACTTTCCATTGCAGAAATAGCGCCACTAAATTCTAAAACAATATCCACTTTAACTTCTGATGCAGCGTTTGGTGTAAGTGCTTGTGTAGCGCCGAATTTTTTTGAGACTTCAAGCCTTTGTTCATTTTCGTCAATGGCAATAATATTTGTTGCACCCATTTTAGATGCCATGGCACAAGCGATGACACCCAACATGCCTGCTCCATATACTAATACTGTTTTATCTTTTAATTCCCCAGCCAAACGGATTGCACCCGCCACCGTCGCTACACTGCAATTAATTAAGGAGGCTACTTCATTGGGCAAATCATTATTAAGAATCGCAATGGGTGTATTTTTTCTTAAAACCGTATTCACACTTAGGCCACCATGGAAATGACTATGCTCCGTAATTTGCTCATGCCCATATTTAAACAAGTCTTTTGCTTTTTGAGGAATGCCTGCTTTTGATAAATCATCTTCTGGGGAACTTGCAAAAATGGCCCAAGTAACTTTATCGCCAATTTTTAATTCATTCCCTCTTACATCCTTTACGTGCGCATTGGGTCCTAATTGTTCAATAACCCCTACAATTTCATGACCTAAAATAGTGGGTGATTTTTCAATCCTTTTTCCTTGATAGGTATGAATATCACTTCGACAAAGGCTTGTACATAAATTTTTGACTAAAATTTCACCTTCTTTTAAGGATGGAAGTGGATCTGATTTTATTGAAAATTTTTGAGTGCTATTTATAAAGCTTGCAAATTTTGACACGGATTTTATATATAGTTTAAATGTATGAATTTGTCAATTAGTTCTGAAATAAAGATATAGTATTAATGATTTGTTAATAATAGCAAAGCCTATATTTTAAATTTTAGTCCTGTTATAAATTTTATCATGATCGAGTTTTGACATCACAACCCCTTTGACCAAATCCTTATAAAAAAAGAGTCCCGATTGCTCGAGACTCTAATTTACGATTGATTGCTATAAAACTAAATAAACCCCAGTTCAAAAAATTACTTAATGATCCACATTTTAGCATTAATGTCATCAGCGCCTCCATATTGTGATGCTATAGCTGCTTCTACATTTGTTTTATTAACTGCTCTTTCCGTTGAAGGATATTGATATCTTAAAGCAACTCTTTGGCTATTTCCAGTACCTGGTCCTGTATGGAAAGTTGGTACGCCTGTTCTTCTCCAGTTATAATAACCTTCTGCCCCACTATTTTGATAGAGCGCTAAATACTTTTGTAGCAAAATTTGGTTTAATCCTGCAGTACCTGCAGCATATTTAACTGTTGATTGCGCGTAATAAGTAGCATAGCTATAATTAACACTATAAGTTACAGATTCAGCTAAAGTACCGTTTGGTTTTTGGAAAGTAACGGTGTTAGCACCTTCTTTAACACCATAAAATGCTTGTGAAGCTTTGATACCATTTTGATACCAAGTTTCAGCACTTTGACCTGTAATCCAACCTCTGTGTGCTGCTTCTGCCATGTTAAAACACAATTCTTGATAACCCACTTGTGTAGTTGATTCTGCAGTATAAGTTTGGTAGTAGCGCTTACGATTGATAAATGAGTATTTACCATCACCTGCATTTTTACTCATTGTAGCTAAATCTTCACCTGCACCCGCACCTGCAAATGCATCATAGGAATTTGGTAATTTGCCCGAAGCAACTAAAAAAGCTGCTGGCTCAGCTACAAAGAAAGTTCTTGGATCTTTCAAACTAGCTAAGTTTCCTAAATAAGTAGATGACATATTATAACGAGTAGCATCAAATCCAAAATTATCAGGATTCGTAGAATACTTGTTAAATTGGTTGTTATATACAAAAGTTAAATTATCTGCATCACTGCCAAAAACTGGATACTTAGTAGGATTGCTGATTGTTTCCGCAAACTTTGCTTTAATAGCTAAATCTGCATCCGCTTCTTTATTTGACAATTGTATTAATACTCTAAGCTTGAAAGCATTCACCGCTTTTTGCCATTTAGACAAATCATTACCATAATAAAAATCACTCGCTAGTACGTAATTGGTTGTTTTTAATGTACCCATTTCAGTATTTGCTTGCTCTAAATAGGTTAATATTTGTTGGAATACTTGCTTTTGTGTGTCATACTTTGGGGTAACATTGGTTAAACCTTTTAAAGCATCAGACACAGGGATATCCCCTAAGTTCATAGTTAAATCATACAAGAAATACGCCTTTAAAAACTTACCAATTGCAGTGTAAGGATTAGGAGATGCAACAGATTTTATAGCTTCTGCTTCCATTTGTGCAATATTCTTCAATGTATTATAACCACCAAATGAATAGCCTGTCCAATTATACTCATTATTCCCATAATAGTCATAATTACATAAATAATACTGGTTCGCTCTTTGTTTAGTACTAAATCCACCGTTTGTGAAATTTAATAATACATTGTTTAATATCAAGTTAGCTGGTACACTTGTTGCTCTGTTAGGATCTGCTTCTAATGAATCAAAAGATTTGTTACAAGCTGCCATTGAGCCTATTACAAGGACTAAGGTTACTATTTGAAATATCTTTTTCATATTTTATTGTTTTTCTTTATTTAAAAAATGAAATTTAAATTGAATCCGTATGATCTTGTTGTTGGTGTTTGCAATCCAATGGAAGACTCACCTGGATACTGATCAATATCTACATCTTTAAATTTCGAATCTGGCATCCAGTACATTAAGTTTCTACCCACTAATGAAACAGTTGCTTTTTTGAAAGGTGACTTTTTAACAAGACCAGCTGGTAATTCATAAGTCACAACAACCTCTCTTAATTTTAAGTAAGTTTTGCTCATCATGTTTGGCTCAGGGATACCATGTACACGGCTAATGTAATCTTGTATATATGTCTTAGTCGCATTTGGCGCAAATGTTAATGAACTATAATTAGTAATTAAACCTGTTACTGCATCATAAGCAATCGCACCGCTACCTACTTGAACACCCTCACCTACATATGACTTAACTCCTTTGTAATCTTGGAATCTTGCTAATCCCATTGCACCTTCGATAGTTTCAACGTGACGACCACCTTGGAATGTTTTCTTTCTAACATAATCTTCCATCGTACCACCTACACGACCATCTAATTGGAAGTTTAATGTGAAAGCCTTATAACTAACTTTGTTGTTTACACCCCATACATAATCTGGATTTGAGTAACCAGCAAATTGTGCTACTGGTAAAATTGTTGGACGACCACCTGCGTCATTGATTATTTGTCCATCCTGAGTTCTTGCGAATTTTCTAATATATATCGCATCTGTTCTCATCCCTTTTGTATAGAAAGTATTTAACACATTCACTCCTGCTGGTAATTCTTCTAAAATATTTTTAAATGCTCCAACATTCAAAGTCACATCCCAATTAATACCATTTGCTTTTTTAAGAATTGACCCATTCACTGTAAAGTCATATCCAGTTCTTTTTGTTTTTGTACCATTCACAACATAAGAGGCAAATCCTGAAGCTTGAGAGATTGCTTTTGAAAAAATTTGAGGCCCATCTAAATAACTAAAGTAAGTTGCTTCAATACCAAGTCTATTATTAAATAATCTTGATTCAACACCAAACTCTAAGTTAGTTCTGTCATCAGGTTGCACATCACTATCCAATAAAGTATTGGTGAAAGAAGCTTGTGTGGTATTGTTATAACCTGTACCAGTTGAATATACGTTCGCGTAAGTGTAACTTGGACCACCATAGGTTGATTGGTATTGTTCGCCATAACCAATAGGAAAACTATTATTTGGAGTTGATCCGATATAATCATTTACAAAACTACCACCACCTCTTACTTTTGCATAGGAAGCTCTCAACTTTAATAAATTAATTTGTTTTGGCATAGTCAAATAGTCACTTAAAACAGTACTCAAGTTAAATGAAGGATAAAAGAAGGAATTATTATCCTTACTTAAGGCTGAAAGTTGGTCATTACGTCCTGTGATATTCAAATTTGCATATTTATTTGCTTCAATATCTACTGAGTATAACAATGATCTTACTCTCATTTCAGAAGCAAAATTATACGCCAATACAGGGTTTCTACTGTTTGCAAAATTGTAAACGTTTGGTACGTTTAAATAGTTAGTTGAAGCGAAACTAGAGTTGTAATTAAACTGTCTTAAGTTACCGCCTGCAAAACCAGAAATGTTAAAGAATTTTGCAATTTCAGGCGTTCTAAAATTTGCACGGAATTCATTATTCATTTCAAATAAACCTCTTCTATCTTCTCTATAATCACCTTTACCTTCTTCTCTTCCATAAGGATGTGCAGAGAAAGGCATTTTTTCATTTCTCAATAAATCATAGGTAGTAGCGGAAGTTCTTGCAAACAAATCAACATATTTATTTAATTTATAAGTTAAACTTGTGTAAGCATAGATGTCATTTTTGTAATGCCCTCTTGTCCACTCATAAGCCATAAAATATGGGTTATGGTATCTTTGGTACTCCGCATAAATACTTTGAACACCTTCCTTACCTGGCTGCCAATAGTTTCTCATATCATCAATATTCCAATCTGCACCTCCCCAAATAGTTATATTATAAATAACTGAATTTGGTCCGTAGTTCACGTCCGGAAAATTATCAGAATATTGTCTGCTGTAGTTAATATTCGCATCTAAGGTTAATTTAGAGTTGAATCTTAAAGTTGATGCTAAATTTAAATTCGTAATATTTAAACTTGTATTAGGTAATATGCCTTTATTATAAGTATTACCTAATGAAAATCTTAAATCGGCTTTTTCTGTAGAAGAAGCAACTGAAATATTAGTAGTATTTAAAACACCTGATTGAATGAAGCGTTTTAAGTTGTCCTTACCACGTGCTAACCATGGTGTACTTGATCTTTTTCCTGTGATAGGATCTACTGGACTATCATATTGAGGAATCAACTGGCCTTCAAATTTTGGTCCCCATACATCATAATCCGCATCATTTGTACCACCACCTAAACCATCACCAAACGCATATTTACCGTGATCACCAGGACCGTATTCATCTTGGGTTCTTGGTAAAGCTATAAAACCATTTTGAACGGTAGTACTTGAATTTAATTCAACAGCAAAGCCTCTTTTATCTTTGGTTCCTTTTTTTGTGTTAATGATGATTGCACCATTTTGACCTCTGTATCCATATAATGCAGAAGCCACAGGTCCTTTTAAAACGTTATAGGACTCAATATCATCAGGGCTAATATTCCAAGTATCAGAGTTAATAGGAATACCATCCACTACGATTAAGTTAACACGACCACCTCTTAAAACTAGATTTGGTAATCTTAACATCTCTTGGTTCATACCTACTGTTAAACCAGCAACCTTACCAACTAAGTTATTGATTGGATTCACCTCTCTTGCTTTCACTAATTCAGCTCCTTTTACATCTTGTGTAGCGTAGCCTAATTTCTTTTTTTCTTTTTTAATACCCAATGCAGTTACAACAACTTCATTTAAGGATACATCTTCTTTAACCAAAGTAATTACTACCTCACCGGTACTTACTGCAACTGTTTTAGATGTGTACCCCACGTAGCTAACTACAATTGAAGCATTAGGGGAAACATTACTAATTGTAAATTGACCATTCGCATTTGTACGTGCAGATTGATTTTGGCCCTTAACCAATACAGTAGCAGCTTCTAGCGCTATTTTTGTATCAGCATCTATTACTTTTCCTTTTAATTGAATGTTTTGCGCAAATGAGACAATACTCAAGCCCAATAACATTAGTGGCGTAATAATCCACCTTAATCTTAGTTGTTTTGAAGTCATATTTAAATTTTGAAGCACAAATCTATTGTCAAAACATTAACATATCTTAATTCCAATATTAACTCGCTGCTATCAAATTGTTACCGGAATATGAATAATATATTTTGGTAACAATAATTTAATTTGATGCAAAGTCACAAACGAATCTTTAAAATGATAGGTTTGCCTAAATTAAAAGATCACTTTATATATGAAAAAAAATATTTTTTTTACAATAGCGTTATCAATGCTAATTTTTGTTTCAGGGAACGCACAAATAGTAAAATATTTATCCGTACCTGGATATAATGAATTGTCAAAGATTGATACAAATTCTTATTCTGTATTGCCTAGTGGCCGATATGTGCGACCAGCTGGTCAATCCCTTCGCATCACCCATGATCCTTTTGGCTTAGCTATTTCTACTGATCAAAAAGTGGCTATTACGATGCATGAAAATGCAATCACTATTATTGATTTGCAAAACATGCAACAAAAACGAATTCCAGATTATTTAAAGCCCAAAGAAAACCCTTTGAAAAAAGGTTCCTTTTTGGGTGTTGCATTTCATGCCAATAAAAATATTGCATATTTAAGTGGTGGTGATGAAGGATCCGTGATTGTATATGATTATGTACAATTTAAAAAAGTAGATTCCATTTTATTAGATGGCATATTTGAAGGTGTGAAATATGAGGGGAGTTTTACAAGTGATTTAATATATAGTGCGCAAAAAAATGAATTGCTTATTTTGGATAGAGGTAATTTTAGATTAGTAAGATATAGTTTAAGTCAGAAAAAAATTATTGCCTCCATCCCTACTGGAAGGCAACCTTTTGGCTTAGCCATGTCACCTGATCAAAAAACAGTGTTGGTTGCGAATGTTGGTATGTATGCTTATCCATTAGTTGCGGGTACCACTAAAGAAAACTTACAATCACAATATATTAATTGGCATCCTTATGGAAATAACACGAAGGAATCCATAGAAGGAACAGTAATTGATGGAAAAAAAATTCCAGGCCTTGGAAGCCCTAATGCTGATGAATCAATGAGCGTTTACGTAATTGACTTATCAACCAATAAGGTGAAAGCGAAATTGAAAACAGGCATGTTGTTGGGTGAACTTGTTGAAGATGCAGAAGTGATTGGTGGTGCAAGCCCAAATTCAATAGTTGTTGGAACTAAATATGCCTATGTAACCAACGCAACCAATGATAATATTGCAGTCATTGACTATAAAAGAGGGCGTATTGTTAAGCATATCCCGATTACCGTGGATCAAAGGATTGATAAATTAAGGGGAGTACTTCCTTTTGGTATTGATTTAACAAAAGATGAAAAATATTTATTTGTGGCGCTTTTAGGTTTCAATGCTGTGGCGAAAATTGATTTGAGTAATGACAAAACCTTAGGACTAATTCCTACAGGTTGGGGCACTACACGCGTTAAATTATCTGCTGATAATAAAACCATCTATGCAACTTCATGCAGGGGTTTGGGTGCTGGTCCAAATGGCGGTAAAAATTTTAAGATACCGGTGCAAGGAAGCTATATTGGAGATATTCAATTAGGGGGGTTTCAAAAAATAGAAAATCCTACAACGGAGAAATTAATATCCTATACTAAAGTAGTGATTGATAATACTTTTGTTACCCGATCGCAAGCAGATAGTTTACCCATGCCTGTATTACCAGGAAGCAAAGTAAGCCCCATTAAACATATCGTGTTTATTACGAAAGAGAACAGAACATTTGACGAAGTGTTCGGACAAATGAAAACTGTAAATGGGGAAAGCGGTCTAGCAAGATTCGGATTAGATGTAAATGTGTATGGAAGAAAAGAATTTGTAAAAAATGTAAACGTAACCCCCAACCACCATAAAATTGCAAAACAGTTTTCATTAAGTGATAATTTTTATTGTGATAGTGATGCTTCCATTCATGGACATCATTGGATGATGGGCGTTATCCCTAATGAGTGGGTGGAAGCCAACTCAAGTACTGCAAAGTCGGCAGATTACTTTTCAACCGCACCTGGACGAAGATTTCCTGGTTCCACAGGCAGTATGGATCCCGAAGATTACGGTGAAATTGGTGGTTTATGGGAAGCGCTTGATCGGAAAAAAATAAGTTATTATAATTTTGGGCAAGCCAACGAAACTGCTCACGTGAGAGAAGATTGGAATGATACAGCAACGGGTGCTGGACATATTGTGATGGTACCCATGCAAAAAGGCGTATGGGAAAGAACATCCCATAATTTTGCAGGCTATAATACGAATATACCTGATCAATTTAGAATGAAACAATTTGAAGAAGAATTTACAAAAAAATGGTTGAATGGGAAAGACAGCATGCCACAATTAGTTACAATGATGTTGCCCAATGACCACACTGCAGGTCCAAGACCAGAAGATGGTTATCCATTTAGCACTTCCTATGTTGCAGATAATGATTTAGCTCTTGGTAGAACATTGCATTTTTTAAGTAGAACCCCTTATTGGAAAGATATGTTGGTCATTGTTACGGAAGATGATCCACAAGGTGGTGTTGATCATATTGATGCACATAGAAGTATCTTAATGATGGCAGGACCTTACGTGAAAAAGAATTATGTTTCTAAAACACATGCCAATTTCGGATCTATACTTAAAGTAATGTATAATGTTTTAGGCGTGCCTTATGTGAATCAATATGATATTACGGCATCCTTATTAACCGATTTTTTTACTAATAAACCCGATTTCACACCCTATCATTTTGAATTCCCTAGTCAAGAGGTTTTTGATTGGGATAAAGCAATGAAAAAATATAATCAAACCATTGATTGGAGAAGTATAAAACAAGGGCCTAAAATGGATGATGAAAAAGAACAAAAAACGGAACATTATAAAACATCGGGAACAATAATTGAAAATTAAAGAAAAGTAGGATATTCACATGGTGAAATATACATTCTTACTATTCATAATTTTAGCCATTTCAGCGAATGCCCAAAAAGTGGATTCGAGTTATAAATTATTAGATTCCGCGTTTGTAACAACAAGGAATATTAAAAATAAGAATATACAATTACCCTATTTTATTAGTTCAATTGGGCAACAACAAATTACCCAAAATGGGGCTAGAACTTCACCGGAAACTTTAATGGGTATAGCTGGTGTTTTTATACAAAAAACGAACCATGGTGGCGGTTCCGCGTTCATAAGAGGCCTTACTGGTAATCAAACCCTCCTTATAATTGATGGCATAAGACTAAACAACGCAACCTATAGATATGGGCCAAATCAATACCTCAATTCAATTGACCTATTTACTATTGATAAGATTGATGTACTAAAAGGGATTGGCGCGATTGAATACGGATCAGATGCAATGGGTGGCGTTATCAATATTACGACCAAAGAGGCGAGTTCCACAATGCTAAATAAAATTAACCTTAGTAATACTAGTAAGTTTATTTCTGGCGATATGGAAAAAACGAATAGAACCGATATAAGTTATGCAGAAAAAAAATGGAATTTTATAGGCGGGGTAAGCTTTAAAAAATTTGGTGATTTAATTGGAGGTGCTGATTTAGGTAAATTGATCCCTACTGGCTACTCGGAAAAAAATTATGACGCAAAAGTGAAAATAAAAATTAACACGCATCAAGAGCTTATTATTTCTAGTCAAAATACGATTCAACATAATGTCCCGATTTACCACAAAATTGTGTTAGAAAATTTTGCTACAAACCAGATTGACTATCAAATACATTATTTGAATTATATCAAATACAAGGTAATAAATAAACAAAAATGGATATCGGAATTTATTTTAAATGCTTCTACACAAAGATCAATTGAACAGCGATCCAATCAAAAAAATAATTCATTGATTTATAGAAATGAAGCGGATACTATTAAAAATATTGGACTGACGGCCGAAATTATTTCAAAACCTACTGCAAATTGGACAATGAATACAGGTATTGATTATTATAGAGATCTTGTTTTTAGTGAGGCTATTGAAACAAGCAGTACCTTCAATTCCCCCATTCAGAAAAGAGGCTTATACCCCAATGGTTCAGTTTATAAAAATAGCTCGATATTTAATTTACACTATATTGATTTAGGGAAATTAAATATAAATACAGGTGTACGTTATAATTTTTTAGATATTCAAATTAAAGATGCAATCCTTGGAAATATAACTGTAAAACCAACCGCATTCGCAACAAATTTCGGTATTAACTACCAATTGAATCCTAACCAATACTTATTTGGATCAATAACAAGAGGATATAGAGCTCCAAATATTGATGATCTTGGTAGTTTAGGCATCATTGACTTTAGATATGAAATTCCAAATTATGATTTGAAACCAGAGCAGTCAAATAACTTTGAAATTGGATATAAGTATAATTCTAAAAAAGTAAACTTTTCAATATCCGCTTTCCAAATGAATTTAAAAGATATTATTGCCAGAGTTTTAGTTGAAGGTCAAATTATAAATGGGTATAAGGTATACAATAAAGAAAATATTGAAACATCTTATATAAAGGGTGCTGAATTAACTTATGCAACAAAAATTGATCAAAATTTTGATTTACAAATCAATACTACTTATACATACGGGCAAAATGTGACTAAGAATGAACCGATGAGACGTATACCTCCTATTTTTGGTCAAAATAGATTAGCGTGGCATAAGAAAAATATTTTTCTTTCAATAACGCACCAATTTGCTGGAAAACAAAATAGACTGGCCCAAGGAGATATTGATGATAATAGAATTGGAAAGCTGGGAACACCTCATTGGAATTTAATTAATATTGATGCAGGAATAAAATTGAAGCATTTGCAACTAAATACAAGTTTAATAAACATCTTAAACGAAAAATATAAAACACACGGCTCCGGAGTTTATGGAATGGGTCGTGCAATTGGCCTGTCGGTTCAATGGATATTATAAATGTTTAAATAATAAATTATTCCTTTATAAACCATTTATTTATTGAATTATATTTTCCTTCAATGACCACTTTATAAAAACTTGAAGGGTAATTGCTAATATCAACGACTGTATGTTTCTGACTTACTGGCACTTCTTTGAGTAGTATATATTTATCTTGACCACCTTCCTTAAAATCATTTGTAGTGGCTAGCCAAATTTTTACATTCCCTTCCTCATTGTAGTTTTGCCAACTAATATCCATGGTATTTTGAAATACATTTAAATCAGGCGCTGCGACAGAAACTTGACCAATTAATGGAATACCATCTATCTCATATTTGAATGGTGTAGGAATTTTAACTGATAAAAAGTTCGCTAAACTTGGCATAATATCTACAATAGCGGGATAGCTTAAATTTGCATAATTGTTTAACTTTTTATTGGATACAATCCAAGTAGACCTTTGCCTAAAACTTTGCCCCCCATGGCCTTTTCCATCCTTTTCGTTTCTACCATGATCAGTTGTGATAAAGAATAACCAATCTTCCTTGAAGTTTATAGTTCTATATAAAATTGCATCATATAATTTTCCAATCTGATTATCCAATTTATTTAGTGCAGCTGTAAGTTCGGGACTATCTCCATACCTATGTCCCATATCATCAGTATATTCAAGATAAACCCATGTTAAATCAGGGGCATTTTCCTTAATACCACGAACAGCATCCCGAGTAACCCTTTCATCAATTAAATGGATATAGTTAGCCAATTTATCATGTGGGAATTGAACTGTATCTAATTCATATCCATCTGAAAAATAATCAACTTTTAAATGATTAGTTTTAGCTAGGCCATCCCCAAGTAACTTTGTTCTATTGTCCAACCAAGTACTATAAACACCAATTTTTTTACTTGGGTATTGTTCCTTCAGTAATTTAAAAATACTAGGATACGCATAGTTTTGGTCTTTAATGTCATTATCCCAAACATTGTGTTTGTTCACCCATGTACCAGTTAATAAACTATTATATCCCACCGCCGAAATTGTCGGACTTTGACTATAGGTCCCCTTATCTCCACCAACATGCGTACGTATATATGCCCCATCATTAATAATCCTAGATATATTAGGCAAATGCGTGTTTTCAAGCACATCAGCAGATATGCCATCAGCAATTACAAAAATAGCTTTTTGAGAAAAGGATAACTTTACAAGGAATAAAGTGCTAAGTAATAAAATGGTATATTTCATAAATCAATAATAGCAAATATGGCTGAATTTCATTGTTAAATTGATATTTAGGTAAAATGATAATAATAATTTAATTTCAAAGTAAATATTGATGTAATTCTATGAACAAAATTTTAGATACAAAAAATGTAGAATTATTTTTATACATCAATAGTCATCACAATTCATTTTGGGACCAAGTGATGTATTTGTTGAGTAGTACAAATATTTGGATACCGCTTTACATTTATATCATTTTCATTTTTTACAAAATATATAAAAGCAAAAGCTGGATTTGCATAACAACTGGAATCATAATGATTACATTAAGTGATCAAATTTCAACTTATTTTAAATATTTAACAAAGGTATTACGTCCGTCGCATGAAATTTACTTGAAAAATATAGTTCATTTGAGTAAAGCGGGGCCTGGCGGATTATATGGATATGTTTCGTCGCATGCATCTAACTTTTTCACCTTTACTTTGTTTTTAACAATTTTATTGCCTAAAAAATATAATGGGCTCAAAGTAGCTTTATTTATTTGTTCTATTTTAGTTTCCTACTCAAGGATATATAATGGCGTCCATTATCCTATGGATGTATTGAGAGGTATTTTATTGGGCGCGACCATTGGTACAGTTTTTGGACTTATCTTAAGACACAATAAATATTTGAATTCGAAGCCTACAATTCAATAACTATTTTTTTTGTAAAATAGTATAAAGTGTAAGCGCACTTTCTCTTGATTTTGGGTTTAAAAAAGCGGCATTTAAAGTGCTCACATGAAATGTTGAAATAAGTTCAATTTTATTAAAATTGCTTAATAGCTCCTGATTAATAAGTTCGTTTTTTATTAAAACATAATCATTGGTTTTTAATGCGCTTAAATTTTCGATATTCCTATAGCTATAATTGCTATAAAAATCCAAGCTTCTCTCTTCATAAACTTGGTGTAAATAGAATTTATTTTTGTCTATATTTTTTTGAAGAATCACCTTGGAAACTTGGTTCCCCAATTGGTATTCGAGTAATTTAGGATAAAAGAATATTGTTAATAATAAATTGGTAGTGATAATTGTAAATAAGGCAAAATGTATCACCTTAGGGATAGCACCCATTTTTTTAAATATTAAAAACGAAAAAGCCAATCCCATTCCAACCATACTAGCTATAACCAAATATATATTCGTACTAAATGTAAATAGCAAAAGCACCAATAATATGGACAATACTAAAATGTAAATAAAAATATTAATGCCGTTAATAATGTTTTTGAAAAATCTATTTTCCCAATTAATAATAAGACTATACAAACTTTTAGCGGCGATGATGGCTGTAAATGGCAATACAACATATATATAATGTGGTAATTGATAATTACTAATACCTAGTGCAGTGTAGGTGATTAAAAAACCAGGGAGCACTATCCATTCCTCATTTTTATTTAAACTAAATTTAGTTCTAATTATTTTGGCGCATTCAGAAATTAATCCAAAAATTAGAAATAAAGTCCAAGGTAAAAATCCCCAAAGTAAATTTTGAAATAGAAAAAAGAATTCATCATTTTCATGCCAAACACTCTCTCCTGTTATTCTGCCAAAACTTTGTGTCCAATAAAAAAATCTTAAGCCTGAAGTACCTGTTTTCTCATACATTACTTTTTCAGGGTGTAAATCAAACTGTTGATATAACCCAATATCCATCGGTATTAATAAAATAATTATAATGCCTATACCTACAAGATATTCCCATCTAAAGAGCATTTTAAAATTTCTATGCATTATCAAATGTGGTGCAAATGAAAAAACCGGTACCATTAAAGCAATTGGGCCCTTAGTCATCATTCCAAATGCAACAGCAGTAAAAGCAATGATTAATGAACTCCATTTTCTATTATTTAACCAATTAGCAAATTGCCAAATAGACAATATTACCCAAGCCATCAACATCGTATCTGTTCTTACATCATGTGTTATTAAAAACATTGCTTGTGTACTCGCCAATATCAAAGCCGCTAACCATGCTATTTCATTTCTATAATAGATTAGTGTAAATTTATAGGTGGCATATATAGCCAAAATTGCCAATAGAATAGATGGCAATCTGAATGCGAAATCATTCATACCCAATAAATACATGCTTATTGCGCTTAACCAAAATAACATAGGCGGTTTATCCAGATAGTCTCTCCCTTGATCAAAAATTTGTAGGAAACTTTTGTTTTCAAGCATTTCTCTGGAAATATTTGCATACTGAACAGAATCAACTTCCATTAATGGAATAAATAGGCTTCCTAAAATGTAAATAATTATACATAAAACAATATAGAATATGTATATATTTGTATAGCTTTTTTCTCGGTTAAGAAGCATTGTGATAATTGTTATTGTTGGCGTAATATTTAATCATTAAAAGGCACGAATTACTTAATTGACTTAAATTTAAATAAAGTAACATAAATATACAAATGATTATTAATAAAATATCAATTATTGTTCCAGCTTACAATGAGGCAGCTACTATATCCATTGTGATTGACAAATTATTAAATTTAACTTTTATTAATAATATTAAAAAAGAAATTATAATTGTCAATGATTGCTCTATTGATCATACCGAAAATTTGATACAAGATATTATAAAGCGCAATGTAGGGTTGGAAATTGTATATTTTAAACATGAAAAAAATTCAGGTAAAGGCGCAGCTATTCATACTGGTATTAAAAACGCGACAGGTGATTATTTAATTATTCAAGATGCCGATTTAGAATACGACCCCAATGAAATTAACAAACTTTTAAAACCTGTCCTTGATGGTTATGCGGATGTAGTTTATGGATCAAGATTTATTGGAGGATCGCCACACCGAATATTATTTTTCTGGCATACTATAGGAAATAAATTTTTAACTTTTTTATCGAATCTCTTTACGAACTTAAACTTAACTGACATGGAAACATGTTATAAGCTGTTCAAAACTAGCATCATAAAAAATATCCAATTAAATGAGAAACGTTTTGGTTTTGAACCAGAAGTAACAACAAAAATCGCTCGAATAAAAAATATACGAATTTATGAGGTAGGTATATCTTATTATGGAAGAACTTACGCTGAAGGAAAAAAGATAAATTGGAAAGATGGCTTTAGAGCCATTTACTGTATTATTAGGTATAATTTATTTCAATAAATATATCGCAGGAAAATCAGTCAGGCTAAACACAAGTCATAATACTGTAGAACGTTCATTTGAAATTTTATACGTTTTGATTAACAGATTTGTTAATTTATTGTAAATACATGTTTTGTAAAAACATTTTAACATGTTTGAGTGTTTAAGAAGCAAACAAATCAATTATTATGAAAATGAAATTTTTATTGACAATGCTGATTGGAGGTGTTATCTCTGCATCAGCTCAAAAAACAATTGTAGATGTAGCTGTAGGTTCAACTGCACACACAACATTAGTTGCTGCTGTAAAAGCAGCTGATTTAGTAAGTACTTTACAAAGCGCAGGTCCTTTCACAGTATTCGCGCCAACAAATGAAGCATTTGCAAAATTACCTACTGGTACTGTTGAAACCCTTTTAAAGCCAGAGAACAAAGCTACTTTAGCTAAGATTTTGACTTACCACGTTGTCGCTGGTAATTTAGATGCTGCTGCTGTTTTAAAAGCTATCAAGGACGGTAAAGGAAAAGTTACTTTAAAGGCTGTTAGCGGCGGAACACTTACTGCTTCAATCAAAGACGGTAAGGTTATTTTAACAGATGAAAAAGGCGGAATTGCAACTGTTACTGCAACTGATTTAAAAGCAGGAAATGGTGTAATTCACGTTATAGATGCTGTTGTATTGCCAAAATAGTTTTCTAAAATCGAGTTATTCCAAAGGGTCCTTAGCAATAAGGGCCTTTTTTTTTAATAGTAAAATATTAGCCTAGGCAGCCACCAATATATATTGGAATTTTGTAAACCAGCCTTCCGCTATTTCTAAGAAGTTGTATTACCATTTTAATTCATCACTATTTGTATTATAATATTGTTGAACTTTAAGGCCACACTTTATATATCTAAATAAACAAAGTTGTTAAATGTTTGCAAATAGCTGTTTGTTGTAAACGCTAATTTATACATATATAATAAATTAGTTAACAAATGAATTAACTTAGACAGTATAAATTAATAATTCTATATTACACCAAATAAAATTTATGTTTAAAAAATTTACAATCTCTGATACGCTTATGTTAGTATCAGCATTTTCATCTTTAATATTTTCTGAAATTTTATGGTTTCAAGGAGAAAAAGAAGCGGGTATTTTTATTGGTTTATGGGTACCCTCGATTTTAGGGTTTGCTATACTTTTAAAATTAATAAATAACCAAAAATGATTGAAATTATACCCTATTTCGCAGCCCTAATTACCATTTTATTTGGAGTGGCATTTATTCTAGTATTGAATAAATTCAGAGGTGAAAAATAATTACTAAAAATACATTATGAATAGTTTATTACAAAATTCAGGCAAATATTTTGATAACTATTTCAATGCTAAAAATGTACGAAAAGTAGAATTATTAATACTTCGTGTTGCAGTCTTTGCTTTCCTATTTCATTTACTTATTATTTTTTTAGGAAATAACTTCCTTTATTTTAAAAATCTACAGCACAGCTATTTAAAAGCAATATATACTCCGTTTAGTTTTATATTATTTTACGAAGTATTTCTGCTTGTCATTATTATTCCAAAATCTATATCTGAGTTTGTGGGAAAGCAGTTTGAAGTGATTACCTTAATTACTTTGAGAGGTTTTTTTCATGATATAGCGGATCTTGATTTAAGAAATTTTATTAATATCAATAATCCAGAGTTCATTAGTTTACTCTATGACTTACTGGCTTCTTTAATTATGCTAAGCCTTACTATTTTGTATTATAAAATTTACCAAAATAATCGTAAATCGGAAGTCGTTAATGAGCTTAATAATTTTATCAATATTAAAAAATTAGTATCATTAAGTATGATAATAATTTTACTAGTACTCAGTATAAGTAGCTTATATCTATGGGGCACAGAAATGTTGGAAGCATTAAAATTAAATAAAGACTATCCTAATCCCAATACTGTATTTTACGCAGATTTCTTTTCTATTATGATTTTTGTCGACGTATTATTATTGATCATATCTTTTATTTATCACTTTTCCTTTTTTACTATTTTCAGAAACGCCAGCTTTATCATTACTACCATTTTGATTAGAATGTCATTAACTACAGAAAAGCCAATGAATTATATAATCATTTTAATTGGCTTTTTATTTTCAATCGTATCCTTTTATTTATATAGCTTAAGAAACACTAACAACAAGTCTGTAGAATAATCAGCTGCCTATTTCTTATATTGTTGCCGCAAGCACATAAAAATTTAATTACTTAAATAGTGAATATAATATTATTTGATGGTGTATGTAATTTGTGTAACAATAGTGTTTCATTTTTAATTAAATATGACAAAAATAATATTTTTAAATTTGTAGCGCTTCAAACAAGTGCTGGGCAAAATATCATACACCAACATGGTCTTTTGAATGAGGTAAAATCGGTTGTCTTAATAAAAGACGGAATCGTATTTTATAAATCAGATGCAGTTATTGAAATTGCAAAACAAATCAAAGGTTGGCCTCATATTTTCAAATATGGTTATCTTTTTCCAAAGTTTTTAAGAGATGGGATTTACAATCTAATAGCAAAGAATAGATATTTTTTATTTGGCAGAAAAGAAACCTGTACCATTCCTTCGGATAAGGATAGAGAAAGATTTATTTTTTAAAATACCCGTATTTAAAATTTACTTGCCCACCAGGCCCACAAAATTAAAATGGGCTGCCCTACAAATAAACGTACGCAGGATAATAATGGTGTAATGGTAAATGAGCCCAGCATAAAATCCCCTTTTTGAATAAAATAAATATGGGATGGGATAAAGGCAATTAACATTAGAATAATGCCCTTTACTGCCAATGAGCGTGTTACTTTAGGTATTAATAGTAATGCTAATACTATTTCAGCTATGCCAGATAATATATTGATCTCTTTGGCCCAATCAGCTAAGTAGGGCGGTATAATAGGTATATAAAAAGAAGGGTTAGCAAAGTGATTATACCCTGCGAAAAGGTAAAACACAATAAGTAAGAAGAAGAGTATTTGTTTGACGATTTTTATTTTCATACCTAAATGTAACTTAAAATTATGTAAAAAAAAGTAGCACTGAGTTGAAGTTTAATCAATTAAAATTCAATAATAAAGCCAATAGTGGGTATTAAAGTACCTTCGGCGTTTTCTAATAAATATGGGATTGCATTGCTACCATCCAATTTCACAGGCTTGCCATTGGTACTTAGGAAACTTGAATTGTCTTCTTTTCTTTGAAAAGTATATTGAGGTGATCCTGTGCTTTTTGAAGAATAAAAATTTTGAATGTCAATGTAAAAATCAAAAGTGGTTTTTTTATAGTTCCATTTTTTATCCAAACGAAGGTCTCCAGAATGAAATGCTTTTAATCTCAAGGTATTTACTTGATTGTAATCAAATACGCCATTTCCCAATATCAAATAATTCAACCTACTTTGCGCTAAATTATATGGCGTATAAGGTGCAGCACCTTGGTACCTGAATTTAATTCCTAACTCCCAATTCTTTGGTAGTTTATACCCTGCAGTAGCACTAATTAAATGTCTGTTATCCCAACTAGCAGGTTTTAATTTTTTATCTAGGCCCGAAAATTCACTCCAGTATAAAGTATAACTAAACACACCAAAAAACTTTTCTGTTAATTTTTGTTGTGCAAAAAATTCAAAACCATAGGCCCTTCCTTTGCCATCTTGTTGGATAGGCTCGTTTCCTATCGCTCCAAATTCTATGCCCTTATTTGCAAGACTAATTTCATCTAGTATACTCACTGGATAATTTTTATACCCCTTATAAAATCCTTCAAAGGTGAATCTTGTTGTACTAGAAGGTAAAAATTCAAATCCAGCCACATAGTGATTGGACCTGATATACTTGCCAGGATTTGTGCGTCCATTATTGCTATAGGCCAATTGCGTGTAACTAGGCAGTCGATAATAAGTACCATAACTAGCACTAAAATTCCACGCATTGCTTAAAGCATAACTTAAACTAATTCTAGGACTTAATTGATCTAATGGATTTTGACTACTAGCTTCAAAACTATTCGCATCTCCTCTTAATCCAGCACTCATAGCCAAGCGGTCATCAAATAATCTTGTGCCCAATTGCACAAACCCACCATACCTTAAGAAATCAACCCCAGTATTGGTATTGAATGTGATGGCATTTTGTATTGTCTTACCGGCACTATCTTTTAAAGCAGGTCTAAACAGTTGATAAAAGGCATTGTCAAATTGAACATATTGTGCCACTAAGCCATAGCTTAAACTAATATTGTTACTATTTTTAGTGACATCAAATCGTAATTTATTTTCTGTTTCATTACTTCTGATTTGATAGGTACGTGACGCGTCAGAAGGCTTTTCATTGTCCTCGTATCTATCCGCTTGATTGTCTAATGTGTTTCTACTAAGCGATAGATTCCAATAACCGTCTTGAATTAATTTTTTCAAAGAAATTCCAAGGGTATAGTTCCATTGGTTAACTAATGGATTATTATTAATAGAGAATAACTTTTCTGGCGTTGCTATTTTAGGTGCCGCTAATTTAAATTCGTCAATAGCTGCGAGTCCAAGGGTTGTAAGCGTCGTTTTATCGTTAATTTTTGTGGTTGTTTTAAATTGGTAATCCCAATAATTAGGACGAATAGGTAAATCCAAGGCTTGAAAAAGAAGTTCCAAATAACTTCTTCTCACCGATGCTAAAAAGGTTGTTTTTTTAGTAATGGGTCCATCTAAAGTTGCTGCCACCTCGGTTCCACTCATTCTAAAATTACCTTGAAGCTTGTTGGCGTTACCATTTTTTTGACGAAACTGAAATACACTACTCAAGGCATTGTCATATCTTGCATCAAATGCAGAAGTACTTAATTTTACATCCTGAATAAAACTCACATTCAATATCCCTTGGGGCCCACCACCACTTCCTTGAGTACTAAAGTGATTTATAATAGGTACTTCAATACCATCCAGATAAAAAACGTTTTCACTTGGTGCGCCCCCTCTAATGATAATGTCATTTCTAAACGTACCTCCAGCTGCGCCACCGCCTACACCTGGTAAAGATTGGATTACTTTACTAATGTCAAAATTGCCCCCGGGATTTGCCTTGATATCCTCGGCAGTAAGTCGTTGAATACTCAATGGACTCTCTAAAGTGGTCGCTTTTGCTGTATTACGTCTACCTGTAACGGTCACAGCGTTCAATATATTGACAGAAGGTTCGAGTTCTATAGTGATTGTATTTTCATTACCCGATGTCACAATAACGTTGGTCAGTAGTTTATCTTGGAAGCCAAGTCCAGTAATTTTAATTGCGTAAGCGCCAGGTAAAAGACGCGTAAACCTGAATGCACCATTGCTATCTGATAGCATTTTTTCACCCCCTGGTGACAATGACACCAAAAGACCTACCGCATTTTGCTGCGTTTTTCTGTTGACCAAAGCACCGCTCAATTTCCCTGTATTTTGAAGGGTCCCTTGCGCTTTAGCAAGATTTATACTGAAAACCAGCAATAAACTTGCGAAAATCAATTTAAACCAATGCATATTCTTCATTTTTTGAATTCATTTATAAAACAAAGAAAACCAATAAAATGTTTACTATTTAAGCAAAAAAATTAGATTTAAGTTAATCATGGAATTTCAAGCGATTTGAGGGGTTGTTTTCATGACAAAGAAAAAATAATTATATTTAACATAAAAATTAACACTATTTATATGAAAAATATTTTAATCATTTGTGCAGCTTTCTTAACTTTTGGGTGTGATAAACGACAAAATGAAAATACACCAATCACCCCAACTCCAAACGTTATACCCTCCACCGTTACAAGTGCCAATGGTAAAATTTGGATGGATCGAAACCTTGGCGCATCAAGAGTTGCAATAAGTAGCACTGATACAAGCGCCTATGGTGATTTATACCAATGGGGACGAGCAGCAGATCAACACCAATTAAGAAAATCGACAACAATCGCAACCCAGGCAACAACTGACAATCCAGGTAACGCAAATTTTATTATGCCTGCTACGCCACTAACTGATTGGAGGAATCCTCAAAATATAAATTTATGGCAGAGCGTAAATGGTATTAATAATCCATGTCCTACTGGTTTTCGTTTGCCAACAGAAGCAGAGTGGAATGCAGAATTGTCGAGTTGGACATTGAAAAATGGGGATGGCGCATATGCTAGTCCGCTAAAACTTACTGTTGCTGGAAGTCGTGAAATAATAATCAATAATACAGGCATTAGTGGGAGCTACTGGAGTAGCACAGTAAGTGGTGATGGATCTCGGTATTTCAACTTTAGCAACGCCGGTGCATTTGTATTAACGCACAATAGAGTTTACGGAGGCAGTATTAGGTGTATTAAAAATTAAAACAAATACAAATCGGGTTTGATTTTAAAGTTCATCTATTTGGTAATCTGAGAATGCGTTATCTCATTGATGGAACTGACAAACCGGTGACATTTTTCTGAAACTGTTCCTTGCTCATAATCAGTGATGCGAACTTTTACAAAATTATAGTGAACGTTTATTTCTGGATGATGGTCCTGCTGAATGGCAATTTGCATGACTTTATTAGAGAATAAGACCACCTCATTATAGTTATCAAACTTAAAAGTTTTTTCTAGTTTATTATTTATTTCCGTCCAATCGCTAGCTGTCATAGGAGTATATTCAAACTTAATTAATTCGTCTAACGAAATATATTCTAAAGTTTTAATGTGGGTTGCCTTCAATATAATAGGAGGAGCTACATTATTTTGATAGGCTTCAATCCATCTAGACACACAAAGGCACCATTTATCTCCCTCCACCAGCCCTTTAAAGCCAGTTGGTGGATAATCCATTGTCAAATCATTGCCTTTACTTTTGGAGAATTGTAAAAATGTATCGGTTACAACCGCACAAACAGTATGTGTTCCCCTATCGTTTGCGCCTGTGTTACAACAGCCATCTCTGTAAACACCTGTCATGGGATTTGTCCCGCATACAATTAATGGTTCATTGAAAACATTTAGCGCTTCGTTCATAGGGTTCATTTAGATATTGATTTTTAATGGCTTTCATAATAAATAGCCAATGTGGCCAATCATTAAGGCAAAAGATAGCGTTTATATTAATTACAAAAACAAGTTAAGCATTAAAAAAAATAAAGCTTGTATAATAAGTAAACTTGTGGCAAAGGTATTCACCCTAATTATTTTAAGACGCATTTTAACGCCTAACAAAACAGCGCTGATAATAAACCAACATATATAATTAAGTAAAGGAATATGTCCGTTTTCCCAGGACCAAAAGTTTAATTTAACAGCAACAGGTTCTAGAATAATATCAAAGCAGGTTGCAATAGCGGCGCCACCTAGTACCACAACCATTGAGAACGTCCAAGTTGGAATGTTTGCATTCAATTTTCTTCGGAGTATATCAAAGCATTGTGTGAGTAAAGAACCTGAACAAAATACGATGATAAACCAGTTTAAACCTATTAGTAATGGGACACCATAGATTTTTGGACCTAATACTTGACCATATTGGTAATCACCAAAAAGTAAGCCAGTATTGACACCAATTATTTCTGTGCCCATACCAATTACAAAAGCAATAATAAAAAAAACAAAATATTCCTTGGATAATTTTATTTGTGTATATGAAAGCAATAAAAACATAGTCAATAATACAATGGGTGTACTGTAGACAAACCAATCTTTATAGGGCGTAAATAAAATGCCTAGCACCCCTGTTACGTGAAATAACAAGGCTAAATAAATTGGGCTATATTTTTTAATCTGGGGCATGGTTGGATTAAAAATTATGTTTGTATTTATCTTTAATTAAGTTGGATACAATTACTGCGCTTGACAAACAAAGCGGTATGCCTCCGCCCGGATGTACACTTCCTCCGACAAAATAAAGACCACCGGTAGTTTTACTGTAATTAGGATGTCGCATGAAAGCTGCCATCCTGCTATTAGAACTAGTTCCGTATAAAGAACCCATATAAGAAGCGGTTCTGGACTCAATGGTCACCGGTGTAAGTACCTCAGAAACAACTATAAAAGATGCTATATCTTCCCCTATAATTTTATTTAATTTTTGAATAATGGCTTGACGATAAAACTGCTCTAAACTAGTCCAATCCTGCCCATTATTTGCTGGAACGTTAACCATCACAAACCAGTTTTCTTTACCCAAAGGTGCATGTTCACCAGGCTCTAGTTTGTTGGTGATATTAATATACACTGTTGGGTCACTAAATGGTAATCCTGTATTAAAAATGGCATCAAATTCAGCTTTGTAATCCCCACTAAAAAATATATTATGCAAGTCTAACATTGGAAAAGCCTTGTTCATGCCCCAATAAAAAATTAAAGCACTGCTACTTCTTTGCTGTTTTTTTACTTTCGACGCCTTGGTTGAATCGTTTAATAAATTTTTATATGTAAAGTATACATCCATATTACTTACTACAATGGCTGCATTATGTTGATCATTATCAACAATTACGCCCGTAACGCAATTGTCTTGAGTTAGTATATTTTGAACTGATTTTCCAAATGAAAATTGAACGCCTATTTTTAGTGCTAAACGATATAATGCATTGGTAATGCTGATCATTCCGCCTTTAGGATAAAAAGCACCTTCATTGTGTTCTAAATGTGCTATTAAAGAAAGCATAGCGGGCGCCTTGTATGGGTTACTGCCATTGTAAGTGGCAAACCTATTAAATAGTTGTACTAGTTTAGGTGACCTAAATGCTGTTTCATTATAATCATTTAATGACTTAAAAAGATAGGCCATTTTAAGCTTACCTAAGGCTTTGATGATTGGCGCTTTAAAGAGCGTCTGAATGGCATGTAAGGAATGTCGTAAAAAGATGACACCAATATGATTATAAGCTGTCGATGAATCATACAAATATTGATACAAATTTTTAGCAGGTTCATTCGTTTTCTGCTGCAACTCTTTTGCAAATGCGTCTTTATTAGTGTATGCTTTTATGCAAACGCCATCATCATAAAAATAATTACAAGCGACCGATAACTTTTGATAAGTAAAATAAGGCGCGATAGGTTCATTTGCTAAGGCAAATAGCTCTTCAATTAAATGAGGGCTTGTGAATAAACTTGGGCCTGCATCAAACCTGAACCCATTGGTTTCAAAATGACTTAATTTTCCACCTGGATAATCGTTTTTTTCAAAAACCTCTACATTGTACCCTAGTAATTTTAGCCTGATTGCAGTCGCCATTCCACCTACTCCGGCGCCAATAATAATTGCTTTTTTAGAAGACACGTAGTATTAATATTTCAGAGGGATTAGCTTAATGATGCCTAATCTATTAAATAATTTGATGATTGGATACACTGGATCTATTTCCCACCACTTTGCTGCAAAATTTGGTCTTGCTCCAGCATGGTGATGATTATTTTGAAACAATTCTCCCAGCATTAAGAAATCTATAAACAATGTATTTTTTGATTGGTCTTTTTCACCTGGAAAATTTCGGTACCCATACTTGTGACCCGCCCAATTTACAATAGCACCTTGTATTGGACCAATTAAAAAATGGATAGGTAGTAATAAGTACATCCACCATGAAGTGGCAAAATTGATGTAGAATAATACATATAGCGCAGCAAATGATAGCCTTGTAGCAATATAATCTGCAATTTTATCAATTTTTGGATACACTGGGAAATTTTTATCAAATCGTTGTTCTATTGCTAGTGTGCCATGTAACACGCCATTGTAAACGTTCTTTGTGTGCATCATCATTGTGAAAACCTCTTTGAAAAAATGTGGCGTGTGTGGATCTTTTTCTGTATCACTATAGGCATGGTGCATACGGTGTAAGATTGCATAGGCACGCGCATTTAAATAAGAACTTCCTTGCGTTACCCAAGTAAAAATATAAAAGTACTTCTCCCAAAAAGGAGACATAGTAAACATTTTATGCGCCGAGTAACGATGTAGGTAAAACGTCTGTCCAAATAAAGAAAGATACCAATGAAATAAAAGAAAAATCAACACTACCATTATAAAAATGAATTTAAAAGTAAAGTTACTTTACTTAGTTTATACTATATAAATCTGTTTAACAAAAGGATGGATTTTAGGGCAAGTCGCTCCCTATTTTTGCTAAAAAATAAACTTAGTACTTAAAAAATTAGAGTCATCTGAGGCAACAATTTCATTGATGATTTCTTTATTTTCATCTGTTAGTTTCGCAGCAACTAGTGACCTAATTGAAAATGACCTTAAGGCATCCACCACAGATAAAGTACCCTCGGCACTGTCCTTTCGACCTGTAAAAGGAAAACTATCAGGTCCTCTTTGACACTGACAATTGATGTTGACACGACTCACTTGATTCACTAAAGGATCAATCAAACTTGCCAACTCTGCTTTATTTTTTGAAAACAAACTAACTTGTTGGCCATGCGTTGATTTAATAATATACTGAATAGGTTCCTCGATATCATCAAAAGGGATAATCGGAATGATTGGACCAAACTGTTCTTCACTGTATACCTTCATTTTATGGTTCACTGGAAATAATATAGCTGGATAAAAAAATGTTTCCTTGATGGTTCCTCCATTTTCATTCATCACCATTGCTCCATGTAGCTTTGCATCCTGAATTAAATCATTTAAGTAGGCTGGCTTACCCGGCTCTGGAAGCGGTGTTAAAGTGACCCCTTTTTCCCAAGGCAATCCAAATTGCAACTTTGCAACCTGCTCTTTTAACAATTCAATAAACTCATTGGCAATTGATTGATGTACAAAAATTGTTTTAAGCGCAGTGCACCTTTGTCCATTGAATGAAAGTGCACCTAATACAGTTTCTTTAACGGCTAAATTAATATCAGCATCTTTGGTTACAATGGCTGCGTTTTTAGCATCTAATCCTAATATAGCCCTCAACCTATTTACTTTAGGATGTAGTTTTTTTAATTGATTGGCTACCTTGCTGGAACCTATTAATGTTAATACATTTATTTTTCCAGATTCCATTAACGCAGGTATGATCACATTTCCACGTCCATAGATTGTATTGACGACCCCTTTAGGAAAGCATGATTTAAACGCTTCAAGCATCGGATAATGCAATAAAGTACCATGTTTAGGTGCCTTGAATAACAAGGTATTCCCCATAATAATCGCAGGAATTAATGTGGTAAAAGTTTCATTCAAGGGATAATTAAATGGCCCCATACACAAAACAACACCTAACGGTGATCGCCTAATTTGCGCCACAATACCTTGTTCAATTGTAAATCTAGAGGAATCTCTATCTATGTCCTTAAGCGCCTCAATAGTAGCATAAATATATTCAACAGTCCTGTCAAATTCTTTTTCTGAGTCTGCGTAGGTTTTACCAATTTCCCACATTAATAATTTCACAACAATTGCTTTTTGTTCAAGCATTTTAGTAATGAAATTTTCAACGCACTTAATGCGCTCCGAAACGGACATAGTAGGCCACTCGCCCCTGCCATCATTATAGGCTTCACAAGCTGCATCTAATGCAATTTTTGCTTCTTTCTCTGTACAGATAGGATAAGAGCCAATTTTGATACGCTCTATTCCGTTTGGAGTATGGTTACAGATGGGCGAAAAAACTTCATGGGTTGGGCCATCCCAAGTAATTAGTTCTCCGTCAGACAGGTAGGTTTTTTGATCAATAAGTGCTGGCAATACATATGCTTCAGGTATTGCCTTCTTGTCTATAATTAAATGATCCAGTTGTTCTTGAAATGTCATAGTTTCTCTTTTAATGAATTATATAACAATTAATCTAGCCTATTGTTGCATTCTAAGGAATATAAAGTTTAAAATATGGATGAGGGATTCAATTAGTTGTTTTACGCGAATTAAAGAAAAATGAGAATAAGTTATACAATCCAGTTTTTACATAATTGCTTGTTGGCATTTTTTCCAAAAATTAAAAAAGGAGGAACAATAGCCGGAAACTGATGGGAACATCCAATCCCGCTGATCTTTAATACCTGGATAATACTCAAATGCTGGATGCTCTTTTGAAAATATTACATCATTTATCAAAAAATCGCTATCCATATAAAGGGCTGAGATTTCGGATATTTCTCCTGTAAAAACTTGTATACTTGGGATGTTTTTTGAAAGCTCAAGTATAAAATTTAAAACATTTGCACTAACAGGGTTTGCAGCAAAATGAGTTGGTTCCAATAATAATATCCTGTTGACATTTTCATTTGCGCGCCAAGCTGGATCCAAATTATATGAATTATAAATTAACGTAGGTCTAGATAAATCTAGTGTAGGGCTTTTTGTATCTGGTAAAATTGTATTTAATTGTAATGAAGCTGTAGCTTTTAAACTATTAGGTACTTGTATAGTAACAATTTGCTCATAAGTATTATCTAAAAAAGTACCTGATTGATGTGTATTCGTGTACTTATTAATATTTTCTTGATTACAATAATATTTTTTTGAAGAAAATGAGCCAGCCACCCATTGCCAACTGCAATTGTTACTGGCGATATCCCCGTCCAGCAAATGATAGTATAACCATTTAGCAGGTTTTTGCCAGTGTGCTTTTCCAATATTACATGCAATAGCTGCTAAATACATTCTTATGTGGTTATGTATATATCCAGATTCATATAGTTGACTTATTTGTTCATCTATTACTTGAATTCCCGTATTACAGTTTATAAAGGAATTTAACATTTCATGATGATCAACGCTTGGTTGTGCTTGTTTTAAATCATCCCAAATTTGTTCTTTTTTAACCTGCCATACCCTTTGATAATATTCACGCCAAGCAAGTTCTTGAA